>Ga0172379_10008400_pt1 | contig 13003 bp, 10 predicted proteins | sample GrowelOW334metaG_FD_119756 | JGI IMG/M metagenome (GOLD analysis project Ga0172379, IMG submission 119756) | Groundwater microbial communities from an aquifer near a municipal landfill in Southern Ontario, Canada - Groundwater well OW334 metaG | ecosystem: Environmental > Aquatic > Deep... | reverse complement strand
GAGGGCTTTTGCAAGTTCGTCATCAAGCTTGTCAGCTCTAGTCTGAGCCATAAATGGTTTACCTATTCTTGAAGGGTATTCCTCACAAAATTCCAAAACTCTTTTCCTGTTGAGGGTGAAAATCTCATCCGACATGTAAAAGGACTTGGAATCGTACTTCCGAATCACATTTTCCATTTCTTTGAAGATATTCTCAAAACTTCTGTATCTCACAAAACTGCCTTTTCCCCTAAAAATATCCATAAGTTTCTTGTTTTGACAGAATGAACAAGGAAAAGGACATCCTCTTGCGGTCAGTATATTCGCGCCAGTTAGCTCAGCCCTATAATATTCAGGAGGGAATAAATCCCTGTCCGGGAATTCAATGGAATCAAGATCCTCAATCAGATCCGGCCTGTCATTCTGAATTATTTCTCCGGACGGTTTCTTTCCCCAGACCCCTCTTACTGCAAAGGGATCGCCGGAACCAGACAGCCTGTCAATGAAATCAACAAAGGCAATTTCACCTTCGCCTGTGCAGATGTAGTCGACTTCTTTCTCTCCGATTGAAATCTCAGGTTCCAGAATCGGCTGGATTCCTCCCCAGACAACAGGGATCTTATATTCATTCTTCACAATGCCTGACAATCTCTTCGTTATGGCATAATCCTGAACCATCACAGAAAATGCTACAATGTCAGGTTTAAAATCTCTAAGGGTGTCAATAAATCCTTCTTCTATCCTTTCCGCCGTATTTCTAAACCACATGGGTTTACTGTATGGTGTGAAGTGGAAAAGCTTTGTCTTATGCCCGGTCTTCTTCACAGCTGCACTTACATAAAGTACGTTAAGCGGAACTTCACGGACTATGTAACCCGGATATACGAAGAGTATTTTCATTTGTTGCATGATTTATATTTTAAAAATGATTTTATAATGAACTTCATAGTATTTATCTTATTGTTCATATTAAACGATATACAATTAACTTTAGACCTCATATACCTACTTAATACCCATAATCCATTTCTTGTAGATGAATTACATGTGTAAAACCATCTTTGATTAAGAATATGATGAAATACTTCTGGATTGTATAGGCCGGATTTATCATTAAATGACTTCAGTTTTAAAAGCCATCTTTCAATTTGAATAATTTCATCTTTTTCAAATCCATTGTCTACCCTTAAGCACGAACAGTGCAATAAAACATCCTCTTCGGTTGGAGACATCTGTAAATCGATCAATAGCGCCCTTATGATTTTCATGGTTGTTCCTTTTTGCCTTTGATTGTCCTTCCTGCATGTTTGTGTCGGATGGATACGGTAGTAATAAAGGACTTCCTGCAACGATCCCGCCTGGACATATTTCAAAGCCCTGATCCACAACTCAGTATCTTCATTGTCTAAATACTCCGTGGAATATCTCAAATTATGCTTGTCAAATTCCTTTTTCCTCATGAAAACAGTAGGATGTGTGATTCCGGAACTAAACAAAAGAGAACATTTTATTTCTTCATTGGTTTTTGGTACTTCGATTATTATCCCTGCATTATCGCCAATGGTTCTCATCCAAGTTCCGCAAATCGAAATATTGGGATTGTCATCCATGAATTCAACTTGTTTTTCAAACCTGAGAGGATGGCTTATGTCATCACAGTCCATCCTGGCAATATACTCTCCTTTGGCAATATCAAGTCCAATATTAAGGGTTGTCGGCAATCCGAGATTCTTCTCATTTTTAACAATCCGTATCCGGGCATCATCATATTTCTTTATTATTTCAACGCTGTTATCGGTTGATCCGTCATCAATAATAAGGAATTCAAAATCCTTATATGTCTGATTAAGAACACTCTGGATTGCCAAATCCAAATATTTAGCGCCGTTATACACCGGCATTAAAACAGTAATCTTGGGGTTGGACTTCATTGTTATTATTTCTCTATAAAATAAAGCTTTCTTTAACCACTAATCTTCACTTATCTAACACTAATAAGACATATGCGTTGAATGCTATTTCTGGGCTATCCACATGACTGAAGTAAATATGCTATATCTGGTTGATTTATCGCTTGTTACAATAAATTTGCAGGAAAACTGCAAATTTCATTGCAACAAGCTTACAGTCAAGCCGTTGTGACAACGCAGCTGTAGTCATGTGGATAGCCCAGTGCTATTTTATTACTCAAGTTTTGCAGTTCGTTTTTGAGCTGAAAGACTTTGGATTATTAAAAGATAATTTGACTTTATGGTCTTATGTTAAAGAGGTTATACAAAATTCCCAAACATAAGGTAAAGTCAAATTATGGAGAATGTAAAGGTGGACGTGGCTGAAATCAAGGACATTTGCAAAAAACATGGAGAAGACATGGATCCGTTATGGGTGAACATCCGAAGGGAATTCAACCTGCCGAGTTTTTCCCGTTCTGGAGGGATTGAAAAACGCACCGGTGTTGCGGTCTCATCGCTTTTTGAAACGGCAATCGCCATACCGTTGTTTCTTGTCGGCACGGTCAGATGTTTCTTTTCCAGCAGTTTCGAAAAGATTGTCGAAAGTTCGCCGTGCGCATATTACCGGTTCTGTCAGGACAGCCGGTTCAACTGGCGCAGGGCAATGAAAACAGTGTCCAAGTTCATCAGAAAGCGGGAGGTTGAGACTTGCCTTGAAGCGAAGTATCCGAGAGCTTTTATAATTGACGACAGCGGACTGGAAAAATCAGGGAGACGCATCGAGGGAGTTTCCAGGATTTATGACCATTGCACCGGGCATAATGTTACGGGGTACAAACTTGTCGGGCTGGCCTGGTTCAATGGAGTTTATACGAAGATGCTCGATTTCAGCATGGCTTCAGAGAAAAAGCTGGAACTCAAAAGGGGCAGACAGTTTTCCAAGGAACGCAATCCAAGGGAGCCCGGAGCCAAGCGCAAGAAAGAATTAAGGGAAGACAAAATAACACTTGCCTGCGAATTGATGGGGCGGGCGGCGAAAAATGGATATGCGCCCGACTATGTGCTTGTCGATTCCTGGTATACCTGCGCCCAGGTAATCAACAAAGTGAGAAGCATCAATGGCGGGGAAACTCATTTTCTCGGCATGGTCAAAGCCGACAAAAGACTCTACGTCTATAATGGGCGGCAATACACTCTTTCCAGGCTGCGTCATGCTGTAATGTCGGAAAAGAAAAGATGCAGACGCTTCAGAAGCTCTTATATGGAAGTGGTCTGCGAACTGAAAAATGTCGGCACGGTCAAACTTTTCTTCAGTCGTTTCTCAAGCAATAAAAAATGGGTGTGCCTTCTGTCCACCGACCTTGAAATGAGCTACATCAAGGCGATTGAGACATACGCCATCCGCTGGAATATCGAGATCATGTTCAAGGAATGCAAGCAGCTCCTTGGTCTCGGCAAATGCCAGGCCAATGACTTTGACGCACAGATCGCCCATACCGCATGTGTCTTCATAACTCACAGCATCCTCGTGTATTTCAAGTACAGGGAGGATTATCAGACTCTCGGCGAACTGTACAGGACAATCGAATCCCAATACACCGGATTGCTGACCGTCGAGAAAATCCTGCTGATGCTGGAAGAAATACTGAGAGCCATCGCCTCAAAGATGGGAGGAGTTGACACCGTCAGCCTCTACGACATCCTGAATTCGCCTGAATATGCCGCATTCAGGCAGGGAATTCGATTTTCATTGTTTTTAAGCCAAAATGGAAATATAGATAAAACAGTTAACAATGAGGAGGTTGCAAATGGAATTGGAGAAAAAGCCGCATGAAATTTGTACTCAAAACGAACTGCAAAACTTGAGTTATTATAAAAATATCATTCGAAGCATGGTTTAGTTGAATTATTAATAGCTCTTTTTAGTGTACCCTTAGTGTGATTTAGTGGTGAAGTTTTTGTTTCGACTTCTTAGAAGTGCCCTATAATCTTATCCATTTCTCGGGAATTAAGTCTTTTGTATTCTTTGTATCATCGTTGAACCATCTTTGAGGGGCAACAACGATCTTATTGGCATTGGAGTTCAACCAGGCGCCCCACCAACTGAATGAACTGTTTGCAATGATATTGTGTTTACATAAACTCATTAGTCGCAAATCTTCAAAGTTACGAGAAGCATCATTGCAGTCAACAAATGTCACGGGGAAATCAAATTTCAGGTTATCTTTTGCCCATTGAGGTTCATCAGAAAATATAAATAAATGGATATCGGGAATGCGCTCACCGATAAAACGGACACCTCGATCATAGTAATCTCGATCACAATTCCCAAAATAATTGTTGGTTAAAGCATCATGGACATAGTCGGCACGACGCACATGCAAAGATACCGATTCAGTATTTTGTATTAATTCGGCAAATTTATGACTTTGAACATCTTGCTTATATTTAATGACAAATTCACGGCGTAAAATATCGGCAATATCTATAAAGTACTTTTCGGATTGCCAATACCCTTCGAGAAGAACATCGTTTGGAGCCTCCAATATCTCCGGATCAAAATGAAAGTGTTTTTCAAATATCCATCTTCTGTATCCAGCGCCTTTAAACCCGATTTTGCAGCTGACTTTACGCTTAATCCGGGCAAGAATGTTTTGATTACCTCTGATAAATTCAATTTCTGATTTGGTTGCCAGATATTCCATAACCTGGAAACAGTGCAAGCCATATCTATGTAATTTATATTCTTCAAATCCGGTCACATCCAATTTAAGTATGGTTGAATGCTTTTCTGCCAATCTGCGAGCGGCGGCATATTGAAACATTTGATTTCCCAGCCCACCGATTAGTTTTACAATTATCATGATTTTAATACCGCCTTAGAAATTTCTTTATGCAATCAATCAATCTTTCCATATTTAGATCAGTATGGAAAGGGGATAGTCCCAGGTAAAAGCCCTGCTGATGGATAATGTCCGCACCTGGAAAAATGTCTTCCCCAAATTCAGGAAATATTTTTGCAACCGGATGTCTTGCAATATTACCAGCGACAATAGGTCTGGTTTCAACCCCTTCTGATTCCAGGTAGTCAGTTATCTCCTTACGGTTGAACGGTGCATCCGATGCAACCAGAAGTGGAAGAGCAAACCAGGATGGTGATGCTTTTTTACTATACTGAGGGCGAAACAGCCATGGCTCAGAATCTATAAATGTAAAAAACTCTTTGGCTAATTCAGTTCTACGCTGGTTGAATTGAGGCAGTTTTTGTAGCTGATGCAATCCAAAGCCTGCTTGAATGTCTGTCGGCCTTACATTAAATCCCCAATTTACGAAAGCGTATCTAGGATCTATATCATAATCATTAAGGTTATAAAGCGTCGGGTCTACATTGCGCAACCATCCATGCGCTCTTAAAATTTTAGCCTGTTCCGCTATATCCGGACTGGAGCATGCTATCATTCCACCCTCCATAGTTGTCATATGATGAGAGAAAAAGAAGGAATAACTGGAGGCAATACCAAAATTACCTACTTTAACTCCTCCCCATTCTGCACCAAGAGATTCACAGCAATCTTCGATAATCAGCAGATTATGCGCCTTGGCGATAGCTGAGATTCGATCCATGTCGCAGGGATTACCCATTAGATGGACAAGAAATATTGCTTTTGTTGCTGCAGTTATTTTCTTTTCAAGATCATCAATATCGATATTGAGGTTTTTCGGATCAACATCAACAAGGCGAACTTTTAACCCTGACATCATTGCTGACCAAATCTGGGTCGGCCAGGTAACTACTGGAATTAGAATTTCATCCCCTTTTTGCAGCAGCGGGTTACAAGGATTAGTCAAGAGGAAACACAGAAGCAGATCCGCTGACGAACCGCTATTGACCATTACGCTGTCACTGCAATTCTGGTATCCTGCAAACTGCCTCTCAAATTGCAGAGTTTTCTCCCACATGGTTGTTCGGAAGCTGCACAGAGAGTCAAGAGCTTCAACTATCTCTTCAACTCCATAGGTAGCCAGGCTCAATGGATACCAGTATTTATTTGGTTTAGCCTCATTAATACGACTAGAGGATTCAAGCAACAACTCGATCGCTCCAGTCAGTTTACGAGTGCTTTCATTGTTCAGGGCCATTGAATCTTTCCTTTATTCGGAATTTAACAGAAATCATTTTTTAATTAAGCTTGTAAAGCATGCTTCTACAAAGGTTCATAATCTTCTTTTTTATTTTCCCAATTATGCATGATATATGAAACGGTTTTTTTGAAAGAGTCTCTTCCGCTCTATTTATTCCCCTTAGAAAGTCATGTCCTCCCAACTTATTCTTATCTAATATTATAATTTTGGGTTTAAATTGAGACGGAAGCTTATATTCTGGAGACAAGATTTCCGGAAAGGCATATTCCGGCGACAATATCTTTATTTTCTTATTCAGAAGATATCTGTTGAGATGTGACTCATCATGCCAAATCGCTATTATTCCTTTCTTCAAGTCGATATTGATATTGTCATTCAGAGTATTTATCAATCTGATGTACTCTTTGGATGTACCCCCGTTAAGGCTCCCCATAAAATATTTTTCACCTTTATAAAACGGTATATAAGCCTTTGACTTCATTTTCCGCTCGTAAGGAAAATCAATATGCTTTAAATTATAATAGCCTGGATGGATAACAGCCGTTAATCCATCTTCAATATCGGAGGGGAATATTTCCTCATTCACATAGTCGACAAATTGCATGTTTGCATTAAAGAAATAGACATAGTCATATTTCTTCAGTTCGTCTTCAACCTTCTTGAATATTGCAAACCTCATCAATGTGTCATAAGGCCAGCCAAGTTTCTCCTGATACACTATTTTTACATTGCTTGAGTTAGAATACTCAATTTCAGTGGCATCGGTGAACAAAAAGTACTGTTTGTTATGTCCTGCTAATAAATACGTTTCCGCACTTTCATAAAAACCCTTCCAGAACAGCTTGTATTTGCCGGTACAAATATATAAAATGGCTATATTCATAATATAGATTTAAGATGAAATCCATATATTTTATTGATTGCTTTCAATATAAACTTCTTATGATAATTAAAATTTTGTTCTATGATATAATCAACTACTCTCTCAAACTCTAATATCTTGTCAAAATTGCTATTCTCTTTATGCCTATACTTCCCAATGATTCTGCGGATATTAAAGGCAGGAGTGCTTTTATAATCTATGAAATATGGCGATATTCTTCTTCTGAGTTTTTTATCAATAAAATAAATATTCGAGTCGGAGATCACGGCAAGCAATAAAACATGATCCCCTCCAATAGACGGATGGATTCTATCAGAAAGATAATAATTTTCCCGAAGTACATTAATTTTGAATATTCCGTATACCATATCTGCTTTATGATATGTCCAGTGATGGACACGCATAAAATTTAAGAATACCAAAGATTTATCTTCAGAGTTGAATTTGCTGGCAACTAAATAATTTTTCTTTATTTTCTCTCTATTTGGTTGGAAGGCTTCAGTTTCGCAGGCAACTAAACCTACATTTTTTATTTTATGTATTTTTACTAATTCTTCTATAAAGCTTGAATCCCACTCATCATCATCCGCCGCCCACATGAAATATTCACCTCTCGCCTTTTCAAGAACAAATTTAAAATTAAACCCCATCCCTTTATTTTCGTCTTGTCGAAAATATTTTATCCTTTTATCTTTATCAGCAAATTCATTTGCCACTTTTTCTACATCTGGATTTGGAGAGCAATTATCAGATAAAATTATTTCCAGATTCTTATAAGTCTGCCCTGTTATGCACTCAAGCGTTCTTCTGAGGCCTTCGGGCCTATTATATGCTGGTATCCCAACACTAACTAACGATTCTAAAAGCTGCTCTGCCATTTTTATTTCAACCTTTTCAAATACCCATCCGGTGAACCAGTAAGTATCAACTTTGACTCAATTATCTTATCTATTTGAAAGTCATTGTTTTCTTTTAAGAATTCCCATACCGCAGTTTTTGGATTGTTCCCTTTTCCCCATGGTCTGTCAGATGTTGATCCATCCGGCAAATCCTCTAATCCGGTATCTCCCACTAGGCAATAGCTTCCCACTCCCACCAGTGGGGCATATGCCCTGAGTTCAGCCAAGACATGGGCTTGAGTATGATTGCTATCTAGGCAGACCAATATCCTTTTTTTATCCCTTGCAAATTCTTTAACTTTGGCAATTACCTTTTCATCAATACTTGAACCCTCAAGCATGGTGATCATTTTGCTCATTGGGTGAGAAAGGATTGCCTTTTTGTTATGAGGACGAATATCAATGTCAATACCAAGTACATGTCCATCTTCAATCTCTCCGCAGGCTTTTAATAGCGCAAGAATAGAGGCACTAAATATTATTGACCCTCCCCACGCAATACCTGTTTCAATTATAAGGTCTGGCTTAACTTCCCAGATTATTTCCTGCATAGCCTGCATATCTTGTGGGACTTGAATAACAGGCACACCAAGCCAGAAAAAATTATATGCATATTTTGCTTTGTTAAGCTCTACAAGAAATTTATTATATGCGTTCTGGAGAGATTTATTATGCTGATATGCTTTTACCTGTTCAACAGATTCAGAACGAAATTGTTCTATTGGATTTTGCATAAATTCTATTCCTTTATTTTAAATTGCTCTCTCATTATTCGGCTCCATGAAGATAGATACCTATCCTTTTGAAAATATTTATTATAATGATAAACTGTTCCTCTTGTTTCTGACTGCCAGAGATGGGACTCTGAGAGCTTGAAGATTTCCCTGATTGCCTTGTTCTTATCATTTTTATTTTTAGCGCTGCAATATTGTTCGAATGGTGCTCCATATTGACCAAGCGACTCCAAAAAAACATCCTTTGCAGATATTCCTGCATTTCCCTTCTTATTCTTCCATTTTTTTATTGTTTTGGGTAAATGGATTATCTTTTCATAAACCTCGTCCCATTTCTTTTCAATCGATTCAAGAGAAAAGTTTGTTAATGCATAAGTTCTGGCATTTTTTGATAAATAGGTCCGTAATTGTGGATCGCGATATAATTGCTCTATGCCTTTAATATATTCTTTCTGGGTTTTGGCGACGATTCCAGTCACCCCATCTTGAATGATATGGCTTTCCATCCGGTTCGCCAACACCACCGGAACAATTCCGCAGGCCATACTCTCCGCAAGAACCTGATCGCAGGTTCCGTAATGATACGATGCAAGCGGATAACCTAACACGTCAAATTTCGCTAAATATGGACCGATATCTGACACTTGACCGGTAAAGTTAAATTTATCACCAATTCCGAGACGTTCAGCCTCTTGCTCCATCTCCTTCTCTTTGGGGCCACCGCAAACAATAAATCTTATTCCTGGAATATTAATTTTCGAACAGGTGTTCAGAAAAGCAGGATGAAGTTTACAATAATCAACAGTTCCAATGTAACCGACATTGAACCCTTTATGCGGTTTCGGTTTTACATTTTTAACATGTTCAACTCCACCGGTTGACCATACTACATGGAGCGACTTATATTGTTCAGCAGAAAGATTCTTGGCCTCTACAGTATCATAACTAATTGGAGTGGTGAAAACAAATAAATCCGGGTATCTGAAAATATTTTCTGGAAAAACATATGGCGGATGAAACCCGGATACATGACTCCACATAATCACCCGACTTGCCGGCAATTTTGAGCGCACCAGAAAATCATATAGCAACGGATGGTTCCACCAGTGAATCAATACAATATCAGCTTGGGCAATGGCATTAAACAATTCGGGATTACCCGCCATCTTGTCAGATAATTTTAAATTTATTTTTTTTGCTACCTGAATAGCATATTCATTTGCGTAGTCAAGACAAATAATTTCATGAACATACATACAATTATCTTTGACTTTAGAAAGATAATTGAGTAGGACTCTACCAACACCACCACCAAGATGAGGCGTTATATGAAGGATATTCTGTTTTTTTAACATGTATAGAACACTTTTGTATATGTGCTCTTAGTCTTTACATAATTAAGAACAATTATGTCTTTGTTACTAATAAGTTGAAGCGAACTGCATATTCCATCCACTCCTTATCAGACGATAGAATATCTCTAAAGCGACTGTAGTGTTCTTTAATAGAATTGGGACTACTTTCAGGAAGTTTTTCCATTGCTTTTGCAAGATAATAGTGAGCAAACGCATGTGTTGGATACCGTCTAACAACTCCAGCAAAATATTCAGCAGCTATGCGTGTATTATTTTTTGATACATTAAAGTTATTTACAAAATTAACGTCTAAATTAAGCAAGTAAGCTTCACGTGTAATTAATTGCGGATCAATTCCCGGCGCAGTTATCTGGCATTGGTAAATACTGTATTGTGATGAACATTTTTCTGAAATATAACCATTCTTAAGACATAACTCAAACAATCGACTTCCTTTGTATGGAGTTGCGATATATATTCCGTTCCAATCATAACCTATGTTAAGAATATGATCCCGCGTCAATTGACGATCATTTATTGTTTCTCCTGGAAATCCGATAATGAAGAAAGTATGAATGGCAAGATTTTGTTTGCGCAACGCTTCTACTGCCGGGGGCACTTGTTCCAAATTTAGCGGCTTGCCGATAATTTCGCGCAAAACTCTCGGAGATCCAGATTCGATAGCAAGAACTGCTATTTTTAAACCTGCATTTTTAAGTAACGCTGCGATTTCATCATCAATGAATCGGACAGTAAGGCCGTTTGCCATTTCCACTTCAATATTAAATTTGGCTAATCCGATTAAAATCTCTTTTGCCCGATCCCGGAAAAATAGGAACTGATCATCATCAATTGATAATTTTGTAATTCCATAATCCCTAATCATCCTCTCGACATCAGCTAAAAAACGCTTTGCAGACATATAGCGGACCGTCTTTCCATGGTTTGCGGCTGAGCAGCAAAAAATGCAATTAAATGGGCAACCACGGGTAGAATGAATTGGTAAAGTGAATTTATCCTTCCCGTCCTTACTGCTAATCCGTCCGGAGTATTTCTTTATATCCACGAGAGAATAATTTATGGGAGGGATGTCATCAAGATTGAGCACGAAAGAATGTCTTGGCCTTTTGCCATTTTCAATAGCACCAGGCAAAATCCAAGATGGATGATTGAAAAATATCTCATTCTTATTATTACCATGCAGGAGATCCATTAAAGGAATTTCTCCCTCTCCATAGCATATTGCATCTACTAAGGGAGACTCTCTAAAAACTTCTCCAGGCATATTTGTGGCCATAATACCGCCAGCAATGAGAGTCGATTGTGGCTGAATTCTCTTAATTATTTCTGCAAATGGCTTAATATATTTTTGGCAGGCATTGTACATAATGGAAAGGGCTACAATATCCGGTTCAAATTCAATCATTTGTGATTCAAGTGCCGCGCACTGTTCAACTATATCCTGATCTTCTGTATTAAAGTCTAGAATTCTACATTCAATATTGGGGCAGTAGGTCTTTATATATGACGCAAGGGATAAAACTCCAAAAGGAACAACCGAAGTTCGCAATGCATATTTATCAATTGCTGAATGAGCATAGCTAGGAATAACAAACAATATATTTTTAAATAGTTGCTGCATCCGCAAAACTCCGAAGGTATTCTGGCATTTTAGAAGGCATTAAATAAGTTTTCTTCCCCTAGAAGTCTAATTATATCAAATTCATATCTAAAATACATTGCCTTAGACATATCATTTTGTTTAATTAAGTCATAAATTTTCTTAATATCTTTAATAGATTCAATTTTGTATTTTAAATCGATATAGCATTTTGCTCTACAGGCTAGGGCCACAACATGAAAGGGAAATCTTTCAATTATTTTGTCCAATTTGGGAATAATTTGATTATAATTCTTTGTTCTTATATTGTAGTTATTAAAGAAATTTAACTTAATATTAAAATCATAAACTAGCTCACCAAGCTCCTCTCCTTTAATCTCCTTAGTATCGAAAGATCGTTTTTTAAAACCTTGCGTAGAATTGTCCCAAACTTCAAGCAACTCTCTTTCGGTCAAGTCTCCACGCTCTAATAGGATATCTGTCATTGTTGTCCCTGGATAGGGATATGCAGAGAAAAAGGCAATCCAGTCAACCGGTAGCGTTTTTATAAATTCATACGTTTCATTCATCATTTCTTTGGTTTCACCAGGAGTACCAAGTACTATGTTAATTCCTGTGAATAATTTTTTACTTTTTGAATAATTTATTAAGCGACGAGCTTTTTCAAGATCCACCTTTTTTTTGATTATATTATCTTGTACATATTTTGAACCTGATTCAAGAGGAAAGTAAACAGCATCTAATCCATGTGCAATCAACACATCAATCATTTGTTCATCATAAATGACAATTGATAACCCGGCAGGAATTATTACTTTAAAATTTAAATTTCTTTTATCTATTATTTTAAATAATTTATAAAAATAATTTTTATTAGCACCGAATAAATCGTCTATAATGCATATCTGGTTGACATTGTATTTATTTATTAAAAATTCTATGTCATCAACTATCCTATCAATATCGGCAAAATGAATTTTTTTACCATGTATCTGACTTGCGGCGCAATAGGTGCAAGAAAACGGACAACCTCTTGATGTCATAATCATTGCTGTCCTTGCATCTTTTTTAAAAATAGGAGCAGTTGCATCATTTACTACTAAATATTCCATATCGATTAGGTCATATGGATGTCTGGGAATTTGACTTAAGTCGTTTAAGGTTGGAGCTATACTGGATATGCTTTCATCTCCTGTTACAACCCCTAATACAGAATTGGAATTTGATCCATTTTCCAAGGACTTAATAAGCTCTGCAAAGGCTATATCCCCGGGTCCACGTATTACAAAATCAATATTAGGATTTTTAATAATATGGTGTGTAAATGTAGTTGCATGTGTCCCTCCAACAATAATTTGGCTATCAGGCCATAACTCTTTACACATTTTAGCAAGATGTAAATTAGCTTTATAACCATTTGAAGAACCGAAAGATATG
>Ga0172379_10008399_pt1 | contig 13005 bp, 11 predicted proteins | sample GrowelOW334metaG_FD_119756 | JGI IMG/M metagenome (GOLD analysis project Ga0172379, IMG submission 119756) | Groundwater microbial communities from an aquifer near a municipal landfill in Southern Ontario, Canada - Groundwater well OW334 metaG | ecosystem: Environmental > Aquatic > Deep... | reverse complement strand
CGCGGTCTAAAAAGTTTAGGCTAATCCCCGTTCGCTCGCCACTACTAGGGGAATCGAAACGTAGTAACCGCGGCCGCGAATTGCTTCGCTGTCCACGATTACCACATTGTATATTTCTTTCTTTTCCTCCGGTTACTAAGATGTTTCAGTTCACCGGGTCTTCGTCTCACTGCCTATGTATTCAGCAGCGGACGCGCCGACTGCATCGGCGCAGGTTTCCCCATTCGGAGATCTCCGGGTCAAAGGTTGCTTGCCACCTCACCGAAGCTTATCGCAGGCTGCTACGTCCTTCATCGTCTTTTCATGTCAAGGCATTCACCATATACTCTTATTGAGATTTTCCCACACTTTTAATTTCAAAAGTGTTAAAATTTAAGCTTTATAATCTAGCTTGTTCTTTTTGCTACCCTTACACCGATGCGTGGTGTCAGGGTACGCTATATTCAGTTGTTAAAGTTCTTTCATTAACCGTTCAAGTCTGGGGCTTCCCAAGCTTCAAAAGTCAATCCGTAAAAAACAAAAAACCGCTACCGCGGTTTATAAACTCCCAAAAAATGAGCTAGTCTATCAACCGCTTTTAAGCTTAGTGAACAGGATTATTTTACGCATATATTTAGAGCCAATTTAAGATAGTTTATATTATACATTATCCTGGGGAGTTGTCAAGATTGGCGTGAATTGCTATTTTTAGCTAATAATGTTGAATTTAACCACAAATTATCAACAACAAACTTTGAAAATTGCTATATTGTTAAATTGCTAAATTGTTTGACAACAAACGTGATGTATTTATTAACAATTTAACAATGTAACAATGTAACAATGTAACAATTTATATAAACTTAAACTTCTCCAACAATTCCGGATTTTCCATCTGTCCCTGTGCCACTTCTTTGGAGATGAGTTTGGAGGTATATAACCGCTTCAAATCCTGATCCATTGAAACCATCCCTTCCTTGGAACTGGTTTCGATAACAGTGCGCAGTTGGGCAATCTTGTTTTCACGGATCAGGTTGGAAACTGCCGGCGTGTTAATCATAATTTCCCGCGCAGCCGTTCTGCCGCCGCCTTCTTTCGGCAACAAGCGCTGAGAAATGACCCCGGCCAGAGTCATCGATAATTGCATCCTGACTTGTCCCTGCTGATGCGGCGGAAAAGTATCGATGATACGGTCGATCGTTTGCGCCGCGCTATAAGTGTGCAGGGTGGCGAGTACTAAATGTCCGGTTTCGGCCAAGGTGATGGTGGTGCCGATAGTTTCCAGATCGCGCATCTCGCCGACCATGATTACATTGGGATCTTGGCGCAGGGCGTGTTTCAAACCGTTAGAAAAAGAAAGCATATCGGAACCAAGCTGGCGCTGGATGACCACGCTCTTGTCTGACTTGAATAGATACTCGATCGGATCTTCCAAGGTGATGATATTACAGCGCCGCTGGCCGTTGATGTAATTCACCATCGCCGCCAGACTGGTGGATTTGCCGCAACCGGTCGGTCCGGTGACCATGATCAAGCCTTGTTTCAGATTTATCAGATCATAGACTACTTTCGGCAGATCCAAGCTATCCATCGTCGGAATAGCATTCGGGATGATGCGGGCGACCAGGCCGAAATTGCCGCGTTCAAAATGAATATTTACACGGAAGCGGGTCTCATCATCCATTTCAAAGCCCAGATCCAATTCTTTTTCCGCCAAAAAACGCTTCTTTTCTTCTTCGGAAAGCAAGGCATAAATCATCTGTTCCAACTCTTTGTTGGTCAAAGCTTTCTTCTCCGGAATATCGATCAGCTCACCATCCACGCGCAACAACGGCGGCACGCCGACCACCAGATGGACGTCTGAGGCCTTGCTGTCTATTCCGATTTGAAATAATTCGTTGAGAGTCATGTGTTTAATTTTAGGTTTGGGATTTTAGATTTTGGAATGCTGACAGCATCCAAAAGAATTAGCTATATTGTACCATATTTCAATGATTAAAAAAATACCCGCCAGATAGTGCGGATATTTATAAATCCAAAATCAAAATTCTAAAATCTAAAATCGGTTCACCAATCCAATTTCTTGATACCCTTATCCGCCGCGTCAACCTGCGCTTCTTGTTTGGAGGCACCCTTGCCCTTAACAATCAATTTTTCTCCTAAATAGAGTCCAACCTCAAAAATTTTTGCATGGTCCGGACCGATTTCAGACAAAATTTTATAATGCGGAGTAATCTTATATTCCTCCTGAGATTTTTCCTGAAATTTAGATTTCGGATCGAGATACAGTTTGTTAGACAAGATATGATCCAGCTTAACCAACAGTTTTTCTTTGATCAATTTTTTGGCGACGCGTACGCCCTGATCGAGATAAACCGCACCGATAATCGCTTCGATCGCATTTGCCAGAATATATTGGCGGGCCTTGGAGTTCGCGTCTTTAGACTCGCCCCGGGAAAGATAGAGATATTTTTCCACGCCCAATTCTTCAGCCAGGCTGGCAAGCATCTTGGCATTGACCAAACTGGCCCGCCAGTTGGTCAGGTCGCCCTCCGGCGTATCCGGGTATTGATAAAATAGATATTCAGTGACGATGATTTCCAAAACCGCATCACCCAAAAATTCCAATCGCTCGTTATGGAACAATGGAAACTCCGGGTGCTCGTTCAGATAAGAACGATGAACCACTGCCTGTTTCAGCAGGTCTTTATTATCGAATTCCACCCCGAGCTCCCGCTCCAGGCCGCTGATCTCCTTCATGTTGTTAGAGGCAAGCAGTAAAGAAAGAATAGAAGACATTCTATGCGTTCTTCACGGCTTACGTTAATAAATCAAAATGTAAAAATCAAAATGTAAAATTACGATGCAAAATGTAAAATTATTAATTCATTTTAAATTTTAAATTGTCATTTTGATTTTTGATTTTTGATTTTTGCATTTTCGCCCTGTTCCATATCCTTATATATCGCCCCCAGCACCCCATTGACGAATCTTCCGGAGGCGTCACCGCCATAAGCCTTGCCGATCTCTATCGCTTCGTTGATCGCCACTTTCGCCGGGATATTCTCATCAAACAGAAGTTCATAGACGCCGATTCGCAGAATGTTCCGATCAACGGTAGTTATCTGATCAAGCGGCCATTCGGTCGCATAACGGATGATCTGTTTATCTATCGCCGGCAGATTTTTGATTACGCCCTTAACTAATTCTCGGCTGAAACCGTGATCATTGAAGTTCGGTGCGAAATGCACAAAAATTTTTTCAATCGTTTCTTCCAGTCCGGCGCTTTCCTTACCATTAAAATCCCAGAGGAATAGCGTCTGCATTGCAATAGAACGAGCGAGGTGTCGATTTGACATGAGTTAGTTGATTAGGGGCTTAGTACTTAGTGATTAGGAAATTTCTAAGCCCTAATCAACTATGCAACTAATCACTTAAATATGGGGTAACAAAAAATTATAAACTTATTTTGCTACCTTCTCTTTAATCTTCTTGGTTTTCAATTTTAAAATAACACGACCCTTATAGGAGCCGCAAAAAGCGCAAGCTGTATGCGGCAGAACCGCCTTACCGCATTTCGGGCATTTAGTCGTCTTAATTTTTTTCAAAGCTTGATGCGAACGACCCCGTCGCGCTTCACTCGACGGACGTCTTTTGCCTGGTACGGACATAATGGTAATTCAAAATGCAAAAATCAAAAATCAAAATTATGGAATCCCGTCTCCGCCTGCTGGCGGATCGGGACGAAATAATTTTACCTTAATTTTACATTTTTATTTTTAAATTTTTAATTATTCTAAGCACAATTCAGTATAATCAAATCATTCAAACCAGTCAAGGAAAGATTGGTCTTTCTCTTAGATTACTTATACCTCAACGCATCCAACGGGTTCAGTTTCGCCGCCTTGCGCGCCGGATAGACGCCGGTCAGAAAACCGATCAGGCTGGAAAAAATTATGATTAAGGCGACAAACCAGGTCGGGCGGTAAAATAAGCTCAAGGCCTGACCGCCGAAATTCTTGGCCAAGAGATTTATACCGAAATTCGCCAATTCACCGGCCAGGTAGCCGATAGCCACCCCCCCGAGTCCGCCTAAAAGGCCCATCAGAAATGACTCCAGTAAGAATAATTTCATGATATCGCCGACCGAAGCGCCGATCGAGCGCATAATGCCGATCTCGTTGATGCGCTCCAGAAGAGCGATGGTCATAGTATTGAACATACCGATAGCGGAAACGATCAGCGCCACCAGACCGAACAATGCCAGAACGATCTGCACGATACGGAAAATCTTATTCGCCTGATCGATCGTATCGGACAAAGCGGAAACCAGAAAACCTCTTTCGATGATCTGGTTCCTGATCACCTCCATGTATTCATTCGCCGCCACTTTGACTTTGACCTGGGTAAAACTGTTGATGTTCAGGTCATTGATCGTGCCTAAAGGAATGAAGGCGTAGCTGGTGTTTTCGTCCTCAACCACGCCGACAATCTTGTATGTTTCCGGACGCTTGACCGTTTCCGTCTCTTCAAATCCCTCCGCATTGATTTTCGGCAAAAACAGCGTCATCGAGATCTCTTTGCCGATCGCGTCTGCCGGACTGACATTGAATAATTTCGCTGCTGCGGTAGAAATCAGGGCTTCATGCGAATCACCGGTCCTAAAAATCGATCCTTTGTCCGGAATTATGCCACCGAGGCGGAAAAAAGACGGTTCGACAGCATAGATCAGGCCGTCTCCGGTCAACTGATCGATCGACATCTGCGCCGAGACATTAGTCATCGGGCTGACTTCGAGTACGTTCGGCGTATTGCGTATCTCTTCCACACTTTTTTGATCAAGATTTATGATACCCGTATCCCCCGGACTCACATCAAGCGACAGAAGAGAGTCGGCGGTGGTGATCTTGCTCAATACCACATTCTGCAACCCATAGCCGAGCGACACCAAAAATAAAACTGTACCGATACCGACGCCCACGCCTAAAATCGTCAGAAAGGTGCGCATCTTCCTGGTCTTGAACATTCTGGTCGAAAGTGACACTAGATCGCTTAATAACATATTTTAGACTTACCGCTTAATAATATTTCCTGCCGGCAAACAGGTCTGTTGCGATTCCGTTATTTATATTTACCCAGAATCAACAACTCCAGCCGTTTGGCCACTTTCTTAGCTGTACGTTTATCAAGTCCGACGCCGCCTTCGCGTACCGGCAGATCGAACCGTCGACGGACTTCATCGCGATCGATCACATTGGACATGCGGTCTTTGATCGCCTGGTTCAATACTTCCAGCGCCAAAAAATCTTTGATGCTTATATCGAATTCTTCCAACAGATAATGTCTGATTTCCATGATCTCGCTGCCGGTATCGGCGCTGGCACGCAGGCGCAGGCGGCTGTCCTCGTCCTCCAGCAGCTTGATCTCTTTGATGATGCCTTTTATCTTGTCGGCGATCTTCTCGGCGGTGCGCCTGTCCAGCCCCAAGCCGCCACGCTCCACCTCCTGATCCAAAAATTCTTTGGTGGATTCATTGTCATACAAGCCGGTCAACAGCAAATTCTCCACCCGTTTATTCACTTTCTCGACCTCTTCGGTGGTCATACCGATCAGAGCCTCAGAAACGATCTGCTTGGCCTTAAAAGGGATTAACAGGTTGCCGATCTGACTCGGTGAAAGCGAGGTGAAGGTTTTGATCAATAATTCCAGTTCTTTGGAGACGTTCTGCTTGATCTCCGACTGCTGCATCTGCACCCCATGCACCTGGCGATTGACGCGTATCTCCATGATCCGACCGTCTTTCAAATATACTACCCGATGTGCGTAGCTTAAGAAGGCCGGATTATGAGTCACCAGAATGATAGTCTTCTTCTGCTTTTCATTCAGGCTCTTTAAAAGATCCATCACGTCTTGCGCCGATTTGGAGTCCAGGTTGCCGACCGGTTCGTCGGCCATCATGATCTTCGGATCGTTGATCAATGATCTGGCAATCGCTACGCGCTGCTGCTGGCCGCCCGACAATTCAGTCGGTAATTTCTTGGCCTGTGCCTTGACGCCGAAATATTCCAACAATTCCAGGGCTCGCTGTTTTCTGATTTTTTTTCTGACATTGACGAAAATCTGCGGCAGCGCAACGTTCTTCAGTACGGTTAAGGAGGAGATCAGATAAAAAGCCTGAAAAATCATACCGACCGTTCTTTGATGTAAATTCAGTAAATCCTGTTTATTAAAATGTGTTAAATTTTTGCCTTCGATCAAAATATCGCCCTGGATGTTGGTTTCCAGGCCGGAGATAGAATAAAGCAAGGTTGATTTGCCGCAACCGGAAGGCCCGAAAAAAATCACGAACTCTTCCGGAAAAATTTCCAGATTGATATCGGACAAGGCGGGTACCTCGTTCGCCTTGCCCATGAAATAAGTAACGCTAAGCTTATTTATTTTTATAATCGGTTCGACCATATTCTTTAGTTAGTTCCCTGAGCACAAAGGCAATAAATACTTACCATATTATACCATAATGGCGCAGGGATAGAAAAATCATCCGGCGCGCTGAAACTTGATTTTTTAAAACGAATCGCTATATAATAAAGCCACTAAACTGGGTCTGTCGCCGAATACGCTTTCGAGATAGATTTCCCAGATTTCGAGGAAATTTTTTTCAAACAATCTTTGAGGGAATATAGACATATTAGCGAAAAGATTTTTGAAAAAATTTACCGAAATCTGGGAAATATAGCCGAATCGGGTATTCGGTGACAGACCCAATACATCTATGGATCAGCTGACTGAAGAAATCTACGAATTGGTAAAAAAGAAGGTAGTCGAACAGGCGGCCTATGATCGTGCCGCCTACGATCAGCTGGTCGAAGAAACGATCGAATACTTCAAGGAAAAGGGCAAGCTTACTGATGAAGAAAATGAAGAATTCATCAAAGGCCAGCTAGCGGAGATGTTTGCCGAGCTCCAAGAGGAAATGGCGGACAAATGAGTCAGCAATTTGTAACTTGTGAATTTGTAATTTGTGAGCATCTAAAAAACTTAAAATAATCAAAAACCTCAGACTCTTGGTCTGAGGTTTTTGTATGTTTTGAATTTCCGAATTAACAAATTGACTAATCAACCAATTACACTTTAATTACCACCGGCAATACCATCGGACGGCGTTTGGTCTGAGCAAAAAGGAACTGGCCGACATCGTTTCTGATCTTATTCTTGATATAGTCATCATCTGCCGGCGTACGAGGATCATGATCTTTGACTAATTTTTTTACTTTCATTCTGGTCTTCTCGATCAGCTCCCGGTTCTCTTTCATGTAGACGAAACCGCGGGAGATGATATCCGGATTGCCGATCGGTTCGCCGGTGGCGGAGTCGATGGTGGCGATGATAACGATCATGCCGTCTTCTGCCATCACTTTACGGTCGCGCAAGACGATATGTGAGACATCGCCGACGCCGAGGCCATCCACCATGATATATTCAGCCGGCAACCGTTCGTCAGACAAACGGCCGACCGCTTTGCCTGAGGCGTCGCGGCTGAACTCTATCACCTGTCCGTTATCTGCGACAAAAATCTTGTTCTTCGGAATACCGACCTGTTCAGCCAGTTCTGCATGAGCGCGCAGCATATAATGGCTGCCCTCGATCGGCATAAAATATTCCGGCTTGATCAGACGCATCATCAGCTTCAAGTCTTCCTGTTTGGCGTGGCCGCCAGCGTGCACGTCCATCATCCGATAATTGATCACCTTGGCGCCCTGGCGCACTACCATGTCCATCAAACCCTGAATCGTCCGTTCATTGCCGGGAATTACTGACGAAGAAAAAATCACCGTATCTCCCGGCTTCAATTCTACCGCTCGATGCTCCTTGTTAATCACCCGATGCAGAAAAGCGGATGACTCGCCCTGCGCGCCGGTGCCGAGAATAATCAGCTTGTTGTCCGGATAGCGCTTGAGTTCATTATCTTCGATCAAGGTGGCTGGATTGAATTTCAAGTAACCGATCTGATGGGCGATTTCCACATTATCCTGCATCGTGCGACCCTGTAGATTGATCTTTCGCCCATGTTTTTCCGCCAACTCGAAAATTTTCTGTACGCGCGACAGCTGTGAAGCAAAAGTCGCGATGATCACCCGGCCGTTGATCTTGTCGATCAATTTGCCGATCTCGTCGCCGATGGATGATTCGGAAATCTGATAACCGACATGGGTTGAGTCTGTCGAATCGGCCATCATCATCAGAATACCCGACCCGCCCAATTGCGCGATCCGATTCAGATCCGCCGGCTTATCATTGACCGGAGTATAATCGATCTTAAAATCACCGGTATGGATGATTGTGCCGAGCGGCGTATTGATAATAATCGCAAAAGCATCAGGAATAGAGTGGTTGACGCGCAGGAATTCCACCTTGAAGCTTTTGCCGAGCTGCAATTTCGACGTTTCATTGACTTCCGCGATATCGAAACGCGGATTGCTCGGGTTCCGTTCAGCCTGTTTTTTGATCAGACCCGCTGTCAGCTTACCGGTAAAGATCGGCGGGCTGCCAAGCTTCGGCACCAGATGAGGAATCGCGCCGATGTGATCCATATGACCATGGGTGATGATTACGCCCTTGATCCAACTCTCTTTGCCTTCAAGATAATTGATGTTAGGGATGATATAATCGATGCCTGGCATATCCTCTTCCGGGAACTGCAGACCCATATCGATTATGATGATCTCCTGGTTGTATTCCATCATAGTCATGTTGCGTCCGACCTCCTCGAGGCCACCCATCACCATCACCCGTAATTTATCCTTGACGTTGCCGCGTGCTTCGCGACTGACGCGCGCCTGACCGACCTTCTCGATGGGGGAAGAAGGGCTAAAGCGCTTATGTTGTTTTGTTTTTTGTCCGCCCGCAGTTTTTGGGGGCGACTTGTACTTTGTAATCATTTTGTTGTCAGAGTGCCGCAGGCGCCATCATGGCTCAAACGGCGATCCCTTGAGTAAACCCCGTTAGAAATAGCGACGAGGCGATTAACCCGTTGACGTTATATTTGAAATATAATTAGGTCTTAAAATTAGATAAAACCTTATTTCTAACGGGGTAAACTAGCAAGACGAAATTCATTTCGCCTTAAGAGTGTTGATCAATAAATAGTTATCGATCAATTTTTTATAAGTTAAAGTTGTGCCGAAGAGAGGACTCGAACCTCCAAGGGATTGCTCCCACATGCTCCTGAAGCATGCGTGTCTACCAATTTCACCACTTCGGCTTGATTGTAAAGTGACTTGGCCAGCCTACCAGACCAGACGTTTTTCGGTCTTGATATACCACGAATTGATGTTTGAAAACCTGTCGCTCGGATCAATGATCATCTTGCCGTCAAAACCATTGATTTTTTTCGCTTGCACGTAGACGTAATATGGCGAATAGAGGAATATTGCCGGCAGATCCTCGGCGATCGCCTGTTGAAAAATCTGATATTGTTTGATCCTTTCTTCCCGATTGCTCGTAAGCCGGCCATCTTCCAACGCCTTGTTGACGGTATTGCTCGAATAATTCGCCAGATTCAAACCTCCTTCACCTACCTTGCTCGCATGCCAATAGGCATAAACATCGGGGTCGGCAGTCAACACCTCGCCATAAAGCAATGCTTCATATTCGCGTGATTTGATCTTTGCCTGGATATCGCTTATCGGAATCAGTTCCACTGCTACCTTGATATTCAATCCGCTTTCCCAATAAGTTTTGATGGCTGCAGCTACTTTTGGGTCATCGCCGGCATCGATAGTGGTCAGTTTAATGGTTAGATACTTCCCGTCTTTCATCCTGAAACGCCCCTCTCCCATGGCTAGAGTCCTTTCTGCGCTCGCCTTCGTTTTCGCGTCTTTGCTATCCTTGTCGGCGCCAGCCTGGGCGAGTGCTTCTTTGGTTATGTCAACGATTTTCCAGCCGGCATTTTCCAAAGATGCGGCCGCTTCCGCCTGATTGAAGCCATATTTCTTGACCCCCGGATAATATGCAAAATTAGACGGCAACAGCGGCCCATCGATAGTCATCGCCCGGCCGCCGAGCGTACTACCCGCCAATTCATCCTTGTTTACGGCCTTCGCCAGCGCCTGGCGGACGTTGATGTCCGCCAGCTGCGGGTTCGCTTTCTGATTGAAAAAAACTGCGGTGATCTGGGGGATAGAAACTTTAGTAAAATTAAAATAACTTTTACCCGGAATCCGGCTTTCATCGTCCAAACTAAGATTGCCGTAACCGTCGATCTGGTTATCGGCCAGCGCTGCTACCGCTTCTTCGCTGTTCGGAAAAAACCTGATCTGGAGCTTGCTGATTTTCGCCTGTTCCCCGTAATAATTTTCCCACGGTTCAAAATTATAATATTTCAAATTGCCTTTATCGTCTTTGACGAATGATTTGAACTTATACGGGCCCGAACCGATCGGCTTCAGATTGAGCTCCGCGAGGCTGGCGGCGCCGGCCGGCACGTTCTGCCATGCGGCCGCCGGCAGGATGCCGAAAGTCAACAACTCAGGAAAAGCGGCATACGCCTCCCTAAGGCTGAACTTCAACGAATAATCATCCAGCTGTTCTACATCGTCCCCGATAAACGCCGATCGCAGAGGCGAACGGTAATCCGCATCTTTGATCGCATTGAAGGTGAAGACTGCGTCTTGAGCGGTCAGATCACTGCCGTCGTGCCACTTCACATTCTGTTTCAGTTTGAAAGTATAGCTTTTCCCATCCTCGCTAACCCCATACCCTTCCGCCAAATCATTCATCAACCGTCCGTCGGGACCCCGTTTTAAAAGCGAGGAAAAAACCAATCTCCCCAAATCGGCATCTACGTCATTCAAACTCGAATAGAGCGGGTTGATGTATTTAGCCGTACCGACCACCCCCTCGCTGTATTCGCCGCCGGCGGTCGGAGACAGAACGCGATGAGCCAGATATAGGCTGCCGGTCAAAAAAATCAGGGAAATAATCAGCACTGCAAAACTGGCTCGGATCAGAATAAGTTCGCGCGGATTCAAGAATTTTTTCAAATACTTCAGCTGCTGCCAATTCGGGATGCGCGATTTAGAAAGTGAATAGACTAACTTCTTATCGAATTCATGCTGGTTACCGATAACCGTCGGATTCTTTTGCCAGCCGGAAAAAACTTTTTTAAAAATAAACAAAAAGCCGCTAACTGATCGTTTTAACAACGTAAGTGCGTTAGCCAGCCAAATTTTAGGTTTGAGCGAGCTTTGCTTCACAAAAAAATCTAAGATTAGGGACCGGAGCCAAGAGTGAAAAACTATCTAAAAAGAGGATGTTATTTAATCAATAAGCTGGCCAGCGCGGTCAACAAGAAGAGTGCTGACAGAACGATCGTAGCCGTAAACAGTGTTTTCTCGAGTCCTCGCTTGGTGCGATAGACACCGCCAAGGCCACCGAACACCCCCGATAGGCCGGTGCCGCTATTTTGCATCAATATAGAAACAATGAGTAGAATAGCGATAACAAGCTGTCCTAGTTGAATCCATTTCGCCATATAATATTATAATTATATCAGAAAAATATTATTTAGTCAACCCCGCAGAAATCACTTAACCTTATTTCCCGTGAAATTAACTTTAAATTTATTACTAAAATTAACAATCTAACTACTAAATGGAACCTGTTCTTTGCGGGGTCAAGGTTTGTCAAATTTTACTTCTTTACCTCAGCGATTATCTTCTTTAAAACCTCTGGTTGATTAACAGCCAAGTCGGCTAAAATCTTGCGATCGAGTTCAATCTTATTGGTTTTCAAAGCAGCAATAAACCGGGAGTAGGATAAACCTTCCTCACGGACAAAGGCGCTGATTTTGATCTGCCACAAGTACCGAGCCGTCCGTTTCTTTTTGCGGCGATCGACAAAAGCATGCGCGCCTGCCTTAACCACGGCGGTTTTCGCCAACTTAATCAATTTTTTACGGCCCCACTTAAAGCCCTTGGCTTTGGCAAGCAGATTTTTGCGTCTTTTGACGTGGGACACGCCGCGTTTTACTCTTGGCATATATCGTTTAAGCTCTGAGCTTATAGCTTATAGCTGATAGCTGATAGCTGATATTATAATTGAATTAAAGTTTTGACCGTCTTTTCGTAAACATCATGAATAGACGAATCACGCCGTTTCTTGCGCGAGGCATTGCCGGTGTCCCGGGAATTGAAATGAGCCTGGCCCGGCTTGCGATGCTTGATTTTCTTATTTTTACTCACAGTAAACCGTTTTACGGTCGCTTTATGTGTTTTTTGTTTAGCCATATATTTCGTTCAAAAAAATAAAACCTCGCGGCAGGGCCCGGGGTTTTAGCGTTCCTAGGCAGTTTTGTTAAGTAGAATTATATTAAAACCTCCGTCCTTTCTTGTCAAGTCCTGTTCCTTGGCCAGATTCAGTTCCTTATCTTCATACAACAAGGCGACAAAACGCTTGATGTTGTCCACCGCCTTGTCCGGATGCTGGCGTTCGCGGCCGCGTAACACGATGTCGATTTTCACTTTGTTGCCTTTTTTCAAAAAACCCTTCGCCTGTTCAACTTTAAAATTAAAATCATTGGCACCAATCTTAACGGTCAGGCGGATATTTTTTATTTCAACTTTTTTTTGCAAAGCCTTCTGCTTATGTGCCAATTTTTCCTGTTCATATTTGAATTGGCCATAGTCCAGAAATTTACAGACCGGCGGATCAGCGGTCGGATTTACCTCAATCAAATCCAATCCCGCTTCTTCGGCTTGCTTCAGGGCTTCTTGCGTCGTCATCCGCCCGACCGGAGTGCCGTTTTCATCAATCAAAAAAATCTCCGGTACGCGAATCTGCTGATTCGAACGGAACCGTTTCACCTCTTCTTTTTTTTGCGGCCTGCGCCAGGTGCGTTTCATATGAGCGGGTAACGGGAATCGAACCCGTATCTCTACCTTGGCAAGGTAATATAATAACCATTATACGATACCCGCTTGTCAATTTTAGATTTTAGATTGCCGATTTTGGATTTAATTCTGAAAT
>Ga0172379_10008398_pt1 | contig 13006 bp, 11 predicted proteins | sample GrowelOW334metaG_FD_119756 | JGI IMG/M metagenome (GOLD analysis project Ga0172379, IMG submission 119756) | Groundwater microbial communities from an aquifer near a municipal landfill in Southern Ontario, Canada - Groundwater well OW334 metaG | ecosystem: Environmental > Aquatic > Deep... | reverse complement strand
CAGGATAAAACGCCAGTCAAGCACAACCATCCAGATTTTACTGAAAATATCTTTGATGACAACACCGAGAGGCTCTTTCTTCTTGACTTCACGTACAGGCTCTTTATAAATAAAAATTGTGGGTATAATCATTGCAGCAGTACAGATTGCAGAAGCAAGAATGACATAAGTCCAGTTAATAGATTTCAGTGCCGGTACAATGAACATAGGGAAAATAAATGCACCCAAATTGATTGTCCAGTAAAAGATACCAAATCCAAGAGTGCTGTTTTTCTCGTCTGTAACACGAGCGATAGTACCGGAAATTACAGGTTTAAAAGTTCCCGCTCCCAATCCCATAATAACAAGTGATGCGTAAACAGCGAAATAAGCCGTCATCTGACTTGTAAGAAAATAGCCTAATCCAAGCAGTGAAAATGCCACCATTAATGTACGGCGGTAGCCGAGTCTGTCGGCAATTGCTCCTGAGACAATCGGCAAGATATAGAGAAGAGGCTGTATTGTACCTTTTATTAACCCTACGCTCGGTTTGGAGTATCCAAGCTGTTCGGTAAGGTAAATTGAGAGAACGCTCATCATCCCGTAATAGGAGCCGCGCTCGAAAAATTCAAAAATAATTGAAATCCAGTAAACTAAGGGAAATCCTCTGAAGCCTGCTTTAGCTTTTGCGTCTTTTTCCATATTTATCTTGTTTTGTTTATTAAAAGAATATGTTTTGCAAATATAAGAAAAGTAAATAATAATTATGAAGAAATTCAGTCTTATACTTTTTATTGAAAATAATATTTAAATAATAATTTAAGGAGGAAAAAATGATAAAAAAGACAGTACAGGATGCAATCAACAGCCAGATTGTAAAAGAAATCTATTCTGCAAATCTTTATCTTGCAATGGCGGCTTACTTCCATTCAATAAACTTAAACGGTTTTGCAAACTGGATGCGGGTTCAGGCTCAGGAAGAAAATTTTCATGCAATGAAATTTTTCGATTATCTGCTTGAAAGAAGCGGTGATGCCAAAATCGGTTCTATTGCCGAGCCTCCTGCAAAGTGGGATTCACCTCTTAAAGCATTCGAAGAAGTTCTGAAACACGAAGAAGGTGTAACCGCTTCTATTAATGCTCTCGCTGACGTAGCTATGAAAGAAAGCGATCATGCTTCAAGTATCATGTTGCAATGGTTCATATCCGAGCAGGTTGAAGAAGAGTCAACAGCAAGCGATATTGTTGCCAGACTGCGACTCGCAGGCGATTCTAAGGGTGGTTTGTTCCTTATGGACAATGAATTAAAAACAAGAGTTTTCATACCGCCGGTTAGCGCAAAACCGTGATTTAATGTTGCCTGTCATGTTGGATTTATTCCGTCATGACAGGCATTTCTCTGTTTGGAAAATTTGAGTTTAAAATGAAAAAAAATATTATACTGCTTGTTATCTTTTGCTTTCTGTTCAATTCCGTAATCGCTTTTTCTCAGGGTAGAAGAACCGTAGAAATCCCCAAAAACAACTATGGACTGCAAGTAGTCTCAGACATTGAATTATACAAGAAACAGGTAAGTTATAACGCGAACGATGAGTTGGTTGACCTGCAGAAATTTATACCCGGCATTGTACTCGATATCAAATATGCAACTGCCGATAATTTTGTCGGACTTCCCTTATATTCTCTTCCTAAAGCTTATTTACGAAAACCTGTGGCAGAGGCTTTGCTTCGGATTCAAGAGGTGTTGAAAACCAGAAATCTCGGATTGAAAATTTTCGATGCTTACCGTCCCTACAGTGTAACCTTAAAATTCTATGAAAAAATAAAAGATACAAACTTCGTAGCATCCCCTTGGTCAGGTTCAAGGCATAACCGTGGAGCCGCAGTTGACCTTACTCTGATAGACCTTAAGGATAATGCAGAACTCACAATGCCCACCAAATTTGATGATTTCAGCGACAAGGCTTCACCTACGTATATTAATCTTTCAATAACTGTTTTGAAAAACAGAAATCTCCTTATTCAATTGATGCAGAAATACGGTTTCACAGTAAATCCAAATGAATGGTGGCACTATGATTATGAGGGCTGGAGCAAGTTTCCGGTAACGGATATAAAATTTGAAGAGCTGGAGAAGTTGAATAAATGACCTAACTCTGCTTTTTAAGAAATTATAATAAACTTGAATAAAGTTCTTCGTATTTTTTGGCAATTTTCTCCCATGTGAATTTTTCTGACCATGCTTTAAAGCCTAATGCAGCCATCGTTTTTCTTAATTCCGGATTATTAAATATATTTTCTAAAATCTTTGCAGATTGACTGAGTTTTGCCCGGCTCAGACCGAAACATTTTTTTGTAGGAAGAATGATTCCTCCGTTTGTCCATTCAACAATTTCCTTACTGTTTCCAACATCTGTCACAAGGAAGGGAGTTTTCCCCGCCATACTTTCAAAAAGCACAAGCGGTGAACATTCAATATTTGAGGGAAACAAAAACAAATCAGCTTGTTTAAATGCTGAAACAGTTTCGCTCCTTGAAGTATTAAGAATCAGGATTTGCTTGTTATTAGCTTTATTTGTTTTATCTGCATTGAAACGTTTTAATTTAAAATTGAAATACTTCATAAGCGAACTGTATAAACCGCTTGCAGAATTGCCAATCATAACAAGAGTGGAATTTTTAATTTTAGCCTTGCGGAAAATGTCCAAAGCTTCTGTATGTCCCTTGAATCCTGTCCGGGAGCCGACATGAAGAATCATAAAATCATCTTCAGGGATTTTGTATAAATAGCGGAAATTAATATCTGAATCGCTTAAAAACTCTGTTCCATCGGCACCGTTAGGAATAATTATATAATTTGTAACCTGATTTTTCTTAGCATAATTAATATCCCGGTAATCATTCGAAAGAAAAATATTATTATCAAATTCTTTCAATCGATCAATCATCTGCTTATAGTATTTACGGTAAGCCGGAAAATGCAGACCGGAAAAACCTGTCGGCACAAAAACTTTTTTCCCTTTAATCTCCTTAAGATACGGCAGTGCAAGATCTGTTGTCCAGGTTTGTGCGGCAAAGAAAGTAACAATGTCAAAATCAATCGATTTGATAAAAGAAATATATTCATCAATTTCACCCTGCATCCCACGTACATAGTTACCGGATACATTGAATTGACGGACTTTGACACCATTAAGCTCAGATTCTTTTCTCTCATGAATTTTGGTTGTAACAACTGTAACTTCATGTCCTGCCTGAACCAATCTTTCGGAAATCTGACGGCAGACTTCAGCCATGCCGCTTTGCACAGGAGGATACGATTCAACAGCATGGAGAATTTTCATATTATACAGAGTTAGATTGATTAAATTAAAAACTAAAGTTACGCCACTGCGATACCTTGCCGCGTTTGTCCTTTGCTCTTACTTTAAACGAAAACGGTTTTTCTTTGTTTTTCGGCTCGCTTTTAAATATTTGCACATTTGTAATATCATTAGGTTTTTTGGAGCTTTTGCCGTAGAGTTCACGGGCATAAGCATTGCCTTCAATTTCAAGTTCTGAAAGATTTTCGTTTGTGTTCACATAGCCGAAAGAATGGGTGATTACATTTACAGTCTTATTGCCGACAATCTGTACATCATAGATAATGGGGTCGGGATAATTAAAAACAGAAATCTGATATTTCGGATTAACAAGCTCACCGTTCAGGTATCGCTCCAATACAAGATGTTTTCCTATATCACTTATTTCGGGTTTGAATGTAAATTCCTCTCCCTGCTGACTGACAGCTCTTTCAGTTTTTCCGTCCATAATCACAGTTTTTATATCTCTGCCTGATTTCCAAGGGATGTTCGGTATAATAACATAATCCATTTCGGGATACATAAACTGTTCAAATTTAGGCTGAGAAATTTTAATCGGTGAAACTTCGAAATCGAATGAAATAGTTTTATACTTTGTCCAGCAGGTACATTTCACCTTCATAGAGCCGTAAGACGGTGTCCGTCCTGCTACAATAATTTCCGAAGGATTTTTGGATTCTATAAATGCAGTACCTCCGTTATCGGAGTGAGACAGTTGAACTTCAATTTTTGTTTCACGCGTCAAATCCTTTGTAAGGTCTCCCATTCCATACAGAATTAATTTATTCGACCAGTGTCTTTCTGCCACAGCATCAACTGTGCTGAACATAGGTCTGACTTCGAAATAAGAAGGTATATTTGGAACATCATAAATCGGATTACGTAGTTTGCTGAAAGAAGTGGAATCTCCGGGATAGTACCCGGCAAATTCACCCGTTGCTCCGCCACCTGAAACAAAAATCATATTCAGACTAAACTGTGTTTTCGCTTCGAGCAGTCTTTTTGAAGTCATGTCTTTATTGTCGGACTTTAAAACCGCCTTAGCCAGAACAGTAACTATATATGTTTTGTTTTGTCTCTCGTAAAGAGGAGGATTCCAGAAAAAATTAGCGGTTTGCTGATTGTTTTCCTCAATTCTAAAGTATTGAGAATTGGCTTCGTTCATTCTGTTAAGACTTACTTTCTGACGCAGACTCTGGTCTTCGACAATAAACTCGTATTCGACATGCTCGACATTACCGTTGTAAATAACGGTATTCATTGAATCGAGTGATAAGATTTTAGCACTCGAGCTGTCAATAATCAATCTGCAGTTTAATGTAGTTTTCATCGGGTGGATAGAAAAAAGACTCGGAGGTATATTCAAGGGATTCTCTTCATTTTTTTTATTGTTATCCTTTATCGGTAGCAAAAAAATGAGAGCGGCAAGATATAAAATAAAATATATCTCAACAGTCCGCCTTCTTTTTGTTCCGTTATTATTTTCTGATGTCTTCAATTTTTCAGGTACTAAATTTTATCCGAAATTTTATTAGCTAAAATCTTTTCGAGTTCGTGCCTGACGGCAAACTCGATTTCTTCTTTCTTTAGAGTTTCTGCTGAAGAGTTTAGCGAATCAACCGTATTTTTTAAAACTGCAAGCGAACTGTTCAATTCATTCATAGCCTCCAGCATCCGCGGATTAGGTGCAACTGCCTGCCCGAAATTCTCTGAAACATTTTTCAAAAACTGAATCAGAGCGGTTTGCTGTTTAACCATTTCCTGCATAGAAGAATCGAATTTTTCGAGTTGAACTACCGCCCCTGCCAAATCGCGGCTGATTTCGCCTATTTCTAAAAGCAGTTCTCCTCCGGGATTATCCTCATCCTTGCCGTTGGTCTGATACTTCAGAACATCATCATTAGGAGTAAAAAGCATGATTACAAATAGCAAAATCAGCATAAGCGCTTCGAAAGCTATTCCTGCAATCACCACATCGTTACTGATGTTGTCATTAAAGCGTCTGATACCGATTAAAAGAAGTAATACCGCCGCACCGAAGTAAACAAAAGCATTGAATGTTGAATAATAATATCTGTTGACTATTTCTTCGAGCCAGAGACCTGTTCCCGAAAATAATCCGAGTGGATGCAGAACTGTTACTTCTTTTTTTACATAACGAAAAATCTCTCTTTCGTTTATACAAATTCGCCAGCATAGCAATAAAGTCGAAAATGCAGACATTTGCTTCTGGTAACGCAATTCCTGGAATATCTCGTTCAACAGGCTTCTGCCTTCGATTGAGGAAAGTGTGTCAATGTTTTTCATAGTTGTATTTTATATTTGAAAAATCATTTACTTCGATGGTTAATATTATTATTAACAAACTTCAAAGATACAAAAAAAAATGTTTTGATTTGATTAATTTTATACTGATTTAATTTAAGATATTTATTATAAAATATTCTAAAATTGAATAAGTATTCTAAACGTCTTAATTATACTTTCATATTATTCGTATTTTTACTCAATTATTTTTATTAACTTTATAATTATTAATGCAAGAAAATATTTTTTCAGTTTATTAAGGAGAATAATTATGCAATTTTTTATTGAACATTCACCGGTATTTACAACTCTGCGTTTGCAGTTGGAAAAAGGAGAATCCTTTAAAGCTGAAGCAGGAGCGATGATTTCAATGTCGCCGACAATTTCACTCGAAGCAAAGATGTCGAACAAAAGTGTTTTCGGAGCTTTAAAAGCTGTTGTCGGAGGTGAATCATTCTTCGGTACAGTATTTACCGCTGAAGGCGGAGCAGGTGAATTAGTGCTTGGTCCCGGCTCACCCGGAGATATTTTGCAGATGCAGTTAAATAATCAGACTATCTTTGCTCAGGCCGGTGCTTATCTTGCAGGTGGTACTGATTTGGTACTTTCAGCACAAGGCTCGGCAAAAGCGTTGATGTCCGGTGAAGGTTTGTTCCTATCCAAAATATCGGGAACAGGCTTGTTATTCTTAAATTCTTACGGCTCTATTTATACTAAGGAATTGCGTCAGGACGAAACTTATGTAGTTGATACAGGACATATTGTAGCATTCGAGGAAACAGTTTCATACAAAATTCAGAAAGCGGCAAAAGGAATTTTTTCAACCTTAGCTTCAGGTGAAGGTTTGGTTTGCGAATACAAAGGACCCGGTAAAATATGGATTCAGACACGTAATATTTCGGCATTAGCAAAACTGCTGGCACCGTTTATCGTGAAGTCCTGAAAAGTTAGTAGATATTAAAATAAAAGAATATTTTTAATATTATTTGGTCAATAATAAATGAGCCCAAAACGTTATCTGTTTTTAGCAGGATTATTCTGTTTTTGCCTATTATCTGGTCAAACAGAATTAAAATCTCAAACGGATAATCCTGCTATTTCTGGTATAATCAAAGAAGCAAAATCCGGAGAAGCGGTAATCGGCGTCAGTGTTACTCTTATTCCCGAAAAAGGAGTAAAGTCTAAAATACGCGGAGCTGTTTCTAATAAATTCGGTTTTTATTCTATACCTGACATTGAACCTGCTGATTACAAACTCAGAGTTAAGGCAATAGGATTTGCTGTATTCGAGCAAAAAATCTCAGTTAGCAAAGGCAAGGATTTGAGATTTGATATTAAACTGAAACAAGAAGATATAAAAACACAGGAAGTAGTTGTTGAATCGCAGAAGGAATCTTCTCCTACGAGTTCAATAAGTGCCGTCAGCGTATCACCTGATTTTATTCATCAAATCCCTTCAATTGCAGGAGAGCGGGATATTTTCCGCGTTCTGCAGTTGCTCCCCGGAGTAAAGCAATCCTCTGAATTATCCAGCGGACTATACGTACGCGGCGGTTCTCCAGACCAGAATCTGACTCTTTTGGATGGAGTGATTGTTTACAATCCAAGCCATCTTGCCGGTTTCCTAAGCGTTTTCAATAACGATGCAATCCGAGATGTAAAGTTGATAAAAGGGGCATTTCCCGCAGAGTATGGCGGCAGGCTTTCCAGTGTTCTGGATATGACAATGAAGGAGGGAACAAAAGAAAAATTTAGCGGTTCGGGAGGAATCAGCCTGATAAGCTCAAGGCTAACACTCGAAGGACCGATTACAGAAAATTCTTCTTTTATGATTTCTGGCAGAAGAACTTATTTCGATTTGCTGCTCGCTATAGCGACGACTGAAGATGTACCCCAGTATTATTTTTACGACCTGAATGCAAAATTTAATTATAAACTTTCCGAATCCGACCATATTTATGCGAGCGGATACTTCGGACGTGACAGGCTGAATCCACCCGATAATACAGATGTGAACTTTAAGGTGGACTGGGGAAATTCGACTGCAAACCTGCGCTGGATGCATATTGTTTCACCTTCCCTGTTTACGAATTTTTCTCTGATATTTACAGATTATAATTTTGATACTGAATTAAGAGGCGATTCATCAAACTCTGTAACAGATTTCCTTGCACACAGCGGAATCAAAGACTGGTTGCTGAGAGGCGAAGCACAGTATTTTCCTGCGGAAAGTCATGTTGTTAAATCGGGAATTGAATGCGTATGGCATAACTTTGCATCCTCTCTTTCCAGTTCATTCCTTGAAAACCTTGATCAATGGAAAATGATGGATAACAACATTTCAGGTTTGGAAGCCGCTTTGTACCTTCAGGATGAGTGGGCAATCACACCGCTTCTTTCAACAAATATCGGTGCAAGGGTTTTCTATTTTCAAAAAGGAAATTATTTTAGATTAGAGCCGCGTGTTTCGGCTACTTATTATATAACGGATTTTCTGAAAATGAAAGGCTCGTTTGCTGTTGCTAATCAATATATTCACATGATTGTGCGTAATGATATAACCTTGCCTACAGACCTATGGTTCCCTTCTACTGAACGCATTAAACCGAGCCAGTCCGTTCAGGGAGTATTCGGAGTGGAAACAACTTTCGGTGAAAATGCTGAATATCTGCTCAGTCTGGAAGGATATTACAAGAATATGACGAATCTCTATGAATACAAGGACTCATCGCTGTTTTCTTTCGGTATCCCTTTGGAAGACCAATTTACTTCGGGCAGAGGCGAGGCTTACGGAATTGAACTTTTCCTGAATAAACGAATGGGACACTTCATGGGTTGGATAGGTTATACCTTAGCGTGGACAACACGAACTTTTTCCGAACTGAATAACGGGAAATCATTTTATCCCAGGTATGACAGAAGACATGATATTTCAGTAGTATTTTCGTATAAACCTTCGGAATCATGGGAATTCGGCGTTACTTGGGTTTACGGTACAGGACAAGCCTATACGATGCCCACCGGTACTTATTTTATGGACCCGATCGGTTTCGGAAATAGATATACAGACCCATGGGGAGGGGATTATCAAAATAAAGGGACGCAGTATTCCGAGCGTAACGGATACCGTCTTCCTCCTTACCACAGGATGGATTTGAACATTATGTACAATTATAAATGGTTCGATGTGCCGTTCCAGTTTACTTTGAATATTTACAATTTATATAACCGGCGAAATCCTTTTATGTGGTACATTGGTAATGACTGGGACCAGCAAACACAGACAAGCGTTTCAAAAGTCAAGCAAATTACACTTTTTCCGATTATTCCGACTTTAGGTCTGAATTTTAAGTTTTAATCTGGAGATGAAAATGCAGAATTATTTATTTAAATATTTTTTATTAATTATTCTCGGAATTTCTCTTGCTCTCAGCTCCTGCGAGGAAACAATAGAAGGTGTTACGATGCCTTACGTCGAACAGTTGGTTATTCAGGGAGTTCTTGAAAAAGGAAAAACTGCAGAAGTCAGAATCTCAAAGACTATGCCACCACTTAGCAATCCGACAATAGAAGATGCAGAAATTAAAAATGCTGTTGCTTTTATAACGGTTGACAGCATCAAATATACATTGAATTATACATCAAAAGGTTATTATAAAAACGATTCATTATCGATTGTATCAGGTAAAAATTATAACCTTGAAGTTAGCTGGAACGGCAAAAAAGCAACTGCAGTTACTACTGTCCCTGAAGAACCTGTAATTACTAATCTTGAACGAAAAGTCATCCAGAATAATGCTCCTTATGGGTATATGATGTATAATATACAGTATTTTGCAATTGTTTCAGCGCAGAAAAATACAGTTTATTTAGGCGGCAGAACCGACTTTGCAAACGGAAATCTGCTTGGTATGTCTTATCCTTATAATTCTGCATCCATGCTTGATGCAGGTGCAACAGATAATAATCTGAAAATTCTTTTGATTTCCGATTACAGTGATACAGACAGTCTTTATTATGAAAGAGACAATTCTTATTATTACAGCGGGATTTTTGTTGAAAGTTATGACCCCCAGTTTAATGACTATTATAAAACACACAACAACGGACAAGGAGGTAATGATATTTTCGGTATGCAGGGAACCAATGTGAAATGGAACATTAAAGGCGAAGGTATAGGATTGTTTATAGGCAGAGCGGTTGTAAACAAAATGCTTAAATAATTTTTAATATTAGAACGGACTCCCTCGTCTGTTCATAAGGGTTTAAGATAATTATGAATTTTAACCAATGCATTTCAGGACAAGACAAATATGAACAAAATCACACTTAGCATCATTGCATTTCTGTTATTTTTTAATGTGTCTCAAACAAGGATATTCGCACAAAATGAGATTAGCCATACCGAATGTTTCAACTCAATTAAAGAAAAATATAACAAAATCAATGCGATTTCCTTTAAATTTACTTCTGCCGATAATCCCGATTTCCGAGGCACTCTTTCGGCAGAAAGCAGCAATAAGTACAGGCTCGACCTTAAAAACAGAACAATTGTTTCAAATGGAAAAACACTATGGAATTTCGATAAAACCACTAACAAAGTTGTTATTACTTCTATTGATGAAAGCGATGCAGGTTCGGGACATATTCAAACTTTCTTTTTCGGATTTATTTCTCAGTTTCAGTCAACCGAACTGAAAACGGAAATTTCTGCAAAGGGCGGCACCCGTTCCTACACTTTGTATCTCGATGCAAAAAATCCACAGAAATCCGATATTAAAAAAGCTATCCTTAGTCTGAATCCCAAAACTTTGGGTATAAACGCAGTACAGGTGCTGTCGGACGGAAAATGGCAGAAATGGGAAATACGCGATATTAAGCTCAACAAAGTTGTAGGAGCTAAATATGAGTTTACTCCACCTGAAGATGCTCAAATTATTGATATGAGATGAAATACAATTAAAGAATTAAATGCGAGTTGGTGAGAAGACATATAGAACGATTTGGGAAAAAGATGATGTTGTGCAAATCATTGACCAGCGTCATCTACCGCATAAATTTGTAATTGAAACTCTTAGTACTTTAAATGAAGTTGCAGTTGCAATAAAAGAAATGCATGTAAGAGGGGCTCCGCTGATAGGTGTTACTGCTGCTTACGGACTTTATCTTGCCGCAGTAGAGGCGAAAGGAAAAGCCGATTTCGATAATTACATGCAAAAAGCATCGGAAACTTTGATTGCAACAAGACCTACCGCAATTAATCTGAAATGGGCTGTTGAACGTGTACTAAACTCAGTTTCCGAAGAATTGAATGTTGACTTAAAAATTAAAACCGCTCTCGAAACTGCCCGTACAATTGCCGGAGAAGACGTAAATATGTGCCTTAACATCGGAGAATACGGTTGTAAACTAATAGAAGAAATATCAAAAAATAAAAACAGAGAGACTGTTAATATCCTGACTCACTGCAATGCAGGTTGGCTTGCAGCAGTGGACTACGGCACTGCTACCGCTCCTATATACTTGGCTCACAGTAAAGGAATCAAACTTCATGTTTGGGTTGATATGACCGGTCCCCGGAATCAGGGTGCCAGACTAACGGCATGGGAACTCGGAAACGAAGGTGTACCGCATACTGTTATTGCAGATAACACAGGCGGACACCTTATGCAACATGGTCTGGTTGATATGGTAATAGTAGGAAGCGATCGAACTGCAATAAACGGAGACGTTGCAAATAAAATCGGAACCTATCTGAAAGCTCTTGCGGCAAAAGACAACAATATCCCATTTTACGTTGCACTGCCTTCTTCAACAATAGATTGGGATATTACGGATGGTATAAAAGAAATACCCGTAGAAATGCGTCCACCCGACGAAGTGCGATATACAGAAGGTCTGTGCGAAGGTGAAATAAAAAGGGTACTTGTACCGCCTCAGGACAGTCCTGCCGTTAACTTTGCTTTCGATGTTACTCCCGCAAGACTTGTTACGGCACTTATTACGGAAAGAGGCATCTGCAAAGCTGATAAAACCTCAATTCTGGAACTTTTTCCCGGGTTGGGCAAATGAAACTGAACATAAACAGCGAAGGGATTATTAAATTCAATTGCGACTGGTTAGAAACTCCGCCAATCTCCTTTCCGCAGTTTGAAGAAATCAACTTACAACGCCAAATATTGCACAATCTCGACCTAATCGGAGAATATTCTGACGGCTTAGGATACGGAAACTTAAGCATACGCAGGGACGAAACCAGCTTTTTTATTACTGCTTCGCAGACGGGAGGTATCCCTCATCTCGGCATTGAACACTATACACTTGTTACGAAATGGGATATATATAAAAACTATCTGAAATGCGAGGGACCTGCAAAAGCATCTTCGGAATCACTTACACACGCCGCTATCTACGCACTTTCACCCGAAATCGGAGCTGTAGTACACGTCCATACTTTCAAAGGATGGCTCATGCTTTTAAATAAAATTCCTACTTCAAATCCAAATATAAAATACGGCACACCTGCAATGGCTTACGAAATATTTCGCCTATACAGAGAATCTAATCTAAGGCAGGAGAAAATTCTGGTAATGGCGGGACACCGCGAAGGTATCATCTCATTCGGTAACGACATCAACGATGCTGCCTCCGCACTTCTAAACAAAATAGATATTTTTTTAAATTACTAAATAAAATTAAAAATGCTTCCCGTACCTTTTTCTTTTGCAAGCTTATAAACGGCAAATGCTGTTGATATATCCTGAATAGCCAAGCCTACACTCTTGAAAATTGTAATTTCATCATGCGAAGTTCTTCCTTTTGCCTTTCCTGTAATAACGGCTCCAAGGTCGCATGCAATAATATCTTTCGAGAATTTTCCTTCTTTCATAGGGATAATAAATTCTCCTGCTTCAGCCATGCAGGCATCAGTAAGGTCTGCTACAATCCTTGAATTAAGGACAGTCTTTTCGTCAATTTCTCTCATTGCGGGTGCATGAGCTCCGACACCGTTAATATGGCAACCCGGTTTAAGCCATTCGTACTGGATAATCGGGTCTTTGGCACTTGTTGCTAATGTAAGTACATCCGCCGCTCTTACGGCTTCTTCTGCTGAATTTGCTCTGATGAACGGGATTTTATGCTGTTCTTCCATCTCTTTGCAAAAGGCATCAATTTTTTCTGGCGGGTCAATTGAAAATACATAATATTTTTCGAATTTGTGAGCTTCGCAGGTAGCCCAGACCTGAGTTTTTGCCTGAATTCCGGAACCTAAAATTGAAGCTGTTTTAGCATCTTCATTTGCCATATACTTTGTTGCTATTCCAGATACCGCACCGGTTCGCATAGCTGTAATGAAT
>Ga0172379_10008397_pt1 | contig 13006 bp, 12 predicted proteins | sample GrowelOW334metaG_FD_119756 | JGI IMG/M metagenome (GOLD analysis project Ga0172379, IMG submission 119756) | Groundwater microbial communities from an aquifer near a municipal landfill in Southern Ontario, Canada - Groundwater well OW334 metaG | ecosystem: Environmental > Aquatic > Deep... | reverse complement strand
GCACGGCCGGGGCCACCAGGTTGACGTCGACCTGGGCGCGCAGCTGCGCCAGCGGCTGGTCGGCCACCGGCGCGAGGTCGACCACGCCGGCCACGTGGTGCACGGAGTCGAGCTCGTCGGGCAGCCCGGTCAGCGCGGCGACGGCCTCTGGGTCAGCCAGGTCGGCGACCAGGACCTGGCTGCCGGGGTAGCGCGCGAGGAGCCCGGCACCCCGCTCCTCGGAGCGGGCGAGCAGCACCAGACGGGCGCCGCGCGCGTGCAGCCGGTCGGCGAGCGCCGCCCCGATCCCGGAGCCGGCCCCGGTCACCAGGTGCGTCGCCGGCCGGCTGACGGGACGGCTCATCGGGTGAAGACGACCTTGCCGAAGATGTCCCCTCCGGCCATCGCCGCGAAGCCGTCGCGGGCCTCGGTCATCGGGATCGCCCGGTCGATCAGCGGCCGGGCGCCGGTGGCGTCCAGCATCGTGACCAGTGACGCGAGCTCGGCGCGGGTGCCCATGGTCGAGCCGATCACGCTGAGCTGGAGGAAGAAGATCCGGGTGAGCTCGGCGTCGTCGAGCTTGGGGCCGGACGTCGTACCGCTGATCACGATCCGGCCGCCGGGGCGCAGGGCACGGATCGAGTGGGACCACGTGGCGCGGCCGACCGTCTCCATGACCGCGTCGACCTTGACCGGCAGCCGGGCGCCGGACTCGAACACCTCGTGCGCCCCGAGCTCGAGCGCCTTGGCCCGCTTGGCCTCGTCGCGCGAGGTGGCGAGCACCTTGAGCCCTCCGGCCCGGGCCAGGGTGATCAGCGCGGTCGCCACTCCCCCGCCGGCGCCCTGGACCAGCACGGTCTCGCCGGGCTTGAGGTCACCCTGGCTGAAGAGCATCCGGTAGGCGGTCAGCCAGGCCGTGGGCAGGCACGCGGCCTCCTCGAACGACAGCGACGCGGGCTTGGGGACGACGTTGACCGTGGGGACCACCACCGTCTCGGCGAAGGTGCCCTGGTGCCGCTCGGAGAGCAGGGAGCGCTTGGGGTCGAAGGTCTCGTCACCGCGCCACGAGGGGTCGGAGACCACCGCATGGACCACCACCTCGTTGCCGTCCTCGTCGTAGCCCGCCGCGTCGCAGCCGAGGATCATCGGCAGCGCCTCCTCGCGCAGGCCCACCCCCCGCAGCGACCACAGGTCGTGGTGGTTGAGCGAGGCGGCCTTGACGGTGACCCGGGTCCACCCGTCGGGGACCTCCGGGTCGGGCCGCTCGCCGACCACCAGGCCGGACAGCGGGTCGTCGGAGTCAGCAGTGGCGAAGGAGTCGGCGTAGACGGCGAACATGCCTCGACCTTACTGAGGCCCCCACTGACGGTCGGTCAGAGGCGTGCGACGCCGTCTCGGCGGGCGGCAGCCGACACGGCCTCCGCGACGGCCGGCCCGACCCGCGGGTCGAACGGCGAGGGGATGATCATCTCCTCGGACAGGTCGTCGCCCACCAGCGCAGCGAGCGCCTCGGCGGCGGCGAGCTTCATGCCCTCGGTGATGGCGGTCGCGTGTACGTCGAACGCGCCGCGGAAGATGCCGGGGAACGCCAGCACGTTGTTGATCTGGTTGGGGAAGTCGGAGCGCCCCGTGGCCACCACCCGCGCGTGCCGCTGGGCCACGTCGGGGTGGACCTCGGGCATCGGGTTGGCCAGGGCGAACACGATCGAGTCGGGCGCCATCGTGGCGACGTACTCCTCGGGCACGGTGCCGCCGGAGACACCGATGAACACGTCGGCGCCGGCGAGCACGTCGGCCAGCGAGCCGGTGCGGCCGAAGTGGTCGGCAGTGTCGACGGCCAGGGCCCGCTTGACCGGGGTGAGGTCGCCGCGTCCGGAGTGCAGGACGCCCTTGCGGTCGACGACCGCGAGGTCCTTGATGCCGGCCTCGAGCAGGATCCGGGCCACGGCCACACCGGCGGCGCCGGCACCGGAGATGACCACGCGGGTCCCCTCCGGGCTGCGGCCGGTGAGCTTGAGCGCGTTGGTGAGCGCGGCGAGCGCCACGACGGCCGTGCCGTGCTGGTCGTCGTGGAAGACGGGGATGTCGAGGCGCTCCTTGAGCCGGTCCTCGATCTCGAAGCAGCGCGGCGCCGAGATGTCCTCCAGGTTGATCCCGCCGAAGCTGGGGGCCAGCCGGACCACGGTCTCGATGATCTCCTCGACGTCGGTGGTGTCGAGGCAGATCGGGACGGCGTCGACGCCGCCGAACTGCTTGAACAGGACGGCCTTGCCCTCCATCACCGGCATCGCGGCGGCGGGCCCGATGTCGCCCAGGCCGAGCACGGCGGTGCCGTCGCTGACGATGGCGACCACGTTGGGAACCCAGGTGTAGTGCTGGGTCATCGAGGGGTCGGCGGCGATCGCCTCGCAGACGAGCGCCACGCCGGGCGTGTAGGCCTGGGAGAGGTCGTCGCGGCCGGCCAGCGAGACCGTCGAGACGATCTGCATCTTTCCGCCGACGTGCAGGTCGAAGACGGGGTCGCCGGCATGCGGGTGCGAGGAAGAGTCAGCAGATGCCACGAACATCGATCTTTCCACACCCGGCGGGGTCGCCCACACCAGTCCCAGATGAGGCCGGTCACAGCCGGCGGGCCGGCCGCGGCCAGACCCGCGCCAGGACGACGGCCAGCACGTGCTCGTCGGCCACCGGCCCGCGGTGGCGCGAGTCGACCCCGGCCGCGGGGTTGTCGCTGAGCAGCCACCAGCCCGTCGTACGACGCTCGGCGGCACGCTTCACGGCGAGCGTCCCGTCAGCGAAGCGGGCCACCACGACGTCACCGGCCACCGGTCGGCGGCGGTAGGAGACCAGCAGCCGGTCACCCGCCGACAGGGCCGGCTCCATCGACTCCCCGCGTACGAGTGCCCACCCAAAGAACGCCCCTCGTCCACCCTCACGCATGCGGAGTAGTGTCCCAGCGAGAAGCACATACGACGACGAGAGGACACGCATGATCGCGCGACTGTTCGCCCCCACTGTCGAGGTCTCGGCCCACTGCGACCTCCCCTGCGGTGTCTACGACCCGGCCCAGGCACGGATCGAGGCGGAGTCGATCAAGGGGATCATCGCCAAGGTCGCCGACAACGACGACCCCGACTTCCGCACCCGGGCGATCCTGATCAAGGAGCAGCGCTCCGAGCTGGTCAAGCACCACCTGTGGGTGCTGTGGACCGACTACTTCAAGCCCCCGCACTTCGAGAAGTACCCGCAGCTCCACACCCTGGTCAACGAGGCGACCAAGCTGGCCGGCGCCTCCGGCACCAAGGGCGAGCTCGACGCCGCCAAGGCCGACGAGCTGCTCGCCAAGATCGACGCGATCGCCGAGATCTTCTGGGAGACCAAGAAGGCCTGATCACCGCCGCAGGCTTCTGGCCTGCAACGAAGCTCCTCAGACGCCGCCTCAGTCCGCACAGGGTCCGCAAGGGCCGCAGGACTGAGGCGGCGTCTGGCACGTGTACCCCCGGAGACACTCACACCGCAGAGGCCGTCTCCTGTTAGCGGATCATTCGAGAAACCGATCCGAGGAGGTCGTTCGACACTCCTAGATTCCGTCCCGAAAGCTGCCAAGCGGCTTCCTAGGTCTACGCCTTCTCGGGATAGGAACCTCCATGCATCCGACTGCTGCCGTGCGTGCGCGCAGTGTCACCAAGACCTTCGGCGATGTCATCGCCCTCGACGGTGTCGACCTCGACGTGGCGGCCGGGCAGATCCACGGTCTCGTGGGACCCAACGGTGCCGGAAAGACCACGCTCCTGGGTCTCCTGCTCGGCCTGGCAGCGGCCGACGGGGGAAAGCTGGAGATCCTCGGGACGCCGGTGGGGCGCGCGCTCGCCGTCACCGGAGGTGTCGCGGGGTTCGTCGACGGTCCCGGCCTCTATCCGACGTTGACGGCTCGCCAGAACCTCACGACGCTGGCCAGCCTCCGTGGCGAGGAGGGCGGTCGCTCGGCGGCCCACGTTGACGAGCTGCTCGAACGGGTCGGGCTCAGCGAGGTGGCCGGCGACTCCGTCCGCGGCTTCTCCCTCGGGATGCGGCAGCGGCTCGGACTGGCCGCCGCTCTGCTCGGCGACCCGCGGTTGTTGGTGCTGGACGAGCCGGCCAACGGCCTGGACCCGGCCGGCAAGCGGCAGGTCCACCGGGTCCTCACCGATCTCGCGGCCTCGGGCGCGACGGTGGTCCTCTCCAGCCACCGGATGGACGACCTGGCCTCGCTGTGTGACGAGGTCACGCTGCTGTCGGAGGGCCGGGTCGTGTTCTCCGGTCCGGTGCGCAAGCTGGCCGCGGAGAGCGGCGAGCTCGACTACCGACTGGTGAGCTCCGACCCCGATGGCGCCCGCCGCATCGCCGGCGGCACGCCGTCGCTGCACCAGGTCGCGGGCCGCAAGGGCTCGCCGAAGGGCGATGACCACGCGCTGGTCGTACGCGGACCCGACCAGGCACTGGACGACCTGGTCGTGCGGCTGGTCGGTGCGGGCATCGCAATCCGCGAGCTAGGACCGGTCGTGCCGCCGCTCGAGGCCGCGTTCCTGGCGCTCACCGGCGCCGACACCGACGCCGACACCTACGCAGAGGAGCTCACCCGATGACCGCGATCACCATCGAGACACCGGTCCGGGTGGAGCCGGTGGCCCTGAGCCGCGCCTACCGCTTCGAGCTGGTCAAGCTGGTCTCGCAGTGGCGTATCCGGCTGGTGTTCATCGCCTGCCTGCTCGCGCCGACGATCTACTCCGCGGTGGTCAGCCAGCAGACCTCGCTGCCGGCCGACGCCCTCTACGGCCGCTTGATGAACCAGTCCGGATGGGCCGGCTCGCTGGCCATCCTCGTCTTCATGGGCACGCTCCTGCTGCCCCTGCTCACCAGCGTCGTCGCCGGGGACATCTTCGCAGTCGAGGACCGTCTGGGCACCTGGCGCCATCTGCTGGTCGCCGTCCGCTCGCCGCGCCGCATCTTCGCATCGAAAGCGCTGGCAGCGCTCACCGTCATTCTCGCGCTGCTTGCCTGCCTCGTGGCGTCGTCAATGGCAGGCGGCTTGCTCTCGATCGGCAGCCACCCGCTGCCCGGCCTCGACGGGCATCTGATCGGCTCCGGCGAGCTCGGCCGCACGGTCCTGCTGGCCTGGCTGACCATCATCCCTCCGACGCTCGCGTTCTCCGCGGTCGGCCTGCTCGGGTCGGTCGCGCTGGGGCGCTCGCCGCTGGGGCTGCTGATGCCGGTCGCGCTCGCGCTCGTGCTCATGGGCATCCAGGTCATGCCGGTGCCCGTCGCGCTCCGGGTGGCGCTGCCGATGAACGCGTTCATCTCTTACCGTGGCCTGTTCACCGAGCCCGGTCAGCTCGGGCCGTTCTGGATCGGGCTCGTCGTCAGCCTGTCCTGGGCCGCGCTCGCCACGTTCCTGGCCTACCGGCTGTTCGTGCGCCGTGACTTCACGGATCTGGCCAATGACGGCTCCGGCCGCCGCTTCGTTCTCGAAGGACTCGCCCCCCTGGTCGGCCTGGTCGCGGTGACGACCGTCGTCGTGGCCGCGACGACCGGCGCCACCGGCTCGGGCATCGAGAAGTCGAAGCTCGAGGCCGCACTGTCGACGTCGTTCTCCAACCTCTATGTGCTGCAGACCGAGCAGCTCAACCGCCCGGCGGTCACTGCGGCCCAGCTGCACGCCACGACGAAGTGCGACAAGGGCGGCGAGCGGGTCGAGGACGAGGGGGCGGGCGCCGGCTGGCGCTGCACCGTCAACTGGACCCTGCCGGGGACGACCGCCACCGGCAACGCGATCTACCAGCTCGACGTGGCTCCAGAAGGACGGTTCGTCGCCGACGGCGACGGCCCCAAGGAGGTCAACGGGTTCTTCCAGGTACGCACTCCCACGGGTGACGCACCGAACCCGCTGTGGCAGTTCGACGGCGTCGTCGATCTGCTCGATCCCGTTTCGAAAGGACAGCAATGAGAGTCACAAGAAACCGCGTAGTCAAGCCCACTCGAGGCTTCCTCCGCACCCGCTCGCTCGGCGTGATCGCCGGCGGGCTGGCCCTTGCGGTCACCGGTGGTGTCGCCTATGGCTCCACCGTCGGATTCGGCGAGAACCTCGTCGGCCAGGAGTACGGAGACGGCCTGCAGATCTCCTCCAACCAGATCATCAAGCCACTGGGCGAGCGGGTCATGACGCCGTACGGCAAGTTCATGGGCTCCACCGTCAGCCCCGACGGCCGGTTCCTGGCCGCGACGGCCAACGACCGCTCGGTCTCGCTGCAGATCTTCGACCTGGAGACCTACCGGCTGATCTGGCGCGGCGGCACCGCCGCCGGGGTCGACATGCGCTTGTCGGACAACACCGTCGGCCAGGAGAGCCCGCTCTACTCACCGGACGGCAGCTTGCTCTTCATGCCCAATGCCACCGGGATCACCAGGTTCCCCGTCAACGCCGACGGCAGCTTGGCGGCCGGCACCAAGATCGCGATCCCGGACGCGGACGGCCGGCGGGCACTGACGGCCGGGATGGCGTTCTCCCCGGACGGATCGACCCTGTACGCCGCCGTCAACGGCCAGAACACCGTCGTGGCGATCGACCCGGCCGTCGGCACGGTCAAGCGGACCTGGAACGTCGGCATCGCTCCCCGCCAGCTGGCATTCGTCGGCGACAAGCTCTACGTCAGCGACGAGGGCGGGCGCCGCGCGCAGGCGGGTGAGGACACCATCGAGTCCTACGGCACCCAGGTCCCGGCCGACCACTTCCTCGGCACCTCTACGACCGGTGTGCTCAGCGTCATCGACACCGCCGACGGCGGTGCTCCCGTGGGCCAGATCAACGTCGGACTGCACCCGACCGACATGCACGTCGAGGGTGGGACCCTCTTCGTCGCCAACACCAACGACGACACCGTCTCCGTGATCGACACCACCAGCGACAAGGTCGTCCAGACCATCGAGACCAAGCCGTGGCAGGGCTCCGAGGTCGGCTACGTGCCTGACGCCGTCACCGTGCACGACGACCGCCTGCTGGTCAGCCTCGGCCGGGCCAACGCGATCGCCGTCTACAAGCTCGGCGAGAGCGCGCTCGACCCGGTCAGCTACGTCGGCCTCATCCCGACCGACTACTACCCCGAGGACGTCTTCCCGGTTGGTGACCAGATCGTCGTGGCCAACCGCCGCGGCGTCGACGCGCTCGGACCGCTCATCACGTTCAACAAGGGCTACGGCACCACGCCGGCGACCGGTCACGGCACGCACGGCACGACCGCGTCGCTGACCCGGTTCACGATGCCGAGCGACCTCGAGATCAAGGAGACCCACACACCGACGGTGTTCGCCCAGAACGGCTGGGGCGACTCGGACACCGACGTCAAGCACGCCAAGGGCAAGAGGGCAAAGGCCGTGCCGGTGCCGAGGAGGATCGGTGACCCGTCGACCATCAAGCACGTCTTCATGCTGGTCAAGGAGAACCGGACCTACGACCAGGTCCACGGCGACATGCCCGAGGGCAACGGCGACCCGACACTGGCGCAGTTCGGCGAGGACGTGACGCCGAACATCCACGCACTCTCGCGCCAGTTCGGCCTCTACGACAACACCTACGACACCGGCACCAACTCCGCCGAAGGTCACAACTGGATCATGCAGGGTGACAACCCCGAGTACACGGAGTCGAGCGCGGGCGAGTACATCCGCAGCTACGACACGGAGGAGGACGTCCTGGGCCACCAGCGCTCGGGCTTCCTGTGGACCGCCGTCCAGGACGCGGACCACTCGGCCAAGAACTACGGAGAGTTCCTCTACTCCTCGAGCGGCAAGCCCGCCGGCTCGACCTGGCAGCAGTACTACTGCGCCGCCCAGTCCGTCGAGGACGGCGGCGACCCGGCGCAGCTGACCACCCCTCAGCTCAAGGGCAACTACGGCTCCCCGATCCCGTCGCTCAACGAGATCACGCTTCCGACAGCACCGCCGTTCGACATGCAGATCCCGGACCTGTACCGCTACCAGATCTGGAAGCAGGACTTCCAGGCGAACGGCCCGGCCGAGTTCAACATGGTGTGGCTCTCCGACGACCACACCGGCGGACCCGTGACGCCCCGGTCGAACGTCGCCGGAGGTGACCTCGCACTCGGCAAGATCGTCGAGACGATCTCGCACAGCAAGTACTGGAAGAACTCCGCGATCTTCGTGGTCGAGGACGACAGCCAGAACGGTCCGGACCACGTCGACGGCCACCGCGCTCCGATCCAGGTCATCAGCCCCTGGGCTGCACACGGCAGGACCATCTCGACGTACTACTCGCAGATCAACATGGTCCGCACCATCGAGCAGATCCTCGGCGCGGAGCCGCTGAACCAGAAGGTCGCCGCGGCGACCCCGATGTACGGCGCCTTCCAGTCGAAGCCGGACTTCACGCCGTACACGGCGCGGACGAACCGGGTCTCGCTCACCGAGAACATCGTGACCCCGCCCGCCTGTGGTCTCGACACACCGACCGGGCCCAACGCCGCGGCCCCGGCACCGGCCGTTCCGAGCAAGTACGTCTCCTACTCACGGGCGTGGGAGAAGTGGTCCACGAAGCAGCGGCTCACCGGCAAGTTGGCACAGGCCGACTACGCAAACCCGGAACAGCTCAACCGGTGGACCTGGTACCAGACCCACGACTGGGACCTGCCGTACCCCGGCGACCCGAAGATCTACCTCCCCCACGAGGTGCCGGGCGCCGCACTGCCGGGCACCGAGGTCGAATGACCCCTTCCAGCGTTTGTCGAGGCCGGTCACCGGGTACACGCCGGTGGCCGGCCTCGGCCGTTCCTCGACACCACCGCAGTAGGGTCGGTCGACCCGAACCGCATCAACGAAGGACGAACACATGTCTGAGACGGGCACCGCTCAGGGCGGCTCCAAGAGCGACCGGGCCGACGTCGAGCTGCGTCTTCCCGCCGACAGCGCCTACGCGTCCGTGCTGCGTACGACGACAGCCGGCCTCGCCGCGCGTCTCGACTTCACCATCGACGACATCGAGGACCTCCGCATCGCCGTCGGCGAGGCCAACGCGATGGTGCTCCCGGAGGCCGACCCCGGCTCCGACCTCACCTGCGAGTTCTTCCTGACGCCCGGCGAGCTGCGGATCGCCGTCGGCGTCGACTCGGCCGAGGCCCCGGCACCCGACTACGACAGCTTCGCGTGGCAGGTGCTCAGCACGCTCGCCACCAGCGCCACCGCCGACGCCCGCGACGGCAGGTTCGTCGTGACCATGACGATGCAGTCGACGGCCGGCGGGCCCGGCCTCTGAGATGGACGTCCCACTTCCCGGAGGCATCTCGGCCTCTGACGACGTCGAACCCTTGGCCGGGGTCGAGCTCACGCGCCATCGCAGTGCGGGGCTGTTCGTGGAGTTCCACGACGACACCGCGCCCCAGGCCACCCGCGACGCGGCGCGCGACGCACTGGTCCACCTGCACCTGCCCCTCGTGGAGCACTGCGCGCGCCGGTTCCGCAACCGCGGCGAGCCCTTCGAGGACCTCGTGCAGGTGGGGACGATCGGCCTGATCAAGTCGATCGACCGTTTCGACACCGACCGCGGGGTCGAGTTCTCCACCTACGCGACGCCGACCATCATCGGCGAGATCAAGCGCTACTTCCGCGACAAGGGCTGGGCAATCCGGGTGCCGCGCCGGCTCCAGGAGCTCCGGATGCAGATCGGGGCCGCGTCCGCCGAGCTGACGCAGTCGCTGGGCCGCTCCCCCACCCCGCGTGAGCTGGCCGAGACCATCGGCTGCACCGTCGAGGAGATCGTCGAGGGCATCGAGTCGAGCAACGCCTACTCCACGCTCTCCCTCGACGCCTCGGACGACTCCGACGACTCCGCGGCGTCGATGCTCGACGCGATCGGCATCGACGACGAGGGCCTCGAGCACGTCGAGATCCGTGAGTCGATCAAGCCGCTGCTCGACAAGCTGGACGCACGGGAGAAGAAGATCCTCCTGCTGCGCTTCTTCAAGAACATGACCCAGTCGCAGATCGCCGAGGAGATCGGCGTCTCGCAGATGCACGTCTCCCGGCTGCTGACCCGCACGCTCGACCAGCTGCGTGCCTCGCTCGAGCAACAGGACTAGTCAACCCCGGTTGCGGGTGGGGTCGTCGTCGAGCACGTCCTGGGTCGCCGGGTGCAGCATCCCCGCGACCACGATCAGGGCGACCACGGCCATCGGGATGGACACTCCGGGCTGGTCGCGCAGGTTCCAGGCCAGCCCGAGCTGGATCAGCTGGGTCAGCAGCACCGGGCCGCGGGCCCACGCGTGCTGCCGGGTGAGCGCCCACGCACACCCCAGCAGCGCGGCGCCGTACGCGAGGAAGAAGGCGCTCGTGGTGAGGCCCATCGACATCCGCTCCGCCGACAGGCTGGCGATCTCGAGCGCGGCGAAAAGGAGGAGCAGCAGGCCCTGCACCGCGACCAGGGACGCGGCGACGAGGAGCGGCGGCGGGTTGGCGGGGACGGTCGGCGGGGCGGGTTCCGGCACCCTCGCAGCGTACGGGGCTCCCCGGCGGGACTGCCTGTGACCCAACCGACCACCCAAAAGGCTTGATCCGGACGGATTTAGTTGCGAGTCTGTTCAAGCGCTCGTGAAACCGTTCACATTTGCGGCTATTCGCGCGCCCGCAGGCCTGAGTACCCCTGCCTGCACTCAATGCGAAAGAGAGATCCACCCTCCATGGATTGGCGCCACCGTTCCGCGTGTCTCGATGAGGACCCGGAGCTGTTCTTCCCGATCGGCAACACCGGTCCGGCCATCCTCCAGATCGAGGAGGCCAAACAGGTGTGCCGACGCTGCGACGTGCGTGAGCAGTGTCTGGCGTGGGCGATCGAGGCGGGGCAGGACCACGGCGTGTGGGGTGGGCTCAGCGAGGACGAGCGGCGGGCGCTCAAGCGCCGCAACGCGCGCACCCGCGTCCGTACCGCCTGACCGAGGCGGCACCGCGACTCACTCCAGGGGTACGTCGACCTCGGCGCGCGTGCCGCTGGCGTGCGGGTTCGGACCGATCGCCAGCACCCCGCCGAGCTCGGACTCGACGAGCGTGCGGACGATCGACAGCCCGAGGCTTGCCGACCCGTCCAGGTCGAAGTCGGCCGGCAGCCCGCGACCGTCGTCCTCGACGGTCATGTGCAGCCGCCCCACCAGGCGCTGCACGGTGACCGTGATCGTGCCTGAGGCCTCGGCGTCCTCGGCGTCGTAGCCGTGCTCGACGGCGTTCTGCAGCACCTCGGTGAGCACCATCGCAAGCGCGGTGGCCGACTCCGAGGGCAGGATCCCGAACGTGCCCTCGCGGCGCACCCGCACCCGGCCGCCCAGCGAGCCCACCTCGGCCACCATCGTGCCGAGCCGGTCGGCGATCTCGTCGAACTCGACGGTCTCCCCGACGGCGTGACTAAGCGTCTCGTGCACGATCGCGATCGAGCCGACCCGGCGTACAGCCTCCTCGAGCGCGAGCTTGGCCTCCTCGGAGTCGATCCGGCGCGCCTGCAGCCGCAGCAGCGCCGCGACGGTCTGCAGGTTGTTCTTCACCCGGTGGTGGATCTCGCGGATCGTCGCGTCCTTGGTGACCAGCTCGCGGTCGCGCCGGCGCAGCTCGGTGACGTCGCGCACCAGGATCAGGCCGCCGATGTGCTCCCCCTGCGGGTGCAGCGGGATCGCGCGCACGATCAGCGACACCAGCTCGGTGCCGATCTCGGTGTCGCGCTGCGCCCGGCCGCCGAGCACCGCGCTCAGCGTCTCCTCGTCGGGGCGGCGCCGCGGCGGCACCAGGTCGCGGGTGAGGTCGGTCAGGACCAGGCCGGTCAGGTCGCCCGAGAGCCCGAGCCTGCGGTAGACCGACAGCGCGTTGGGGCTCGCGTAGACGACCCGGCCGGCCGCGTCGACCCGGAGGAAGCCGTCGCCGACCCTGGGTGAGTCGGCGTGGTCGCTGCGCTGGCCGACCGACGGGAAGTACCCGGCGGCGATCATCTGGGTCAGGTCCGCGGCGGTCTGGAGGTAGGACAGCTCGAGCCTGCTGGGCGTGCGCACCCCGAGCAGGTTGGTGTTGCGCGCGATGACGGCGATGACGCGCCCGGCGCGCCGTACGGGGATGGTCTCGACCCGCACCGGCACGTCGTCGCGCCACTCGGGGTCCCCCTCGCGCACGAGCCGGCCCTGCGACCAGGCCTCGTCGAGCATCGCGCGGCGGCCGGCCGGCACGAAGGTCCCCACGATGTCGTCGACGTAGGCCGTGGGGCCGGTCGTCGGCCGCATCTGGGCGCCCGCCCAGAACCCGTTGCCGCGCTGGTCGGGGAGCCACAGCACGAGATCGGCGAAGGACAGGTCGGCGATGATCTGCCAGTCCGCCATGAGCAGCTGCAACCAGGCCACGTCGTCCTCGTCGAGGTCCGTGTGGCTTCGCACGAGCTCGATCAGGGAGGGCACCGAGCCAGCCTAGGGTGATGAGACCCCGGGGCGACGGGGCGCCAGGTCTTTGGCAGTATGGCCCGCATGTCTCGGGCGTACTGGAAGCAAGTCCATGAAGACGACTTCGCAGTACCCACGGACCGCCCCCTGGCCGACCTGACGGCCGAGCTGACCCGGTTGCTGGGCGACGTCGACCCCGACCTGCGCGACGGGCTCGCCCTGCCGGCGCTGGCGACCTGGGTCGAGCGCGGTGTCTACGACGACCTGTTGCGGGGGCTGGGCGACGGCATGGCGGCGGGGCTCCGCGTCGGCCTGGGCGAGACCGGCACCGACACGGTCTTCCGGCGCAGCTTCTCCGTGCTGGTGCTGGGCGAGTGCATCCAACGCGACAACGAGCGTCCGCTGGTCCCCGGCGGCACGGTGCTCGACTGGGGCGACCGGGTTGCCACGTGGATCCTCCAGGAGCGCGACCTGCGCGGTTTCGTGCCGGGCAAGGGCTGGGCCCACGCCATCGCGCACGGCGCCGACGCCCTCGGCACGCTCGCCGAGTCGCCGCACGTCGGTGCCGCCGAGCTGGT
>Ga0172379_10008396_pt1 | contig 13007 bp, 21 predicted proteins | sample GrowelOW334metaG_FD_119756 | JGI IMG/M metagenome (GOLD analysis project Ga0172379, IMG submission 119756) | Groundwater microbial communities from an aquifer near a municipal landfill in Southern Ontario, Canada - Groundwater well OW334 metaG | ecosystem: Environmental > Aquatic > Deep... | reverse complement strand
TCTTGTTTGGAGGACTTGTACCATGATGACGTGGAACATCGGCCCCGGTACGAAGCGAACGAGCATGGCGGTTGCAATGGCGCACAAGAAGATCCACGGCGCGAACCCGGCGAAGCACAGCGAAGTGACCAAGGCCGACGGCTGACGCATGACCATCCAGCCAAAGGCCGGTACCAACAACTCCAGATGAGGCGTGCTCAGGCACGTCGTAGACCGAAAACCCAGCTCGTCGAGCTGGGTTTTATTTTTGTCCGCAATTTGACATTTTTTATTAAAGTTGTAGTTTGGATAACGGACCCTAACCTGAAAGGAGGTTTGACATGGTCGTTCGCAAGAATGGCGTTGCAATCCTCCTAATGGTATTGCAACTGCTAGCCAGCTGGGGCGCCAGTGTCAGTCAATGCACTCGCCTCTTCTCCTCGACCCAAGGAGTCAACGTAATCTGGATCCTGTCTTGGGTCTTCTTTGCCGTCATGAGCTTAGCTCTGGCAATTGGGAGCTACCGCGAGACTAAGAGTCGCAAGTCCTTGATCCTAGTCATCATCTATGCCAACAGTCTGCTCCTGGCCACTCTCAATCTGACAATTGTAGCCCAAAGAGGGACTTGGGAACGCTTCGACAGCATCGTCTTGATTCTGATTATCGCGACCTCTGTCCCGACTGTAATCCTGGCTCGTTGGAAACTGGGCGACTGGTGGCAGGGATTGAGTCATCCCATCATCCGAGGAACCTTGGGAATGTACTCCATCACCTGGCCGCAACTATACCTCGTCTTCACGATTTGGAGAGATGGTAACGGCGGCCTCCCGGGACTGGTGATTATCTTGGGACATCTCTTGGTAATCCTCCGACTTTGGGAAATCAAACTCGCAATAAGCCAAGAGGGTTCCTGGAATCAGAAACATATTGGGATCCTCATTGCCGAAAGCGGTAATTGGCTAAGTTGGCTGGCGGTCACCGCCGCTTGGCTCAAATACGGATAACCGACCCAGCTCACCGGAGCTGGGTTTTATTTTTGTCTTACTTTCTAGGCTAAGCTAAGAATATAGCGTGCAATCTCTTGGGCGGGTACGGGGCCGAGAGTGATGGTATGGACCCCCTTCCCTTTCAGAATTGTCTGGTCCGAGGCTTCGATAAAGTCGCCGACGTAGATAATCGGTTTAAGTTTCAATAAATCGTCTTTTTTTATTTCTTCGAGAAAGGGCAGAATATTTTCCCAATAGACAGGTACGATAAAAATAATCCCGTCGGGAATAATCTCTTTGGCCATAATTAATCCAATCTTAACGTCGTTGGCAATGGCGATGTTGGCGCTACTTTGAAGGACCGAGGCAAATTCCTTCACCTTCATGTTATCCCCAATCAAAAGTAATTTCTTAGCCATGGCTTATATCCTAACATATTCCACAATATCCCCTATTTGCATTCATTAAAATAAGACGTATAATTACGCCCAAGACCAAAGAAGGTCGATTTATTATTCAAAATCCATTTAATTTCAACATTTATGACTAATTCTAAACAAGGTTTTGGCGCTGGCGCGGTGATTGTTATCATCGCCCTCATCATTATCATTGGCGCTTATGTCTACTATGGTAACAAGAATGATCAGCCGGTTGAGCCAGTAAACACAACTGCTACAACCGAAACGACGATAGTTAACACCCCAGCAGAGACTTCGGTTACGACTACCGGTACCACCACAACGCAATAATTAGTGGTTCTAATCTAGGCTAGAGAAGCAACCCCGTTCGCCTGAGGCGAACGGGGTTGACTTTTTGGCCTAAATGAAATAGGATAAGCCCTGATATCACTAGGATAAACCACCAAATTAAGGCCCCAGAGCTCCGGGTAATTGACGAGACCGGAGCCAATTTGGGAGTGATATCTCTAAGTCAAGCCTTGGCCCGAGCCCAAGCAGTGGGAGTAGACCTAATCGAGATCTCTCCCAATGCTGAACCACCGGTAGCCAAGATTATGGATTACGGCAAATATCAGTACCTCGAGAATAAGAAACAGAAGCAATCCAAGGCCAAGACTCATACTACCGAGACCAAGAGCATCCAGGTCAAAATTGGGACCGGCGACCACGATCTGGAAATCAAGGCCGGCAAAGTCTCCGAGTTCTTGCGCGAAGGCCATCGAGTTAAAGTCGAACTTTTCCTCCCTGGCCGCGCCAAGTATCTTGACCCTAAGTTCTTAAACGAACGCCTGGAACGATTGCTTAAGTTTGTCAGCGAGAGTTACCGAATTGCCGACGCTCCCAAGAAGAGTAACAAGGGCCTAACTGCCATCATCGAGAAAGCCAAATAATTAAATTTTCATGAAAACCAATAAATCATTATTAAAACGCTTAAAGATCACTAAGAACGGCAAAGTTATGGCGCGTAAGGGTGGCAAGAATCACTTCAATGCCAAGGAGAGCCGCTCTAAGCAGTTGGCCAACAAGGGTTGGTCAGAGTTCAAGATCAAGAGCAAGATTTTAAAAAATTATTTACCGAATCACTAAACTACCATGCCACGAGTTAAACGAGGAACCATTTCTAATAAGCATCGCCGTAAAGTCTTAAAGCAGGCTAAGGGTTATCGTTTTGGCCGCTCAAATAAGGAGATCGAGGCCAAGATTGCCATTTTGAAGGCTGGCGTTCACGCTTTTGCTCATAGACGCGACAAGAAGAACGACTTCCGCCGTCTCTGGAACGTCCAGATTAATGCTGCCGTCCGCCCCTTCGGCCTCTCTTATAGCCAGTTCATTGATCGCTTAAAGAAGAACGAGATTGAACTCGATCGCAAAGTACTTGCTCAATTAGCGCAAGAGAATCCGGAGACTTTCAAGCGTGTTGTTGAGGCGGTTAAATAACTTATTCTAATTCTAAAGAATCGGCTCGGAGTCCTTACCGGGGCGGAGTCTATTATAGTCGGGGTTACTGTAGAAACGGTAACCCTTGGCTTTTTCTTTTTCCAAAGAGGCGAGGATTCGAGAAACCAGACGCTTAGAGTCTGAATCAAAGATGACTCTATCACTCTGTCTATGGCCCTTAACCATAATGTCTTTAATTATCTCATCAGTCAGCCAAGGTCCTTCTAAAATACCAAGATATTTGCCGTCTTCAAAAGCAATCGTGAACTCATTGATAGTTCCCACTCGCCCACAGCCGATAATCACCGCGTCGGAAGAACGAGTGAGCAAAAGGTTTCGGCCAGAGTAACCCGAACCGGTGTAGATAATTAAGTCCATGTAATCGAGTGGCAAACCGTAGACCTCAACGTGTTCACGCTCGATTGAGGCCGGAGAAAGACCAACAGAGATACCGCCAGCTTCTTTGGCGCCAATGGCGGTCCAGAGAGGAAAACCGGTGGTGGCGCCAGTGACCAAGATAGCTCCTTGTTTAGCAATCTCGCGACCAAGTTTCTTGGCCTCTTCCATCGCCCCTTCACCGCAGTGGCCAGTCTGCGCCGCACCAGAAACGCAGATCTTATATTGCAAATGATTATGTCTTTTAGCAGAGAAGAAGCTCATACTTTAATTATATCGGTTTTATACTAATATTGGTAATTAAAATTTCTGATCCTGACGGCCCAGACAGATTGAGGCTGAAAATTAAACCTTTGGCACCAAGAAGGTCTTTGTCGGTAATCATGGATCTAAAACTAGCGGACTCTCCCGTCTTCTCATCCTCAGCCCGAAGAATCCCAACGACCACTGAGTTCAATAGCACGTCCAATACACCAGTCTTTGTAGTAAAGTAATAATCAAAGGTTACATCATAAGGCCCGTCTGGCGTATTTACAGATTGATATAGCTTAACTGACCCCGGCTTCTCATCTTTAGTTAACTTTGCCCAAGAGCCTGTGTTTGTCACATTTTTTACCACCGGAGTTTTCACGACGGGTCTATCAATAAGGATGGGTTTATTATTTTGATTAGCAAGATAAGCAAAAATCATCCCAATAGTTACGAAAACAGAAATAATTCCTGCACCCTTTTTAAATATCATAGATTTATTTTAGCACGTTATCGTAATTGTCTCACCCATCTTCGGAGCCACCGCTTCCAGGCCAAGATAATCACGAACTTTCTGAACCAAAAATAGAGAGGCTTTCGGTTCACCCATAGTTACGAACACTTTCTCCAGACTATCAGAAGTTCCGTAAATAAAGTCCATCAGTCCTTGAGAGTCGCGATGAGCCGAGTAGCCACTGATATTGATGATCTTGGCCTTAACCGACACCTCCTCACCCAGGATGCGAACGGATTTGGCGCCATCGAGGATTTGCCGACCCAGACTACCGGCCGCTTGATAACCGACTAGGAGCAAGGCGTTCTTGGGATCAGGCAGATAATGCTTCTCATGGTGAATTACCCGTCCACCATTGGACATCCCCGAACCAGCGATGATAATCTTCTTGCCTGGGAAATCAAGGATCCCTCGCGATTCTCCAGTCGTAAGAGTCTGGTGAAGTTGGGGAAAAGCAAAAATTCCACCGGCGCCTTTGATTGTCGACTCGGCTGACTTGTTGAGATAGCTGTCATACTTTTTGTAGATCTCGGTGATATGAATCGCCAGCGGCGAATCGATAAAAACGGGCACAAGCGGGATGCGCGACTCTTCCATCATCCGCTCAATCTCATAAAGCATCTCTTGAGTCCGCTCGATGGAGAAGGCCGGGATCACCAAGGTGCCGCCGTTTCTCATCGTGTTCTCAATCGCATCCTCAAGCTTTTCTCTCCGCGCTCCCCTGTCTTCGTGATTCCTATCACCGTAAACACTTTCGATAACTAAATAATTAGCATCTTTAATAATCTCTGTGTCCGGCAAGAGCGGCGCCGGCGAATTGCCAAGATCCCCGGTAAAAACTAACTTCTTCCCACAGAAATTAAACTCATACATCGCCGAGCCCAGAACGTGGCCGGCATCCAAAGGCCTGACGACAAAACTGCCAACCGCTACTTCTTCGTGATATTTAAGCGTCTGCCATAAGCTCATCGTTAGTTCAATATCTTTCTTATCATAAAGAGAAGAGTGGACATGCCCCTCGACCGATTGTCTTTGTTCCTTGGCTAAAACGCCCAGACTGTCTTCAAGACTTAAAGCAGCAATCTCTTTGGTCGGAGAAGTGGAATAAATCTTACCCCGGAATCCATCGTGGACCAGCTTAGGAATCCGCCCAATGTGATCTAAGTGAGCATGGGTGATAAACAACGCTTTGATCTCGGCCGGATTATAAGGAAAAGGATGGTAATTAGGATCATCGGCCACACGTGGGCCTTGAAACAAACCGCAATCGACCAGAATCTTATCGTTGGGAGAATCAGCCCCGGGTGGTTCGGTCTGCAATAAAAAATTGGCCCCGGTCACGGTCCCTACTCCACCCCAAAAGGTTACAGAAATTTTCTTCAGTTCGGGTTGTTCAGACATAGTGGCTTAAATATACTAAAAAATTCCCGTTTAGGGAACTCTTTAGTGAGGTTATTCGAGTGATATTGTCCTAGAATCGAGAATCTAGGTGGGTGCCCGCAATCACTGCACCAAGGTGTAGGATATCTGAGGCTCCCGAACAATATAGTTGATCTAGATAATACCCCAAATAACCTCAGACTAATTATAGACCCCCCTCAAAATCCTGCAACTACTCCAAAATACCGTCTAAATTAACGTCATAAATGATTTGCTCTTGGACCAATCGATAATCCACCAGCTCGCTCGGCTTGAACCAAAGTTTGATTTCTTTCGCCGCTTCTTTAGCGGAACCGGAAGCATGAACCAAATTTCGCACCGCCCGACCATCATTATCGGACATCGAATAGGAATCTAACACGAAATCGCCCCGAATAGTGCCAATGTCGGAAGTGAGCGGCTCCGTCCCGCCGGTAATCTTGCGGACGATAGGCGCCGCGTGAGCCCCTTGCCAGACCATTGCCACTACCGGACCACTGGCCAAGTACTTTTTCAGACGCTCTAATAAAATCCTGGTGACCTCAAGTGGATTCCTGGTTGGCGGTTCCAGGCCTTTGTCCAAATAACCTTTAATCGTCTTCTCTCCCGTAATCCGACGCCAATTGGGATCAATCGTGTAATGCTTTTCCACCAAACTTGGCTTAGGGACTACCAACTTCAAACCCACCAGCTTCAGACCGATTTGTTCATAACGTTTAATAATCTCCCCGATCAGGGTGCGCTGAATGCCATCAGGCTTGATGAGGACCAGCGTTCTCTCTTCTTTTGGATGAGTCATGGCAATAAGTATATAAATAAAGGGAAAAAACGCAAAAAGACGAACGGGAATGACGTGGTATAATTAAAAAATGAAAAAAATCATATATTTGCTATTTTTAATAATTGCCATCTTGGCCACGGCCAAACAAACTCAGGCGGTGCCAGCAGCACCTAGCCCAACCTGTGAAATCAAACTAGAAATCACTGACATCAAATACGCTATCACTAGTGGTTATTATCAGATCAAGGCTAAGGCCTTGGAAATGGTGTCAGAGAAGCCTTCGACCGATAAATTCGGGATTACCTGCAAAGATATTTACAAAGGAAAGATTGGGACGGAAATAGATGGGATTGTTCTGAGTAAAAATGACTCCATGGGTAGTTCGATAAAGAAGGGGCAAACAATAATCGGCTATCTACATTTCGCCGGAGATGAGCGATTTCATGGTAATTTTTTAACAGAAATAAGAACGATGGATTCCAGTGGGGCCTTTGCCGCCAAACCCAAATTAGATTCTGAGACGATCGAGGCAAAACTGATGGCAAGACCAGAATTTAGTGTTAAAAAAATAAATAAAATTACCCTCGATAAAACAGGAAAATTCTTTTGGGTCAAGGGTTCGACTCCTGTGTTTGTCCTATTTTTCACAATCAATTGGCCGTTTACAATAAAGATTGATGCCAATACCGGAGACATAATAGAGTAACTTTATGGATAAATATCAAAAGGAGTTAGATAAATGGTTCAAAGATCACAACTGGCCTTATTGGACACCGCATGAGATCTTGGCTCGCCTCTTTGAAGAAGGCGGCGAATTAGCCAGGTTAGTCAACCATATCTACGGTCCCAAAAAGAAAAAGCCAGAGGAAGCGGAACAGGAATTAAGTGGTGAGATTGGCGACATCCTTTATACCATCATCTGTTTTGCCAATTCCCACAATTTGAGCCTCGATGATTGTATTCGAGAGAGCTTCGACAAAGTAATGACTCGCGATAAAAACCGATTTTAGTTCTAGAAAACCCCAAGAAGAAACAGCAGGGCGGCGATAATCCAGGCGAAATAAAATGGCACTTTAAATTTATGTTCCCTAAGTTGTTTCTTAAATTCTTTTCGAGCAATCCAGAGTGGCACGAAAGTCAGAAATCCCCAGATACTGGCAAGCAAAAGAGAGGCGGGAACGAATGAGGTAGGATTCAATAACAAAGGATTTTGCCAGAGAAACTCAAACAAATACATCACGACCAACATCAGAAAAAACACTTTTTTCTCGCTCCAGTTTCGAGGAAAGAGAAAAAACCAAAAGACCAAAATTATCAATAGATACTCGAGCAGAATCCAGGGCATATAACCAATCCACTCTCCAATTCGATAATTCCAGGCGGTTAGAAATTCTACGATTATCCAAAACATCAGAGACAAGGCGATATAACTAATTCCAATTTTATTCATTATTTAGATCTTTGTTAGGATCTCGGCGCCATTGGCCGTAACGACGACAGTGTGTTCAAAGTGGGCGGCCAGAGAACCATCGGCAGTCTTGACCATGTAGCCGTCGGGAAGGAAGTTGACCTCGTCGGTACCTAAAGTGAACATCGGTTCGATAGCGAGCACCATTCCCTCTTTTAATTTCACTCCCTTGCCACGTTTACCAAAGTTGGGAATATGCGGCTCTTCGTGGACCAGATGACCGACACCATGACCGCCAAGATCACGGACCACGCCCAGGCCATAACTCTTGGCCACTTCTTCAATAGCGAAACCAACATCGCCCAAAGTATTGCCCGGTCTAATTTTTTCTATCCCCGCTCTAAGACCTTCTTCTGTAGCGGTTAGCAATTTATGAACCTCTTTGCTTACTTCTCCAACTGGGACTGATACGGCCATATCAGTAAAAAGTCCTTGATGACTAAGGCCCAAATCTAAACCGACAATATCACTGATTTTAAGAATCCTGTCATCAGGAATACCGTGCACTACTTCATCATTGATGGAGATGCAAAGAGCGGCAGGAAAAGGTTTTTCTACTCCTTCCGGCGCATAATTAAGGAAAGATGGCTGATCGTCGCCTTTAGCAATTAATTCTCGGGCTAGTTTATCCAACTCGCGACCAGTTATTCCCGGCTTGGTCGCCTCCACCAGAGTTGCTAAAATTTTGGCCAGGCGCCCACCCCCCTCTCTTAAAGTGGCAATTTCTTCATCAGTTTTTATCAAACTCATAATAGTCCGGTTAACTTAAGAATGTCTTGATGGATTACCTCAATAGGCCTCTCGCCAAAAACTTCTACAAACTTAAAAGTGGGATTAGTTTTGAAATATTCTAGACCCGGCACCACTTCGGCATCAAACCAGGCCAAGCGTCTTTGAATATCTTCTTCTCTATCATCGCCGCGGCCCCGAGCTAAGAGTCGCGCTCTAGACCATTCGTTAGAGACTGCCACATGAATAATTGTTGGGTCCACCCAGTTGTAGAACGGGGCCGCGGTCGCCAGCATTTCCGCTTCCGGCTTAGAGCGAGCAACGCCGTCGAAAACTAAGTGCTCCTCCCCGGTATATTGGTCAACCAGAATCCGTCCCCAATTCCAAACCGCCATGAAGTCGGGCAAACGACGTCCGGAATTAAGAAATTCTTTGGTTAGATTACTGGTAAAACCGGGGTGTTCCACAAAAGACCGGAAATTTTTTCCAGTCTCAATGTAAAGTTGGAGCCGGGTGGGATCTTTCACCTTCAGAACCTCAAGCAATTTGGTTGCTTGAGTTCCCTTACCACAGCCGGAACGCCCAACGAAAACGAAGGTGCGGGGCGCGTTCATAACTATTAATTACAAATAAATATATAAAATGATCCCCGACAGAGCAAAGAAGCAGATGGCCACGATGAGCATTACCTTGCTGACGTTCTCCTGATTCTGAATCCCAGTAATCTTCATGAAGAACTTAGTCAAACCGCCGATAGGCTGCTCGCGATAACCACTACCCATCCCCGTATCGTCAGGATTAAAAACAATATCTGACATGCTACTAGTATAACACCTAGTACTCGCGGAGGGAAAGTTGACTATCAACTTGTTTCATGAAGTCGAGAGCAACAGAGACGACGATTAGGAGCGCCGTGCCACCAATAGCGAGAGCGGAGATGCCAGTCCAAGCTTGAACAAGGATAGGCAACATGGCCACGATACCCAAGAAGAGCGCACCGATGAGAGTTAAGCGATAGAGCACCTTACCGATATATTCAGCCGTTGGCCGACCAGGACGAATACCAGGAACGAAAGCCCCATTTTTTTGCAGATTAGTAGAAACCGCTTCCGGATCAAAAGTGATAGCCGAATAAAAGTAAGTGAAAATGAACACGAGCAGGAAATAAGCGCCGGCATAGAACCAAGTATTGTTAAGCAGACCAAGAATTCCGGAAGAAACAGTTTGAATTATGGCATTGCTTGATTTGACCAAGAAATTAGCAATCATCTGTGGAAAAAGCATAATGGAGAGAGCGAAGATGATAGGCATAACTCCGGCCTGGTTGAGACGAATGGGCAAATAAGTCGACATCCCACCATAGACCTTCATCCCCCGCACTCGTTTGGCATAAGTTACGGGAATGGGCCTCTCGGCTTCACTGACCACCACCACTCCAGCAACAATCAGGATTGAAGCGACAGCAAAAATAATAAAGGTGGGGATTTGACTGGGATCATAGTTAATCAGAAGCTGACCGATGGTTTGAGGCAAACCAGCGAGAATGCCAGCGAAGATGATTAATGACACGCCATTACCAATACCGTACTCGCTGATTAGTTCTCCTACCCACATGATGAGAAGAGAGCCGGCCACGATGGTAATCACATTCATAATCTGGCTAGTAGCACCAAGATTAGTGATTACTCCTTGGCGAGCGAAAAGGGCCAGGAAGCCGAAGGCCTGCATCGCGGCTAGAGGCACGGATAAGAGTCGGGAATACTGAGCGAACTTACGACGACCGGCTTCCCCCGCCTCTTGATACATCTCCTTGAGAGAGGGAATCATAATGGTTAGGAGTTGAAGAATAATCGAAGCAGTGATGAAGGGGCCAACACCGAGCATGAAAATGGACAAGGAGGAGAAACCGCCGCCGGAAAAGACGTCGAGCAAGCCAAAGAATTGGTTACCGGAGAAGAAGCGCTGAAGAGCGATTGGATCTACTCCCGGAATGGGGATAGAAGAACCTAGGCGGAAGAGAATGAGCGCTGCGATAACGAACAGAATCCGGAAACGCAAGGCGGGGTCAAAGAAGATGACTTTTGCCTTATGCCAGATAGCATCCATAGTTTATTTGATTTCCCCCTTAGCGGCTAAAATCTTAGCCTTGGCGCTAGCTGAAACCTGGCAATCACTAACCTTGACCGACTTAGTTAATTCGCCATTGGCCAAAATTTTAATCTTGGGGATCACGCCGCTCACTCGTTTGATCAATCCTTGCTCGACTAAAACCTTTGGATTGACCTCAGTGTTGTTTTTAAAAACTTCTAAGCTACCAACTTGCACAATCGCTGGCTTGGTTTCGATTGTCGCAAAACGATACCCGCGATTCTTAGGTAGCTTCTTAATGATATCACGAAGTTCCGGACGCATACGGTGGCCGGAACGAGACTTCTGTCCCTTGGTCCCCTTGCCGGAGGTCTTGCCGCGCTTACCGCCACGACCAATATCCTGGTGACGAATCCGTTTGGTTTTAGATTTGATTTGATGTAGTTGCATAGTCGTAAGATTAAGCGGTCAAAGCGGCCAAGGCTTGCATGGTGGCGCGAGCGTTATTAAGTTTGTTCTTGCTCTTGGAATTGATTTTGGCGCTCACATCCTTAACTCCTGCCAAGTTCAAAATTACGCGAGCGGAACTGCCAGCTACCAAACCGCGACCTCGAGCGGGGCGGAGAGTAATCCGAGAACTGGAGTACTTAGCAAAAGTCTCATGAGGAATAGAGGAGGTCTTGGTCAGCTTGAGTTCAATCATATGCTTCTTGGCGTCACGGAGAGCCTTTTCCATCGCGGTGGAAACATCGCCCGCCTTCCCTACTCCCACACCAACCTTGCCGCGATGGTTCCCCGCCACGAGCACAATCGAGAAACTGAAACGGCGGCCGCCACGAACCACGCGAGTCACACGACGAATATCGATCATCTTCTGATCAAACTCCGACTTTGGCTTCTCCGGTCGCGGGCCGCGGCCGCCGGGGCGGCCACCACGCTGGCCGCCGCGAGCGCCACCAAAACGCTGATGGGACATGGCAGGAGCGGCTGCAGTTGTTGGTTTATTTTCCATATTTAAAATTCTAATCCGCCCTCACGAGCGCCATCGGCTAAAGCTTTGACTCGACCGGTATAATTGTAACCACCGCGATCAAAAGAAACTAATTTAATCTTAGCGGCCAAGGCCTTCTTAGCCAAGAGTTGACCAACCAAGAAAGCGTGAGGCACTTTAGTAAAACCGACATCCTCCGGTCGCTTACCCTTAGCACCCAACTCGGCCTTTGTTAACTCTTGATCGCGAGCGGCGACCAAAGTCTTCTTAGCCATGTCATCAACCAACTGAGCATAGATATGATTATTGGATTTGAAAACGGAGAGACGGGGGCGAGCGGCGGTACCGGAAAGCTTAGCTCGAACTCGAGCGTGGCGACGTTGTCTTTTATTTTTTGGTCGAGAAAAAGTTTTCATAGATTAAGCGGTGACTTTCTTACCTTCCTTGCGACGAATTACTTCGCCCTCATAATGGATGCCCTTTCCCTTGTAAGGTTCCGGCTTCTTCAGGTCGCGAATATTGGCGGCAAACTGGCCAACCAAATCTTTATCAATACCATTGATGGTCATGTTGCCCTTATCGACCGCCACCTTAATCCCGGTAGGGATAGGCATCTCAATCGGATGAGACAAACCGAGGTTAAAAGTAAGTTTGGTTCCAGCCAAAGCCGCCCGGTAACCAACGCCCTCGATCACCAACTTCTTCTCATAACCCTTAGTGACACCCAGAATCATGTTCCTAATATGAGCCGCCACTGTCCCCCACAAAGCATTGGTATCAACGTTTAATTTAGTCGGCTTGAAAGAAAGATTTTTACCATCTTGCGTGATTTCAATTTGAGAATTCAACTCACGACTAAGAGTCCCCAAGGGTCCCTTGATGGTCACAACCTTACCCTGGCGGCTATACTCCACCTTCTCGGGTAACTCAATAATTTGTTTGCCGACTCGTGACATATTAGTAAATATTGAAAAGGATTTCCCCTCCGACCTTCTGTTCTCGGGCCTGCTTATCAGTCAAGATACCCTTAGGGGTAGAGTAGATCGCCAAACCATGACCCTGACGAACCGATTGAATCTTCCGATGATCGTGATAAACCCGGCAGGAAGGCTTAGAGATGCGCTTCACTTCCATAATCTTAGGCTTGTTGCCAGTATAAATTAATTCCACCTCCAAGAATTTTTTCACCTTCTTCCCCTTCTTGTTGACCGACTTCACGTAGCCATTAGTCTTCAAGACCTCCGCAATGTTCTGCTTGAATTGAGAATAAGGCACCAGCACGCTCGGCAAACCCGCCATTTGGGCGTTCTTCAAGCGCACAATCATATCGGAAATAGGATCGGTTACCATGATGATTTTTTAACTCCGGGGATTTTGCCCTCGTTGGCCAACTCGCGGAAACAAATGCGACAAAGGTCGAAATCCCGCATAAAAGCTCGCTTACGACCACAGCGGAAACAGCGACGGATAATCCGCGTGCTAAATTTTGGCTTCTTCTTGGATCGAGCAATA
>Ga0172379_10008395_pt1 | contig 13008 bp, 6 predicted proteins | sample GrowelOW334metaG_FD_119756 | JGI IMG/M metagenome (GOLD analysis project Ga0172379, IMG submission 119756) | Groundwater microbial communities from an aquifer near a municipal landfill in Southern Ontario, Canada - Groundwater well OW334 metaG | ecosystem: Environmental > Aquatic > Deep... | reverse complement strand
CTTTAGAAGTTGCTGGTTTTGCAACAACTTGAAGATCCGCTTCAGTAATTTTTTTCTTTTCCTCTTCTTCTTTTGTTTTAGCAATGAACAATTTGCTTAATCCATTAGCGGATAAAGTCCACATTGTTGTTATGATAACAATCAAACCAACAATTATCATTGGGGCTGCGCCGATAAGACCGCCACACATAATAATTAGACCTTGTTGTAATAAAGATCCGCCTGATTTTCCAAGTCTTGCTCCTACAACGTCAATAGCTGCTTTTCCTTTAACTTTAGACTCTTGGTCTAATGGGATGTAAGCCATTTCTTTTGTCGGATCAAAGAATGTGTATTTGCATGATTTGGTTAAAATGTTTTGAACGGCACCTGCAAGTACTATAAGCAATTGAAGTGAAATTCCGCCTACTAAGTGAGCAGGTAAATATCCTTTGAAAAGAATTAATCCAAAGAATAGAAGTCCGGTTAACAACAATAATATAGGAGTCAACATTGCTGAAACTCTCCAGCCGAATCTTCTCATGATGTTTCCACCTAAGAACATAGTAGTAAATACTGTCAATAATCCTGTGCAGAATGAAAATCCACCCATAAATGCTAGATAATCATTTGAATTTGGATATTGCAGTTTTAATTGTGCTTTCCAAGATACTTCAATCAAGTTTATTGCTATACCGTAAGAAATAACTAGAATTGCAAGAAGTCCTAAATATTTTGATTTGATTAAAAACTGGAAACTTTCTTTCATAGAAAGTTTTGGTTTTGCTTTTTTAGTAGATTTTTGTTCATCAGGACTATAAAAACGAGCATCTGTTAACACATTTTTGTTCATCCACCAATAGCAAGCTATTACAACCAATCCCATTCCAACTACGATTAACATCAATCTGTTTATTGTAATTCCCCATGGATCAACCCCTGCAATTCCAACTAATGTTTTAGGAAGGTTTGCAAAATATCTGATTGTTGGACCAGATACTAAAAGAGCAATGTTTGCACCAGTTAAAAATAATGCATAAAATCTTTTTGCTTCATTTACTTTAGTTATATCATTTGCAAAACCCCAAAATAATAATGATAATACAGCGCTGCCCCAGAGTTCAGATAATATATAGAAACAAGAGAAAGTCCAGTTTCTAAGAACTGCTATCAATCCGACAAATCCTACTGGTAAAATGCCTTGCATTTTATCAGCAAAATGATGAGGGTGAAGGACATCGCGAGCAGGATATAGTACTAAAGCGAATAATGCGAAAAATGCCAAAAATGGCAAGATTGTTGCATAGAATAAAGCCGGTTTACTTAATTTGTTAGAAAGTTTGGCATATATTAACATAAAAATTACAGCGCTTGGAAGAACTCCCCAAAACTTTAAGAAGGGAATTGCCTCTGCTCCTGAACCGCCTGCTGTTACGATTAATGAGTCTTTCATGTCTCTTAAGATTGTATAATTGAAACTTATACAAAAAAACATGACCAGCATCGGAAGCATTTTTTTTAATTCAAATGTATGTATTGGCCAAAGTAAAGATCGGACTTTTCCGAAATCTTTTTTTTCAGTTTGTGACATATTTGTTTTCCTTTATTTATAAATAAAATTCGTGTTATTTAAATGTGCAATTAATTATAGGCCATTTATTTTAAAAATCAAGTTAAATTAGCTTTTGAAAATACTTTTGAAGGATTTTTTTTAAATAAAAAAAAACCTTTGAAAACTAATTATTCAAAGGTTTTTTTAATGATAATATTTAAATTATTTTTTATTCATAAATGTTTCTTCGAAATTCAATAAAGAATTTTGAGCATTGACTGTTTCAATGTAGCCATTCCAAAGTTCTTGTTCAACTCTGTTTTGTCTTATCGCTTGAATCAAATCTCTTTTATAAGATGCTAAAGATTTTTTAGGACTTAATATTGAAATAATTTCTTTATCGCCGGCAAGTCTTGCAATATTTAACATTCTTTCTAGTTGCCATTTAGTGAAATTAAGCTGGTCTCTTCTTTTTCTAGAACCGCGTGCAGCTCTTGGTTTTGGATTAACAACATGTGGCTTTTCAACATTAATAATAAATTCTTTAATCATAGAAGATAGTTCTGAAGGGTTTTTTTTCTTCATTTTCTTTAAAGTGAAATGATGGATATAGCCTCCGGATGTAACTGGTATATATTTGCAAATGTCATTTTCTTTTTTTGCACCAACTTTCTTAATAGCTTTAGAAATCATTTCTTCAATTTCTTTAAGATTTTTTTGTTTTTGTAAAACATCTTTTTCGTTTAGATTCATTTTTTTCCCTTCCTATTTAATTAGGGTTTTAAAATTATTTTGAATAGAAATCTTAATTACACACTACTCAAAACAGCAAATTTAAACATCGGTTGTTTAAAATGCAACAATAATAATTACAGATTATAAATAAAAAAGATTGTTTTTTGCAAGTATGTTATTCAATTATTCTAATATAAAGTTATTTTATCATTATATTTTTTCGACTTTATAAATAACTTTTTCATTTGATTTCAAAATAAACATTTTATGAAAAGAGGGAACAATTATTTCATTAGTATTGAGAAATTCAATATTATTGGCATAAAAATGTGAATTTTCTCCTAAAATAATTTTAAAATATTCTTTTCTTTTTAATTTGTTTTGAAAATTATTATTATTTGATTGTTTATCAAGACCTAAATTTTTTATTGTTACATTACTTAATGTACAGCTTGAAGTGTTATAAATATCTTTAGCAGTGTTTTTTGTTAATTTTGTTTCAATTATTAAGGATCCGTCCAGATAAATATTTTCGATAAGAACTTCTGCAATTTCCAAATCCAGCTCGGAACCATAAGTGATTTTGCCGCCAATAATTTTTTTTGAAATGATAGAATAAAGAGGACCCATCATTGGATTTAATGAACAATAAAAAGAAGGTCCTTTTATCAAAAAGTCTTTTAGCTCGCATATAGGAGGTATATCAACCTTACAGAAGTTTTTTAAAAGATCGTGATAATTGTTTAAATAATCATAATAACATTTTACCGGTGTCTCAAATAATTCAGAGCCTTCTTTATAAGCGTTTTTAGTTGTTGAAATCGTTTTTTTTCTTGGAGACAAACTGACAAATGTTTTTAAGTCTTTAATATTTTTTTTATCAATTTTTTCTTCTTTGCAGTCTTGAATGGAATCTGCAATGCTTTGCATCATAGATTCTAATCTGCCTGCATTGATTTCAACGATTCCGCCATCCTTTGTTTTTGAAAAAACTTTGTTCTTCAAATTAATAGTAAGCCCCGGGAAGGGATCTAGAATAGAGGCTTTTTTTACTTCTTTTAAGTCTGCGAATAAAATATTTGTATTTGAAAAATAATTTGAATTATCGGTTTCATCCAGACCGAATTTTTTAAATTCGGTATATTCAATATTTGAGATGTTGTAATAAAATCCATTTTTTGCGGATTTTTCTTTAAGAGCTACCAATCCTTCCTTATATCCGGAGATTCTAGGACAGGATGCAAAACCAAAAGCTTTATTATTTTTAATTCCGATCCCCATAAAAGCCAAAATTAGATAATCGGTTCCGGCTATTGGGTTATTGATCTGTCTGACAATTGCCTTTTCTTTTCCGCGGGATTCAAGGAAATCAAAAATCTTTTTTTTGCTCATCAGATGCCACAAGACGCCATGGCCTGAAGGCTTCAGGGCCAATTTTAAAGGGGCCTGAAGGGTCCAGTTTCCATTTTCAGCTATAACGGGCGCTGAGATTTGCTTTATGAAACAGAAGCTGTTTTTATCTCTATCAAACCAGTCTTTTTCTTCAAGAATGGAAATTATATGTTTATGATTATCTTTCTCATCGGAGGTCATTATTACTATAGGGACTGTAATTTCAATGTTATAAGTTTTCCAGTATAAATACTCTAAAGCGCGCAAATCCCTGATTAGTATTTCTAAAAGGGTATGTCCCTGAAAGTCAAGTTTTGCCACAGGCAGGGGATGCTTAGTAACTGGATCAAACAGTTTTAATCTGTCTCCTGCTCCTCCCATAGGAAAAATGAAAGCGAATTTATTTAAATTGTCCAATCCGACATTAATCAGCTCCTCAACATCATGATTGCAATTGGTCAGATCGAAATATGTAGTTTCATAATATTTGATATTTTCATTCTTAGAAGGTTCTTGAAGAAGGTTTAAAAAAGCGTTGTGATAGCCTATTATCCCGCCTATTGCTGAATAAAAGTTATCAATATCTGTTAAAGTTTTGCAAAATTCTTTTAGTAGAATATGATAATTTGGAACATTTTCAATATTATAAAAGATATTCTCGGCTTGATTGATGGTCATTAATATTTTAAGGACATATTCATCTTCTATAGAATTATTTGCTGCATTTAAAAAATTCGGATGAGAGTTGATAAAGCTAATTACATCAGGATCTGCATTAAGACATTGAATTTTTTTAATGATTGTATCTGATGCATTTAACTTATTGATTAGTTTTTCAAAGTCTTTTGCCATTCAAAGCTCTTGATAATTAAAAACTAAAATATTAAATACTAAATTAAAAGAAAAGATAAATTAGTAACTATTATTATGTTTTTTAATGTTCTTAAAAAAAATAGTTTTTCTAATTTTTCTTTTCTTAGCTGCATCGATCACATTTTTCTATCGTCATTTGCAAAGCAAAAGGATCTATCAAGTTTTTTACTTCGCCTTTCATATATGTAGCATTTCTTTTGCCATACCTCATTTTACGAAGCAATGTTTTATTGGCCTTTAAGAAAAAGAAATTATCAGATATTGAATATTATTAGGGGCAGTTTTTGTTTTGGATCTCATTTCGGAGTTCATTAAAGCAGCATTTTGTGCTTTTTTGGGTAAAAGAAAAAAGTTTGAAGTAACTTCGAAACTACCAAATGGAAAATATCCATATTTTAAATTGCCGTTTAATATTTTTTTAGCCTCTTGTGTTTTGTTTCGATCATTTGGAGGTTAAATAGGATTTATTATGAAAGATATGATTTTTGGAGCATTGCGATAAAAATATTCTGGACGATTTATAATCTTTTAGTCATGTCCTCAATTTTTTATTTTAACGAATCCAAAGAACTAATTAACAAAAGTATTGGTTATGAAAAAGTTTAGTATTTTTTTCTTTGCTGTTTTTATGTTTCTAACATCATTTACTACCCCAAAAGATCCTTTGTTTTTTGGAGTAGCTGTAGATGGTTATCCAGTAACTACAAATAGACTAGAAAACATCTATAATGAAATTAAAGTTAAACCTAAAATGATCGTTTTTTATTTAATGTGGCCAAATTTAAAGGAAACAGATAAATCCTTTGATATTATTTCTTCTTTAAAAGCCTGTGATAATTTTGGGGCTATTCCTTGCATTACATGGGAACCGATGAGTTTAGAAAATAATAAAGAAAAAGTAGTTCTTAAAGAAGATGTTCTGGATGGAAAATATGATCGCTATTTTGATGAATTCATGCTTCAAATAAAAATGTTCAAACAGCCTGTGATCATCAGGCTTGGCCATGAAATGAATTTAGAGAAATATCACTGGGGAGTCAGTGAAAAGGATTATACAAATAAGGCTCCGGATGCTTATAAAAAAATGTTTATTTACATAGTTGATTATTTTCGAAAAAATGATATTGAAAACGTATTCTTTGCTTTTTGTCCTAATGCGGAGAGCGTTCCCAATCTTAGCTGGAATCAAATAAAAAATTATTACCCGGGAAATGAATATATAGATATTTTAGGGATTGATGGTTATAACTTCGGAAATTGCGCCACCTTAGAAAATGTAGGGTGGGATTCAACATGGAAGAGTTTTAAGGAGATATTTGAAAATGTTTATAATGAATTAAGAGAGTTGTCCTTGATCAAGCCTATTATTATTTTTGAAACAGCTTCTACTTCAAAAGGTGGAAATAAAACTTTATGGCTAAAAGAAGCAATTGAAAGCGCAGAAAAATTGGGGATTTCCTGTATAAATTGGTTTGAGCACAATAAGGAATGCGACTGGAAAATTACAAAAGACCAGACACCGGTTTTAAAGAAGTATTTTTCAGATAAAAATGAGAAAAAAATTATGATGAAGGAAATAATTAAATAAAGCACCTAGATGCGTTTATCAGGTATCTGGTGTCAATAAATAAACAAAGATTTTTTTAATCGAATTAAAATATAAGTTTTCTCTCCATCATGAAAACAGGTCAATTTCCATTGACTATTTATAAGATTTCATGATATTTTTTGCTTAAATTTTTTATAAGCAACAATAATCATGAAAAGCATATCTGTCTTAGGATCAACCGGATCTATTGGAAAATCTACATTAAATGTTATTAGAGATTCAAAGGATTTATATAAGGTGGTAGCTTTAGCTGCTCATTCAAACATCGATGAACTTGAGAAACAGATAGATGAATTTAATCCCAAAATAGTTGCCGTATTCGATGTAAATAAAGCAAAAGAATTAAAAAAAAGAAAACCTAAAATAAAAGTTGTTTCATCTATCGAAGGCCTTATCGAAGCAGCAACGTATCCTGATGCAGATTTTGTTATGAGCGCGATATCTGGAAGTATAGGACTATTACCGACTATTGAAGCTATTAAGGCAGATAAAGTTATCGGTCTGGCGAATAAAGAGGTTTTGGTTGCCGGCGGAGAGCTTGTAAATGCTTTGCTAAAAAAATATCACTCTAGAATAATTCCCGTTGATAGTGAACACAGCGCAATTTTCCAGTGTCTAAAAAATGAAAGTTCAAAACAGGTCAAAAGACTTATTTTGACAGCTTCAGGAGGTCCTTTTTTTAGATATTCTGAGGAAGAACTTAAAAAAGTTACTATTAATGATGCATTAAAGCACCCGAATTTCAGTATGGGCAAAAAGATAAGTGTAGATTCATCTACAATGATGAACAAAGGCCTGGAGATCATTGAAGCTTATTACTTATTTGATGTGGAAGACGATCAAATTGAAGCGATCATTCATCCGCAGCAGATAATTCATTCAATGGTCGAATTCGTTGATGGTTCTATGCTCTCTCAAATGTCAAGACCTACTATGGAAATTCCTATCAGATATGCCTTAAGTTACCCTTTAAGAGAAAATGCAAATGTAGAAAATTTTGATTTCACAAAAAATAATAACCTTACTTTTTTTCAGCCTCCTGAAGATAAGTTTTTGTGTTTAAAATTAGCAAAACAGGCATTAAAAATAAAAAAAAGCATGCCTTGTTTTATGAACAAGGCAAATGAAGTTTTAGTATCAAGATTTTTAAAAAATGATATTTCATGGTTTGATATTTCTTTAAAATTAGAAAAATTAATGTCTTCTCATAAGCCGCAAAATTTGGTAGACTTAAAATCAATTGCGGAAATTGAAGAAATAGCATCCCAAAAGGCAAAAAATATATGAATATAGAAAATACTTTATACCTTATTTTAGCAATTCTAGGTCTCGGTTTTTTAATTTTTATACATGAGCTCGGACACTATCTAATGGCTAAAAGAGCTAAAATGAGAATCGAAACCTTTTCTATCGGATTTGGTAAACCGATTTTTAGCTGGTATAGAGGAGAAGTGAAGTGGCAGATCGGCATGCTTCCTTTTGGCGGTTATGTAAAAATCGGCGGAATGGAGAAAGAAGGGAACTTAGAACCGCATCAAATACCAGACGGCTTTTTTGGTAAAAAACCAATTGAGAGAATAAAAGTTGCCTTAGCCGGACCTGGAGTAAATTTACTTTTTGCATTTCTAGTATTTTTTTACGTTTGGATGGTAGGCGGACGAGATAAGCCTTTTGCAGAATTTACTAAGAAAATCGGCTTTGTAGATAAACAATCCGAACTTCACAAAATGGATGTAGTTGCCGGTGATGAAATTACAAAATGCAATGGAAAAACATATGAAGGCTATATAGATTTAATAAAAACTCCGATCTTTGACGGCAGCAAAGAAATCCATATAGAAGGAAATAAAATTGATTATTACAACAATATTAAAAAAAATGCATTTGATTACAAACTTCCCTTGTATCCCGACGTTTCAAGAGGAAATGATATAAAAACATTTGGCGTGCTTTCGCCAGCGATGTATCTTATTTGCTTACGGGATCCTACAGACAGTCCGGTGCTTAAAAATTCAAATATAAAAGAAAAAGACAGACTTCTGTGGGCAAATGGAGAGATATTATTTTCAATCAATCAGCTGAATTCGATTATTAATGAAGATTCGGTTATTTTAAGTGTTAAAAGAAATAATAAAATAATAGCTGTTAAGGCATATCTATCAAAATTATCCGATCTTAAAATTCCTTATGATTTTAAAAATGAGATCTCCGACTGGAGATATTTTAAAAAAATAAATACAAATTTAAATGATATCAAAATAATACCTTATATTTTCAATGAAGATAATATTATTGAAAATCCTTTATCGTACATAGATGAATCAAAGGCCTTAGAGAATCAGAACAATCGAAATATATTTATCAAGCCGCTAAAAAAGGGCGATAAAATTTTAGCTGTTTCAGGACATATAATTAAAAATAGAAATCAGCTTCTAAATTATATGTATGAATCTGAAGTGATAATGGTCATTCAAAGAGATCCTGCTTTATTTACAAGATTATCATATCTTGATGAAGATAAGAATTTCGATGAGAATTTAGATATGAATTCTTTGAAGAAGATGATAGCTTCTCTTGGATTAAAAAATAAAATTAAGACTCTTGACAATCTAATCCTTCTAGATCCGATAAAGCCAAGAATCTTGAAGCAGATGGCAGAAGAAGGTAGTTATTTTGTTAATGATTATTCAAATATAAAAAAACAAATTGAATCGGAAAGAAACCCTGAAAAAAAAGCTGAGCTTATAAAACACTTCGATCAGTACTTTAATGAAAGAAAGATTGCCATAGAAGTAACTGATAGGGTTGTTAAATATAATCCAAGTCCTGTAAAAATGTTTCTAGATGGGTTCAAAGAGACTTATAAGACAATATTTGCTTTAGTAAAAGGTTCTTTGTCTCCCAAACATTTATCCGGTCCAGTGGGAATAGTACAGATGGTTAAAAAATCCTGGAGCATCGGCTATTTAGAAGTATTATATTGGCTAGGCTTTATAAGCTTAAACTTAGGTATTATGAATCTGCTTCCTATTCCGGTTTTAGATGGGGGACATATTATTTTCTCTTCAGTTGAAATTGTGACAGGAAAACCTATGAAAATAAAAACTATGGAAAAGATTATTATTCCATTTGTCATCCTTTTAATTGCAGGTATTATTTTTGTTACATTTCATGATATTTTAAGAATTGTCAGAAATCTGTTTTAACAAAAAAACTAGAAGTTTATCATTCTTATAATGGTTTTTTATAAGGAATTGATACATGATAAAACTTTTTCGGCAATTTTCGAGAAAAGCTATTTTTCTAATGTTTCTTTTCTTCCCGTTTTTATTAATGGCCTCGCTTTCAGAAGAGATATTATCCGGCATGACCCTTGATGAAAAAATAGGTCAGCTTTTCATGATTCCAGCCTGTCCCAAAAGAGATGAAAATCATTTAAAGGACCTGAAAAAATTATTAGATGTTTATCACATAGGATCTGTTATTATTAAACAATCAGATCCAATAATTCAAATTAGCTTTTTAAACTATCTTCAAAGCATTTCCAAATATCCTCTGTTAGTTTCTGCTGATGCGGAATGGGGTCTTGCAATGCGCATGGAAAATACCATCGCTTTTCCAAAAAACATGACACTTGGCGCTGTTTCGGAGGATTCATTGATTTATGAAATGGGGAAAGAAATCGGCAGAATGTTAAGATCTGTCGGAGTTCATATAAACTTAGCTCCGGTAGTAGACATAAATAATAATCCGCTAAATCCCATAATCAAAATAAGAGCTTTTTCTGATGATAAATACAAAGTTGCAAAAAAAGCTCTGCAGTTGGTTAATGGGATGAAAGACGAAAATGTAATAGCTTGTATTAAACATTTCCCGGGATATGGAGATATTGTAACAGATCCGCACCTAGGTCTTCCTGTAGCCTATCATGATTACAAAAGATTGCAGGACATTGAGTTTTATCCATATGATTTTTTAATAGATCAAGGAGTTGAAGCTATAATGACAGCTCATATCATGCTCCCGAATTTATCTGACAAGCCGGCTACTATGTCAAAAAAAATTATCGATATTTTAATAAAAGATAAAAATTATAAAAATTTAATAATTACTGACGCTCTTAATATGAAGGCTTTAACCGATCATTACTCCATAGAAGAAATTGCTCTAGAGTCACATATGTCCGGAAATGATATCTTGCTATATGGAGATCATATAGGACCTAACGTTGATGATATTTTAAATAATCAGATACCAAGAGCATTTAATGCTATAAAACAAGCTTATTTAGACAATAAGCTTAATGAAAAATATTTAGATAAATGTGTTTTAAAAATATTAAAAGCAAAAGAAAGCCTAAAGCTTTTTGAAAACAGATCAGTTCCTGATTACGATCCGAAAATTATCCTTAATCCAAACGCTCTTTTTCTAAAAAAAAGACTGTTTGACCAAGCGTTAACTATTGTTAAGAATAATAATAGCATATTTCCAATAGATCTAAATAAAAAGATAGCTTATATCTCATCAAAAAAAGATCTTGCAGATGATTTGATCGCACAGGATTTCTTAAGCGATTTCAAGTCTTATACAATTGATAGCGTCAACTTTAATTTTCCATCTTACGATTATGTTATTATAGGAATATATGAATCAGATCTATCTGAGGATTTGATAAACAGGATTAATAAACTTAAAGCAAAAAATATTTCAATATTTTTCTTTGGATCAGTTTATAAGATGATACAATTTTTAAATTTTGAAAATATTATCTTAGCATATGAAGAAGATGATTATGCTATTGAATCTGCGATAGATTTTATAAGAAATAGAATTAAGGCAAACGGTATTTTGCCGATACACATATGCGATTAAAAATTTAAGATTTTTTTGATTTTTTTTTAAAAAATTACCCAGTTGATTCAAAAAACATTGAAATAGTTCTTTCGATAAATGACAAAAGTAAAATTTTTGATGAAAATCATTCAATATCATTGATAAAATGTATATGACACTTTGGTGTATAATTTTCATAAATCAAAAAATTTAACAACTCTCACTTTTATAAAATCCAAAACTACAAAATATAAAGCGGTAGATAAAAGCAATGTTAATATTAGATACACACTGATCGACGCCATTAACAATCCATTTATTGCCATGAGTGTTACAATTATAATATCAAATAGGGATGAGGCTATCAGCCAAGTGCTTGGCATTGAATGCCAAAAATGTTTACGTTCCCGTACAAGATAAACAGTTGCCTGACCAATAAAAACCAGGGTTAAAAAAATTAATGTTTGTATTTCTGGTATGGAGAGATGAAGAAATTTGATTCCCGTAAAAAGGATACAGAAGGTATATCCTAAAATAAAAATAGAGAAAAAGCCTCCGATCAAAGTGAGTTTTCTGATGTCCCATATGTCAGGTTTCTGAGAGAAAGAAACCTTATCGGTGGAGATGGACATGGTTACAAAATCATTGGTAAACAATAGCAAAACGATTAAAAGCTGAGAAATAATAAAATTATTTGTAAAAATCAAACCAAGACCTAATAAAACTGAAATTACCAAAGTTTTGATGATTTTATTTAATGTATAGGTCAGCATGCGCTGATAAATCTGTCTGCTGGTTTTTATGGCTTTAAGTATGTCAGGAAGTCCGGGATTGGTTAAAACCAGACTTGCTGCAGCTTTAGCAACATCGGTTGCATTGCTCACAGCTATGCCGACTTCAGCTTTTTTTAGTGCTGGGGCATCATTAACGCCATCTCCGGTCATGCCGGATATATTCCCCATATTTTGTAAAATTTCTATAATATGAAATTTATCTTCCGGAAAAACTTTGGCGATAATATCAGCTTTATCAATTTTTTCTTTTGATTGATAAATATCATCTCTGGAAATTGATCGAGATCCGATTCCCACTTTACCTGCGATATATTCGGCTGTTGTCTGATCATCTCCTGTTATCATCATGACTCTAACGCCCAGATCCTGGATTTCTTCTATTGTTTTTTTTGATGATTCTCGGGGAGGATCCTGCATGGCTATCAGGCCTACTAGATTGAAATCGTTTTCAGTTCCCAAGATTGTAGCAAGTATGCGAGCACCATTGAAAGAAGATAGTTTTTCAATATCTTTTGATAAATCGTATTTTTCATTGACCATTTTTATAAGTTCAGAGGAAGCTCCTTTGAGAATATGTAATTTTTTGCCGTCAAAATCGATAATGGCCTCAGAACATTTCCGGCTAGGATCAAAAGGAATAAACTGAATTTTTCTTGCCGAAGAGAATCTTGAATTACGTGATTCCGAAGCTGCTATTATAGCTAGATCTATTGGATCCTGTGTTGCTTCTTCGGAAGCTAGAGACGCTAATACTATTAGGTCATCTTCGCTGTAAGAAGAATATGGATGTAAGGTAGAGACTTTAAGAGAATTTTGCGTTATTGTACCTGTTTTGTCTATACATAAAATATTCATGCCGGCAGCTTCTTCTATTGCAGATAAACGAGTGACAAGAACACCTTCTTTAGCAAGATCAATGGATCCTAAAGCTGTTGATAGCGCATATGTGGCAGGCAAGGCTACAGGAACGGAAGCGACTAGAAGCAGCAGGGAAAAGGGGATCATCTCAGTAATAGGCAATCTATGGTATTGAGAATAAATAAATACTAAAATAATCAAAGCTAAATCAAAAATGACAAGGTATTTAACTATAGAAAATATTGTTCTTTCAAGATGTGATGGAGTTTTTGAAAGTCGCATTATCTCAGCAGTTTTGCCGAGAAAGGTATTTTTTCCGGTTGCTGTTACTTTTGCATAAGCTTGCCCATGCTTGACAATAGATCCTGCATAAAGGATATCAT
>Ga0172379_10008394_pt1 | contig 13010 bp, 6 predicted proteins | sample GrowelOW334metaG_FD_119756 | JGI IMG/M metagenome (GOLD analysis project Ga0172379, IMG submission 119756) | Groundwater microbial communities from an aquifer near a municipal landfill in Southern Ontario, Canada - Groundwater well OW334 metaG | ecosystem: Environmental > Aquatic > Deep... | reverse complement strand
TTTAATTTTTATCTTATTCTGGTTGTTGTTAACGCCACGGTGTATCTCTTCAAAAATATCTCCCATTCCGATGGTTGAACCATTGGCATGCATCTCTGCGTTGCGATCCAGTTTTAGTTGTGGCAGCAGATCCAACGGAATATAGACCCTGTTTTCGGTAGGCCATACCAGGTACCGGTCGCTCTCTTTCCCATTGTCGTAATAACCAGGGGGAGTCAGTTTCAGAGGTATTTCGTACTCGTAGTAGTTGTACTGAAAATCCGAACCCACGCGGATGAAGAGGGATAGCTCGTTATCCCGCAAGGGCATCCCCTCCAGTTTTTCTGCGTGGACCTCCAGTTTAAGGTTCTTGTATCGCCGCAAATCGACAGAAGTCGTTTTGTATGCAGCCTTTGCCTCACCCGGTTCGACATCCATGATCTTCATTACCATGGATTGCTCATTTAACTGGCGCAGTTGGGCATTGGCCGGATCGATCACCCTATCGACACCCGGAGGCAATACATAATTGACAGGTTTGCGATTGTTGTTTTCCTCGATATTGACCGCCGAAAGGTCGAATTGGGTGGAAACGGAAGATGGGCTTCCATCGGGATTGAGGGTTTTGTCGTACCTTCTCCAGTTGGTGCGCACCAGATCGAGGGTAGCAAACCTTAGAACAACGGGGTTTTTCCATCCGTTGACCAGCATTCTCATAAATCGGATCGATCTGAAGTCGTTGATGGCTCCATAGGCCTTATCGGGTTCGGAAATCGGAACTTTGAACTGGTACCAGGTTATATCAGATTTTTTCCCGCTTTTGAGCGTAACTTCTGATTTTTTGATGTCTGTGATGTAGTTTTTCCCCAAAACCATGTTGGACCTGTCGATCTTCAGCTTGTACTGGAAATAAGCCTCATTCTCGTTGAGGGTATTGTCATCATTGATGTCCTCCACATCAGGTATTGAAGTGGCTGCGGTCGGATAACTTTCTTTCGCTTGGTCTGTTGTGGGTGAATTGCCTTCGGTATTGCTGTAAAATTTGTAGCGTTCGAGGAGATCTTTTTTCTCCTGGTCATAATCGCTTCCCCTGAAGTAATGAAAATCATCGTTCGAAGGATCCTTCTCAACTTTTGCCATGGCTGTGGCATCGACGAGTGGAAGCAGGGAGGCCAAAAACTGCCTGTAAAAGGTTTTTTCATCGTTCGAGTTGAGTCCGTCCAGACCAATATCCTGGAAGATCCTCGCCTGTGCCGAATTGTCGAAGGCTTTTACCAGCGACTGTTGCCTTGAAACCCTTCCCCAGGTGGTGATATCCAGATTGGTATAATCCCCGTTGGCCGGCAAACCATGTTCAAACGATTTTCTTCCATCGCGGAGGATATCTTCGGATACCGTTCCCAGATGAAAAACCAGGCTTCCCCCTGGATTCTCCTCGCCCGCCTTGTCTTCGGCAAACGGATCCATCATCCAGAATTCAATGTACTCCACATTGGTGGCTTCAAAATCGCTGGTCTCTATTTTACGCATGATCCCGCCCCACCGGCTTTCTGGACGCACAAGAGAGCCATCTTTAGCGACTCCCGATGAGAGCTCGGTTGGATAGGTGTCAAAATTGTATGGACCTCTTTCTGTTGGGTAGAAAGCCAGGTCCAGTGTTGGGATATTGGTTGGCTGTCCAATCGGATTTTGCCGGTTGGGAAAAATTTCTGACTGAAACACCTCCCTGACGCGATGGTCATCCAGCTTTTTTTCCTGATTGAGGTAGGATGGAGCCGTATTCCGTTGCATGAATGGGTCAATCACATACCATGAGAGTAACGCCCTGTTGTAACCATAGGTAAGGTCGTTGATCAGATCCCCTTCCGGGAATTGCTCGTTCCCCTGCGGAGTACTTGCAAGCGACCAGCCTGTAAAAGTTTTTAAATTGATGGGTGTGGTAGTGCCTTCAAAGTCATCCAGATAGACTGCACCTTCCTTTGAAATTGCCCTCGAATGTCCGGGGAACAACTTTGCCCACTCCATTTCAACGGCAATTTTCGACTCCACCTTGGTATCGATAAATGGCAATGCATTCACCATCTTGGTAATAAAAGGGGAGGAGGCGCTATAGGAACCATTGAAGCCAAGGATGGTGTTGGCAATTGGATCTTCACCATAGTTGACCTTCTGGGTAAGCGGTTTCTCAAGAAGATACATGACTGTTGAGCCGATGTTAAAATTCTTGCTGATCTCGTAGTTCAGATGGGTACCAAGCATGGTCTTGCGCTGCATGCTGAAAAGATCCTGACTCTCAGTAGAGATAGAAATCGGAGTGCCCGATTCGAGCAATCCCTGGTTGATGACCTTCACCCGGCCCTGGGTATAATCGACGATATAGTCCACATCTTCCTGAAGTTGTCTGCCTCCGGCCATTACTTTAACCGATCCCCTTGCAATGTTGATTGCATCAAGCGAGATTTCCGAATTGGAAAGGCCTTTGTAACTTCCCTTCAGGTGGTATTTGTTTTTTTCCGCATCCTGCTCCGCGACCGTTCGGGTATTGTTGTAGAGCGAAGAATAGACATACCTTTTGATGGCCGCGGCATCACCGTTGAATTTTTTCTCCAGATTCGAGCCAAACGGTTGGACAACCGGGAAGATTATCCTTCCTTTCTGGGCATCAATGGTGATGCGGTCCACAAAGTCAAAAACACCATCAGGATAAGGATCATGCTGACTGTTCAGATTATCCAGATTCATCACCGTAAGCAGATTTTTCTCCTTTAACGGGCCATCCGGCAAGTAATTAAGGTCAGTTCCTGAGGCATCATTCCGGTAGAGCACATCGAGTTTAAACTCTTCATTTGAAATTCTCTGGGAACGAATGTTGTAGATATTTTTCATCATCAGGTCCCAGTTTTTGAAAATAGGATTGAGGTTGGTTCCTTTCAACAACTTAAGAACGAGAGTTTTTGGCGCTTCAATACCATCAGTCGAAAATTCACCTACCTGGAAAGTCTCCCCATTGGCAGTATACTGATATGCGACAGCCAAAATTTCGTCGGCATTAAGTGCCATGTTGAGAGATAAATACCCAAGTTGCTTATTGACAGAGTATTCTGTAGAATCAAGTCGCCTGGCATTTTCGATCTTTTCATAGTCGCGGCCTGCAATGAAATCTCTTGCTGACAGGGGTTTAAGAACTTCATTCAGCTTTGCGATATCACGGATGTCTGAATAATTGGAGGTTAGCGCTTTGTATAGGCCGTTGATATTGTTGTTAGGAAGCTGATTATTGGGATAGGCCAGCCCCGGTGTATCGCCAAATTCTGAAATGGTCTGATTTTGCTTGTTTTGTCCAGTTTCTCCAAGATCGAGCAGTGCCAGAATGTTGCGGGACTCCTGAAAATGGCTCGATTTATTGGTCACCCAAACCTCCACTTTGTTCAGGGTGACGGAGGTTTTCAAGATGGGAATTTCTGCAAGCGCCTGGTCGTAGGTATTGTAAAAATGATGTGCCAGGAAGAAGTTTCTGTTGGCATCGTAGTTGGTGGCATTGATTTCAAATTTCGTGCGTTCTGCTCCCCCTTCCGTGCTGATTACCTTGGTTTCGCCCTTTTGCTGAGAAAAGAGGGTACTGACAGAAAGCTTTCCGAATTGAAGTTCAGTTTTGACGCCGAAGAGGTTAGTTCCACCACGGATCAGTGTTCCGGTAAGCGGCAAGGAGACATTTCCCGCTTCAACGCTTTTTACGATATCATCTTCCCCGCCTGAATAGTTGAGTTTGATTTTATTTTCAAAATCAAAGGTGGCATCGGTGTTGTAGTTGAACCTCATCTTCAACCGGTCGCCGATCTCTCCATCCAGGCTCACATTGATTTTTTGGTTAAAATCGAAGGTGGTATTGCGTTGCATCCTGGTAGGAATGGCCGGGTTCTCAATTTTGTTGCTTTTCAAGCCGAGGCTCATCTCTACATATCCCTGAGGACGGATATTCACAATACTGCTGCCGAAGACTTTGTTAAAGGCATCTCCGCCAATTTGAAACTGCGGAATAATTTGTGTCCGGCGTTCGAGAGATTGCTGCGAAATTTTTTTCCGCCAATAACGGTCGATAGACTCTTTCAGGTCGCTATGTATGTACTCATGCAAGCTTAACGATCCGGGTAACCGGTACTCAATGGCCCCGGCTTTTTCAGTGATTAAATATTGACCGGTAAGGGCATCGTACAGTACTTCTGTCTGGATATTTGAAGGTTTTTTCAGGTACAAGGCAGTGCTGTCCTTATTATATAACTGAGAGAAAGGATGTTCCTTTCTTTTTGCACGAAGGTGGGAGGTAATTGTATCACCGGTTATCGAATCACCGGAAGGTAAAATGAGTGCATCAAATCCCCTGTGCATAGCATTTGCAGTTCCAAAGGATGCGGTGCTATGCCAAAACAGTGCAAAACATGCGGATAGCAATGTTGCAACGAGAGTCTTGAAGAGTACTTTTTTCAATTTGGTCAAAAGCTTTTTAAAGCCAACTTGATCACGTTTTCAACAGAAATGGCAGGTTGCTCAGTCAGGACCTGGTCGATCAGTTTTTCAACAGCTTTCTTGTTAAAACCGAGCATCTCCAATGCCGCAACCGCCTCAGAGCGAACAGGATTTTCGACCGACCGGAACAACAGATCACCGGCAGGTAGTTTTCCGATTTTATCTTTCAGATCGATGATCACCCTTTGGGCCGTCTTTACCCCAATACCTTTAATGTTCTTCAATAATCCGACATTCTCAGTAAGAATGGCATTCTGAAGTTCATCGGGTTTGTGCGACGAAAGCATCATGATGGCAGTATTGGCGCCTATTCCATTGACGGAGATCAGCATTCTGAAAAGTTCCCGTTCCGTCTGTTCAAAAAAACCATACAAGATGTGGGCATCCTCACGAATCACCTGATGAAGGAATAGTTTCGCTTTTTCACTGCCGTGAAGCTGGGAATAGGTGGTAAGTGAGATGTGGATCAAATAGCCGATATCTCCTGCCTCGATCACAATCCCGGCCGGGGTCAAACTGATGACTGATCCTTTTATATGTTCAAACATAAGCAACTGGGTTTGTAAGGTATTATTCTCCTCCTGTACGGTCGATCTCGTGGTGCTTCAATGGATTTTTGGATAGCGACTTATACAATTTCCTGGACTCAAATACATCGATCGCCAAATATATCGCATTCCGGAAGGAATCTTCCGAAGCTACTCCGGTTCCGGCAATATCATAGGCAGTTCCATGTCCGGGAGAGGTTCTGATGATAGGTAATCCGGCTGTAAAATTGACGCCCGACTCGAAGGCAAGAACCTTGAATGGTATCAATCCCTGATCGTGGTACATAGCAAGTATGGCATCAAATTTTTTGTAGTCACCCGAGCCGAAGAATCCATCTGCAGCGAAGGGTCCCAGTGCGATGATCCCCTCATCGTTGGCCTGTTTGATGGCCGGATAGATGATGTTTTGATCCTCCAGGCCAATGACACCCTTATCACCTGCATGTGGATTTAATCCCAAAACCGCGATTCGGGGTTTACGGATAGAAAAATCCTCCAGTATCGTCTTGTGAAGGATACGGATGTTCGAAACAATTTTTTCCTTTGTTAATGCCTGGGGAACCTGAGACAAGGGAATATGTCCCGTCACAACCCCAACTTTCAGCTGATCGCTCACCATCAGCATCATGTAGTTTTTGGCAGCAAATTCGCTGGCGAAATATTCGGTGTGCCCGGGAAATTTAAACTGTTCCGATTGAATGTTCTCTTTGTTGATAGGTGCAGTGACCACGACATCTATGTCGCCTGATTTCAAATCTCTTACTGCAGCCTGAAGCGAAAGAAGAGCAGCTTCTCCTGCTTCGGAAGTAGATTTTCCCAATTCAACCCTGATCTCTTCGTCGACACAATTGATGATATTGACTCTTTTAGAGTTGGCATCCCGCGCCGAGGATATCTGGTTGAAGCTGAATAACTCAACATCCAGGGCTTTCCGATGATAGGCGGCAACTTTTGGTGAACCATAAACTATTGGCGTACATGATTCGAGTAATCTACTATCCGACAGTGTCTTGATAATTACTTCATATCCTATCCCATTGATGTCACCGTGGGTAATTCCTATTCTCAATTTATGTTGTTCCATGCGTCAAATGAATTGGTATCAACGGTCGGTTCCCGACCTCTTTATTTGTCAAATTTAAACTTTTATTCAATCATTCGGGGGGTCAGGATTAAAATGAGACTGAGAGACTGTTTTAATTTAAACACAGAGAATAATTTTCAAATAATCGAGAATTTAGTGTGTATAGATATTTTTGCCTTTGTATAAATTTCAGAGAAAAATAATGAGTTCACTGAGTTTAAAAATCGCAAGCGATTTTTCTCTCTGTGCGCTCGGGGATTCCTCAGGTGTTTCATTGATCAGGCAACAATTTCAAGCCCATTTTTAGTTTCATTCAGGAGTAATAATTTCTCTGTGTAATAATTTTAAACGGTTTCTGAATTCGTTTGAAGAACAAGTGAGTTAAAAAAATCGGATAGTAGCCTTACACCTGTTGCTGTTCCACCGGTGGTGCGGTAATGATCGGTTGCATGCAGGAAAGAGGGACCGGCAATATCGAGGTGAATCCAGGGATAATCAACAAACCTTTGAAGGAACTTACCCGCGGTGATGGCTCCGGCTTCTCCTCCACCAATATTTTTCATGTCGGCTATGTTCGATTTGATCATCTCATCGTACTCTTCCCAGAGCGGAAGTTCTACCAAACGCTCGTTAACCCTTTCCCCTGCCTCCTTCAACAAGTCAAACAGGTTGCCGCATTCGTTGTGCATGGCGGCAATTCCATGAATACCCAATGTCATTGCCGCTGAGCCGGTTAAAGTAGCCAGATCAATGACGAGCATCGGATCATATTTTTTTGCGTAGCACAGAGCGTCTGCTAGAATTAGCCGACCTTCAGCATCCGTATTCAAAACTTCTACCGTTGCCCCGTTTGAAATGGTAATTACATCTCCCGGAGTTACAGCATTGCCGCCGGGACGGTTGTCGGTGGCTGGAACCAGGGCTACGATATGGAGTGGCAGCTGGTTTTTGGCAGCGACATGAATGGCCGCAGCAACAGCCGCAGCGCCAGCCATATCGCTTTTCATGAAGTCCATGGATTTGGCGGTAGGTTTAAGACTCAGTCCGCCGGTGTCGAAAACAACGCCTTTCCCAACCAAAACAACCGGCTTGCTGTTCACTGCATTCCCTGGTTTCCATTCCATTACAATAAACGCAGGAGGGTCGATGCTCCCTTTGTTGACGGCCAGCAAACCTCCCATTCCCAATGCTTCAATTTGTTCTTTGCCTAGTATGTCTGCTTGAATGCCAACTTCGGTACTCATCTGATGAAGGATGGTTCCAAATTTTTCGGCATTCAGACTGATCACTGGTTCATTGACCATGTCGCGGGCAGAGCAGACGGATTCCGTCAGGATTGATAGATGACCCATCTGCTTTTCGGTAAGCTGGTCTCCGCTAAAACAGATCTCTTGTAGCGTAGTCCTTAATTTTTCAGCCTTTGTCTGGTATTTCAGGAATTGGTAACTGCCCAGGACTATACCTTCAGCGAATGCGATCAACTGCTCTGTATTTCCAAGCAGTGAAGTAACCTCAACGGATTGAAGCTTCTCCTTTTTGGCCCATTGAGCGACCTCATTTCCCTGTCTTCTCCAGGCTTCGAGGGTAGCGTTTACACCCTTTGTGACGGGGATTCCGACGATCAGCAATTTACTGGAATACCGGTTGATCTCAACCAGTTGCTGTTCTTTGTTCAGTTTGTCAATCAGGTAAGTACGCTCCTCTTCGTTGACCGGAATCTGAGAATCTACGGCACCCTCTTTGATCAGGAAACAACGATTTTGATGAATTGCATCTGGATCTGCCTTCTTTAGTATCATGTTATCAGGATTGTTTATAGTTAAATCATTAATCTTTAGGTAAATTCAGAAAATGAGGAAAGATATTAACTGTTTTTCCCTTTCTGGTGTTTTCTCATTTAAAGCACTATCAAAGTCAGGAATAAAACAGCTTATCCCTCCTTTCAATATCCTTTGGCTCAAAATTACTACCTTTAGCCCAATATAAAACAGGGTATTTTCCATTTTATAGTTTCTATATTTTTAGTTACCAATTATACTAAATAACACATTAACAGTTACATAAGTTGTGCTCATTTAATGAGTTCATCATTTGTAATCTGTAATCTGTAATTTTTAATGTGATAAGTTATCATGTCAGACGCTTTATTTCAAAGAGCTATCCGGCTGGAACCATTGTTAGCATCAGAAGGCGTTAAGCTATTTTTGGAGGCATCTACCGCTGATTTAATTTGGGTTGCCGATGCGCTGCGACAAATTCATAAACAAGGTAAGGTAGTTACCTGGATGATCGACAGGAATGTAAATATCACAAATATCTGCATATCAGGATGTACCTTCTGTAATTTTCATAGGAAGATCAATGGTGAAGGAACTTATACTACCACCATGGAAGAGTACCACCAGAAGATTGAGCAGATGATCGAACTTGGAGGTAATCAACTTTTGCTGCAGGGAGGGATGCATCCCCGTTATGGGCTGAAATTTTATACTGATCTTTTTAGTGATCTGAAACAGAAATATCCGAATGTGAAATTGCATGCACTCGGTCCGCCGGAGGTGGTGCACATTGCCAGAAAGGAGCGTCTCTCCTACCGGGAAGTTCTTGAAAAACTGATGGAATCAGGACTCGACAGCTTGCCGGGCGCCGGGGCTGAGATTTTATGCGACAGGGTTAGAAAGGAGATATCGCCGGGCAAAGCCTCAGCCGGGGATTGGCTTGGCGTGATGAAGGAGGCCCATCAATTGCACATGCTGACATCTGCCACCATGATGTTTGGGCATATCGAAACTCCGCTTGAAAGAATGGAACACCTGGTGCAACTGAGAGAACTTCAGGCTCAGAAACCAGCTGGGAGTCCGGGATTTAAAGCATTTATCCCATGGCCGTTTATGTCGGAAGGTACCCTGTTGGGCAAAAGCCGGGAATTCAAATCCATCCTTCCCATCGACTATATCCGGATGATTGCCTTAAGCCGGATCATGCTGAACAATTTTGAGAACATACAGGCATCCTGGCTAACAGTCGGAAAAGAGACCGGCCAACTGGCACTCCATGCTGGCGCCAACGACCTCGGTTCGATTATGATCGAGGAAAATGTTGTCTCTGCTGCCGGCGCCAACTTTTCAATGGATGCGGTTCAAATGCAAAAATGCATACTGGATGCCGGTTTTGTGCCCCAGCTTCGGAACCAGGGGTACGAATTCATCGGCTTGCCGGAGGGTGTCGAAAGAGTCGGTTAGTACCTTGATATTTAATGGTCAAATAAAAAAAACATATTTTGTACCTTTGCACCGGGAAATGCAGCGATCCTTTGGATTGATCTGATTATTCCGGTGTTTCTTCATCAAAGTAATAATAAGAAAAGGGGTTATTGAAATGAGAAAATGGCGTGTCGAAGATTCTGCTGAGTTATACAACATAAACGGTTGGGGGGTTAATTATTTTTCCATCAACGAGAGGGGCCACGTGGTGGTCACACCGAGGAAAAATGGTGTAGAGGTCGACCTGATGGATCTGGTGGAAGAGTTGCAGTTAAGGGATGTTTCTACCCCCGTACTACTTCGTTTCCCGGATATCCTGGATAGCAGAATTGAGAAAATGGCGAGCTGTTTTAAAATTGCTGCTGAGGAGTATAAATACAACGCCCAGGGCTACATCATCTATCCGATCAAGGTCAACCAGATGAGACCCGTTGTTGAGGAGATCGTAACCCACGGCAAAAAATTCAACATCGGACTGGAAGCAGGATCAAAACCTGAACTACATGCGGTCATTGCCATCAACACCGACAACGACTCGCTTATTATTTGCAACGGGTATAAGGATGAAGATTACATAGAACTTGCTTTGCTGGCCCAGAAAATGGGTCGGCGCATTTATCTTGTCATCGAGAAGCTAAGCGAGATGAAACTGATTGTTAAAATCGCGAAGCAATTCAAAATAAAGCCAAATTTGGGTATTCGCATCAAACTTTCCAGCACCGGAAGCGGGAAATGGGAAGATTCGGGGGGCGATGGCAGCAAATTTGGACTTACCTCCAGCGAACTATTGGAGGCTCTGGACTATCTGGATAAGAACAAGATGAAGGATTGTTTGCGTCTCGTCCATTTTCACATTGGAAGTCAGGTCAATAAAATACGTCGCATCAAGCTGGCCATGCGCGAAGCGTCCCAATTTTACGTGCAGATGCATAAAAATGGGTTCCTAATTGATTTTGTGGATATCGGCGGTGGATTGGGGGTCGATTACGACGGAACAAGATCTTCCAGCGAAAGCAGTGTCAACTACAGCATACAGGAGTATGTAAATGATGTCGTCTCAACACTTGTTGATGTAAGCGAAAAAAATGGTTTGCCGCATCCTAATATTATTACGGAATCAGGCCGTTCACTGACTGCTCACCACTCTGTGCTTGTTTTCGAAGTGCTTGAATCCACAACGCTTCAACGATGGGAGGAGGATGAAGAAGTAAGTCCTGATGACCATGAATTGTTGCGTGAACTTTACTCATTGTGGGATACGTTGAACCAACCCAGAATGCTGGAAACCTGGCACGATGCGCAGCAGATCCGCGAAGAGGCATTGGATCGCTTCAGCCTTGGATTGCTGGATATCAGTACCAGGGCCAAAATTGAGCGGTTGTTCTGGTCCATCGCGCAAGAGACCACACAAATGGTTAGTGGGATGAAGCATGTGCCCGAAGAGTTTCTTTCTTTACCTAAATTGTTGTCAGATAAATATTTCTGTAATTTCTCACTTTTCCAGTCACTTCCCGATTCCTGGGCCATCGACCAGATTTTCCCGATTATCCCGTTGGACCGTCTGGATGAGAAACCCGATCGGACTGCTACGCTGCAAGATATCACCTGCGATTCGGATGGTAAGATCGACAACTTTATCTCAGTTCGCAACCAGTCCTATTACCTGCCCGTACATTCTCTCAAACCAAAAGAGCCCTACTACATCGGAGTCTTTTTGGTAGGGGCTTACCAGGAAATTCTTGGCGACCTTCACAACCTTTTTGGAGATACCAATGCCGTTCACGTATCTGTGGATGAAAAGGGATACTCTATCGATCAGGTGATTGATGGAGAAACTGTTGCAGAGGTATTGGAATATGTACAGTACAATCCTAAAAAGCTGGTTCGAACCGTTGAAACCTGGGTCACCTCTTCTGTTAAATCCGGAATTATCTCAGCTGAAGAAGGGAAAGAATTTTTATCTAACTATCGTTCAGGATTATACGGATATACTTACCTCGAATAGCTCATCTGAAACATGATGACAGCAAAAATATACAGGCAAGGGAAGTGCTATTTGCATTTGCTTTGCCTTTTTTTTGCGCTCTTTGCATGTACAATTTTTTCCAGTGCGCAAGGCTACCTGCAGACTGTGAAGGGGACGCTTATCGACCAGGAGTCGAGACAACCCATACCGGAGGTAATTCTGAAATTTACCAATCAGGCAAAAGAGTTTGCGGCATTTACCGATAATCAGGGAACCTTCAAATTAAAAATCCCTGCCGGCAGGTGGGAACTTTTGGTATCCCGTCTTGGTTATACATCCAAAGTAATTGAAAACATTCAGGTTGGGACGGGGAAGGAGGTGATACTGGAGATTCCTCTTGAGGCCAAAGTCTTCGAAACCGGCGAAGTGCAGGTTTCTGCTGGCAAAAAATCGTGGCTTACACCTTACAGCGGATCTAGTGTACAGACCTTGCAGAGTCAGGATGCAGCGAGGTTTGCAGGTGGTTATTATGATCCCTTGCGCATGGTGGCCAATTTTGCCGGGGTTACCAGTGGAAACAGCGACGAAAGCAATGAAATCGTTGTAAGGGGAAATTCGCCCAGAGGCATTTCATGGCGACTCGAAGGGATGGAAATACCCAATCCCAACCATCTTGCAAACGGTGTCGGAAACAATGGAGGTGCCTACTCCATGATCTCTACCAATGTTCTGGCAGATTTTGATTTTTACACCGGCGCATTCCCGGCTGAATTTGGAAATGCCTTATCGGGAGTTATGGATTTAAGACTTAGAAAAGGGAATACCGACCGGCATGAGTTTGGACTGCAACTTAGTGTCGTGGGTGCCGAAGTGGCAGCGGAAGGTCCGGTCGGAAAATCCTCGGGTAATTCCTATCTTTTTAACATCCGTTATGCCAATTTCAACATTCTTCAAAAATACGGCATCATCAACATCCAGGATTTGAGTATCATCCCTAGTTCGTTTGACTGGACCTTTAAAATGAATTTTCATGGGGCCAAACTGGGAGATCTGGAGCTTTTTTCGGTGGGAGGAAAAAGCAAGGCAGGAAACGAGCCTTCACCTGTCAAGTCTGATATTTTGAATGGAATCAACAACGATGAGTTTCTGGAGGAAGATGCACTGGCGGTTTTCGGCATCAAATATTTGAAAAATTTCAAAGACGGGAAAACATACATCCGCATGATCGTTGGATTTACAAGATCCAATGAAAACTGGCACGAAGGGGTTATTGACACCAATCTTGTTCATGTTCTGAATAAACAGGACTGGTTTATCTCTCCTGTTTTAAGAACTTCAGTGATGGTAAACAGAAAGGTGAATGCCAAAAACTCCTTCAAAATAGGTCTAGAGTACCACAGCTCCTTTCCCGACATGTTCAGCATCAGGAGGCAATCGAATGCGAAATTTGACACGCTGGTTGATGAGAGGTCCCGGAGTTTTTATACCCAAGCCTATTTTCAGTGGAAATACAAGCCGGCTGGTTTTTTCGAGATGGTTCCATCCATTCATTCGACCTACACAGGTATTAACAAAGAGATGACAATTGAGCCCCGCCTGGGAATGATCTTTCATCTTCCCGGAAACCAATCGCTTAACTTTGGAAC
>Ga0172379_10008393_pt1 | contig 13010 bp, 9 predicted proteins | sample GrowelOW334metaG_FD_119756 | JGI IMG/M metagenome (GOLD analysis project Ga0172379, IMG submission 119756) | Groundwater microbial communities from an aquifer near a municipal landfill in Southern Ontario, Canada - Groundwater well OW334 metaG | ecosystem: Environmental > Aquatic > Deep... | reverse complement strand
GCAGCGTTATCTTTTACGATAATCGCGGGGAGATTTCCCGAATCTGGCTTTGAAGAGGCGGTTGAAATTAGACAGCGTCGGGAAACCGGAGTCAGACGCTATCTCCAGAATTGATCGGCTGGTTGAAGTGAGCATTGCCGTTGCAGCTTTCAGCCTGAACCTATTGATGTATTCCAGCGGCATACAGCCCAGACTGCGGTAAAAAAGCCGGCGGAAAGTGGAAAGGCTGCATCTGCACAATCCGGCGAGTTCGGGAATATCCACGGGTTTCGCATAATGAGTGGAAATATGTTTCAGCGCAGGATAGACCCGCTCAATCTCCGCCGGGTCTTTTTTAGCGTGATTATCCGCCGCCGGAACCAGGCGCTGAAGCATTACCAGCAAATACCATGCCAGCGCCCTCACAGCGGAACGATATCCGGTCTCGGCGTTGTCCATTTCCGCAATCAGACGGCGTACCGCCGGAATGATTTCAGGATGGTCTTTCCCGTGAATGACATTTGGAAAATCCCTGCCGCTCAAACGGGATACGTCCAGCGCGTATTCTTCCGGCGGCAGCCATCCGGCAAGGAGCAGTGCAGGGTCAAAATTGATGAATTTCCAGTCGGAATTCACCGGGGAGGCGTTTTTCAGCATGTGAAACTCCTGGTGATTTATGAAGATGGCATCTCCCGAACTGCATGAGAATATCTTGTCCTCGACAATAAAAACCCCGGCGCCGGAACGGCAAAATCCGATTTCGCAGCAGTTATGCACATGCGGTAAATGCGGCGGAGTGCGGAAATCCGGATTGGTTACCGGAAAATCCTCAGGCAGATTTATCGGGTCGTAGAACCCCGCCCCCGCCTTTGTTGACTTTTTTTGCATAGTTTTTTGCTTTTTTTCAGGAAGATTAACTGTTTTAAGCAAAGTACAGTGATTGCAGAATAATTCAACAAGAGGAGACATGGAATGAAAAATAATCCTGCAGTAGTATTTCCCGAAGCCGGAAAAGCCGTTATTGAAGAACTGGCTATTCCTCATCCCGGCGATGGCGAAGTATTAATCAAAAGCGCTTGCACCATGGTCAGCACAGGCACGGAAATGACTGCATTCACGGGCGAATACCCGCCCGGATCAGTATGGGAAAAGCACTTCAAGTTTCCATACTGTCCGGGATACAACAACATCGGAACCGTGGTTGAAACCGGAAATGGAACAGACAGGGAACTGCTGGGCAGAAAATTCGCCACCTGGGGCCGGCATGCCGCCTATTCCGCACAGAAAGTCGAAAATCTTTATCCTGTCACACGGGAAATTCCGGACGAACACGCCGTATTCTTCACCATTGCGGAAATAGTGATGAACGGAATACGCCGTTCACATGTGCAATGGGGCGAAAGCGTTGTCGTTTACGGCATGGGGCTGCTGGGACAGTTTACGGCAATATTCGCCAGACTGTGCGGCGCCAGGCCGGTGTTCGCCGCGGATATTTCAGATTACCGTCTCAATGTGCTGCCGGAAGACAGCGGCATCGTGAAAATCAACACCTGCAACGGATGCGATATCGGAGATATCATCAAAGCGCACAATCGCGGCAACCTGGCGGATATCGTGTTCGAAGTCACCGGCAACGGCGGGCTGATTCCGTCGGAGTTCGCGGCATTGCGCCCGCAGGGACGGTTTGTGATTTTGAGCAGTCCGAGGGAAAAAACGCTTTTTGATTTCCATGACCTGTGCAACAATCCAAGCTACACCATAATCGGGGCGCATAATTTCTCACATCCGGCGGTGGCGACACCGGACAACCCATGGACCATGCAACGCCACGTGGAGATGTTCTTCGACCTGGTCGGGGACGGCGAGATTGATGTCGGCAGAATGATCAGCCGCAAGGTAGATTACACCCGTGCGGCGGAAATTTACGGGGATCTCCTGGCGGACCGCTCAAAAGACATGGGGATAATCATTGACTGGAGCAAGGCCGGAGCATGATGAAAACAGCTGACCCTAAGTAGTCGTATTCATAAATCCGATGACGTTGGCCGAGGTGGTTTCGGATGCCGGGGGCTGCCGCCGTTCATCCGTCATCCTGTCAAACCCTGACTGCGACAGACTTTGCGGAATTCGCAGCTTCCGCATTTTCCGGAAGGCTTGGATTCCGCAAAATCAATTCCGTCCGGAGTTCCGCCTTCAAAATCAACCATGCCAACCGAGCTCTCACGGATTATTTTGCGGACTTCGCAGAGGTTCCTGTAGGAATAAACGCGGAGGATATCTTCGTCTCCGTTCCTGAAAAAAAGATTATGGCAGTTTATTTTCTCTTCTGCGGTGTTGAACTTTCGTTCGGCGAAAAGGACGCCTACGGCCGATCTGAAATCCCACGACTCATTATCGGAAGGGGCGCCGTTGAAAAAATTCAGGATGTTCATGGTTCCGTCCTTACGGGAATAAATGAAATCCGGAGCCGTCCATATTTTAATTCCGTCCAATTCAAAACAATCAGGTCTCCTGAAATCCCTGTAATCCAGATACGGGATTTCCGCGAGTTCCGCAAAAACGGACGAAGCTGCGAATTTATCAGTTCTGCTTGCGAGGGAATCGGCAATATCCTGAAAATCAAATTCCCGCCGGGCGGAAGCATCCGAATAATAAAACTCCGAGAGATTGAGTTTTTTGGGGTCGTTCCTCCATTCTCCGGCGAGCATCCCGATCCATTCCGACCGGAGTTTCTTCAGGGCGGATTTCCTGATTTCGACCGGACTGAATCCTTCAAAACCGTTGCGCGACCTCGTGAAAACATCTCTGACGGTGTCCCTGAATATCTGATCCGTCCAGGATTTAACGGTTTTCAGGTTCTTGAGTTCGTACAGGATTTTCGAATCCGGAGCGGCGAATTTATCCCATCCCTCCCAGGAATCCATGTATCTCAGCCGATAGGCGGTCCTGCAGAAGTTGAAACAGCGGTGCCTTGAATATGACCAGGAAAACTCCCTTTCCATTAATCATTCCCCCTAGAATCCCGAGGAAGGGAGAAGATAGACTTTTCCGGGCTCAAGCATGTTGGTCCAGCTTTTCATGCCCGGGATGTCAATCTTGATTTTATTTCCGGGGCCTTTCATGCTCATGAAAAAATCTGAAAACGAGAAAACCCTCCTGTAGGTTACAACCTTGTAGTCGTCCTTTATTTTCGCCAGGCTCACAGCCTTGTCTATTGCGTCCTCGAAGAAGCCCAGGCCGTCAACCAGCCCAAGCTCCAAGGCCTTTTTCCCTGAAAAAATCCTGCCGTCGCCGATCTGCGTGGTTTTAATCTGCTCAACTGTGATGTTCTTTGATTTTCGTCCGGCGGCGACAATGTCCACAAACTCGCCATAGACTTCGGTTATGATATCCTGCGTGAGCTGTCTCTCGGCATCGGTGCGCGGACGCGCCCCGTTCAGCATGTCCTTCATTTCGCCGGATTTGTAGACTTCAGCCTGGAGTCCGATCTTGTTGAAAAGCTTCTGGTAGTTCATTGTCTCAATGATTACGCCTATGCTTCCTGTCGTGGTGAGCCTGTGCGCAATGATATAATCAGAGGCGACTGCAATGTAATATCCGCCGCTTGCCGCGACCGATTCCATGCAGGCCACGACTTTTATATTTTTACCCTTCAACTGCATCACCTTGTGATGAATCATGTCGGCGGCGGTGACTTCGCCCCCCGGAGTGTCAAGCTTCAGGATGACCGCGCTGACTTTGGAATCGTTTCCCGCCTGTTCGAGCTGGTCGCAAATCGTTTTTGAATTGGCTATCTGGTAAAAGCCTCCGTCGGCATTCATGATAACGCCTTTAATATCAACCACCACAACCTTGTTTGACGCGAAATGACCGCCTTCGACAAGCTCCTCCACGAATTTGTTTTTCCTGGTTTCAAACGGGGAAACCTCAGTCATGCCGCCAAAAGCCGATCCTGCGGCATAGAATCCCGCCACAAACAGGGCGACAACGCTCCCGAACACTACAAGACAGATCATCAGCACGACAAGCAGGATCATGCATCCCTTCCGGCTTTTTGGAGGGACGGATGCCTGCGGCGGAGGCTGCTGGGCGGGCGAAGGCGATGAAGATTGAGTTTGCGGCTGTTCAATATCGGTATTCTCGGACATGAGATATCTCCCGTGTGATTAATATTTAACTTCTTCATAAAATTTTCCCGGCGGGGAAAATTTTCACTGAAAGCCTAATATAGTTCCATGCGGTGCATTCACAATGTCAATTCCGGCCGAACCTGTCTTTCCAGTGACGGAATTCCCTGACATCCCACCTTGAAAGAACAAGTTCCATCAGGTCAAACCTGTAAACCGCCTTCGGGTTTCCGATTTCGCGGAGGTAGCTCATTGCGGCACGCCTTATCCTCTTTCTCTGCTTTTCCGAAAGACCTTCAGCGGGCCTTCCTTTAAAATAGGCATGTCTGGTTTTGACTTCGATAAAGCAGAGGATTGAACCGTCCCGGGCAATTATGTCAATCTCTCCGGAGTCCACCCTGTAATTCCTGAAAAGAAGATCATATCCGGAATTCCCGAGGTAGGAACATGCGATATTTTCACCGCGCCGGCCAAGCCTGAGATGCCCTGCCCTCAGTCGGGCAAAAGGAATCATTCGGAGTCACCTTTTTTACCGCCGGATTTCCTGTCCGACTGAATGAACTCGAAAAACAGGCAGAGTATTATTGACGCTCCGGCAAACCAGAGAAAGAGGCTGTCTCCGGAAAAGAACTGGTCAAGCCTGTCGTTGTAATTTGCGGGTTTCGGCCAGGTGTATATCGTGCCGGAGATGCTCTTGGAAATATACTGGACAAAGGGAAGCGCCATCATCATGCCTGCAAAAACCCATATCGCATAGATTCTGCCAGCTCCGATTGCCGCAACCGCCGTCGAGGGAACCTGTCCGCAGAAAACCACGCCGGCCGCGCAAATCATTCCGCCCAGCGCCGACCCCCAGAAATAAGTCGGACGGATGTTGTAATGGACAATGCCGAATCTTTTCAGAAAATAGAACAGGATAATTCCGACGGCAATCGAAGTGAAGAGAGTCTTGAAAAACTGGCTGTTCCTCATGGACAGCTGATCCAGGAATGTTTTCCTCCAGGCCAGTTCGGATCGTATGAGAATGAAGCCGAGCGCAACCCCGAAAAGGATTGCCGCAACGATTCTGTATGTTCCGCTGAGAGCAAGAGGTTCCATGCGTAGTCCCTTTATTTCACGTTTCCATGTTTTAAAGTCGTCACTGGTCACTGTCTTTATTCTTGGCGCCCTTGTCTTTTTTAGGGGACTTTCCGCCGCCCGCAGACACCATGCCGTAGACACCCATGAAAATCACGCCCCATACTATGAATGAGAAAATGAATATCCAGGCTCCGGTTGAAAGCTGCATCGCGGCACACCACTGCCCCTCAAAGGAATCCCCGGAAAGCTGAAGCCCCAGCATCACAAGGAATCCGCCGACAAGCCCCTGCAGTGTTGCGAGCCCGAAAGAACCGAAAACACCCTTCTCCTTAATGTCTTCGGGCAGGAGCCGGAATCTCCATTCTCCGCCGATGAAAGCCGCAACAAGGGCTCCAAGGAAAATCCCTGCGAGAAATCCGGTATGCCAGTCAAAGGGGGGGAATTCATTTACGGTGCGCCTGTTTATGGTGTTCTTGCAGTAATCCGAAATCATTATATAGGAATCGCTCATCCCGATTGTGGTATCGAAAAGATAAAGAGCCAGCATGAAAAGGAAGGCGAGCGCCGTTCCCGACATATAGGCGGACCACTTGCCTGTAAGAGATTTTACCATGGATGTAACACAGGCGTCCTGCCTGCGGCCTTAAATACGATTTCCCGTGCGATTGGATTAATCCGTATAAATTAAATTCATTTTTGAAATATTCTACAAGGAAGCAAAATATTTTTTAAGCAGGACAGGATTTACAGCATGCCACTGACGGGGATTTTGATTTTCATTTGCAATTGCCTCAGTAATGGCAAACCAGCATCTGGTGGCAGGCGAATTTACCTATATTGATGTTGACACGCCCGTCAGACTCGGAAAAGCCGATGTCCATGCCTTGCGGCTCAAGGGTGACTTTCTTGATTTTCCTGTCCAGCTTCAGCGAGACAGATGTTCCGAAGAGCGGATCAAGCCCCTCAATAATCTCAACACTGTTGCAGGGCCTGATAAAATCGCCAGGATTACTGTTTGAACCGCCGCGCACAATCTTATTGGCGTAGAGCAGATGCAGCACATAGCGTTTTTCGGACGCCTGTTCCATGAGGGTCACCCTCGCCTGGGGCGGGAGACTGCTCTTCAGCCCGATGTCATCGCCGAGCATTTCCCTTATCGCATTAACCATGTAATCCCTGTAAACGGATGCGCCGTACCAGCGGTAATTCTCAAACACCGGATGCGCCAGGTACATTATGTTGCCCTTGACAGAGCCTGAGTCAAAGCCGGAATCCTCAAGTTTATACGGCGTATGCTGGTGGGAGCAGAAATGACTATATTCGCGGTTGAAATACGGATCGTAAATCCTGCCGCAGGATTTCACGCCTTTTTTGACTTTAATCCTGTGAGACCTGAAATACATCACGACAGGGGAGTCGAGGAATTCCGAGCGCAGCTCCTCCGATGGCAAAACATAGTCGGGCCGGAACTCGCTCAGCCCGCAATACTCGGCGCCGACATCCCACAGGAAGGATTTCCTTTCAGTGTCAAGGCCGCTGACTCCGGTCAGAAGCATTTTGCCGCCGTTTTTGAGATAAGCGTCAATTTTTTTCTTCAACGCCGGACCTGCGTTCACATCGTCCGGCAGGATAATCATCTTATATTTTGACACATCCATGTCCGAGTCAATAATATCAAACAGGAAATGCCCCTCAAGCAGCAGGCGCGAGGCGCCGATGTCGGAAGGATGGTTTTGCGCCTCGACATCATTGGCACCCTCAACGGAATAGAGGCCGATATCGGAGGCGTTTTCAACGTTGTCACACCAGGGCTCTTTCGCTTCGACTTCCCTGTACGCCTCGCCGATAATCCTGTATGTGGTGGAGTCAAGCCTTCCCGAGGGATGCAACTGGTCGCCGATGCTGCATTTTGCCCCGACAGCCAGCATGGAGGCGCACTCGTAGCGCAGCGCGTCCGGATGCTTGTATCCGCCGAACTCGCCCCATGTGGTGTGGAATTTCCCCGTCATGCCCAGAAAATCAAACTTCAAATTCGAGCAGTATTTCGCCACCATCGGGAAATGGTCGTAGCCCCAGCCGCCCGTCGGCAAAGACTCAAGCTCCAGATGACTGAAATATTTGAGTTTTTCCCTGTATGCCGGGGACACATGCCCGCTGTTGTGGAATATGGGCATATTTTTGTCAAAAGCCTTGGCGGCCTCCGTGGTCTTCCTGTAGTAATTCATCAGAACCATCTGGGCATGTTTTTTGCGGTCCGCCTCCTTGCGAGGGTCAAAGCCGTTTTCAGCCATGGACTTCATGCAGGTTACGCAACAACACTGTCCCTGGCTGATGATATCCAGGAATATGCCGTCGCAGGAGGGGTAGAGTTTGACAACCTCCCTGATCTGCTCGCAGATATGGTCCAGATACGGAGAATTAAAACACATCTTTCTGAAGCCCGGCCACAGCGGATCGCAGGAGCGGCCCTCGAAATTATTCTCATTCCATTCAGGGTGCAGCCCGCCCATGAGCCAGTTTGCACCGAAAGTCAGATATATCGGAACGTTGACATCTATCTCCTTGCATGCATCAAACTGGGCCTTGAGCAGGTCGAATTTCAAATGCGGGTGCTTTATTCCGACCTTTGTGTCATAATAAGAGTATCCATGGTGGCAGAGCGCGAAGGTTGTTATTGAGTCAACCGCCGCATCTTTCAATGTTTCCTGGTACTCTTTCCTGTTGAACTTTTCGCCTATTCCCCCTATGTCGGGCGACGTGTGAAAGTCCAGGTGTATCTGCCTGAATCTGAGCTTGCGCGGCAACAGTCCAGTGTTTGAAAGTTGACTTTCTGGTTTTTTTCCCATTTCTTCGTTCTTCCTTGTTTTTATAAGATTCAATCGGCATATGGTTCCCGCTTGCAAATCCGCCACATCCCATAAATCCGACTTTCATCTTTTCCATGTCCTTAATCCCCGGACATAAGTCCCCCTATTATTCCTTCACAACTTCCAGCCATTTTTCGGCGTTCTGCCTGATTTCAACAGAACTGATCAGGCCGCGATTCACGGTAATGCAGGCAATACTCATCTCACATGGCGGCTCCCCGTCCGAGGCGGTGACAGTACTGTAAAAGTAATTGCTGGCAAGATCCTCCTGGGCCAGACCGGCAATTGAGCCTCTGCCGACGACCTCGCCGTTGATATGGATTACGGCTTCATTTTCGCGGTTGACGACTGCGGTCACATATATCCAGGTTCCGGATTCGGGACGTTTGCCGGCATCGGTGTCTATCTGCACCTTGTTGTATTTGTCCGGAGCAAACGGCTTGGCGACCAGCAGCAGATAGAAATTAATCTTGCCATTGGTGACCATCGCGCCGAGGCGGTATCCCTTCCCCAGATAGCTGCCTGCGCCGTTGCACATTACGTAAGCATGGCCCTTGGTGCCGGTAATCCTGACCATCGCCGACAGGGTCATGCTGTCTTTGCCCATACTCAGATATTTCAGGCTCGGGGTGCCGGGAATAGACAGACGCCCGTTCAATGGAATCTGCATAACGGCAAGATTCTTCACATTGATCCGGGTTGCTCCGCCGACATTTCCAATATCCAGTTTATTGTCGCCGGTATCCTGGAATTTACCGTCTTTCGACTCCAGATTCAGCATCAGATCAGCCGAAAACCCCTCAAGCCCGCAACAAATAATCGCCGCGATAATGCTTTTGCATAACAGTGACTTTATCATGCTGAACTCCTTTTTTTATTTCGCCTTTTCGATCTCGATGCCGTTCAGGCCGACACCGCCCCAGGCTTCGACGGACAGAATGCCGTTTTTGACGGCAACGTCTTTCCATACTTCCACATACGGTCTGGCAAAGCCTCCGGCTTTAATAACCGGATTAATGTCCTTTCTGGCATCCTTGCCTATTTTCACCGAAAACACACGACCTTGTTCTTTGTTCGGCGGATAAGTTTCCGCGATATGGACATAGACGTTGTAATTGCCGTCAGGCAGCGGGAAATGATAGAATACCTGTTTGCCATAGGCTTCAGTCTGATAGATCTGCGGACATTTGGCGCCTTCAATCGCCAGGTCGCCGCGGTCGGCGAAGCTGGCGAATTCGTTGCCGTAGCAGGAACCGTTAAAGCTCTGGTCCGGCAGCCACAGATTGCCGTCGAGGTCGGTATATTCCCTGTCGCAGGCGCAGTTAATGCGGGCGCGGCCAGTCTCCAATTGCCTGAGCATCGTCTGCTGTCTCAGTGCGGCAGTCTTGTCAAGCAACCCCGACAAATGAGTCGCCACTTCAAAATCATTCAGGACGTCCTGCAACTTGACGGCATCGCGATCATTGAGGGAATATCGCCTTATTTTGTCCACAATAGGAGCCGGAATCTTCTTCAACAGGCTTGACTGCTGCAATATCATATTGCCCAACGCTAAAATTTCAGCCTCTTCTTTTTCCGGCAATGCAAACTGGCAGCGGAAGACCGACGGTTCGGCATCGGCACATTTAAATATCCTTACCGAATACGGTTTCATGGTGACCGGCATCTGCTTCCCGTTTAAGGTTTTGTCGTAGACCATGTCCCCGACCGTTTTGCCTCCGGCCTTGATCCAGCCGGTCAGCGGATACGGCGTGGCGTTGACCAGCCGCAGCCAGGCTGCGCCGCCAGTACGGGCGGCTTGCGCCGCCGACACCCCGCGGCATCTGTCATCCGGCAGTTCCTGGAAATCCGCGACGGGAGTCGCGTACAGGGATCTGCAGAACATCCGCATGGATTCAGTGCCGGCACTTTCCCAGTTGCAGTCGGTCCACGCAAAGAAAATGGCCTCCGGCACCACTGTTTTCGACATGTTGACAAATTCTTCGGAAGCATTATCACCGGCTCCGCGAATGACAAAAGCCGCCCGCAGGGTCATATTCCAAAGCCAGTTTTTAGCGGCAGTCGCCGGGCAGTCTATTTCATTCAGTCCGTCCAGGCACGGATAGAGCCTCGGAAACTTCCTGACGACTTCCGTGGTTCCCCTATTGGTGTTCCAGCCGTGCATCGGCAGGAAATCAGCAGATGCGTTACCCCCGGCAAAAGTCTGTTTATGGTTCGGGACGATCATTTTGATTCCCGGCAGTTTTTCATACATGTCCAGCATCAGGTTGTTTGCTTCAAATGCGCCTTCCATGGCGTTATTCCGGTTTGCCGGGGTGGCGCTTTTTGAGGCAAAAGCCTCGTATCCCCCAAAGAAGTCTCCGCTCCATCCGCCGGAGGGGCTGGAATGCAGGCTTGCATCGCAAATGTACAGCGGCCATTTGTTTTCACCGGCGGAGATGCGGGTGGAAACTTCCTTGAAGAATTCCAGCACTTTTCCGGCGCGCCACTGCATCCACTGTGTCCGGTGCTGCCCTGTCAGGAGTTTGAACCGCTGTTCAAAACGGTCAGGCGCACCGGCGTTGACCGCCAGACTGACGCCGGTTTCCTTTTCAAACAATCCGACGGTCAGGTCGTCATACCCGACTTCCTCCGGAATAGAGCCCAATACGCTGAACGTCGGAGTCCACCAGGCGCCGCGGATCATGAACAGCCCGTCCACGCCGCCATCCGCCTGATAGTTGTTGTAAATTGCGGACAGCAGTTCCAGGCAGGCGGCTTTAACCGCCGGATGCAGGAAGTTGATTCCGCACCCCAGAGAGTTCGTCACCGGCTTGCCTGACCGGTCGAGGAAGTAGATGCTTTCCGACTTGCCGGATTGCATCTGGCGCTGACTGCCCGCCTTGTCAAGCTCCACCTGCAAAGTCGGCGACGAAACAAATTCAAATCCGAGCATGCAGTGGATGCGGTTGGCACGATACATCTGGATCATCAGCCGGAGCGGATCGAAAACCGCCTCCGCAATGTTATTATTATGCCTGACCACTGGAATCTGGCCGTTGTCATACATGTAAGCGCCCTCCACGGCCATGTTCATGCCCTGGAACCGAAGCAGCTTGATTTTCCGCTCGCAAATCTTATACCATGAATACCAGTTATTACGCCGGTAGTCCATGGTAAACTGCCGCAGCAGGGGATTGCCGCCGTTGCCGGATACCGCCGCCTGGTTGAGCCGTTCGTAATGTGTGCCGAACATGCGCCCGCCATCCGGCATTTCCATGCCGGGAACGCCACCTTTCAGCGTGTAGATGTTGATCTTGGTTGCCGCCGCCGTTTTGCCGCCGGCTCCATTCATGACGACAAGCGCCGCCGCCTGACTGCACGGAAAATAAAGATAACGCAGTTTCTGCTCTTTGCCGGTCAGCGGATAGCGCTTGCCGGTAATGCATGAGCCGGTGGTGTTGAACCAGCCGCGGCGGCCGTCACCGTGATTACTTGGAAACGGCACCGGAAGCTGTTCGACAACTCCGGAATAAACGCCGCGAATGTCGTTGTCCGGGATGAGGATTTCCACCAGATAAGGCTCACCCAGCTTCATGCCGTGCAGCCGGTAGGCAAAATAATCAAAAGCATTGGCGCCGGTTTCACGGTAGGCCATGCCGTCTTTTTCCACAACTCTGCCCTTATCCAGTTTAGGTGGATTGTACATGCCGGCATGATCCAGGAATTCCGTATCGTCCGTAGCTGCTGCGGCACAGTCAATGCTGCGCACCAGCACCAGCCGCCGCTCCAGCTCCTGTTCGTAATCCGCCGGCTTGATCATGTCCTGGGCAATTGGGCCGGCAACCACGAACTCGTCATTGCGCTCATCCAAGGCAAGGTTGCCGGAGGCGCTGAGTCTCCAGTAGATGCGGTACGGCCCGGCAGGGAGTTTGTCCAGCGTAACCTTGCATGCCGCCAGTCCGGCTTTTTCAATGTATCCGGGATTGACTGGAATCGTCTTGCCTGTAACGCAGGTGTCCTGGTTTTCAACATAATAGCTTAACGCCGTCTTGCCGGCCAGACCGGCGGGGATTTTCACCGTGAATGACGGAGCTTCCGAATCCGTGAACACCGGAAACTGCCGTTCCGCCGGAACTGTGTCCAAAAGTCCCATGTGCGCCGGGTCGAGTCCGCTTCCGGCGTTCTGTCCGTCAGCCAGCCTGACATAATCATCATTTGGGATATCGGTAAGGGCGGCATTGACCCATGCACTGTCATCACATCCCGGCTGCATCCAGTCCGGTTGACGCAGAATGGAGCATTTCCACTTGTCGTCACCCAGCAGGCGGGTCAGCTTGCCATCGCGATCCACCGCAGCGCCTTCGAAATGCCAGTCGGGATTGCCATCAGCCCAGGAGCGGAATTCCCGGCTGAACGCAATGGTGTTTTCGCCTTTGCGGAGGAACGATTGAATATCCAGAGTTTTCTGAATGCCGGACGGATAGACTTTATTGCCTGAATCCGCCTTCTGCCCGTTGATGTACAGTTCATACGACGGACAGACCCGGAAGGTGGTTTTCGCCATCACCGGCGCTTCGGACAAGTCGAATTTCCGGCGGAAAAAAACCTCCGCCGAAGCCGGGACGATGCTGAGATTTTTGACTTTGACCTGGGCGTTCGGGGTCAGGCAGTCGAACTGGATGCCGACGATCAGCGGAGATGGGATGACTACCCGCACAATCCCGAGATTGTCGTCGCAGGTCTGCGCACCTTTGCCGTTTACCGTAAATTCCCTGACCTTACGGTAGACCGGATTGCCGTTTTTAAACGTAAAATATCCGAAGCGCCATTTTGTGGTATCGTTCTGCTCGACCTCAAGATGCAGCCGGTAAACGTCTTTCTTCGCCTGACTCCAGCCGGAGCCGAAGCGGATGCCCGGCGCAGACAGCGCGATTTTGCTCCGGCCAAAACCGAAAGAGAATTCCTTGTCCCCGGT
>Ga0172379_10008392_pt1 | contig 13010 bp, 16 predicted proteins | sample GrowelOW334metaG_FD_119756 | JGI IMG/M metagenome (GOLD analysis project Ga0172379, IMG submission 119756) | Groundwater microbial communities from an aquifer near a municipal landfill in Southern Ontario, Canada - Groundwater well OW334 metaG | ecosystem: Environmental > Aquatic > Deep... | reverse complement strand
TACACCCTGGTGGCGGCTGCGGTGGAGGCAGAGGGCCAGCGGATCATGGCCTCGCCCCAGATGGCGGCAGAGGGCCAAGCGTGGTCGGAATACTGGGAGAACGTCTGGGGCACCAACCTCCCCGAGGTCGAAGGCAAGGGCTACGAGCTGCGCGAGGAGCCCTACATCGACATCGACGAGTGGCTCAACCGAGGCCACGGGGACGCCCTGTTCCGCCGGTTCGGCAAGCGCTGGACCCTCTCGGTGACCCGAGCGAAGCCCGTCAAGGCTGGCGCCAGGGGCAAGGGGCGTCAGGCTGCCTGACAGTGCCGCGGAGCCGCCAGCGTCAACGTCGGGCGCTGGCGGTGGGTGTTTTCGGTGGTTGACAAGTCTGTCCTCTCGATGGTAGACGGAGAGAGTCCCGCAATGACACCCCGCAAGCAAAGCACGGAACGTCGCAGAAACGGAGCCATCGCCAAGCGCTGGCACAGGGGGCGCAGTGCCTACGTGCCTGCCGACGTCACCTTCGGCCACTACGACCAGGAAGACGTGCGGATGTCCCGGCACCTTGCGCAGCTCGCCCTCGCGGACGGCGAGCGCCTGGGCCAAGGCAACTTCGGCGTGGGCTACAAGGTCGAGGCACTCGGGCGACCGTGGCTCGTCAAGCTCCCGGCGGAGGCGAACGTCCACGGGCAGAAGTGGACCGAAGAGCAGAAGCGGCAGAACCTTCTACACGAGGCGGGCGTCGCAAACGAGCTGGCGTCGCTAGGAGTCACCATCGTCCCGGTGACGGTCTACGCTGAGCTTGCGGACGGCACCTCAGCCCTGGTGAGGGAGTACGGCGAGCCGGTGAGGTATGAGGGCGAGAGGCAGGACGACTGGTTCCATGGGCCCGCCATCTTGAAGTCTGGGGAGCTGGCGGAGCTGGACGCGGGGCTGCACGAGATCGAGGAGACCCACAACTGGCACGTCCAGGACAGCCTGTCGGTATACCGCAGGCCAGACGGCTCGCTGTTCGTTGGGGACGTGGGCATCTGGGAGCCCTGGCACAAGCGCCCACCACCGCAGAAGCGAAGCATTCACGACGAGTCAAACGTCCCGATGCTTCTCGCTGAGTTCGCCTGGGGCTCCAGGCGCCCGAAGGAGCAGCTCAGGTTCCCTACTCTGGCGTGGCTGGAGAGGAAGGTCTACGACGCTAGAGCCATCACGGAGCTTCTGGAGGACGCCATAAGCGAGAAGAGCGTCAAGTTCCGAACCTACCAACTAGAGATGGCGACGATGGGCTTTGCTGAGGGCGTGAACCAGCGCACGGAGCTGGGACTGCCGGTGCCGCAAGGGCTTCTGGACCTGGCGGAGAGCATGGGAGAAGACGATGAGTGACCTTGAACAGCTTCTCGAAGTCGCCAAGCTCTACCGAACCCTCACGCGGTGGCAGGCTATGGTCATGGTGGGGTACAGCGTCGAGTCTCCGTACACCGGGGCGAAGTATCGCGTTGAGCTCTCCGGCAAGGTCGGGACGCTTCGCGCTGAAATCAGCAGCAAGAACATGGTCCTGCACCGGGAGAAGGCAGGCACGAGCGGGAGTCCCCACACTTTGCTGGTCGCCACGGCGGAGTGGATCGCTAATGACGTGATGAGAGAGTTCGACGCGACGCCAGTGCATGTCGCGGAGGCGCAAGCCTTTGCAGAACTCTGGGGTGCAGTATACGGCACCGACCTGGAGAAGTACGAACGCGAGGCTGACCCATCTTGGGCACTGCCAGAAGTGCCTGCGATGGACTTCGCGGAGTGGCTCGCTGCGTACCCAAAGATCGCAGGCGCGCTCGCGCATCAGGCTGCCCTGCTGTCCACCGATGCCACGCCCGCCGAGCGCCAGCCTGCACCACCGATGACGGCTGCGGCTGTGCCGCCACTGAGGAGAGCCGCAGCAAACTCCGTCATGCCGCCTGACAAATTTCGCCAGCTCTGGAGCTTCGGCGCAGAGCCGAGGGACCATGGGGCGGGTGCTGCCACCGTGCGCGGGGACCACCTGGCGGCGGCGATCAAGGCAGTGAACCACGCGCTCTTTCAAGGCGAAGACCATCCGCGCTTGAAGGGCACGCAGTTGGAGTTCACCCACTGGCACGACCCCTCTCTCGGGCAGGGAGGCCCCAACCTTCCCCCGAACGGCATGGCAGCCATCGCTACAGATGGCAGTCGCGCGTCCATTGCCATCATCCCTGCCACGGCAGGCGAGGGCACCGCGTGGTCTGCGCTCCTGGCGACCCCGCGCCAGCTCCTCGGCGCATTGAAAGACGCAAAGGCCGGCAGCTCCTCGGCGCCGAAGCCGGTCAAGCTGCTCGGCGGGGCCAGCTCCGCTCTTGACGTGGAGATCGGCGGCAGCAGCCCCGCAACAGTGAATCTCCTGAGCTTCGGCTACCCTAGCTGGCGCGACCCCATCCCAGAGACCGGAGCGAAAGGGAACAACCACCCGCCCAAGCAGATCATCCTTGGGCTTCGAGGTAGCACCGTTCTCTCCGCCCTGAACGAGATCCTCGGCGCCATGAGCGACGAAGTGGACAAGGTCACTGAGGGCAAGTACCACCTCGCTTCGGTTTACAAAGAGAAGGGCAAGAAAGAGACCCATGCCATCTTCCTGCCCATCGTCACCATCCACTTCTCGGCGGACGCGGCAGGCGAGGAAAAGCCGGTCCTGGTGGGGCACATTGTGCCTACAGGGCACGGCGAGATCACCGACGCGCAGTACCAGCACTTTATGAGCCTGTGGCCGTACGCCATCAACTGGAAGGTTGCCAGGGTGCTTGGCGAGGCGACCCTGGGCAAGCCGCGTCACCTCGTGCCTCTGGTGGTGGAGATGGAGCTTCGGTTCCTGCTCGAAGCGGCGGAAGCCATAGGGGACGCGCCGCTGGAGATGCGGCTCTACGGCAACATCGACCCCGTGCGGATCGACGCGACAGAGCAGTGGCCGATCATCCACGAGGTCATCATGCCCCGCAAGGGGGAAGCATCCAGCACTAAGAAGCCCGCGAAGCGCGGACGGAAGTAGGATTGCACCGTGAAAGCCGCAGACATTCTGGAAGCAGCCAAGCCTTACCGCTCCGTCACCCGCTGGAGGAGCGTCCCTGCGCCCGGCGTCGCCGCCCGGTTCGCGGTGGATACGCCCTACGCCACGGGCGACTACAGCGTGTGGATTCGCGCCGCAGCTTCGGGTGAGTACGCCTGGTCTGTCCGCACGAGATTCGGCATGCTCGTGAACGAGCAAGAGCTGAAGGCCACAGGCGCGCCGTCGCTGCAAGAAGCGATCATCGCTGCCGCCACGTTCGTCGCAGAGCACGCAGCAAAGCAGCTCTCCTACGACCGCGAAGGCATGAGGGTTGCGCAGGCGTTCGCGGAGCTCTGGGGTACGGTTCACGAGACCGATCTGCCGGAGTACGAGCGGGCAAACGATCCGAGCTGGGAGCTTCCGTCGCGCCCTATCGTCGATGCCGAAGAGTGGTACTTCGAGAACAAGCTGGCAGCGTTTCGTCTTTCGGCCCCAGCCAAGGCGCAGGAAGAGGCAGACCCGAGGGCGACTCGCCTCGAAGTGGAGCGCTCCCTGGGGGAGATGCCCTCCCTGAACGACCCCGCACAGTTCTTCAAGGCCGTGCCCAAGTTCGTCGCGGCGGTCCACCTCTTCCAGAAGAATCGCAAGTGGTACGTGGACGTGCCTTCGAGCGCGAAGAAGGAAGACCTCTCTGGCTACGCGAAGAAGCTCTACGAAGCCCTCAAGCCTGTCAGGCAGCTTGACGCTTCCACGCAGGACTTGCACGGCTGGGGGCTCCTCGTTGGGCACGGCGGCGGGTACGCTGCCTTCGAGCCCGGGGAGTTCGTCAGGGCCAAGGCGTCGGCGCCTGGCGAGTCCCTGGAGGACCAGAAGTACAAGTTCTGGTACTGGGTGAACACCGAGGTGAGGGCGGAGCTTGAAGCTCTTGGCTTTGACTTCAAGGAGATCAAGAAGGTAGCCGGCAGCGCTGGCAAGTACAAGATCGTGCTGGTGGTCAAGGTTGGCAGCCGCCACACTCGCGCCAACGTAGTCCCGTTCTCTACTTTCGAGGAGGGCAGAAAGAAGTTCACCGACGAGATCGCCAGGGTGAAGGTGGCGAAGGCAGAGCAGGATGCCGAGGACGCGGACCGCCGTACCAAGGCTGGTGCAGTTCCGGTCTTGAAGGAAGGCGACATCGTCGTCCTAAAGGGCAGCTGCGTCGCTTTGCCGTCTCACGATTTCATAAGTGCCGAGGGCGACGTGCTCGCGGAGGTGTACAAGGTCAGACGCCACGCCGGAGGAGGGCATCACTACCTCGTAGCGTGGGTGGACCCTGCCACGAAGGACAGCAGCGAAGTGGGCACGGCGCCCAGTGACTTCGGCGCAGTATGGCGCCTGGCGACGGACGAGGAGAAGGTACTGTTTGGTGAGCTAAGGGCTCATAGCGCAGGGCTGTTCATGCCGACCATGAGCACTGGTGAGACTGACGAGGAAGCCACAACGAGGCTGCGCCGTGCAGAGCTGAAGAGCAAGTCCGATGGCTCCCAGAACCAGTCCATCATAACCGCTGGTTATGCGGCGAAGAGCGACGGGAAAACATACTACGTGTACCCCAGCAATGCGTCGGGGCCATGGGGAGGCATTGCTCTGGTCTGGAGAGTGACAGACAAGATCAGTGACGTGCTCAACCGGGCACTCAACGCCTCGGCGCACCAAGACACCGGCTGGGCGTTTTCTGTTGCGCCGGACCTCACCTTTAGGAAACATGCTATAGTCTGGCAGGAGTAGATAGCCATGGCCGCATCATCCAACGAGAACCATCCGCTCTTTTTGGCATACAAAAGCGCGCTGCGTAGGCAGGAAGAGGCGCAGCGTGCGTTCGATATGTCCCACATGCCAGAAGTCGATCTGACGGAGTACAGAAGGCTCGACAAGAGCGACGATGACGAGCGCATGGCAGAAAACAAGCGTGCAGACAAAAGGCGCAGCGCGGCGCTGAACAGGCTCTCCGCGGCAAAAACGCTGGCCCGCGTCACTGGTGCCAGGTGGGAAGCACACCTGCGCCCTGCCCCCGCCGGATCGGTGTTCTATGTGACGGCAGTGGACGGCGACAAGGTAGCCTTCTTGGCTGGCCCCTTCGCTAGCAACGAAGACGCCGCCAGGTACGTTGAGCCTGCGAGATCAGAGACGATGAAGCGCTTCCGTTCCGAGTCGGCGTTTGCGGCGTTTGGGACCGTCGCTGCGAAGCCCCGCGGGCCAGGCGTCATGAATGAAGTTCTGGGGATCGTTGCGGAGGAGAAGAGCGCCATGAAAGCCAACGAAATCCTCGCCCTCGCAAAGCGCTTCCGGTCCCTCACGACCTGGGATGACACGACGCGGTCTCACGCTCGCGGACTGCCCAGCGATGTCTTCCTCCAGTACAACGTGTCCACGCCCTACGCAGGCCTCGGCGGCGGATACAGGGTGCGCGTTGCGCACTCTGACGTCAAGCGGCCTGACGGCGACCGCGATAGAAACTTCATGGTTCTGGTCACCAACGTCACAGGGGCAGAAACAAACGCGCTCCAGCGCTTCGACTCGAAGGACCAAAGCGACGCCTCGCTCTCCGACGTCGTGGGTCGCTCGGTGCAGTGGATGGAGGGGCACGCGGCGAAGTTCCTCTCGGAGCGTTTCGAGGGCGTGCCCTTGTCGGATCTCGCGCAGGAGTTCTCTGAACTCTGGGGCGCCGTGTACGGCACGGACCTCCCGGAGTACGAGAAGGCCGCCGACCCCAAGTGGAAGCTCCCTGCCGGGCCCGCGACGGACCCCGAGGAGTGGCTCTCCCAGAGCCAGCACGGGGCAGTGCTGGAGAAGTTCATGCTGGCGCGGGCAGGCAAGGCAGCGGCGTCTGCCCCGGCGGAGGCGTCCACGGTGGACGAGCGCGAGAGCGTGAGAAGGCTCTTCCGTTCCATGCTGCGGAAGGTCAAGGAAGGAGGAGACGATGGCGATGGCCTCCTTTTGATTAGCGAGGCGCGGTTCAGGTGCAAGGATGACGACTGCGTAAGGGGTCAAATCTACAACCACCTGCACTTCGGGTACGCCCACGATGTCCAGTACGACAGGATGAACAAGCTGGCAGAGGAGATCCAGAGGAAGCTCAAGGCCATTCTCGGTGACAACCCCAAGGTCGCCGGTTTTGTCCACAACATCAACTGGTTCTTCTCTCAGAAGCACTCCGGCTGGCGCGGCATCTCGGATGTGGAACGCCAAATGGAGGATCTCCTGAGATCGACCACCGACCTGACCAAGGACGAGAAGACGCTCAAGACCGCTGGCGTCTCCATGAAGCAGGCGCAGGAAGTGTCCAAGCTCTTGCGGGGCACCGCGCAGGCAACGCTCGACCACGTCAAGATGGTGGAGGAGGAAATCCAAGCGGCGACTACGAAGTGGCTGCCGGAGATCAAGAAGCTGGCTGCGGAGTGGAAGCCATGACAACCCCGCTGGACCTGGACCTCTCGAAGATCGCGGACACCGCGAGGATATTCCGCGTGCTAACTGCGTGGCTCAGCCGCACCGACTATGAATGGCGGATCGTCCAGCCGTACTCTGGAAGGGTGCTGCGCCTGGAACGGTCGCGGGACTGGAAGGAGTCCAGGCTCTTCGACGCGAAGACGAAGGATAACATCGAAAGCAAGGGTCACCCTGGAACCTACGCCAACGAGCGCTTCGTTTTGTCGCTGTGGGCAGAGAGCGTCGCCAACGAGGCAGCCGCGGAGATCGAGAAGAGCGCAGACCTCACCGCCCAGGCACAGGCGTGGGCCGAGCTCTGGGGAGCCATTTACGGCACCGACCTCGCTGCGTTCGAGCGCCAGAGCGACCCCGCGTGGAAGCTCCCCGAGGAGTACGCGATGCCGCTGGAGGAGTGGGTGGCCGCCGGGCACGTCGAGCCCCTGCTCGCCAGGTTCGGGGCGAGCTGGAAGAAAGACCCCGTGAAGGTCGAGCCTGCCCCGCCGCCGACCCCAGAGGAGAAGCACGAGAAGCCGCAGACGGTGGGCAGGGTCATCTTCCGCTGCGGCTCCTGCAAGAAGCGCTGGAGCGTCGAGTACGACCGCAAGGTCTTCGAGCACCAGAGGACCAAGCATAGCCGCGTGCCAGGGTTCGGAGAACGCACCTACACCGTTCGCGACGTGCAGCTCTCCCGCAAGCTCGCAGACGGCAAGGTGGTGAGCTGGAACCACGATCTGAACCAGCCTTGTCCGAAGTGTGGTAGAGTGGGCTTTGTGAACGGCGGCGCGGTGCAGGGCAAGTACAGCGACACCCCTTGCGGCGCGAAGTGCCTGAGCGCCACTGGGTTTCAGTGCGAGTGCCGCTGCGGCGGCCAGAACCACGGCAAGGGCCTGAGCTTGTAACCGCCACCGTCAACCCGCCTGACAACGGAGCCCACGATGAAGCCGCTGGACCTAGACGACAGCAAGATTCTCGAAACCGCCAAGGGCTACAGGACGTTGACGATGTGGGCGAAGGTGTCTCCCTCTGCTCCTGGGCGGACGACTTGGCGCGTTGAGACATCTTATGGCGGTCGCCTATACGACGTGTCTATCTGGCAAAAGAAAGGTGCTGGCTTCGATTCCGTTGCGGAGGGCCAAGGTGAGAAGATCACTGGCTCGGAGGCTGGCATTCAAGCCAAGACCGCAGACGAAGCGCTCCTTGGGTGGGCGAAGTACCTCTCTGCTATGATGGCAGACCGCTTCTCTCGCTACGACAAGCTAAGGAAGATCGCCGAGTCAATGGCTGAGCTCTGGGGCGTCATCTACGACACGGACCTTGAAGACTACGAGCGTCAGAGCGATCCAAACTGGAGACTGCCAACTAGCCCCATCGTTTCAGCGAAAAGATGGGTCGGCCTTGGCGGGGCCGACGAGATCCTGGGTCGGTATTTCCTGGAGTGGATCGCCAAGCCTGGCGCTTCTGCGGTGTCGAAGGATGACGCCAGGATGGCTGGCATTCTGGCGGGGCCGGTCAAAAAAGACATCAAGCACTACAGTGGGTTCGCGGACGTGCGGGCGAGGCTTCTCCTTGGCGCTCTTGACGCCGTAGTCCCAGCGGCAGACAAAGAAGAGGTGTTTGTCACCCGCAATGCAGTGTACTTTACGGTAGCTGGGTGGCAAGGAGACGACATAGGCGGCATTTCCGCTGCCGCCACCAACGCACACAGAGCACACGTCGCCACGGTGCCAGTGTCGATGGCGTCTGAGGAGTTTCGTTTCGCGCTCCGTCTCGCGGATGCGCTCAAACTGAGAGCGTGGCTGAAAACCAAGACGGCCAGAGCCCTTGGCGGCTCGACGGTGCGAGTCTCCGTTTACGACGGCAGGTTGACTGCTGCTACCAGAGACGACACCATTGAAATGCCGGCCGAAGGGCAGGGCGGACTCGCTATGAATATCGAGGCGTCAGTCCCGATTTTCGACGCCGAGTCTTGCGTTGCTGTGTTCGGTGCAGAGCCGCTTCTCGCAGTCCTGGACTGGAGGAGTGATAATGTATCGTTCACCGTAGGAGGCGGCACGGTGGGGCTTCTAGGCGGCGACGGCAAAGCGGCGACGGCAGATGCAAGTCAGTGGCCGGCAGACGTCGAGTGCGAGGTCAGCGTAGGCCGTAAGTACCTGGGCGCGGCGCTGAAAGCTATTGGCAAAAGGGCAGCCCTGGCGGAACTGACGAGGACGAAGAGAACGCAGTGGCACGAGTCTGACTTGGAGCTGAGAAGCGCTGCCGGTCTGCCTGTCGTCAGGTGCAGGATCGCCCCGCTCCGGCGGGCACCGTGAGCGTCAGGCAGCTTGACAGTGCCAGCCTTGGCGTGTTAGGGTCGGAGCCATGAGTCTCACTGAGGCAGAAGAGCTCGTTGTGCTGCGCTGGACGCTGGCGCTCCTCATCGTCAAGCTGACCAAGGAGCAGGAGCGCTACCGCCTGCCGCCCGTCAAGGTGTCACCGTGAGGGCGCTGGCGCTGCTCTGCGCGCTGGCGGCCTGCGGCTCTGGCTCACGCGCCGTGCAGAGCGCGGACGTTGCGCTGGCCCTGGCATCTGCCGTGGACCGGAGGCGCTCGTGACCCTCCTGCGGGGCCTACCAGCCCTTGCGCTGCGGTACGTGGTGGTGCTCTGGACGTTGGCAGCGCTGCGGTGCCGCCGTGGCTGACCGCGGCAGTGCTGGGCAGCGGAGCAAGTCTCTTCGCGTCGCAGCCGCCGCTCTGGTGCGCCTGTGCAGAGAGTACAGGGAGAGCACATCCCATCACCAGTTTCTGATGATCGCTCGCCAGCTAGGCAAGGAAAAGAACGGCATCTCCCGAACACCCACAAAGCGGGAGATGTTGGCGTCCGGGAAGAAGACGCTGGCGGCGCGGGAGGCGATGACCCGGGCCGCCGCCGAGGTCGAAGAATTGCTGGCAAAGGAGGAGCCGTGAGCACTGCGAATCCGAGGTCGCACTACCGCGACACGCCGCCGACAGCAGCAGAGATCGTGGCTCACGCTGAGCGGGACGATCTGGAGTGCGACATCTGGAGAGGGTCGTGCCATTGGATGGCCTTGCTCCGCAGCGACCAGACAGTCGAGGTCGTAGTGGTCCGCCTTGGCGGGGACTGTGGCGAGCAGCATGACAAGGCGGTGATTGAGAGTGTCGGAGACGTGATCGCCTGGCGACCGCTCGACATCATGGGAGAGCCGGTGCCGTGGCCGGAGGTGGAGCCATGAGCATCTCCGGCGAAGGCTGCGAGCTCTGCGGGTTCGAGGGCTGCGTGCGTGACCCTGAGACGTCCTTTTTTGTCCCGTGCCCTCGCTGCTCTTTCCTGGAGACAGACGAAGACCGGGAGGTCAAAGCCAGGCTCCGCATCTCCAGGGGCAAGGCGGCCTTCGATGCGTACAACGGCTCTCGGGGCGGGAAGACCTGGGACGGCAAGCCTATCCCAGGATGGCAGTACGTCGGGGAAGGTATCCGCGAAGCCTGGCGCCTCGCGGCAGAAGCAGCGCGAGGTGCGATGTGAGTCCAGAAGAAACAAGGGCCATCGAGAAGCGTGCCCGCCGCGCCGCGAAGGCAACGGGACGTCCCTACACCGATCTTCTCTCTGAACTCACGGAGAAGCACTTGGCCGAATGCGAAGAGGCGGAGCGTGAAGATGCAGACCGGATGGCGCGCCTGCACCTTCGCTGCCGCGCCGGCATGGGCGCCACAGTGAGACTTCTTGGCGCCATTGGAGCCCTCACTGCCATGACTTCCCCACTGCACTGGAGACGGTGACGCCATGAACTCCGCACCTCCAGAGACCCTCGCCGCAAGAGCCTACCTGAACGCCAGGGGGCGCTGCCCCGTGGGGCACCGAGGCCCGCCGACGACCTTGGAGTTTGTCGCTGCGCTGCGGTACCTGGGCGCGAACGTTGCGGCTGCCGAAGCGCGCAGGATGGCCGACGCCGAGGGGTTTGTCCTTTCAGACTGGAGCCCGAGCAAGTGAGCACCGCAGAGGAGGGGCTCCGGGTGCAGCGGCTCAGTTTCCGGGGCTACGTTGTCAAGTGGGATGACGGCTTCCAGGTCTGCTGCGGCAAACCCCACTGCGCTGCGGTGCTGAGGAGCGAATTCGTCAACGCGCTCGTGCGAGAGATGGACGCCTGTGGGTGGGGCTGCGATGCCACACTCGCCAACGTGTGCCAGGAGCACACAAAGAAGGATGCCGAGGCATGATGGCTCCCGAAGTGAGAGACGTTGTTGGTCGCGCGGTGTACGGCAAGTCCTGGGACGGCCTTTCGAGGAAAGGCAAAGAGGCGCTATTCCTCTCGATCCTCTCGGCGGCAAGGCGCATCTGTCCGCTCTGCGGCGGGCAAGGGTGGACCCTGCTGAGCCGTCGAGCCGGCAACTGGACCACGGGCGACTGCTCGCAGTGCAACGGCAGAGGTCACATTGCCCCGGACCCCTTCGAGGAGCACTTGACGCCGGAGCAAATGATTGCCTGGGCGGAAGCCAGTGCCCTCGGGATGAGCCATGAAGAACGGGAGCGCAGGGCTGCGCGGCTGGGCGCGTACCGCCGGCACCATGCCCTGCGCCGCAGGCAGCACGCCTGGGCGCCCCGGTGGCATGTGGGCGGCTGAAGTGGTCTCTCTTTTTTGCTTGCGCTAGCTTTCTCGGCATGCCATAGTGATCATCCTTGGCTCGGCTCACTACAGAGACACAACACCGACGAGCGATAACAGAAAGAGGTAGATCCATGCGCCCGTCCGCTCCCGCATGAACGAGAGGGAGCACAAAAGGGCTACAGCCTACACAGTCATACAAAACGCGCGATTGAGATTGTCTCCAGAGGGCCGCCGCTCCGCCGAAAGCGAAGTTGCGGCCTTCGCTTTCGTGGGGTATAGGACAGTCATGGACGAAAAGCTGGAAGCTGCAATGGATGACGTGTCCCTGCGCGTTCGCGAGCTGGACGCGAAGTTCTCGGAGCTTGGTGCCCGCCTAGGGCTCCCGATGACAGACTGGAGCCTCGACAAGATCGACACGGGCAACGCCTTGTCGGCCATTGCCCTCTTGTTCGGCAACGTCGAGCGAGTGACGTTGGAGCTCGGCCCGAACGGCTGGCACTTGTGGTACTACGTGGACCCGCCGCGCATCGAGACAGGCAACGTCATCTACTGCTACCACTGCCCGAGCAGGCTCACTCAGGCGTCCCTGGACGTTCGGTCTCGCTTCCTTCTGCGGAGCGGCGACTTTCTCGACTGCTACCTGGAGCACGTCAAGTCACACGCAGCGTCGGAGAAGGACGCGCTCAAAGCGGCGGACGCAGCGCTGGAGAGGCTGTCGGCCCTCTCGAAGCCGCAGAGCGACGCGCCGTGAGAAAGGTTGTCCTCTTGGGGCTCGCCGCCGCGGTGGAACGGGCGTTCCGAGCGCGCGACGACTTGGAAGTCGTGGCGGTGCTCCCCTCTGCTTTGGCCGAGCCGGACAATGAGACGTGGCTCGTGGCTAGGGCGCGTGAAGACCTCCGCCTCGCAGTGAAGGCGCCTGCCGAGCCATTCGAGCCGGAGCTATTCCCCGTCCGCCCGGTGGACTTCTCTTCGGTACTGGCTCTGGAGGCTCACCCGAGGAATAGAGCGGAGCGGCGCGGCCTGCGTCGCAGGAGATGCTAGCGGCTGGCGGTGACGCGGGGCAGGGCGGCGGGCGCGAGGGACGGTGCTCCGTGGCCCCTCGCGCAGCGCCACCGCAGGGTGCGCGTGCCGACGAGGGCCTGCATTCCAGCGGCGGCAGAAAGGCCCATCGCTTGGCACTCTGCGCTCGTGCCCTCACAAACCACCTGCGAGGTGACCAGATAGGCCAGCGCCCCGAGGCCCAGCGATAGGCCCCAGTCCGCCAGGGTCATTTCGCTCTCGGCGCGGGCGATCCCCGCGGGGCACTCCGCCATCGCCTCGCCCCCGGTGAGGTGGATCGCGCCGCCGAGCAGGTAGACCCCGCGCGAGGAGTGGACCGCCTCCTCCCCGGCGCCTTCGAGCTGCGCTCCCCGGGCCGAGACGCCTGTGGACCAGCACCCGGACCCCAGGGACGCGATCAGAGCCAGCGAGACCAGAGTGTTCTTTTTCATGGCGAAGCTCCCTCTGGAGCGAGAAGGTGGCACGGCAAAAACGCACTGTCAACCCGCCTGACGCCGGAAAGAGTTGACACGCTTGTCCTGGGGCGCTACTGTCGCCAGCGAGAGGCGGCAAATGACAGACGTGGAAAAGTTCGACGCGACGCTCGCCAAGGTCCGCGAGCTACAGGCAGAACGCTTTGCTCTGCACGGCGACTTTCGCACCGGGGCTCACCCGATCCTCGTGGAATACCGCACGGCGATCTACGCCGCTGCGCGTGCTCTGCCGGAGCCCAAGAAGCGCAAGGGTAAGGTGATTCAGCCTCTCGACGAGACCCCGGAGGGGTGGTCTGAGTGCTTCAAGCGCCTGAACGGCGGGCAAGAGCCGGCTCTGGCCGTCGCCAAAGAGAAGGGCGAGACTTTGGACAAGGAGCTGCGGGAGAAG
>Ga0172379_10008391_pt1 | contig 13010 bp, 6 predicted proteins | sample GrowelOW334metaG_FD_119756 | JGI IMG/M metagenome (GOLD analysis project Ga0172379, IMG submission 119756) | Groundwater microbial communities from an aquifer near a municipal landfill in Southern Ontario, Canada - Groundwater well OW334 metaG | ecosystem: Environmental > Aquatic > Deep... | reverse complement strand
CGGAGGCAAACAGGAACCCGCCGGGGCGCCGTCAGCAAAATAAATTGGGTGGCCAAAGGCCGCAACTCTTGTAGAATAGTTACAGAGGCACGGAGTTTGCGGAAAATGCAAAATTAAACGGGGGAAATAAAAGCACAGCCCTCGCGGGCTTAACTGCCAACCAATACGAATTTGTCTTGTTTGTAGTCAATGCCGCAAGGCATGTTCTTGGATTATTTTCTTCATCTTAGAATTTGAATTACCGTTGAATTTGGCGAAGAGAAGAATGGTGGTCAAATAATCTTGTATTTTAAAACCAACAGGCAGGATGCCTGTGGCACATTAAAAAAAAGGAGATGCGCATGGATGAAGAATTTAAGATTACGACGTACAGTAAAAGTTCAAAACCCGCTTTGACTGGAGCATGCGGGAAGTCCGCAGGCAAGATGTTTACCTGCCTATGGCAGCGCCTTCGGCGACCAGAGCCTGCGCTGCATTTCATCTGCAATTTCTGTTTCTGCATGATTGCCGCCCTTGCTTTTTCCGGGACACCAGTGAATGCCCAGGAGAATCCGGCAGGCGTCAACAGCGGTTCTTTAAACGTACTTGATTTCGGAGCCAAGGGCGACGGCATTGCCGATGACACGGATGCGATTCAAAAATGTTTCCTCAAGGCCGCGGAGGATAATCATCCGCCGGAAGTTTTCTTTCCTGCAGGCGCCTATCTGGTTTCCAGAACCCTGCTGGTTCCTCCAGGCATCAATAATAAAGGTTTCGGGTATGTCAATATCCGGGGGAATGCGGCCACGATCAAACAGTCCGACCCTGCAAAGGATATTTTCTACCTGCATCGCGCATATCGCAATCTCATTGAAGGAATAACCTTTGACGGAGGGAAGATACAAGTCAGGTGGTGGACTGCGAATGCAGACGTAGCACACATTGTGATCAGGGATTGCATTTTCAAGAACTCATCAAGTTATGCCATTGATGACAGGTTGCGCAAGGACACCAAGCCTTCCGCGAAATGGCATGAAACCATGGCGCCTTATCTCATAGGCAAAGACAATCAGGGGCTTCCGATTCTTACGCCCAGCGAGGATGAGAAAACAGCGCCGCCGTTCGGGTGGAATTCCAGTGTTGCGCGAATCAGCCGCTGTTCATTTGTCAATTGCATGAATGTCCTGTCGGTGTGGTCGGACTGGCTCCTTGTTGACGATTGTACGATTGAGACGCATCCGGATATGAACGGAGCAGCCATTGTTTCCGGAGGACACCTGCTGCTCGAAAATGTCACGGGGCTTGCCCATGTGACACCGGGAAAGAACCAGGGCTGGATTGACAAGGTGGTGGATGGGCAGGAGGACGGGATAGACTTGAAGAATGTCAAGTTTAAAAGCGACTCAGACAAAGGCCTCTGCGTGGTTCGAAACTGGTACAAGTTCTCCGGCGGACGGCATGTCATGCTAATTGCGGACAACTGTGAATTTCAGAGTGCGGGTTCCAAAGAGGACTGCCTTTTTTATCTTATACAGGCCCCCAATCTGATCATTGTGCGGAACTGCCGGGAGACATCCGGTCGGGATGTCAAGATACTGGGTTTTGAAAAGAAACTTGACGAAGATTACTTCCATGCCGGAAGCCCTGAAATATTTTCTTTCATGATTAACGACAACAACCGGCATCTGATCGCCAACCTGCCTGAAAACATGGAACCGTTTGCCGATAATCCCCTGCCTGGAAATATCTCGCAGAAATTCGAGCAGTATCCCGCCCCCGGCATCACATTGCCGGAAATGCGGAGCCATATCACCCAGGAGCTGAATGTCATGAGCTTTGGCGCGAGCGGAAAGGGCGGCACCGACGATTCGGAAGCGTTTGGCAAGGCGTTCGCGAAAGTCGCTGAATCTGATTCCATGATTGAGGTTATTGTTCCAAACGGAGTCTATCGCCTGGATAAAGCGGTTGAATTGCCGCCGCGTGTTATTGTGCGGGGCGCCGGAAAAGCAATGCTCACTGCACCCGTCGGCAGGAAAGGCGCTATTTTCACGGCTCCCTCCGCCGAACGCATTCTCATGCAAAACCTGACTTTTGAGAATTGCGATAACGCCATTTCCATTACTACAAAGCCCGACAAGGAATCAAACATTCTGATTGACCACTGTACTTTCGAAAGAAATAGCGGCTTTGGCATAACCTGCTTAAGCGGTGCAGGAGCGGTTGCCGAGCCGAATAAAACCTCATTGCGGATCAGCGACTGTACGTTTAAATATTCACGCGCCTTGCTCAGCAATGCAGAATACGCCCTGATGGATAACGCCTGGATCACAAATGATCCTGACATGGTTGATTCCGCAGTCATCGTGAACAAGGGGAAATTCCATCTGCGATCCCTCTGCGGAATTCCACATACCGTCAAGACTTTTAAGACGAGCGGCAAAGATCAGACCGACACCAAGGGGAACGATATGCGCTGGATTGACAACTATTACAAAGTCTTCTGTGACCGCAACCGTTTCGGCGGTGAGATGGGCGGCCTGCCAATGGTGGTAAACTTTGCAGCGGACGGGGAAGTGCTTCTGCTGAACAGTTGGACCTGTATCTCCAAAGGCAATCCAAAAAGGACAACAATCGTTGACTGCGAGGCTATTCCGGGCCTGCTCGCGCTACAGGGGAATTTTGCGTGTCCGGCACCGCAAAGAATGGTAACAGTCCGCTCCGGTGCAAAGGGTTCCCTGGATGGTCATTTTCATGAGACCGGCAATACGGCACCTCCTTCCGTAAAAGATGAACGCAATACCGGAGGTGTAAAATGATTATTCATAAGAGTGCATGTGCGCCGGTCATGGGATTGACCCTTTTGTTATGCTGCCTGGCATTGAACATCCAATCAGCCGATCTGAAAAAAGAAACAACCGTTGATCTTGGAGACGGGGTTTCTTTTGTCATGGCGCTGATCGAACCTGGAACGTTCACAATCGGAAGTCCGCCGGAGGAAAAAGACAGGAGGGAGATTGAAAATCAACATGTGGTTCGCATCACCAAACCATATTATATCGGGAAATTCGAAGTCACGCAGGCAATATGGGAACGGGTGATGACGGCTAAAATCACCAACCCGCGCGCCAAAACCAATCGTTACGGCCTTTACTGGGAGCCGGGGGACACGCTGGACATCACCTGCGATGCCCGCCCATCGAAGTTCATCGGTGCCGGGAAGCCGGTTGACAGCGTGAGCTGGCGCCAGTGCAAGGAGTTTATCGCCCGCTTGAACTTGCTTGTTGACGGTCCCGTCTTCCGTCTGCCTACCGAGGCCGAATGGGAATACGCCGCCAGGGCGGGAACAGAAACGGCCTATTCCTTCGGTAATGACGCAGCAATGCTGGACGACTTTGCATGGTATAAAAAAAATGGAGACAGGCAAACTCATCCGGCTGGAAGCAAGAAGCCGAACCCGTGGGGGCTCTGTGACATGCACGGAAATGTATGGGAGTGGTGCGAGGATAAATTCACCAATGAACCGTATCCGCTCTCCGGCAATCAAGAGACTGCAGATTTTTGCAATCGCGGCAGCGAGATCGGCACCGCGTCGCAGGTAATCCGGGGCGGTTCCTTTGCGTTCAGCGCCGGTTTTTGCCGTTCAGCAGCCAGGAGCGGCGGCGATCCGTGGCATCTGGTTTTTGACATCGGCCTGCGCCTGGCGAGGGACGTACAATAAATTCCCAAACGGGAAATTGCTTGACAAAGAAACCAATGAAAGAAAGTTGAACATGGAAGAAAAAGAATTGCTTGAAGGCGGATTGGTTGACGAACAGTTTCTAGCCGACTTGCCCCATAAAAGAAAAAGACCGGCCTGGGTGCTTGACGAATCCCTTGTCTCCGTTGGCGCATGGGAACCGTTGTTCCATCGCCGCCGCTTGGGAACGACACAGGTGGACGACGAGAAGTTATACGCATACGAGCACAGCGAGCAGTTCGTGAAGGAGATTCTGGAAATCGGCGGCAACCTGCTCATTACCGCGTACGACAAAAACTACTATGTGGACGAGGATGAGTACGCGTTAAAGAAACAGCTCGCCGCCCTCTGCAAAAAGCACGGGTTGCGTCTCGGCGTATACATCCGGGCCGACAACATTTACACCGAGGCGCTGCCGGATCGCCTGAAGAACGAAGATTTGCTCGCACGCCAGGCCGATGGCCGCACCTCCTCGTACGGATCGCAGGAATGGCGCAAGAACATCTGCTTTCACAAACCCGGGAATATCGAGGCGTTCAAGGTGTCCGTCCATCGCGCAATCACCGATCTCGGCGTGGACATGCTGCACCTTGACGGCTTCGGTGTCGGCGGAACCGAGACGTACGGCGCCTGCCGTTGTGACGCATGCCGCCGCGATTTCACGACGTTCCTCGTCCGCCGATGGGACGCCGACCCAAAGTCCTGCAAACGCCGTTTCGGTCACACGCGCCTTGAAGGGATCGAGCCGCCGGGCTTCGCCTCCCTGCCCGCGATCCCGACGGGTCGCATCGCCGACCCCGTGTGGCAGGAGTGGATCCGCTTCAGATGCACATGGACGGCGCGAGTCACACGGATCATCTCGGAATATGCCTATGAGTTGAACCCCGGTGTGGCGATTCTCGGGAACGCCGGTCTTGCCGTACGCGAAAATTCGGCGCTGCTGTGCGGCTACGAGCCGGCGACATACTGCCAGCATGTGGATATGATGTGCAACGAGGATGCGTTTGATGCGCACATTGGACCGGAAGGTGAAATCATTCAACGCGTACGGCAGCACAAGATGGCGGCGAACGCCGGAGCGTTCCTATGGAATTACATGCACAACCCGGCACAGCCGGAACGCCACCTGCGGACGCAGTTGTCGCATGCCGCCGCGTTCAACCGCGGTCGCGCCACCGGTATCGGGTTCTCGTTTGCCTGTTACAATGATTTTCGTCTTGCCGGCGACGTAAAGCGCAAATATGCGGACTGGCTGAAGCGGCATTGGGAGCATTTCCAGAATGTCGAATCCATCAACGACGTAGTCGTCTGGCGCGAGTCGCGTGCGATGGCGTTCGCCGAGCCTATCACCTATGCGACTGCGATGCGAATCGAGCAGTTGCTCATCGAAGATCGCATCCCCTTTCACATCGCGCCTGGCGACTGGCCGTCCGACGCACAGGTGTTGGTGCTTCCGAATCTCGCCATAATTGATGATGCGCAGTGCGCGAGGCTTACACAGTTCGCGGAGCGCGGCGGAAGTCTGCTCATCATTGGTCAGACCTCGATCCTCGACGGCTGGGGGCGCCGCCGAAACAACTTCGGCCTCAGGGCGATTTTGCCGCCACAGGTGAAAGCATCCGGACTGGTGTTCGAACAGCATATCGCCGGCGCCAACGATCCGATCAAGCCGGGCTGCGAAAAAATCGACGACAAGGAGCGTTGGACACGCCAACAGTTCGGAGCCGGACGGGTCTTCCACATCCCGGAACTGGTCGCTCCCGCCACACAGCCAAGCCTGTTCAACATTGACTACAGCTACAACTTCGGACTCGACCTGACTAATTGGCGGACACCGGAAAAAGCCGATGAGACTCGCAATGCGCTGGCGTGGCTGCTTGACGGTCGCCAGACATTCGCTGTCGAGACTGAACGCGGGGTGATCGCCAACTATTACCGCCAGTCCGGGAGCGAAAACCGCTACGTCCATCTTGTCAACTTGAACGACCACGTCGTGACAAACACGGCTGTAAAATACAAACTCCCCCCCGCAAACACAACAATCAAAGACGTGAGCGTCATTTCACCTGACGGAGATAAGTTTCAAAAGATTGACTGGCGAATGTCAGGAGACCATCTCATTATTTCCCTGGAGAGCCTGGATGTATACTCCGTGATAATTGTCAGGATGCAGGCCGGAGTTTAAGCCATGAAAAGCAAAGACCGCAACTTTTTCCACAACATATTTGAAGAGAAAAGACTCAGCCGCACTGAAAAGTCGTTCGCCTTCACAGGAAAAAATGAAAAGGGATTTTTAAAATGGCGTGAATCTTTTCGTTATGCCCTCATGAAGGAGCTGAAGCTTCCCCGGAAAAAAATCCCCCTGTGCCCGGAAACTGTTGAACGCACCGTCTTTGGGGATTACATAAGGGAAAAGGTGATTTACAACCTGGAAGAGGGACTTTCCGCAGCCGCTTGGATATGTCGCCCGAAAAAAAAGACCAATGCGAAATTCCCGGCGGTTCTCTGCTGTCATGGGCACGGGCCCGGCAAAGATCCGCTAGTCGGGCTTTATCGGGGAAAAGAGTGTCTTGAGTACCACAAGATGGTGTCCGTCAGACTTGCAAGGAAAGGGTTTCTGACATTAACCCCCGACCGGAGGGGTTATGGGGACTGTTCACAGTTCGTGAATGGTTACCCCGGCATTGATGATTTGAAAAAACTGGATGATTTTTATCGAAGGAAAGGCTCCAGCCTGTTATCGCTTGACATTGCCGACGGCATCCGCGCGATTGATCTTTTAAATGAGTTGGACATGGCAGACTCGGAGAAAACAGGATGTCTGGGCGTTGAAAGGGGTGCTACGGTGGCTGCCTGTCTGAGCGCATTGGAAGAACGAGTGAAAGCTGTGTCCCTGACGAGTTTCATCAGCTCTGACGGAGGAATTCCCGGTGTTTCCCGCCAGAATGAGTTTTTCACAAGGATTGGGACTCTCGAACTCTGTTCATTGATCGCCCCCCGACCGCTTCTCCTGCAAATTCCAGTGGCGGATACAGTTATTCCCCATGAGCGTGCCAGAAAAGCCATACCGCTGGTAAAAAACACTTATGCATTCTTCCATGCCGAGGAGATGTGTGAAGGTTTTGAATTTGATGGTGTTCTGGAGCTGGACTATCAATCGCTAGAAGGCTGGCTTGTAAAACACCTTAATGTGCAGGATGTGAGCCGATGAAAAAAAATAAAAAGTTATCCAGCCGGATATTCACGGTTTCGGAATGGCGGAACAGGATGATTGATCACCACAAGCCAAAGCTTTCTTTTAGCGGTACGACCTGTGAGGATTACCGGAACTGGCGCAGGGGATTTGAGAAAGAATTCAGGAAGCTCTTAGGCTTGCTTCCCGACCCTGTTCCACTACGGGCCGAAATCATCGAAAGGAAAATTTTTCCAACCTATGTGCGGGAAAAAGTCGTGTTTGATGCGGAACAGTTCATGTCAGTGCCGGCATGGGTTTGTTCCCCGAGGAGAACCGCGAAAACCGGAAAATATCCCGCAGTGGTCTGCTGTCATGGGCATGGACACGGAAAAGACGCGCTTGCAGGAATCATGCCCAACGGCAGGGCCGGAGTCGATTATCAAAAAAAACTGGCGGTCGAACTGGCGGAAAACGGCTATGTTGCAATTGCCCCAGACTGGAGATGTTTTGGAGAGAGGAACGAGCCGCCGGAAAACCAACCGCACCCGTGCAATCTTGGACATCTTGCAGCCGAGTCTCTCGGATATAACCTCTTGACCTTGGACATCTGGGATGGGATGAAGACGGTTGACTATCTCGAAAGCCGCGATAATGTTGATCAGTCTCGTATCGGTTGTGTGGGCTGTTCCTTTGGCGGGACAATGTCCATGTTCTTAAGTGCCGTCGACCTGCGGATCTCTGTCTCCTGTATCAGCGGCTACCTTATGGCGCCAGGCACATGTTCTTTTTCCGGGACGTGTGGTTCGCAGGCGCTGCCTGGCCTTCTTACACTGGGTGACAGGGCGGAAGTGGCCGGGCTGATCTGTCCACGTCCGCTGCTTATCCAGATTGGCGAGTACGACTCAGTTTTTCCCGCCCGTCACGCGTTGAAAGAGTACAAGAGGCTTCAGCGTATCTACCGGGCCGCCGGACAGACCGACCGATTGGCGCTTGACCGGTTTGACGGCTGTCACGAAATTCATGTGGCGCCGATTATTGAATGGTTCAACCGGTGGCTTATAGTATGATTATACCGGGATGATTGGACGGATGTGAAAAAGCGCTGGAAACCCAAAGTGGCAAAGTGTCGAAAAGGCCGGGTGTCTGAGTATGGGGATGAAACAGGAAAAATGAAAACATATAAAACGGTTTTATTCCGTAAAATCCTTTTTTCCGTGCTGTTCGCCTCTCTGCTTTCCTGCATACTGCCTGCGGAGGAGACCCGGCTGAAAAACACACCCGGCACTGCGAACACCGCACCTGGGGAATACCGGGGCCGTTTCACTCCGGAAGCCGAATATGTCCTCAGCGGCAATCTCGCTAAAAACATGCCGCCGCTCCCCAAGACCACGTTCAGGCTGGTCAGCGACAAGGAAGGTTTCAACTCGGGACGCCTGAGCAAAGTCCCCCCGCCCGGAATACATCCGCGAGTTCTCATGAGTCCGGAAGACATCCTGGAAATTAAAAATAAAATAGCCCTGGGCGACAAGGCCGACACAATATTCCGCAAGGCCGTGGAGGAGATAAAACTGCAGGCGTCCGGTAAAGGCGGTGTGCATGATGCGATTTACACGAAGGGCTTGCTCGCCCTGATCACCGACGACCAGGAGCTGGGACGCGAGGCCGCGAGGGAGCTTGTTGACCGCGCCAAGTATCTCGAACCCATTACAGACATGCTCAACACCCATCCGGACACTGCGGGATTCCGCGACAACTGGTGGTATTATTCGCGCACAAACGTCAGAAGCGTTGACGGAATTCCCTACCGGGAGGCCTATGAGAAAGGAGGCGGGCAGCTCATCAGGGAACTGTCCGCAAAAAGTGTCGAGTTCTCTACGGACAACCTGGATGCGGGCCTGCTCTATGTTTATGACTACACCTGTCCGTTCATGACCGACGAGGAAAAAACCACGGTACGGCGGGTGATCGGCAAACTTACCAGAAACCGCTACACAACCGGCATGGAACTGCCCGGGCACATGTTCATCAACAATCAAATGAGCATGGGACAGGACTTCCTCCTGCTGGCGCTGGCGATCGAGGGCGAAGAGGGTTACGAACCGCGCATCCTTCAGCAGTACACACCCCGTTTGTATGACAAGTTAAGCTATGATATTTCTCCCGATGGCATACTGTATGAGCGTCTGAAAGGTTTTATTCCGCATCTCGCTGTTCTTGCGGCCGGGCGCAGGGATCCCGATCTTCTCCGCCACAGCCACCTGCGGGCAATGCTGTATGCCTGCGCCTGCAACGCACGCAAATTGTACTACACCGGAAAAAACGGCAAACCGGTGGCGCGCAGCTGGCACTGCGGTTACGGAAGCGGGCCGATGCATGACAATATACTCTACTCCATGTGGCTCATGAAACCGTTCTACCCCGACGACCCCATGCTGGATTTCCTCTATAAAACCCGACTCAGGGACAACGGGCTGCTCCCCGGGCCCGAAGAAGTGTTCCGCGGCGCCTGGAGTTTCAATAACCGCCGTGAAATGGATTTGATGCTGTGGGCGGCCACCGACGGACTGCGCGGCAAGGACGGCAAGGTCATTGACTACGACAAGATGGACATATTGCCGGAATCTGTCCGCTCGGCATTTCCCCTTGATTTCAAGGATCTGCAGAGAGGTGTCGCTGTCAGCAGGAGCGGTTGGGACCAGGACGCCTCCATCACCCATTTTGAAAGCCGCAGTGAAAATTTCGCCGACGGGCTCGAAACCCCGGAATGCGGCGATTTCCAATTCTTTTCACACGGTGTTTCATGGAGCCCCTGGCTCGGCCCGGACAAGGACTGCTATTTCCGCAACATGGTTCTGATTGACGGCCTTTCCGGCGCATATCCTCCTGTGCACGGGAGGCTGATGGACGTTATTGACAAGCCGGAAGCCGCAACCTTCGTCTCCGACGCCACCGACCAGTACAACTGGGGCGCGGCGGGAAAGAACTTCTATCTCTGGCACAGCCTCTTGCACGACGGCGGAATTCACACCCGGAGCGGCATATGGACGAATTCCCCGCTAGCCGCAGGAAGACAATGGGAGCTGCCGTTCCAGAAAAACGCACGCGAACACTTCGAAGGATTCGCCGGTCTCGACTGGGGCGCATGGCACGGCGAAACCCGCGGTCCGAACTTTTTCAAGCGATGGAATGAGGTTGACCACGCCTTCCGCACCTTTCATTTCGCGCGCGGCGACAAACCGTACATCCTGATCATTGACGATTTGGACAAGGATGGAAAACCGCACCGGTATGACTGGCTGTTCAATGTCGGACCGGACATAGTCCTGCACAGGGTGCAGAACACCCCGCCCCCGCTCAACTCCGCCAATGATGACGCAGGTGCGGCTGGCACCGACATCACACTCACTGTCGCAGACCAGTCATATGAACGCTTCGCCACGGGCGGAGCGTTCCGGGGGGCGTACGGTTCCACGTATTCCCGCGAACCCCGCAAAGGCGCACCTATGCTTCTGGTGCGCGTACTCTGGCGCAACACATCCTCCATGTACCCGCTTCCAAGCTTCGAAGAGACCGACATGGAAGGATTCATCGCCAAGCGCGTAAAAGTTCCGGCGATGTCCGCAGATCCGGAGTACCGGATACTGATCTATCCTTATCTGTCGGGAGAAGAGCTTCCGCGAACCAGATGGAACAACGGACGCACAAAACTGAGTGTGTCCATCAAGGGGAAAACCGACGTTTACAGCTTCGGAAAAACCGACAACGGCCGCACCGTCATGACAATGGAGCGCGACGGTAAACTCATCACCTCCACTCCCGCCGGCCCGGCCGCACCGGTTCTCGATACGCCATTCGAATGGACTCCCGACCGCAACAGGGAAAACGAGCCGCGCAGAGTCGCCTTCGACAAAGAGACTCCTGTCAAATTCATGCCGGCGCCGATGGGAACAGTCATCCGCTACACCTTGGACAACTCCGTCCCCGCCGTGAATTCAACACCATACACGCGTCCTTTCGCCGTAAAACAGAATTGCACACTCAAATCCCGGACATTCGCCTACTACTGGCCATATCGCAAGGACAACGGCAGCGAAACACTCGAAGTCAGTTTCGAGAAAATGAATCCCGCCTCCGCCGTCAGCCCCGCTCCGACTGCACCGGCCTCCGGACTCGCCTGCGATGTCTTCGAAATTCATCAGACCATATTCGACGGGAAAACCGGATTCTTCACCGGCAGGAAAAACATGATGCCCGATTTGAACACACTCAAATCTCTTCTCCACTGCCGGGTTGACAACTTCGGCATTCCCCATGCAGAACCGAAACTGCCTGTCTCTGAAATGGCTATGGGCTTCTACCGCTTCCGCGGCTTATTACAGGCCGAAAAGGACGGAGTATTCGGATTCCGCGTAAATTCCTGCGGCCCGGTTTCATTGAAAGTCGGAGGACAGGACGTGCTCTCAGTCACCGGCCCCTACGGACTCTCGCAGAAATACCGTTATGGACAGGCCGTCCTGAAAGCGGGAATGCAAAGTGTCGAACTCGTCGTCTGCGATCCGGTTTTCTGGAAAAGTAAAACCGGGGTCCCCTATAAGATTGAAGTTTCGGTCATGTCGCCGGGAACCTCCGAATATTCGATTCTGCGAAATTCGCGGCTTTTCACAGACGAACCGGATTTGAAGCCCGCCGAACCTCTGAAATTCCCGTCTGGAAAAGCTGTGACCGCCGGCAATCTCATTCCGGGACTGGTCATGACATGTTTCGACCGTACGGCAAATCCGATGGATATCCCTCCGGACGGACTCCTTCCTGAAATCTTGACTGTCACAAAGGAGGAGAAGCCGTATCTGACACGCCCGGCCCTGAACTTGGAAGACAACGACAATCCGGGGCGGCTTGTCGTTTACGAAGGATTTTTCCGCGCCGGCACACAGGGGACATACGAATTCCGTCTCGACCGCAACGGCGCGAACCAGCTTTTCATTGACGACGTGGAAATCGTAGGCAACCGCCTGAAATCCCCCTCTCTTCCGGTGCGGATCGTTCTAGAGCAGGGACTTCATCGTTTCTCCCTCCGCATGGCGAAAAGCCGCCCGATATGCGAGGTCAAAGAACCCGGGCGCAGGGAATTTGAACCGGTGACTCCCGGCGTTTTCGGATGCCCTGCCACTACGCCGAACACGGATGACGGACGTCTGGTTGCCTATCTCGACTGCGAAAAAAATGACGGCGATAAGTTGGATGTCAAAGGCGTGACCGGAGTCGTTGCGAAAGTGAGAAATTGCGAATCTGTAGACGGAAAAACCGGCAAGGTCCTTAAACTGAAGGGAGCCAATTCCAACATTACCGTTGCAACACTGCCCATGCCGGAAAACGCCATGACCCTATGTTACCGGTACCGGATTGACAAACCCTCGGATGTTTCCATAATCTGGGGTTCGCCCGACTCTTATCCCGTCGCAAAAATGAAGGGATTGATTCTCTCCGCCGAATTTTTACGCGGCTCTCCGGCAGCCACCTGCGATCTGGGAGCCCTCGGAATCAAAGCCGGTGAATGGTTCCATGTCGCAATCGCCTATGGCGACAAAGTGGAAATCTTCGTGAATTGCGAACTTCGCGCATCGGCCGCCAAAACGGATCCCTTGAAGCACGCCCAGGTGAAGGATCTCTCCCTTTTCAGCAATGCAGACGGCGCCGTGGACGAGGTAAGGATCTACAACAAAGTTCTGGATGCCAACGCTATTCGCAAATTGTCCGAAGCCATACCGAAACCTTGAGTAATAAGGCACCTGTATATGCAGCATAACGGCGATGTTTATCATTCTTTTCTCCATCGCCATAGTCACTTACGGATTTAATAAACAAGGCTCTCGTATTATTAAAGAAGTGGCATGCAAGGTATAAGCCATAGCCTTCCATATCAATTCCTATTAGCTTTCTGTTATGCTCCAATATATTTTTAATAAATGCGGCACTTGAGACAACGCAAGAACCTGAAGCAACAGGACCAACATATGCTTTTAGAACCTTCTCGGGAGGTTCTAATTATGCTTATATCCAATTAATGGCATAATTTATAGCTTTTAATATTTAATCACAAGGTTTTTAATCGTCAGGAGG
>Ga0172379_10008389_pt1 | contig 13014 bp, 12 predicted proteins | sample GrowelOW334metaG_FD_119756 | JGI IMG/M metagenome (GOLD analysis project Ga0172379, IMG submission 119756) | Groundwater microbial communities from an aquifer near a municipal landfill in Southern Ontario, Canada - Groundwater well OW334 metaG | ecosystem: Environmental > Aquatic > Deep... | reverse complement strand
TATACTTTAGCAGAGTCAAGCCTATCATTCATAACTACATCAGTAACCGTAATAATATTAGAACGATCACAATAATCATTCTCTTCTATATACTTGGCAACAATTTTTCCAATCTCTTCCGATCTACTTAATTGGGTTTTGTCTTTAGGGTTCATGGTTTTAAATATAAAATTTTAAAATATCGTTTATTTCAAGCTCATCTCGACTGCTAATCATTAGTCCACATTCATTAATACTCCCTAGATTACTAACTTTTTGTTTTTGACATTGTATGCCAGCAATCTTACCTTTGCCAACTTCTTTTTCTTCTCTAACAATTACAAATTCTTCACCAACATTTATTCTACCTTCAAAGATTTCTCCTCCAACAATTTTAAAACCTTTGCTATCATTGAATTTAGCTAGAACTTTAACTTGACCTGTTATCTGTGGCTTCTTATCTTCTTCGCCCACCAAAAACTCTTCTAATTGTTCCAGAATACTATAAATAGTATCTCCATAAAATATTTTGATATTATGAGTATCAATATAGTTTACTACTTCAGTATCAATTTTCATTCGAAAATTAATAATCAAAGCTTTTGTCAAATCAGCCAACTTAACATCCTTTTCATTAATGCTTCCAATGTTATTATCAATAACTTTGAAACTAATATTTAAATTTTTAGCTAATTCAATCAAGCTATGAGACAAAGCTTCGCATGAACCAATACAGTCAGACTTAATAACCAAATTAACAATTCTTTCGGCATTGTCTCCAATAGTTTGATTCTTGCAAAGATCCACTGCTTTGAATTCTTTAATTTCTTTTATCTTTTCTTCAGGAATATTGTCTCCGGCAATAAATTCACTTCCTGGTTCTGGTAAATTATCAAAGCCAACTACGATAGCTGGTGCTGAAAAAGTCAATTCTTTAACATTTTTTTCCATAAAATCTTTTAGCATTCTGACTTTTCCATCAGCAACAGAAGTATAGATATTACTATTTAATTTCAAAGTACCATCTTTGATAATTAAAGTTGCAGTATAACCACATTTAGGATCCATGTGCGATTCCAAAACATAGCCCTTAGCTAACTCTTTCATACTAGCTTTTTCGCCAGATATATCAGATAGTAAAATGATCATCTCTAATAAAGCGTCCACATTGGTTCCTTCTTTAGCTGAAATCTCAACGCAAGGAACTTCTCCTCCTCTGCCTTCTAATAAAATATCATTCTGAGCCAATTCATTTTTAATTTTTTCAGTATTGATATTAGGTCTATCAATCTTATTAATTGCTACTATAAAAGGCACATTGTTGGCGCGTATGTGAAACAAAGCTTCCTTAGTCTGAAGTTTGAAACCTTCATCTGCCGCAATAATTAAAATAGCAATATCAGCAATTTTAGCACCTCGAGAACGCAAAGACGAAAAAGCCTCATGTCCTGGGGTATCAATAAAGGTTATCTTTCTTTTTTGATTATCAACCTCAACTTCAATTTCATAAGCAGCAATATGTTGGGTAATATTCCCACTCTCTACTAATATAGACTTGTTTTGACGGATATATGACAATAGAGTAGTTTTGCCATGGTCAATATGGCCAGTAACAACAACAATTGGTGGTCTTGGAATTAAGTCGTTCATTTCTTTATTCATGGCAATTTTTTAATATATAGTAATGGTATTTTACACTAAAACAGAGCCAAAGTCAAGCTTTGTTTTTTGCTTAATCAAAAAACCGACTAATAAGTCGGTTTTAAGTTTGTATTTAGAATCTGCAAGTTTGTCCTCCTGTGATCAAATAACAAACCATAAAGATTAAACCTTTAGCAATTAAAGCAACGATAATACCAAGAATAATAAAGCCTAATTTCTTGCCATTATCTTTAACTTTGGTTGGATCAGAACCACCAACAGTAACATAATTAATTGCAATGAGTAAGATATAGATAACTGCTAAGATTAATAATGCATAGAATATTCAGTTAAGAACAATTCTAATAAAAGCAAACAAATCGGTAGTTGTACCCATTACTTCTGGCAACACTACTCCAGGCTCACTTGGAAGAGCTAAGGCTGTAAATGGCAATACTAATAAAGCCAATACAAATATAGATAAGAATTTTTTCATATATTTTTTTTAAATATTTTTTAATTTTTTAAATTATCAAAAAGTACAAACAGTACTGCCATCAGTAATAATAGAGCAAGCTGCATAAATCAATCCCTTAGCAATTAAAGCAATAGCAATGCCCATCAAAATATATCCTAAGGTTGAAGCTGCCTTACCTGTCTTTTTAGCATCTCCTCCAGCTGTTACATAAGTATAACCAACATTAATCAATAAGAACAAAGCTACTACTAGCAATGCATAAAAATATCAATTAATGAGTGTTTTAACGAATGTAACTGGATTAAGATCATTATTACTCTTCTCATTCATATAGTCAGGAATATCAAAAGCATTTTTTGTAACAGGTGCTGCTAAAGCAACTGCTGGAACCAACATGATTAGAAAAATAATCAGTCCCTTTTTTAAAAACTTCATGTTAACATTTTTTAAGTTTTTATTACGACCTTTTATTGTATATAGTATATAGAATTTTTTTAGAAATTGCAATAGGAGGAGCCAGTTTTCTAATTTGAGAACAAATTAGGATTTAAATTAGGAGTTTCTGTACTTTCTGGCACATAAGGAGTATTAGCATCAGTATTGCCATTGGTATTAGTACTACCACCGTTGTTTAAACCAGGCACCCCTCCTTTATTACCAGTAACAATATAGTAAGTAAAGGAAATTATCCCTTTAGCTAGAAGCACTATTGCAAGGCCAATCAAAACTGAAGTAATCATTCCCATTGCCTTTTTAGCCTTACCAGGATCTCCCTGAGAAGTAATATAGCTTCAGCCTGCTCAGATGATCATGACTAGTCCACCATACATACAAACTAAGAACAAAAAGTTTATTGCTCGGGTGACCACTCCCCAAATGTCCTGTTCTCCCAAAGGATTAGGAATCTCGACTGTATTTGTTTGAGCTAAAGCTACTGTAGCTGTTAAGCCTAAACAAAAAATCAACATTATTGTTAGAAATTTTTTCATAAATATTTTTTATTAAATTATTTATTAAAATATTAATTAAAGCCACCGCCAGTTCCACCTCCTCCATCTCCACCACCAGGAGTAAAACTTCCACCATTGCCATCTCCTGGAGTCACAGCTCCATCACTACATTCTATTTTATTTCAATTCTTTTGTAAAGGATTGCCATTATTGTCAACTGCATTTGGTCCCAATATATATATCAAAGTATTTACAATAGTTCAAGCTAGTAGTATGATGATAATACCAATTAAAGTTTTTTTAATTAATTCGTATCCTTTCTTTTTATTTTTATCAGTAATAATCAAAAAGCCAGCATACATTATCGAGAACAAAGCTACATAAACCAAAACTACTTTAATAAACAAATTCAATAAATTTTGTCCCAAACCTAATAAATCACATAAAGTACAAGCTGCTTGTCCTACCCTGCCGCAAGGTACTAACCCCTCAGCTAATACCAAAGCATTAGGAACTGCTAATAAAAAGACAATTAATATTAAAAGATATTTTTTGTTTTTCATACTTTAGTTATTATACATTAAATTTGTTAAATTTTGATTTAATTCCTCAATGCTATTTTTGTAATTTTTGCTTTGGTTAGCACTATCAATGGTATTTCAAAAAGCTTGTTTTGCTGCCTGAACATCAGGATTGTAGAAACTTTTACTGTTCAACGCTTGCTTAGCAAAGACTGATATATCTGGGTCATTGTAATATTCACTTATTAAATTTCTATTAGCTGGTGGAAATTTAGAAGTCTTTAAAAGTCCTTTTACATTTTCTTCATTAGCTAACAATTGCAAAGCTTCTCAAGCCACATTTTTGTTTTTAGCCTGAGCTGATACTGTAAAGCCTCAGAACTTTCCGAAATTAACATTGCTACCACTTTTCAATTGAGGCATTTCTGATATTCCATAAACTAAATTAGGATTTTTTTCATTTAGCAAACTTTTGTCTGAGAAATAGCCAATGTAGGTTGCTAATTGATTATTGGCAAAAGCATCTAAATCATTTCCAAAAGAGCTATTCCAAGAATAGTTTTGATTGTTTGATTGAGAAAATTCACAATAAAACTTTAAAGCTTCTTGTGCTGGGTTGATATAGCTATCATTTACTCTAGCCTGTTCACTAACTACCACTCTTTGTTGAGCAGTATCAATAATTTTGCCATTTAATTGCATAGTTAGCAAAGCTACAATATCGGGGCCATTAGTAATGCTTTTGCTGTCTCCCATACCTATTGGTGATCGTGATATTCTGTTGTAACTATCCAACTGTCTTAAGCTTGGAATTAGTTCTATTACTGAACCTCAAGTTGTTGGTGGATTAGGTATTGCCAAGCTATCAAAAATATTTCGATTGTAATACATCGCTAAACTATCAATCGATAAAGGCATTAGCATCAAACTATTATCTAATACCGCCTCTTCACTAATTATGGTTGGAAAGTCTTTTTGAAGATTAGTTAGATTGTATTTGTTGTTTAATTCCATTGGTGAAATTAATTTTTTGAATTTTCCCAACTGGGTATTATTGATTAAAAATATGTCAGGACTTTCTGAATGAATAAAAGAATCTAATAAATCACTTTCATAGCTATCAGCTTCCATTTCAGTATATTTAAAATTTATTGGATTTTTGGAAGTCCTTTTGATATTTTTAGTTAGCAATTGAAATTGCTGTTCCGTAAAACCACTTCCCCAAACATTTAAAGTTATTGTCCTTTGGATGCTATTAAATAAAGTTGATCCAAAAGCAATTAATAGCATAAAACTAATTATTAAAATTCAAGTTTTATACTTTTGAAAAAAAGATTTTTCCATATATTTTATTGTTTAATAAATATTAAGCCGAAATGAGTATTTGATAATTTTAAACCTTCCTTTAAATTAAAACCAATTGTTTTTATCTTTTCGATTAATTCATCTTTCTTAACTGGAAACAAATTTTCATTCATTGGTATTTTATATGAATCTCAGTCAACCACAATTAAAAAACCATTAGTTTTTAAAATCCTCTTAGCTTCTTTAATTACATTTTCTTTATTCTTGATTTGAAACAAAGCGTTCACAATCACTACTACGTCAATTGTATTTTGAAAACTACTTCCTAAAGTTCTAGTTTCTAAATTGCAAACTTTAGTGTTTAATATATTAGTTACATTCTGACGTTTAGCATTTTCCATTAAAAACATTAATGGCTTTTCTTGTATGTCAATTGCCAATATTCTGCCATTATTTTTTAATGCCTTGGCTAATTCAATTGTAAAAATACCAGATCCGCAACCGAAATCGGCAATTTCAATGCCATCTCAAATTGGGATATGTTCAATTACTTTATTTGGACTTAGCAATGTTTCCATATTTTTTTGTTATATTTTGTATATTATTAATATATCACAAAACAATATTAAATACAATTTAGAATAAGACAATTTCTGACACTTCGTCTCCTTCGTCAATTCTCATAATCTTCACTCCTTGAGTGGTACGACTCAAGCATGGAATGGCATTTAATTCAGTTTGAAGAATTAAGCCTTTCTTTGATATGGCAATTAAAACTTCTTCAGTATCAGCTAATTTACTAGTAACTAATTGTCCTGTCTTTGGAGTCAATTTGAAAGTTTTAATTCCAGTACCACCTCTCTTCTGTAAGCGGTATTCTTTAAGTAAAGTCTTTTTACCAAAACCTAATTGGCTAATAGAAACTATGGTTGCAGCTGTTTTAGAGGCATTCTTGTTCAAAACCATCATTCCTACTATCTTATCATCTTTGGCTAGTTTAATTCCAGTAACACCAGAACTAGAGCGACCCATAGATCGAACATCTTTTTCTGAAAAAGTAATTGATTGTCCTTGTTTAGTAACCAAACAAACTAAATCATCCCCTGATGAGAAGTCAGCTCATTTCAATAAATCATCTTTATCTAATTTTATTGATAACAATCCATTCTTACGAATATTTTGGAATTCTGATAATTCTGTTTTTTTAATAACCCCATTTCGTGTTGCCATTATCAAATACTTTTTGCTTTTAGCAATTTCTTTGTTGTACCCCAATACTACCGAGACTTTTTCGTCTCCCGAGATATCAATAAAGTTTTGAATTGCTTTTCCTTTTGATTCCCTAGAGGCATCATTGATATCGTAAGCTCTAGTCTGATATACTTTTCCTCGGTCTGAGAAGAATAGCAAATTGTCTTTGGTATTGATTGTCAGAATATGCTCTAGCAAATCATTTTCACCACCATTGTAAGCGGTAATTCCCTTGCCACCACGTTGTTGAGTTCTGAAAATACCAGCACTCATTCTCTTGATGTATCCATTCTGGGACAAAGTAATCAAAACATCTTCTTCTGGAATTAAATCATTTTCTTCTATTTTATCAGGCATACCTTTAACGACTTTAGTACGTCTTTCGTCATTGAATTTCTCTTTGATTTCAACAAATTCTTGTTTCATTATCTTTACAATTCTCTTTTGGTCTTTGATAATTCCTTCATATTCAGCTACAGCATCCATCTTCTCTTTTAATTCATTCAAAATTTTAATTTTTTCTAACTTAGCAATAGCTTGTAACTTTGTTTCCAAAATTACATTAGCTTGGATTTCTGTGAATTTAAAAGCTTTGCATAATTTCAAATTAGCATCCTCTTTGCTTTCAGACTTTTTAATGATTTCAATAATCTCATCAATATGATCCAAAGCTGTTTTCAAGCCTTCCAAAATATGTAATCTCTCCTTAGCTTTTCTCAATAAGAATTGAGTTCTTCGAAAAATGACAATCTTTCGAAAATCTAAAAATTCTTTTAAAATATCTTTTAAAGATAATAGTTCTGGCTGTAAACCATCATCAATCAAAGCAATAGCATTTACATGGAAATACTTTTCTAGGTCAGTGTATTTATATAATTGATTTAAAATACTCTTTGGATTTGCCTCCTTCTTCAAATCAATTGTAATAGTCATACCGCTCTTATCCGACTCATCTCTAATGTCTCTGATGTTTATAATCTTCTTCTCTTCAATCAAGTTTGCAATCTTCTTAATTAATTCGGATTTGTTTACCATGTATGGAATCTCAGTAATAACAATCTGACGAGTCTTGTCATTTTCTACTATCTCGGCAGTACCACGAATTAAAACTTTGCCTTTACCAGTACCATAAGCTTCTTTGATTTCATTTCAGCCATAGATTGTTCCACCAGTTGGAAAGTCTGGTCCCTTTACGAATTGCATTAAATCATCGGTATTACAATCAGGATTATCAGCTAAGAACATAGCAGCATCCATACATTCCCCCAAATGATGTGGCGGAATATTAGTAGCCATACCAACAGCAATACCCGTAGTACCATTCAATAGCAATTGTGGGAATTTAGTTGGTAATACTTTTGGTTCTTTCAAACTATTATCATAGTTAGGAACTAAATCAACAGTTTCTTTTTCAATGTCATTAAACATTTCGTCAGCTAATGGCATCATACGACATTCTGTATTGTGATTTACAAAACCATTAGCCACAAAAGAATGACATTCGCTATCTACTCTGATGGAATAGACATTCTCTGGTGTTGTATTTTTAACTACTGATTTTACTGGTGAGAATAAAAAGTTGTATTGTAAAATATTCTCAATCAAAATCTGATCATTACGTTTTAATAATGACTTTATAGTTCAGTAATTTGCCTGTAGTTTATTATAGCGGTCTAAATTATGTTTTTTAATAAATTCTTGTGGATAGTTGGCTCTTAAATAGTCATTCAAAAATGGCACAAAATCATTTTTAGACATTCTTGAATTATTCATAGTTTTTACATTTGCCAAAATATCCTTTTTCTTAGAAGAATAAAATCCAATATTCTTTTCGAATATATTACAATTGTCTTGACTAGTTATTGTAAAACAAAAACAACCGTTTCTCTTGTCAACTAAACAATCATTAGTTGCAATTCCAAAATTCAACAAGATAGTTCTAATTTGTTTTGCTAATTTTGCACTCTTTGTAACGTAAGTTATGATAATAGAATTACCTGGATGTCTTTTGTCTCCCTTGAAACTAACACTTCCATCACCTTCATATAACGATCTTAAGAATTCTGCCATAACTTCTTTTGTAGATTGTAATATTGTAAATGGAATTTCTTTTTTATCTGATTTAACATTTGTCAAACCAATGTTTTCAAAGAATTGTACTAATTGCTTTTGATAAATAGATATTTCTCTGGATTGGCATTTAGCCAATGTTCTTTCGTAGAGTTTTATTCCTGGAAAAACTTTATTTAATAATTCTTTTACTTTATTATAGTATTCTTTGTCTTTATTGATAAATAATATCTTTCCTTGATGAAAACATCCTTCAGCTACTATAGCCCCCAATATAAAAGCCAAATCCTTAGTCATTGTCTTTGGAAATGATACAATGTCTCGTTTATCATTATCAATTGGAAAATATTTTGTTAAATTACAGTCAGTTTTACTGAACAAATTAGAATTGCGACTCATAGCTGTATAATCACCTTCTTTTACTGTCTCTAAAGTTTTTCAAATTAATACTGGCTTTTGTTCAATATTCTTTTCCAAACATAGTATGGGATGATTATATGAGCCAGTAATTTCATAACCCATTTGATTTTTTACTGTTATCGTTGGGTGCTTTCCTGAATCAAAAAACTACTAGCTTTTGTATGCTTGCCTTGGAATGTTGCTATATTCATATTTATAGTAGTTTCTTTTTTGTCAGAAATTGAACCAATCTCTACTATACCTTTATCAGTTAAAATCAAGCTATCTTTAGTAATACAATACCTAGAAGCAGCTGCTGGGTCACCATCGACAGAGTTGTGTACGAATATCCCGCTTGCTAAGGCAAAGTTATGTCATGGTGTAGTTGTGATATCATAAACATCTTGAAACTCTTTTAAGAATTTTATGTTTTTAACTTTATGATTCATAGTTGTCGTAGCCTTTTCTTTTGTACATCTATTCAAACTTCATTCATTACTCAATTGGTGTACAAAATCTCATTCTCCAGTGATTGGTTGCATAATAATTTCGTATTCTTTTAAATTCTTATCACCACCAACATATTTGTTGATATACAAAGGCATTAAAGAATCACCTTCTTTTAAATCCCGAGCTTCTATATATGTGCCATTTCTAACCATAAACTTATGATTCAATGTACATTTTATTTTTTCATCATTGTCTAGGGTAATCTCTACTAATTCTTGATTCTCCCTAGTCATTCTTGGTTTTAATATTTCTGTAATTACAACCTTCTTTTCGTCTGTATTAAAAGCAAAACCTCAATGTTTTTTGCCTTGTTTTTGTTCTTCAATCAAATCAAGAAAACTTAAATTTCTACCATCAGTAAGTTTTATTTTTGTATCGCCAGTAAAACATCCAAAATTACCTTGACCATTAACTAAGATATATCTCAATGAGAAAGGTTGAGCCATTCTAACTAAAGTATCGTAAATAGCCATATCACCATGAGGATGATATCTACCCATCGCATGACCAACGATCAAAGCGCATTTCTTGAATTTAACTGTTGGCCCAATTCCTAATTCCTTCATAGAATAAAGAATTCTTCTTTGTACTGGTTTCAAACCATCTCGACAATCAGGAATAGCACGAGACACGATAACCGACATTGCGTAGTCGATATAGCATTCTCTTAATTCCTGGCTGATATCGCATTTCAAAATCTTGTCATTTTGATTTTCGTTTTCAATATTTTTGTCTGCCATATATATGTTTTAAATTAGTTTTGTAAAATGATTAATTGCATTTGAGCATCTTCGTCATCACTCAAATTAGCTTTCTTGATATTCAACTTATCCATTGTCTCAGCTTCCATTCCAATCTCCTTAATAAACTTCTTAATTATCTCTTCGTTATTCTTTGGTCCTTGTGTTTGGTAATGCATTGGAATTACAATCTTTGGTTCGATCTTTTTAATGATATCAATTGCTTCGCTGATACTCATTATCTTATCATTCCCTACAGGAATTAATAGAATATCTACACTTCCTAACTTCTCTATCAAATCATCTTTCATTTTTCGTTCTCCATAATCTCCCATATGAACTAATCGCATTCCCTCGGTATCAATTACAAAGATATTATTCTTCCCTAATTCTTCACCTTCTTTGTTATCATGAAAAGTTTCTATAGCTTTTACAAAGATATTGTTAATTTCAATCTCTCCACTATTCTTTAAAACAAAAGGTTCGCCCATAATCAAATCAATATTATTATGGTCGTCATGATCATGCGATGATAATACAATATCAGCTTTGAAGCGTGAAGGTTTGACTCCAACTGCTTCTTCGTTGAAAGGATCTATAGCAATAATATTCCCCTGAGTCTCTATCTTAAAGAATGAATGAGATAATCAATTGATAATCATAATTGTATGTTTATTTTTTTACAATTACATTTTAACTTATTTTTGATAAATATTCAAGTGTTTGTAGGATAATTTAATGAGCATTACCCCGGTCGCTAAATTACCCTGTACAAACAGTTGTGCAGAGCCAAGTGGTACATTCCTACTATATATAGTAGGGTTGCTTGATCTTGCATTGTATGAACAAATATGGTATAGTATGATTATAAAATTTTAATTCAAGGAGATTTGAAATGATCGGAATTATAATTAGTGTTCTTTTAACAGTATTATCAATTATTTCTTTCGCAAAGGCATTACGGCAAAAGACAAGTGCCTCTTATTTTCAGGAAACAGATGGCCAAATCCGACTATACTGTTACGAAGATTGTAAGATTACGATTGTTACTGCTGCACGCTTTTATTCAAAAGGTTTTTTCCAAATTCTTTTTAATGGAGAAACATTAGATCCAACAAGGGATAAACTTTTGAAGGCTTATACCTTAAACTTTCCCATGACAGAGGGAAATTCAGAACTTAATTTGGTGGTGTTTAGAGAAGAGGTTTTAGTTGTTTCTGGTGACGCTAAAATAAAAGTTGCTATGTTTAACAAAAAGAAAGAAAGATTTTATACTCAACTATGTTATGTTAGTTTTGTACTAGCTATGATTTTTCTCGTTTTTACGTGTGTATCCTAGTTCAGGACAACGTAATTAAAAAAGAGCTATTTACCGTCCGGGTAAGTAGCTCTCTTTTTTTATTCCTTAGTTCTTGGAGTTTTGACTCAAGTCAATTCTCTATGTTTGTAATATCCAGTAGAATATTTTCAAAAAGCTGAAAAGAATGGTAATGGATATAACACAACAATAAATGGTATTATAAACGAAGTCTCTAAGATAAACTTAATCAATTTCTTAGCAATTGCTCAGGTATTTTCTTTGTATTCAACGAATTTATTGTAATGTAATAACAAAATCAAAGAAAAGATAATCATAGGCATACCAGCGTAAGTAAAGATAGAAGCCAATACTTCTTTAGTAAGCAATGATACTGGGAACGAAGAGATTACTCCTTGCATACCTAGTATTACAACTAAAGTTCTGAATAGTCTTGTAATTAAGATTATAACACTCAAGACTGTCAATCAGAAAAATACTGTTCATTCTCCTGGTCCATAGAAATTCAATTTGTAATACAATATTTTTGCTTTTCTTCCCATTTCGCTTTTTTCTTTTTTCATTTCTTTCAAATTCTTGATAACTTCTAATTGTCCCAAAGCTCATCTATGTCTTTGCTTCAAGAATGCCTTGATATTCCCCGGCGTTTGTTCAGTAGAAGCATAAGGCAAATAATATGGTCAATTATTAGTTCGTAAATATATTGCAATTCCCAAATCTAAGTCTTCAGTAATCGAATGGTAGTTAAACCCATCAACAGCGAACAAGACATCCTTTTGAATGAATAGATTAGTTCCTCCTAAGAATGGCAATCAAGTCATAATTCAAGGTAAGAATATCTCATGTGTGAAAGATTGTCCTAAAGCAATAATCTTTGAAAAGGTTGATATCTGTCAGAAATTCCTACATTGGAATATTGGCATTTGAAATACCTTCCTGTCAGGAAAATTAATATTAGCTTTAGCAATTTCAATCAAACAATTCTTATCGGGATGATCGTCAGTATCAAAGAATGCAAAGAAATCCGTATTAGTATTAAAATGTTCAAACATCTCAGTAAAGGCGTAATTCAAAGCTCTGCCTTTAGTTGACTTTACTTCGCAATCCATCATCTTCCCATGGAAATTACCATCAAAGTTATTTGGTACATTTAGATTATATATCTTTACTGGTTGATTCTTTAAATCCATAATAACTTTTGCCATTACTTCTTGAGTAGTAATTTCGTTATCTTTGTTATATATCTGTTCTTTTTCATCAGTAATTACTATAATCTCAAATCTATCTTTTGGATAATTTAATTCTGTTAATTTGTTCACCGTTCTCTCTACTACGTCAGCCTCATTTCTAGCTGGAACAACAACTGTAAACATTGGAAAAGGAATATTCTTTTCTTTTACAATCCCAGCTAATTCTTCAAAAGATGTTTTTTTAATCTTTCGAAAATGTAATTGTGTTTTAATAAAAACATAGATAGTACGAGCTAAAAACAAAACAGCCAAACTACCTAGTCATTGAACTCACAATCAAGATGAAAAATTCAAAACATTAAAAAACCATGGTGGGGTTAAATTAATTATTGAAAATGACAAGTTTTGCAAAACATTCATGATACAATTATTTTATTTTATTATTTCGGTATTTTTCAATTTCTTTATGATTTCCTGAAAGCAATACTTTAGGAACTTTTCAAGAAATTCTTTTATTCTTAGGATTTGGATAAAAGACTTCTGGTCTGGTATATTGATTAGCTTCCAAAAAGCCTTCTTCTTTGAAGGATTCTTCAATCAAAGAATCAACATTTCCTAATACTTCTGGTAGTAGTCTAGTAATTCCTTCAATCATTACCATC
>Ga0172379_10008388_pt1 | contig 13016 bp, 6 predicted proteins | sample GrowelOW334metaG_FD_119756 | JGI IMG/M metagenome (GOLD analysis project Ga0172379, IMG submission 119756) | Groundwater microbial communities from an aquifer near a municipal landfill in Southern Ontario, Canada - Groundwater well OW334 metaG | ecosystem: Environmental > Aquatic > Deep... | reverse complement strand
CCATCCAAGAAACGTATATCTCCAATCTTTCCTTGAGCTTGTTCCGGAATTTCAGACGGAGTACCTATAAGGATAACATTTTTTAGCTCCGAATCCTGTTCCCAATTAATTTTTCTGAATTCGTACTTACCGAAACTACGATAACTTCGTTGTATTTCGCCGCCTTTCCATAGGTTTTGGTACCATGATGGATCAATACGGTCATAGAAAAGGAAAAAGATATACGGTTGATCATAAGCGTAAGTTACAATAACACGATCAACGGATGACTCGTATTTATGCGCCGTTTCAACAGCCTCGCGATATCCATACTGCCAATCCTCTGAACGTTCACTAGGGGTATGTATCCAGTAAACATCCAAATAATAATAAAAATTAATCAGGAAAAGACAAAAAACCACACTCAATATAAGTTTCATCAGTACTTGATATTTCTGGATAGTTCGAAGATGCCTCAGAAATGCAATGAAACCTAATGTAATTATAATCTGATAAACTGGCACTAATAGCAAAGCGCGCACGGCATGAGGGGTTCCGGTTGTAAGAGCTGATGCAATAGGAGCAATCAATAACCACACTATAACAGTACCTGTTTTCTTATTACGATTACTCAAACAGTAAATTATTCCGAGGATGACAAAAAACGCATCCCACCAATACAACATTCCCATACCATTGGCGTGATGCCGGCCGGGAGGATCCCCCGTTAAAAATAGAAAATCAAGATTAAAGTGATCCAGGTAACCTGCAATGATCTCCTGCGCAAATACAACCCGACGGTTATGAGTCAAACTACCCAATAGATCATTTTTTGCGCGATCTTTTTCAAGCAGCCGAATGCTATTTTCAAGTTTCTCTCCCGAAATTACACTTACAGAACTAAATCTGGCACCGGTAGAGCCCTGTAGCTGATATATAACTGGTGAAACGAGCAATCCGAATAACACTGCACTTACAAAAATCCATTTGAGCTTATTAATGAATTCCCTTCTATATATAACAGCGAGAACTATTAACAAAACCGGAACAACCAACCGAGGACTATGATAAGAATAGACTGATAGAACAAAAAATAAGGTAGACAAAACAAAGTATTTACCTTTTGTTAAACCCTTAAGAAATAACCATAATCCGGTGATCACAAAAAAAACTGATAAGTTGGATTCAAACGCCACCCTGCTAAATTGTATATGCCACGGTGACACAGAAAAAAAGAAACAAAATAGTAAAGCATGCTTATCTCTTTTACTAGAAAAAAGCTGTTTAAAAAGGGAATAACCGACAACAATAGACAGCGTTCCGAACAAAGCAGAGACAAAACGAACGGAAAATTCATTCAATCCAAATACGGCAACTGATGGTATCGTCAAATACGTATAGAGTCCCGGTTTATAATCACCGAACGACCGTATCGAAATCGGGAACGGCGTTCCATATTCATCTTTTCCCGTTTTTAAGAGTGAATATGCGTTGTATCCTAAAGATGCTTCATCCCAATCCAAAGAAGGAGGATTTTGGCCCAAATGCCAAAAACGAAGAATTCCTGCAAAAATGATTATTAGAACGAATATCAGTATATTTTTCTTCATGTTCTCTCCCCAATAACAAAAATTACGTTTCCTGACGAATCCGTGATATTCTCAAGAATGTGCATACTCCCAGGTAATGAATTCGGAGTTGTTACAATGAGAATTTTACCCTTAGCGTTTTCATAATCTGAAAAACCGAAATGAATTTTATTTATACTTTTCACAGTCCAAAATCCATACCAGTCCCGATCTGCTACTCTATCGTGAAGAAATTGTTCGGTTGGAATTTTCCCGTAGAAAGCAAAATATATATAAGGTCTTCCGTAGTTTTCTGTAACATAAACCGCATCATACTGAGATAGTTTTTCTTGTACTGTTTCTACCATTTGTTTATAACCCCATTGCCATTCCCCAGCCCAATTTATTGGATAATGAATATAATATTGATGAAAATAATAGTATGTATTTACACATAGAACTGCGGCGATACCTGCATAAGTCATTAATCGTAATCTGTTAATCTTATAATTGCTCTTTATTTTTGAAATCATGGACCATAGACCAACGGCTATTAGTATTTGGTAACTTGGAAGTATTGATGCGATACGAAGAGCATGAGGAACTTCTTTTGCGAGAGCTGCAGGAATCGGTACTATTAACATCCAAGCAGCCATAAGAAGTGATGTATTATTGCGTTTTGAGATAACATACCATAGTCCGAATAATAGTGGAATTATTTCATATATATATAACTCACCCATTTCCGGAACAGATAACCGAGGATTGACATCTCCGTGAACAAAAAGGAATCTGCCATAAAAATGAGTGACATAATTCCGAAGGAACTGAATACTATAAGTGACCCTTCGATTAAACAGGATTCGAGCTAGAATTGAGCCGTTCTCAGTCTCTATGCGTTTATTTGATTCTATAAGCGGAGCAAGATTATTGAGCATGCTCACCTCCTGATACCTAATTCTGCTTTCCCGATCCCCCAAAAACTGAATACTTGGAATAACCATTATTAATCCAACGATTCCAGCAATTATTGTCCACTTTAGATTCATTTTTGTTTGTCTAAAATAGATTAGGAAACAGCTTCCTAATAATAGTGGCGCAATAATCCGGTTTGCGTTAAACGTGTAAAACGATAAAACAAAAAAAACTACTGAAAAAACAATAGAATACTTTTTTTGATGAGAACGGAGGAAGAAATAAATGCCCAGAAGATTAAAAAAGGCGGCAAGATTGGCTTCAAACGCCGCTCGTGAGAATTGCAGGCTCCACGGTGAAATTGCGACAAAGAAGGAGCTCAAAAGAGATATCCGTTTTTTCTTAAAAAGCAATTGAGATAATAACCCTGCTACAACAACCATCCCAACTCCAGATAGTGCTGAAGGAAGTCGTACTGCTATTTCAGTCAAACCGAACAGTGCAATTGATGGAACTGCCGTATAAATATATCCTGGAGGTTTAAAATCACCAAACGCAATAAATCGTGCGATTGGGAAAAATTCACCATGTTCATCTTTCCCACTGTTAAGGATTGAGAAAGCATTGTAGCCTAAAGAAGCTTCGTCCCAATATAATGAGGGTGGATTATCTCCTAACTTATATAAGCGCAATATTAAACTAAAAAGGATAATTAATATAAATATAATCTTATATTTCATATTGTGACCTCATGACCAACTTTATATATATAGACACTATTATTCAAGTAGAACAATCTCGAATCTTTTCTTTTTAGTATCGTTGATAAAATATTCTCATTTATTGGCCCTCGAAGATAAAGATACGAAATGTTATTTTCTGATAAAAATCTATTTATATCCAACTTATTTTCAAAAAAATCTACAACGTTTTTTCTCCGCTCACCACTGATATTTATTGTTGGTATTGCAAGACCGTTACTTGCGAAATACACTCTCCTTTCGCTAAGAGCTGATATGTATACCGGATCATTTACGTATTGACGAGCGTCTACAAGAATGACACCTTCACTCAAAGCGTGATCCTTTAAATAACTCAATGCACTGAACTCATCTAAAGACACCCGGTCTCCGGATGTTTGCAGTTTACCTAGAATGTTTTTTACATTTACAGGTATAGATAGCGCAATAACTACGATAACGATCAATCCGCCCAACAATTTGATATATTTTCCTTGGAATAAATAATAAATCCTTTCCAGAAACATTACTGTCAGAACGCCAAGAATTAAAAGAGCATACGGAGTAAATTGAACAACATTATAGGCATTCCCTCCTAAATTAAAAAGGAGTGGAATCATAAGAGCGGTTGATGTGCTAAATACAACGTATATAATCACGGGGAACATATTACTTTTCTTTTTTATATCTTTAAGCAAAATCCCGATAAGAAAAATGACACCTAGCAGACGTGTTCCGAGATTTCCAAAAAAATAGATAGCAAGTTCGATGAACTTAATTTTCATATAACCTAACCAATTTCCTATACCATGATAATAATTTTCTACGTTCGCATAATAAGGTAGATTTAATTGAGTATTCCCTGAAACCATTTCTGTCAGGATCCAACCAGGAGCCGGATGGAGTCTAGCTTGAGTTGGTTCTGTAAGCATAAAATATACCGGAGCTAATATAATTAGCGTACCTATGATTAAACTTAAATACGCCCTGTCTCTTAAAAAGAATAAGCATAATAAAGCTGTTGATATAATCCCCCCCACAGCAATAATTCCACCGAATGTTTTAAAACCATAAAACGTACCAAAAACGAAAGAACCTATAATAATCCATCCTCTTCTATCCCCTGCTTTTGTTTCGGCGATTTTAGAGATTATATAAATGCTTATTAGAAATAGGCAGTATCCTACAATAGAATGAGTGTTAATTATTTGATCAAATGGTTGATCGGAATAGAAACTGTTTCCCTTCCAATCAAATTGCCTTCCGAGGAATATCGGTAATAAATACGCGAAATTTCCGGAGAAATAGCCCAAAAAAATTGCAAGACCCCTAAAAATTGTCCTTCTGGTAAATAACGAACTAACCAGATACAAGTTTATACCGAACAAAAATGATATAAACCACGGGCCGAACCGGTAATAGAGATCAAAAAAAGAAAGGTTCGTGAAATAATGAACCGCGGCTAGAAAAAGATGATAAAAATAGTGATAGTTTTTCAGCACTTCTCCGGCTCGAATCGGATTTTGGTTTGGGGTATGATTGAATAATTCAGCCACCAACGAAATATTCCACATGCTGTCATTAAGTGAAGGCACAATAAGCCCGTTATCTCCTAATACTCCTCCATTCGTAATTACAATCGTCTGTGTGATTACCCCTAGAATAATTACAAATAAAATGAGCAATGAACTCTGCCAAGAAATACCAGTTATAAATAACCCTCGCAGAACTCTTGGTTTTTTAAGTATATAAAGTATTGACAGGAAAGGAATAATAGCTAAATACGCAAAACTTACGTGTAAAAACAACCTAATACAGAATGTCCAGAAAACTAAAAAAACCAAACCAAAAGAAAAGAAGACACCGTAATTTATTAAAAAATTATTGTCTTTTTTAATATTAGTAAGATCCATCAACACTAGAGCCGGAAAAACAATAAACAGAAGAATGAACGCAACAAACAATAAACTGTTTATTAGTATCATTTAGGTTCTGTGGATTTTAAATAATACTCTTCCATCATCCGGAGCATTAATTGTATCAACTCCGTCTGCTTCTTCGGGACGGCCAATATAAAGGCTTCTTGGAGGAATAATCTGTTGTTTTAATCGTGTGGAATCGATATCCAACGAACCAAAGTAAAATTTTCCTATCTTAATCAGATGCCTATCATCAGCTAATGTAACCGGATGGGATACTACGTAACGGTATGTTATCGGATCTACGGACTTGTATACCGCATAGGCAAGTGTTGACGCCGTATAAAAATCAGAAATGAATATATAATCGTAATCATTTTCATATTTTGTACCTAAATCTATAGCTGCCTTATTTTCCCATCCCCACCACGTAGCTGCATAATAGGGATATTCCGTAAAATAACGTAAAGACCAATACATAAGAGTACCCATGAATCCAACCACTAATAAGCCTCTATATAAATATCTTAATGGACTCATTTTCAAATAGTTTACTGTCACCACAATCCCATAACCAACAATCAAAAAAGGCGCGGGAAGCATCGCAAGACTTCTTACACCAAAAGGTCGGCCTACTATACTTGCTGGTATTGCAGCAATAAGCATCCATGAAATTGCTATGAACAATACCGAATGTTTTTTTCTTATTAATGCATATATCCCAATAAAGAGAAAAGGCATTTCCAAGAGATTAAACATACCTGAATTTCCTAGAAAATATCTTAACGAACTGTCTCCAGTAATGTACCAAAAATCGAGTGACAGATGTTGCAGATAGTTTGTCGCGACAAAACGGGTAAACACCGTAGCTTTATTATGCAGAATTTTTTTCCACTTATCCGGCAAACCAGATCCGTACCGCTCTTGATTAACAGCAAGAGTTACCTGAGTCTGAGCGCTCTGCATTAGCTTTCCAAACCGGGAGAAACCTTTATCAAAAAAAGTTAGATAGATAAGCGGCAACGCTAATACGATTAGAAATAATCCACCAATTAGAAATTTAGGAAATGTTATATAAAAAGCCTTTTTGAATGTAACCTGTAAACTACCTTTTGCATGTTTGAATGAGAAAAGAAACAATATACAAATCCAAAACGGTAAAACAATACGTGGAGTAAAATAGCTATAGAGAGATAATGCGAAAAAAAACATTCCTAGAAGTAGTTTTTTAATTGAGAGATTACTCCGAATAATAATCGCATTGCCGACGACAAAAAATAGAAGACTTATTGTGGCTTCAAAATAACCTCGAGATAAATGGGTATGCCAGGGAGACACTGCCAACAAAAACATTACGATTAAAGATGTCTTTACAGAAAAAAAACGGCGAGACAAGAAATATGTTGCGACGACGGTTAAAACTGACGCAATAGCAACCGGAAAACGAATGGCAAACGGAGTCATTCCCCCTATCGCAATAAACGGAACCAAAAGATAAACCGGTATTGGAGCTTTATAATCATTAAAAGACCGAAATTGTAAAGGATAAGGTGTACCGTACTCATCCTGACCCGTTTTCAAAATATTAAATGCATTCCAAGCAAATGCCTGCTCATCCCCATATAGAGCGATCGGATACTGGCCGAGTTTCCAAATACGAAAAAATGAAGCGAGTATTACAATACTCACAAATAATACAATTACTTTTCTGTTCATGTTAGAAAGATCTCCAATCTGCGATATAAAATGCAACAGCTTTATTAGGATAGTATACGGTATAAAGAGGATTCTTCAGATTACTGAAATCAGAAGGATTTCCAATAAATAATACATCCTTAAGTTCTGAATATCCTACCGGAAACGTATCAAAACGGTATTTATCAAAACTATCCACCCATCCAAATCCAAATTCATTCAATTCGCTCAAATGAGCTTGTTTTTGGTATTTTTCTGGAGGATATTGAAGATAAAATAGTGGATAAATATAACCCCATGCGTTTTTACTCAACCACACGGTATTATAATTCTGCTGATTTTGTTTTACGTAATCCATAACGTCCTTCATGCCATAATGCCATTCTAATGCATATCGAACAGGAGTATTAATATAATATAGCTGGAAATAATAAATCATATTCAAAATCATTAGAAAAGACACCCCTGATATCAAAAATGTTCTAATTTTGCCTCCAATATTTTTCATCGAATACAGTCCGAAGCCGATTAGGATCGCAAAAGGAATCACACTTAAAAGGGTACGACTTGATGAAGGCACATAACGAGTTAACGCAGCGGGTATAGGTGCAACCAATAACAACAAAAAAATTAGAGAATTATATGGATTCTTTTTTAGAAATAAATATCTGATACCCAAAACCAAAAAAGGTAATTCAACAATATATAATATACCCATCCCAACCGTAGAATAAATCTTAACCCCATCGCCTTGAAAAAAAAGATATCCCGGGTTGAAATGAGTAAGATAGTTTTGAATTGTCTGTAATGGGAATAAGACGGCTTTATTCTGGAAAATTCTTCCTAGATTGGAATTAAATAAATTATATTCATTGCGTCTTTCAACAATTTCTGCAGTAATTCCCGGATCCGAATACACCAACACCGATAGAGGTCGATTTAGATATGATTTTTGGAAAAGCAGAAAAGCAGATACTAAAAATAATATTAGTCCAATAAACAACTGAATTATAGTAGTCCGATTTAAAAGCATTCGTTTTCTAAATATTACCAATAATAAAATCATCAATAAGGGACCAAGTATTTTGGCATCATGATGCGCATACATACTGAGAACAAACGGTATAATCGCAAATAAAATAGGTTTTTTCTTTTGTGCATGATATAAAAAACCTAAAATTCCTAATGAGAGAAGAAATACTGAGAGATTACTTTCATGTCCCATACGATTAAACTGGAGCATAAACGGAGAAATGGATAGTGTAAACGCCACCAATAAAGCAATCTTCCGATTGTTATGTGTCAATTGAATGGAACGGAAAATCATCCATATCGTACAAACTCCGAGAAAAACCGAAACTAATCGGACACTTTCAATTCTAAGTCCGAATAGCCAAACAAAAGGAACAAGAGTATAGATCGATAACGGGGCTTTGTACTCGCCAAAAGATTTAAACGCTAACGGAAACTTAACTCCGTATTCGTCTCTACCGGTTTTGAGTATGGAATACGCATTATATCCATAAGCAGCTTCATCACTATAGAGACCGTTCGGTATTATTCCTAAATAAAATAATCGGGTTCCGAGAGCAAGACAGAAAATTAGTATTAATAGAAATTTATTTCGCATAATCTGTATACCGGTAAGGAGCTTTATTCACATCAATCAAATAAAATTCTTTTGTTCCGTTTTTCAGACTGATGGTGTCTAGAATTCTACTTATAACGATGTCTCCAGGCAATAAGCCGAATGTATTGCCGTATTTATTGTTCAAAGTCGTGAGAACGCTCTCAGTTATTAAGGTAGAACTTTGACTTGCAATTGATGGTGTAGAATCAGCCCACGAAATTAATAATCGGTTGGGAATAACTAATTCGTCAGACCATCCGATTGACTCAAAATGCATTTTTCCGATTTGTTGGACATGATGAAAACCTTCACTATCCGGAGAATAACGCACTACGTTATTCTGGAATGATTTTGGATCCACACGTCCATAGAAAAGAAAATATATGTAGGGTGAATAATTAGGCCGATCCATCAAAATCTCCTGATAATTAGGCATAAGTTTATTAACCTCAGACACAAGTTTTTTATATCCCCCTCCCCAATTCACTTCCTCCTGTATAGGAAAATGAACATAATATCGGGAACAGAAATAGGCAATATTAATAATAAGAAGAAGCATTAGAAAACTTATGACGAATTTTGAAAAACGTTTTCCGTATAGTTCTTGTATTAAAAACCACACTCCTATCGCAATTAATATTTGGGGAATCGGTAATATAGCAGCCATACGTGCCGTATGAGGGGCATCCTTGGTCAACGCGGCTCCAATAGGAGATATTAATATCCAGTATAGTAAAAACCAACGATATTGGAACTTCCTATGAAAAAGTATATACAGTCCAATCGGAATAAAAATGGCATCCCATATATATAAGTTACCGAAACCGGGAATATTGTGCTGATTATTACTTCCACCACGCACAAATAGGAAGTCTGTCGAAAAACCATCAATATAACCTACGAAGACTCTTCCAAATAAATAAGTAACTTTATTATGTATTATTTTTTCGATACCTGAGGAACCTTCTGCATAATCCTTACGCGCTAAAATAACATTATTATATACTTGATAAACATCGGAAAGCGGTGACAATCCTGATAATTTTGTTTTGTTCGCAGAAAATAATGTTTGGGACCAAATATAAATCGATAGTATTAAAAAGGGGAAAATAAAATAAACTAATAATTTTTTATTTAAAATATTCTTCAATAAATAAACAAAAATGCCCAAAAACAAAAGGGGAGTAAAAACATGATTTCCGTGATATGTGTATAACGTCAAGGATAGAAAAATAGATGCAAAGAAAAGACGTGTTTTAGAATTTATATTCTTTAAAAGAATGACAAAACTTAATACACAGAAAAATACTGCGAGGTTTGCTTCTGAAGATACTCTGGAAAAATGCACATGCCAGGGAGATATCGCTAAAAAAAACGCGCTTAAAAGCGATAGAATTTCAGAAAAGCGATAAGTTTTGAACAGTTCTTTGACAAATAGATATAAAAGGAAAATAGTTGCTGTTCCGAATACTATCGAAATAATACGCACAGACCACTCTGAAAGATTAAACAAAGCAACCGGAACAACAGTTAAATAAATATAGAGTGGCAGCTTCCAATCACCAAAGGACTCCAGAGAGACGGGAAGAAACCGACCATATTCATCTTTTCCCGTTTTTAATAGAGAATATGCAGTATATCCGATGGCTGCTTCATCCCGGTTTAAACCCGGAGGTATTTGTGAAACCTGCCAAATTCTTAAAACAAATCCTAGAGATAAAACGAAAAAAAGAATAATCTTGATTTTCATGTACGATTTGAAACCATTTTACCATTTTGCTACTTAGGAACATAATAAAAATGTTGTTTTACGCACAACTCATTAATGTTTTTCAGCTAGAATTATCAATTCGTGTATAATTACATATATTTTTACTTGCATGAACCGCAATCGATTCTTTTTGGCATTAATACTGTTACTCTCAATCTCGATACGAATATGGTTGTTGGGACAGTTACCACAAACATTTATAAATGATGAGGCAGCATTCGGATATAATGCATATTCTCTCATTCATACTGGAAAAGATGAGTTTGGAAAATCCTGGCCGTTTATTTTTTCTTCATTCGGAGACAATAAACTTCCTGTTTACACTTACTTAGCAATTCCCAGTATACTGATTTTCGGCCTTAATCCATTTGCGGTTCGAATTCCAGGGGTAGTTTTTTCCGTTATTTCAATTCTTCTTATCTATCTTATCTCAAAGAAATTATTTCATAATCCGTTTATATCATTAATGTCCGCTTTCATACTGGCTGTATCCCCCTGGCATATAGTTTTTTCCCGCATATCTTTTGAAGCTATGGTGGCTTTTACCTGTTTTTTAATCGGAACTTACTTCTATTTGAACGTTTTATCTTCCTTTCGAATAAGCCGCTACTTTATTGCATCGGCTTTTTTTTACATCCTCGCATTTGCAACTTACCGGTCTTATTGGATTACGATACCTTTATTTCTTATATCCACATATTTCCTTCTTATATTCCCAAAATTTTTTAAAAGGGCTGTTTTCTATTTTGTATTAATTGGTATTGGATTAATGGTTATCCTTCATATTTCTGACCCTTCCGCATCAAAATCCCGATCTGTTGAAGTAAGCATATTTAATGATAAAGGAGTAACCATCCATTCATTTCAACAACTTCAAGAGGAAGGATTACAAAGGAACAAAGTCCTCAGTCGTCTTTTTCATAATCCTTTTATAGACTATCTATCTGAATTCTTTTATCACTATTCGCATCATTTTACGGGAGATTTTCTATTCATTGGGAGAAACTGGTATTCACCTCAACCAATTCCGGATGTTGGTGTTTTATATTTTATAGATATATTTTTTCTGCTAGCGGGTTTCATATACTTAGTACAGAAAAATCCTCGGTCCCGTTTAATGTTAATTCCAATCATTTTGCTTCTTACTGGGCCCGTATCTTCATCTTTCACAAAGGACACACCAAATACGATGAGAAGTATTCAAATGTTGGCATCATTTCCTCTCATACTAGGCTCTGGTTTTTATTTTATCTGGCGGATGAAATTTGTTTCGAAGTATCGGTATATCTCATCGTTAGTCCTGACAATCATATATGGACTAAGTTTTATGTATGCGCTTCGGCAGTATACGATTAACAGAGAAGAGCGATTTCCATATTATAATCTCGCAAAAGGCTATCAAGCGCTTGTAAATGAAATCACGTCATTAAATCATCAATATAGTAAATTTGTTATTACTTCCCAATACGGACAACCCTATATATTTCTCCTCTTTTATATGAGTTATCCCCCATCGAACTTCCAGCATGAATTCACGCTAACTTCACCAAATGATGAGGGCATTTATGACGTATCGTCATTTAATAAATACATATTTGAAAAAAGCGACTGCCCGGTTGGTAAAATTGAACCTAATACCGTGTATGTTTGTAAAGGGGACAGAATTCCTGCGGATGCACAATTGTTAAAAACTATCAAATTTAATTCAAACGATGTCGCATTTCAAGTTATTACGTTCGATGATAAGTATGTTAAATCTCTTCCAAAATCTAACTAATCGATAACATTTCTTAATTCGATCTATCACTTTTCTTAACAAATAACTTAATGGCAGCATTGTTATTCGGAAAATAAATCTCACCTATCCCCTTCTCGTCATCTGCTGTTTCGCCTGCCGGAATAATGTACAAAGAGTTCTCGTCCAAATTATCTTTCTGATATTTCCAAATCAGATCTCGACGAAATACATATTTTTCATATTCTTCAACATGTTCATATCCAAACTCGTCAGGAAGATAAGTTCTAACTGCATTTGTATAAAAATCACTCGGGTTTACTTTATTATATAAAAGAAAATATATATAGGGCATACCGGTTGTATCAGATACAACAATATTCTGGAAACTGTTCGGATTTAAAGAATTTACATAACTAACAAGATTTTTCCAACCGTAATTCCATACATCAGCATTATTTTTCGGTATTTCAATATAATAGGCTTTCATTCCCGTCCAAATATTAATACTGTAAAGTAGAACAATCATCAATAATATATAAATATTAGTTCTTCGATTATGAGTTAATTGAGATAGCCTCGCAATTCCTAGCGAGACTAGAATAATTAACGGAATTACTACATTAAACGTACGATTACTTGAAGGAGTCATAAAGGTAAAAGCAGCCGGAAGTACAGAAACCAAAGTCCATCCCAGTAAGATATTTCGAAAATCTCCATTTAATTGGAGAAAAGCAACTAATCCTATTACAAGGAAAATACTATCGATCAAATATAGTTGACCCATTCCCGGTACGCGAAAAGGAGGAGCTTGGTCACCTTTTAAAAATAGGTATTGACCGTCAAAATGACTAAGATACCTACCAATTATTTCTTTTGCATACATACATATACGATTGTGGAAAAAGGGTGCTATGATTGGATTGGCATTTATACCATCTTCGGCAATTAATTCACGATTTTTCAAATTTACTCCCTGATCATAAAATACACTAACTGTTCGTGCCCTTCCGATCAAAACATCAGGATTTGATATCGACCCGATTAGAAGAGGTAATATCATT
>Ga0172379_10008387_pt1 | contig 13017 bp, 19 predicted proteins | sample GrowelOW334metaG_FD_119756 | JGI IMG/M metagenome (GOLD analysis project Ga0172379, IMG submission 119756) | Groundwater microbial communities from an aquifer near a municipal landfill in Southern Ontario, Canada - Groundwater well OW334 metaG | ecosystem: Environmental > Aquatic > Deep... | reverse complement strand
GAAAATATCCCTCATCATGAAGCGAAACATATCGAAAATTCAATCAGAAATATCAGTGATCAGGAAAAAGAAGTTTTGATTAATGAGAATTATATTTCAGCAACAGATGCTCAATATGTAAGTGTTCGAGAAATTTACAATGAGGAATTTGCTAAACTTGTCCGACAGCTTCAACGAGGAAATGATGAAGCTGAAGCTCGATTTCGAAAGCAAATCGGGCAGAGATGATTGCTTGAAGAATTTGAAAATAGAGGAATACAGAAAGGGGATATTTTTAAAGTGTTAAGTCCATACAACGGGCAACCCGCTAAATATATACAATATTAAATTTAGAATTTAGAATTCTGAATTTAGAAAATACAATATAGAAACAGAAAACAGAGGATTTAATATAGAAATTGGCAATTTTTAAATTATTTCTCTTTCTACATGCTAAATTATTTTATTTTTCTAAATTCCCCCTTTTCCCTTCTAAATTTTAAATTCTAAATTATTTCTTCATGTTCGTAATATTGAATATTAGCGATTCAGATAAACATCGAAAACCAGTCATCGAGGAGTATATCAAGCGTTTAGGCAAGTCAGTAAAAATAGAAAATATTAAGCCAAGCAGAAATGGAAATACACAACAGATAATCCAAGCTGACACGGAAAATATCATCGCCAAGCTGGGAAAGTTTTCAGAATATAAAAAAATTTTATTGAGCAAAGAAGGAAAACAACTAGATACATTAGCATTACATAAACTTCTTACGAATCAAAATTATGTCTTCATTATCGGCTGACCGTACGGACTAGACGAACCAGCATTGACTAAACATATTGATGCGAAAATTTCTTTCGGAGTAATTACGCTACCGCATGGATTAGCTAAAGTTACGTTGCTGGAACAGTTATATAGGATTGGGACAATAGAGCAGGGAAAATCTTATCACTATTAGTAAAAAAACGTAGGGGCGATTATTAACCGTCTAAAAAAATCTCTTGCATTTTTAAAATAAATTATTACACTTGTAATACATTTATTCGCTAATAAAAGAAATGAGAGATATCTTGACCGTCAGCTTACCAGCAGAGAGATTGCAACTTATCAAGGCAATCGTCAAAAAAAGGAATTTCAAATCCGTAAGCGACTATATCAATTTTAGTATAGATCAGGAACAAAAGATGATTTCTGAGGATCAAGTTCTTGCTTTTGCCAAACAAGCAAAAAAGGAATATATCGCAGGCAAAACTCATCGCTGATTATCTGCTTTACACAAAATTGCATGAAAATAAACAATATTCATTATGGAAAATATTTTATCAAACAATTTGAGCTTTTGCCGAAATATATCCAAATCAAATCATTGGAAAAACTTGAGATTTTTGCAAAAAATCCTTTATATAACAGTCTGAGGCTTCATAAGTTACAATGAAAATTAGATGGTATGCGAAGTATAAGTATAGATAGAGAATATAGGATCATCTTTCAGTCTCAGGACAATGAGGATATTCTCCTTGTTTCTATAGGCACTCATTCTATTTATGAGAAATAGTCTTCTTTTTGCAATCGTTTAGGAAATCCTTATAGTTCCACAGAAGAAAAAAATAAATAAAAAAATATAAATATATGAAAACAAAAAAAACTATTGTATTCTATGATGATGATACTTTTTATATTAAAGAAATCATCCAAAATCTTGAAGAAGCCGGGTTTATAGTAAAAAAATTTATTTCTGCCGATAGTCTTTTGAGATATATACGAAAGGGGTATAAAGTGGATCTTATTGTCTCAGAGGTTACGGTTCATGGATCTGGGAATAGCTTTGGAGGCAGAAGAAACGAAGATTATAATAACTGTGCGATCTTGCTTGCTGATGAACTGGATAAAATTCCTCAAGCAAAAGGAATAAAGAAAATAATATTAAGCGCGTGGTGGGCAAAAAATCTTGGACAATATTTCAAAGCACTCAAAAAAGACGGTAGGTTCTCCTACGTTTGGAAAAAATCCGATATTCTTTCAAAGGATTTTCTTGAGAAAATAACGGAATTACTCAATAATTAATTGCTCTATAATCTGAGGTCGTATTGTACTTCAGATTTTTTTTATTGACTTCGGCTTTACAGATTTATTTATAGACGTCTTTTCTTTGTCCTATTCTATGGACCAAAATCATCTGATTTCAGAAGTCCAAAGAAAAAACAATTCTGTAGTTTCCTACTCTGATCCTGGAAATATTGTCTTCTTTAGGTGAGAGTTTTTTTATGTCGCCAAAAAATCATAGAGGATTGGTAGCAAATATCTCCAGAGTGGTTTTTATTCTGTGTGCATCTTTTGGGTGCTGATGAAGATATTGTAAATCCTTTTTAAGGAGAGACGAGGCATCATATATAATATTATATCCCATTTCGAAACGCATCATGAGAGATAAAAGCGTCCTTTTGTCATGCTTTATAATGCTGATGAGAAGCTTTTATAGTCTTTTGTGTCGGGGTGTTGAGTGTATTTAATTTGACTTGTTTCACGTCCCAATCGAGCGGTGCTTGATCCAATGATTCGATGATGATTTTATTTCCTTCTAATCTCGCTCTGACATGTTTTTTGTCGATATTGAGAAACTGTCTTCGGTCCAGTGGGATGGTGATTTGTCAGTTGCCAATAGGCTTGAGTATTGTTTCGGTTGTCATGTTAATTAGTTTATAAATTAAAGTAGTTAAAGTATAAAGAAAAAAAGAAAATTTGCAAATGAATTTTCCCTGAAGATTACAGCTTGATTTTTTTTTGCGAATATATACAATTCAAAGCACCTTTAGATTATATCTTACAGATATGAAATTTGAAATAATTTTGGAAGATAACGGACAAGTTGGCGCAGTGATGGATATAGATCATGAGCATATATTTACCGTAGGCAAAGATTTTGACGAATTGCTCAAAAATCTCAAAGAAGCTGTTGCTTGTGCTTTTACCGACAAAAAGAAACAAACCGCAAAATACATTCAGGTAGCAAAATTTTTACACCTCAATGATAAGGTATATGCCTCTTAGATATGAACAGATCTTAAGAATACTCGAAGATTACGGCTTTGTGCTGGATCGTCAAAATTGAAGTCACAAAAGATATCAAAAATGAGAACTATGAGTGACAGTGTGATTCCACAAGGAATTCCCTCCAAGGACAGCAAAATCCATGCTACAAAGTATCGCAGATATTGTTGGGATAAATGTTAAAATACTTATCAAAAAATATAGTATCAAGGTATAACATTTATAGATCAGCACAGAATTGCTGAATTTAATTTTTTGCAATCATTTAGGAAATCCTTATAGTCCAACAAAAGAAAAATATAAATATAAAACAAATATAAAACAAATATAAAACTTATGAAAAAAACTATTGTATTCCTGGAAACAGAATTTACTACTGTTGTAGATCATATTGATACCTTGCAACAAGAGGGTTATGATGTATTAGAATATAGAACCGCAAAAGAGTTAATTTCGCAGATTAGCAACAATCATATTCATGCTGATCTTATCATAACCGAACACCTATTATCTGGGGTTGGCGATGAAAACTCATTTGGCGGAAAAAGAAAATCTTTTTTTGATGATTGTGCAATTTTACTAGCCGATGAACTAAAACGAATAGATTTCAAAGGTAAACTCATTGTTTTGACAAGTTGGTATGATGCAAAAATAATCAAACAACTTCAAGACAGTGAGAAATTTGATAGTGTTCTTGCTAAATTATTAACCGGTCCTGATGAACTTTTAGACATCGTAAATAAAGTTCTGTTTGAATAACAAAAAATATTTACAAAGTCAGGAGAGTATTCCTCCTGATTTTTTTTAAACTTCTTTTTGTAATTACCTAAGAAATCCTTACACATCGCTTACAAAACATCTAAAACAAAAACAATATGACAATGATAGTAATAATCGGCACTGCAACAATTCCATGGTGGTTTTGGCTTATCGTTGTAGGTGCGTTGCTAAGTATCTTTTGTCTCTGGTTACCAGAAATTACCTCTATAATTAAAAAAAATGATAAAACAAAATTACAGAAGCAAGTGTCAGTAGCTACAGGGGAAACATTGAATGTTAATAAACACGTTATTAATAATGTTACTAATAACAAAGAAGCAGAGAAAAAAAAGGAAATAGAAGAATCTGATAAAGACGCAGCAGCTCTGTTGGCAATTAATTCAGCGACCATAATGATGCATAATTGATATGCATTCCATTATGTGCGTTTATCTCACAAATAATAGAGTCGGATTTTAGTATTTCTATCCGACTTTTTTTATTAATTCTTTTGCAATTTAGCTCCTAATCGCTATATTTTTCTACGAAAGAAATTATTGTTTGATTAGCGAGACAGATTAGAAGAGCCGATAGTTGTTAGCCTGCCCTCGGTTTACCGGGGCCGATAGCCGATAGCAACTTAACTATTCGCTGCTCTAATCTGTCTAGTCACCTTATTTTCTTTTTTGTGATAAATTTACTCGTCACTAATTACTAGTAACTCGTCACAGTTTTATTATTTGTATTTTTAGTATGGCAATCAAAAAAAAGGAGTTTACGCTCCACACCCAATCCTTCGATCGAGAAGGGAAAAAACTCTCGTTTGAGACGGGAAAACTTGCAGTCCAAGCTGACTGTTCACTTAAAATCCAATTCGAAGAGAATGTGCTTTTGTGTTCTACCGTGATGGAAAAGAATCCAAGATCAGATTCAGATTTTTTACCTTTGATGATCGACTTCAGAGAAAGTTTTTCTGCGGCAGGAAGACTTGGAGGAGCTGCGTATAGAAGAAGAGAAGGCAGACCTTCTGATCAAGCAATTCTCTACTGTAGACTTACGGACAGAGCGCTTAGACCTATGTTTCCCAAGGGAATGATCAACGACGTAGTGATTACTATCACCCCATTAGCACTGGATCAAGAATTAGATCTTGGAGTTTCAACGATTATCGGATCGTCATTGTCTATTATGGCTGCTGGTATACCATTTGACTGACCTGTAGGCGCAGCGCAGATAGGGTATATCGACAAAAAGTTTGTCATCAATCCAAAAAAAGAAGAATCAGAAAAAAGTCTTTTCTTATTATTAGTCGCAGGGAAAAAATGATCAATCAATATGATTGAAGCGGAAGCCAACGAAGTGCCAACAGATTTACTCAAACAAGCATTTGAAATCGGGCAAAAAGCTATTGATGCATCATGTGATTTTCAAACGCAATTTCTCAAAAAACTTACTATAAATGTTCAAGAAATAGCCTACAATAAACCTTCAGAAGAACTTATCGCGTACATTACCAATATCCTTACCCCAGACAAACTACAAGCGCTTACTGGCAATACCAAAGTGCCATTCAATACGCTATGTTCTGCTTATGAAAAAGAAGTACTGGAAATTGCAAAAGAAAAAATTGCTGACAAGGAATTGACAGATTTCAGCGAAACTAAAGTGAAGATGGGAGTATTCAATGTCATCAAATATTTTCTCCGCCATCGCACGCTTGATACAGGAACAAGGATTGACGATAGAGATCAAAAAGATATCAGACCAATCTATTGCGAAGTAGCGACATTACCGAGAGTGCATGGAAGCTGATTATTCCGAAGAGGCGATACGCAGGTATTGACTACCGTTACTTTATGAGGACCAAAAGAATATCTGATTCTCGACGACATGGAAAATCATAACGTACATCAGAATTATTTCCATCACTACAATTTTCCTCCATTTTCTGTGGGAGAAGCAAAAGGCATGAGAGGAACAGGAAGAAGAGAAATAGGACACGGAAGATTAGCAGAAAAAGCATTAGAAAAAATGATACCGTCATTCACTGAATTTCCTTATACAATCAGACTTGTTTCTGAATGTTTGGGATCAGGCGGATCTACTTCCATGGGATCTGTTTGCGGATCAACATTAGCGCTTATGGATGCAGGAGTACAGATCAAGAAACCAGTTGCAGGTATCGCAATGGGACTTATGACTGACCATGACGACGAGGGAAATATTTCTAAATATATTATTCTCAATGATCTCATGGGGACAGAAGATTTTACTGGAGATATGGATTTCAAAGTCGCAGGTACCAGAGATGGGGTAACTGCTATCCAGTTAGACACCAAACTCAAAGGAATAACTATGAATATTGTGCATGAAACAATTGATAGGGCTTTCGAAGGATATAATGAGATTATGGATGTTATGCTGCAAACTATCGCTAAACCAAATCCTGCCCTTAGAGAATATGCGCCTAAGATTCAAATCATCCATATCAAACCTGACAAAGTAAGAGAAGTCATCGGAAAAGGTGGCGATGTTATAAATAATATTATTGATACTAATGATGGAGTAAAAATTGATTTTGAAGATGATGGCACCTGTTATATTGGGCATAGAGATCAAGCAGTCATCGATAAGGTAATCGCTATTATATTGGAAATCGCTTCTGATCTCGAAGTAGGGCAAGAATTTGACGCGAAGATCAAGAGAATAGAGGATTATGGTCTGTTTGTAGAGCTTCCCAAGAAGAAAATGGGACTCTGTCATATTTCCAATCTCGGAGAAAGATATACAACACCGCTTACCGCGCATTTCAAGCTTGGTCAAGTCATTAAAGTGAAGATCAAAGGTATAGATCCAGATGGGAAAGTAGCGGTAACTAAAATTTAACTAATAGTGAAAAACTAACAACTAACAGTGTTGGTATCTTTTTATTAATAAATCATTCCTTCGTTTTTCATTTTTCACTTTTAACTTTTCACTAATAAAAAATGAAATTCCTCAAAAACTTATGAATTCTTGTTATTGCTTTAATTGTTTTAGCTCTTGTCAATCGATGGTATCTCGGTGGTTTTACTAAGTTAGAAGTCAAACAGCAGAATATGGGCACATACACGATAGCATATACATCATTCACAGGTGAGTACAGTAAAGTCGGACCATCAATGACTATGGTTTATGACATTCTTTCTGGCGCAGGAATTGTCTCTGCGACAGGGGTCGGTATCTATTACGATGATCCAGCAGTTGTTTCGTGAATTGATCTCAGAAGCGACGTAGGAGCAGTTATAGATTCCAAAGATGCAAATAAATTAGCTAACAATACAGGCGTCAAAGTCACTACACTTCCTGCATGAATCAAGATGGTTGTTGAGTTTCCACTCAAGAATAGTCTGTCCTATATGATAGGACCCATGAAAGTCTATCCCGTGATAGCAAAATATATGAAAGACAAAGGATATAATAATGAAGTTCCTATGGTAGAATTGTATGACATGATGGCTAAAAAAATCTACTATATAGCTAACATCACTAAGTAAACCATATTTTTACGATTTGTACAGTCAAAAGACGCTCAAAATGCGTCTTTTTTCTGTTTTTTTTTGCAAAAAAGCAGAGGAGCGGATATACTTATATAAGCCTAAAGCTATATTTAATCCTTATTTTTTACTATGAAACACTTGGATCAAAACAAATGTATGCCACTCCTACAGCATCGTTCTGATAAACAGGTCAATAAACAGAATGAAATTGCTGATATTCTTAAAAAACAAGCAGAAGTGAAAGAAGATGATATCGCTGCATTTACAAGATTAGCTAGGTATTTTTATAATCTCAACAATAATAAAGATAGAGCATCAGAAGCAGATGGAGAAATAAAAAAAAATATGGATCCAGAAGTTCTCTACACCTTAATCAAATACGACAATAAAGATACGCTTGTTACCTTGTGAACAGGAGATTTTGATGATGAAATGTTTATGAGAAGAGATATACCAGAATTTAAATGATTTTCTCATAGTCCATTACCTTTATTTGTAGTAGGAAGAGGAGCAGATGAAGAATATAAACAATCTTATCCCAAAAAATTTCTCAATAGGTACGCGGCGATCATCTCTCCCAAATGATGAGAAATTATATTCTCTACATGAGGCCCAGAACGACAAGAAAAAACTATTGATTATGGGAAAATACACATCATGCATTATAATGATGCGGTTGATACCCTTCAAAACGCGCTACTAAATAAAATGTTTAAAAGCGCAGACAACAAAGAAAAAGCAGTCGAAGAAATAATCACTCTTCAATGACTTTCTCAAGAAGAATTTGATAAACGAGCCAGGAGAAAACAAGACCATTATACGGATATACAAAAAATAATTTTTTGAATGCTCGAAGATATGAGTGATAAAGAAAATACTATGTATGCTGTCCTAAAATTATTCAATGTGCAAAAAATTAATTCGTAATATTTTAATTCGTTAATCATAGTGAAATGAATCTTACATCCATTAAGACGGTTGCTGATAATATCAAAACCATCAAGATACAATGAGCAACTAATATCGCTAAAGCTGGTATCGATATTCTAGCAAAAGAGATTAAGCGTCAAACATTCAAGTCTATCAAAGAGTTTGATACGTTTTTGAAACAAGCGATGGTGATTCTTAAGCAGGCAAGAGCTACAGAGCCGATGCTGTTCAATGGTCTTAAATATTGTTTGACAAGCTATAAAACTTTGTTCGCAAAAAAAGCAGATCTTAAAACGATAACGACTAAGTTGTTTCAAACATGTAAAACGTATTTAGGTGACATTGAAAGAGAAAAGGCTTTGAGACCGCTTATAGGAGCGAAGTTGATTAAGAAAAACATGAACATCATGACGCACTGCCATTCGTGATCAGTTATTAAATTACTTATAACCGCCCATAAACAAGGCAAAAATATACACGTTTACAATACGGAAACCAGACCATTATATCAGTGAAGAACGACATCACAGGATCTGCTCAAAGCAGGAATTCCGGACACCATGATTACCGATGACGCAGCGCCATTCTTTGTTGATAATCTCTATGAATCTCATATACACATTGATATGGTGATCATCGGTTCTGATGCCATTAAATTAGATGGAAGCGTATATAATAAAGTCGGAAGTTTTGCTATAGCATTATCTGCTTGGCACTCCAAAATTCCCGTCTATGTGGTAGGAAGTTTGACTAAAATAGATACGGAAAGTACCATAAAAATAGAACAAAGATCTGGCAAGGAACTCCGACCAGATGCTCCGAAATGACTTGAAATACTCAATTACGCATTTGACATGGTCCCTGCGAAATTCATTACATGAATCATCACCGAATATGGCATCATCAAACCAAAAGATATCAAAAAATATGTGAAGAAGTATTATTCGTGGATGATGAAATAGAATCGTCATTCCGGCGTTACGGTTTGCAGCCGGAATCCAAATTTAGACAACATTTTACTCTTTTAATTACAAAGATGCCCACAAAAACAGAAACAAATGACATGTTACTTTGAGAGATTGAGGAATTTGGAGAAAAAAAATCAATTCCAAAATTTTTGGAAGGAGCTCATATAATAGGGCAAGCAATAAGCACAGTCTTTAAATTAAAATCAAGAAAGTCAAAACATCTAGAAAATTTTTATCAAGATTTTAAAAATAAGTTTGAGGAAATACAACCGTTAGCGGAAAAATTACATGATAGGATGAGCACATTCAAAAACGAAAGAGAGGAAATAGCAAAAAAGATAAATGAAAGTAACGTGCCAGAAGAAGAAAAAGGTCAATATTTGAAAGAAGCTGCATCAGCCTATGACAGTCTGGAAGAATATTTAATTCCTATCCCATGGAGACTGACAAAGATGCAAAATACCATGGAAAACATGAAAAAATTTGATAAAAATTCAGATTATGATGTCAAGAAAGAGAATCGAGGAGAATTTATGGATGCATATAACGATGTTTATATAGCGCTGGCTAAATATAAGGAACAAATAGGAATCATTGAAGGTATAAAAATCGCTGTAAATGATGAAATCGATCAAAGCGCGAAACATGGAGTATAAAACATTTACATAAAATAATCTTTTAATCTTCAAAATCTTTTAATCTTTTAATCACATCCACAATGGACATCAAAGAACTTCTTACCACACTCAATCCACATCAATTGGCATATGTAAACCTAGACTTGCCAAATCCTCAGAACGGCGAATATATGCTCGCTGTCTTTCATCTTGTTCCATGAGGAAAGTTGAATATTTTACAAGCTGCTTGTGAAGTGTCAGCAGAATCCAGTACCGGAACCAACTTTGCGGTGCAGACAGAAACTCCTTTTTCTCGTGAGATGAATTCATTGGTGTACAAAATAGATCTGGAGAAGAACCTCGTTTGGATAGCCTATCCGCGAAGATTATTTGATCGCGGAGGAAATGTCCAGAATATTCTGACGTATATCGTAGGGAATGTGCTCTGAATGAAACAGGTCAGCGCATTGAAATTGCTTGATGTGCGATTTCCAGAAACGATGCTAGAACAATATGATGGACCAAGTTATACCTTAGACGATATGAGAAAATATTTAAACGTGTATGACAGACCGATTTTGTGAACGATTGTAAAGCCCAAGATGGGACTGACTTCTGCGGAATATGCCGAAGTGGCATACGATTTCCGGGTAGGAGGTGGCGATTTCGTCAAAAACGACGAACCGCAAGCAAATCAGGATTTCTGTCCGTATGATAAGATGGTGAAATATGTCAAAGAAGCTATGGAAAAAGCCGTCAAAGAGACAGGACATAAAAAAGTCCATTCCTTCAATGTCTCAGCAGCTGATTATGACACGATGATCGCGAGATGTGAAATGATCAGAAATTCATGAATGGAAAAAGGAAGTTACGCTTTTCTTATAGATTGAACAACCGCAGGACGGATGGCAGTACAGACCTTGAGAAGAAAATATCCTGATGTCTTCATTCACTTTCATAGAGCAGGACACGGTGCATTCACCAGACCGGAAAATCCTATCGGATTCACGGTATTGATACTTTCAAAATTTGCTAGACTTGCAGGTGCTTCATGAATCCACACCGGAACCGCCGGAGTAGGAAAAATGGCGGGTACGCCGGAAGAAGATGTCACTGCAGCACACAATATCCTTCAATTAGTCGCTGATGGACATTTCTTTCATCAATCACGAGGTCAGATTCCAGAAAAAGACGCAGACTTCGTCCAGGATGTCCAGCAAGATATAGCTCATCACGCAGTTTTGCAGGATGATAGTCGAAGAACTATCAAAAAATGCTGCCCTATTATTTCATGATGATTGAACCCGACATTACTCAAACCGTTTATCGACGTGATGGGCAATGTAGACTTCATTACGACTATGTGAGCTGGCTGTCATGCGCACCCGGGTGGAACACAAAAAGGAGCGACCGCTTTGGTTCAGGCTTGCGAGGCGTATCAGAAAGGAATAGATATCCATGAATATGCCAAGGATCACGTGGAATTAGCTCAGGCAATTGAGTTTTTTGAAAAGAAAGAAAATAAAGAAGTAAGACACTCTGAAAGAGCTGAAAGCAATTAGTCGATAGTCGATAGTCTTTAGCCGATAGTTATTCAATCTTTTAATCTTAATAATCTTTTAATCTTTTAATAATAATATATGTCTAAGAAAACAAAGGTAAAAAAAGCTATGTTTACCGCAAGAACCAAGATTATCGATATCCATGAATGAGAAGATTTAGTGGTATTGATCAATGAACAAGATGCTTGGGAACATGGAATTACGAGCATGGACAAAGTGTCACTCATCTATGATGACAAGGAATTTGTCTTTGATGTAAACTTATCCTCTCATTTTGTGCAGCGTGGAGAAGTAGGGATATTCGAAGACGTGAGAGAAAAATATGAGATGAAAGGCGGACAACTCGTTACCGTAGCATTTACTAAGAATACTTCAGAATCATTGGAAGCGCTCAAAAAATGATTGACCGGCAAGAGACTAAATCAGAAAGAAATATTCGCAATTATGAAAGATATTTCAAATAATAGATTTACTGACATCTTGACGACGTACTTTTCTGCGATGGGGTTCTTTTTCCCTTCCAAAGATGAGGATCTGTATCGGATGGCAAAAGCAATGGCGGAAACAGGTGAGATGCTTCATTTTCCAGGAGTAGTCGCTGATAAGCATTGTATGTGATGAGTACCAGGAAACGAAACAACAATGATCATGATACCATTGCTTACGTCATTGTGAATCAAAATGCCAAAGACATTTTCCAAGGCTATTACGACTCCAGCGGCTACCGGTGAATGTGTAAGCGTGCTTATGAATATTTCATTCAGCAAAAAAGAAATTGAAGCATTAGTCAAAAAAAATAATTGTTGCTTAGTTCGGGGAGGTGGATTGGATCTAGCACCAACAGATGAAAAACTCATCAAAGTCGCATATCCGTTATCCATGCAATCCTATTCAAGAACTATCGTCAGTATCATGGCCAAGAAATATGCAATGGGAATAAATCATTCACTGATCGACATCCCCGTATGACCTACAGCAAAAGTACCAGATATGAAGACGGCAAAATTACTCAAGAAAAAATATGAATATGTCGGCAAAAAACTTGGTATGAAAGTGCATGTAGAGATCACTTCAGCATTACAGCCAATTTGAGCAGGTGTAGGAGCAGTGATGCAGGTAAGAGAGGTATTAAGAGTACTTCAGCAACATGAAAAAAGGCCGATGGATCTTGAAAAAAAAGCAGTCTATCTCGCATCTAAGATTATTGAACTTGTCGGGATGGCAAAAGGGCAAGATGCAGAAAAACTTGCTTACGGACAGCTTATCAGCGGCAAAGCATGGGCTATGATGCAAAAAATAATTTCAGCGCAGCATGGTAATCCCAAGGTGCATTCAGAAAAATTAGCGTTAGCAAAAATCCAAAAAGACGTCCACGCAGAAAAATCAGGAAAAGTGAAATATATTGATATGAAGGTGGTAAACGTAGCTGCGAGAACACTCGGTTCTCCATTGGATTTACAAGCGTGATTATATTTACATAAAAAACTTGGCGATAAAGTCAAAAAAGGTGAAATGATTTACACCATGTACGCCAATGATGAAAGCAAAATCAGATTAGCGAAAGAGTTTTTAGATGAGAAAAAGATGTATGAAATCGCTTAATTCAGAATT
>Ga0172379_10008386_pt1 | contig 13017 bp, 9 predicted proteins | sample GrowelOW334metaG_FD_119756 | JGI IMG/M metagenome (GOLD analysis project Ga0172379, IMG submission 119756) | Groundwater microbial communities from an aquifer near a municipal landfill in Southern Ontario, Canada - Groundwater well OW334 metaG | ecosystem: Environmental > Aquatic > Deep... | reverse complement strand
TGTTTCATCCAGTGTTTTGCCTTTGAGCAAACGGGGCAAAACCGATTTCTTTAAAAGCAAAAAGGCATCTGTATCCCTGAAAAACCCAGTCACATTGATGAGTAAGTCCTGGTACAACAAATCCACTTCATCATTGGCTTGCCCAATTAACTCGGCATATTGTTTGATCGTTTTTATTTTATTAATCAACATCCTTCGTAGCATCCGCCTCTTGATGGTGTTCATTTTGTAGTGACTGAAATCAATATTCTTTTTTTTCAGCAAAAGCTGAAGAATATTTTTCAAATCGGGATTACTGTTATCTATTTCATCTTCCGGTACATTTTTGACTTCACGACGCCTGATCAAAGGATGTTTACTTATCCAGTTTAACTCTGCTGCAATTTCTTTAGGCGATAAAACAAAATCAACCACGCCTTCGTCAATCGCTGAATGAGGCATACTTGTAAATTTTGCTGAATCGTCCTGGGCAAAAGTGATACCTCCTGCTTCTTTTATTTCTTTCAACCCGCGTGTGCCGTCGCTTGCACTGCCCGATAACACTACGCCGATAACATTTTCCTTGCGCGCTTCAGCCAATGATGAAAACAGCACATCTATGGACAGGTTTGTGGTTTTGTCTTTGGACCTGGAAATTAATTTTATATGGCCATCCGTCACCTCAATCTCTTTATCGGCAGGAATCACATACACATTGTTAGGTTCCATCTTCTCCATATCATCAATCTCCTGAACAACCATTTCAGTTACTTTTGACAATATCGAAGTAAGCAGACTTTTGTGGTCAGGACTTAGATGTTGCACAAAAATGTACACCATTCCTGTAGTGGGAGATAGATTTTCCAATAGCTGTGTTACCGCTTCCAATCCACCCGCGGAAGCGCCAATTGCGACAACTGTAAAGAGCTTTTCCTTACTTCCGGAACTGGCAAGAGCCTTTGTGCGCTCAACTTTAACGCCCTCTTTCTTCCCGGTTTCGCTACTTTTCTTTTCCGGCCGGGCAGTTGATGATTCTTTTTTAGAAATATCCTTTTTTGTATTGTTGAGTGGTATTGGTTTCATTCAGGTCGATTTGTGTTTAAGGGAGGAGAGTAGCAACGCAGAAATGGCGTGAATATGTATGCGGAAAAAGATCCAAGGAAGTGTTTCAAATGGTAAATTTAATCAAGTTCTTTGAGAAAAAGAAACACCAGAGGGTCAAGAGTGCCGGGCCAGGGCAGATTTGTTTTGTCAAGCCTTTCCAATAAGAAAAACAATTCCAAAATAATCATAGCAGGAAAGAGAGTGATCACCAATGCTTTGTTAAGCGTAAAAACTCTGAAATGTGTGAAAGATGTAACTTTAATCAAAAGTTATGTAACTCTTTTCCCCGGAACCGTATCCAATTTTGTCTTCAAGGATCAATTCACTAATTCAAATTAAAAAATTTCTTAACGTTGTTACGAAATTATGAATATGAGAAAGCTGTACCTGTTGCTGTTTCCATGTATTATTTTGATTGCAGATTATCACTCGGCTTTTGGTGTTTCTGCATATCCTTTCCCGATTGAGATTGTTCAACCCGATGGCTCCAGGATTACGATTATCACCAAAGGGGACGAACATCTTAAATGGGCCCAGACTATTGATGGATATTCGATTATGCACAATAGCAAAGGTATTTATGAATACACAAAGCTTAGTCCCACCTTGGATATGATCCCGTCGGGTATTCGGGCCAAAAATGTACCGGAAAGAAGCAACTTGGATATTCAATTTTTAAACAATACCCCTAAAGGGCTTGTCTATTCAAAAAGTCAGGTTGGGATGATGAAAAGTATCTCCAGGATGTATCAGAAGTACACCATGAAGGCTTTCCCTACCTCAGGTTCAAGAAAATTGATTTGTATTCTGATTGGATTTACGGATCTGGCATTCACAAAAACAAAAGCTGATTTTGAAAACTTATTTAATCAGGTAGGGTATTCTGTCGATGGTGCAACCGGTAGTGTCTTTGATTACTACAAGGAAAATTCATACAATCAGCTTAACCTGGCAGTTACTGTTGCCGGTCCATTCACCGCAGCCCATAGCATGGCCTATTATGGGGCCAATGATGCCAGTGGAAGTGATGTTAATCCGGAGGCTTTGGTCACTGAAGCTGTAACCCTGGCGGATCCTTCTGTTAACTATGCCGATTTTGACAATGACAATGACGGGACTGTAGACGGCGTTTTTGTGATTCATGCAGGTTACGGAGAGGAGGCTGGCGCATCATCCAATACCATTTGGGCACACACCTCGTCCATTCCGCCTTTAACTCTCGATGGAAAGACAGTTAGCGACTACGCATGCTCGCCTGAGTTAAGAGGGGTCAGTGGGACAGGATTAACACGTATTGGCGTAATATGCCATGAGTTTGGACATATATTGGGTACGATGGATTTTTATGATACAAACTTTACCACCAATGGTTCGTACAATGGCACCGGTGACTGGGACATCATGGGTGAAGGTTCCTGGAACAACAACGGAACCACTCCGGCACATCACAACCCATACTCCAAGATAATCGTTTATGGTTGGGCAACAACAAAATTATTCACCTCGGGAGCAAATATTACGCTGAACAATGCCGAGCAGAACAGCAATAGCTTCTATTTGATCAAAACGACGACTTCCAATGAATTTTTCCTGCTGGAAAACAGGCAAAAGCAAAAATTTGACAGCTATATTCCCGGTCACGGTATGATTATTTACCATGTAGACGGTAATTATATCACTAGCTCGGCAGATGCAATTAATGCAGGTAGTCACCAGGGGATGTATCCTGTTTGTGCCAATGCCACCGGTCTCCCTCCGGCCACTTATGGAGTAATCAACGGCAGTGGATTACCATTCCCGGGATCCGGCAATAGAACTTCTTTTTCAGATACAACTATACCCAATGCATTGTCATGGGCCTCTGCCAATACCAATAGCCCCATTACCAACATCACGGAGGATAATATCAATAAAACAGTTTCATTTACTGCCCCAACATTACCAAATCGCCCTGTTGCAACAACTGCATTGCCCGCCACAAATATTCTTCAAACTGTTTTTGATGCCAACTGGAACACATCGGCTACTGCGACCGGCTATCGACTGGATGTTGCCACCAATATTGGCTTTACAACTTTCGTAACCGGATTTAATGACAAAGATGTTGGTAATGTTAAAACCTTTCATGTTTCAGGATTAAATGCAAGAACAGGATACTATTACAGGATTAGAACTTATAATATTGGCGGGATATCTGATAACTCGAATATAATTACGCTAAATACATTATCTAACCCGCCTGCTGCTCCAGCCAAACTCACTGAAGTTTCGTGCAATAATCTGGTTACGCTAAAATGGAGAAAGAACAACGAACCCTATTTCCTTCGCTACCGCATCTATGGTGGAACAACAAATAATCCAACAACAAAAATAGATTCCACCACTACCAATAGCTCCGATACGGTCAAAGTTATCATAGGGCTTACTCCTGGCCAAACCTATTATTTCCGTATAACTGCGGTAAATGACGATGGACCCGAAGGCGCTTTTAGCAACCAGGCAATTGCACTTGTAAAAACAGGAGTAATACCCTTTATTAAAGCAAAATGGGGCGATGTATTGATATGTTCCAATCTGGGCGATTCAATTGCAAGATATCAGTGGTTCAAGGGTAACTCGCTAATTCCGGACGCAATTAAACAATATTATGTAACAAACAAGTTGCCTGGTTCCTATTCTGTTGAAACCATTGATTTCGAGGGATGTCAAAATTCCTCCAATACAATTTCAGCTTTAGGACTGAAATCACTTACCGTCTACCCAAATCCGGCAACTGTTAATTTCTCACTGAAATTAAATGGTCTGCCGGAAGGGACAGCCATCATCAGTATATTGAATTCTTCCGGTATAAAAGTGATGGAATTCCAGGCCGAAAATATGAACAATGAATTGCTTAAAGTAATCCCGGTAGGCAATTTAGAGGCTGGAATCTATGTTGTTCAGGTGTTGCTGAACCAAAAAGAGATCTATTCAACAAAGATCGTAGTCAAAAAGTAGGTGCCTTAATGAGTAAAATAGGATGAGCATGAGATTCACATCAACAGTATTACGACAACTCCTTTTCACGGCATTTCTGATGTTAGGCTTTCATCATGAAATCTTTTCTCAGGAGGCCGATAGCAGCAAAGTTAAACGGCCGGGTCTTTTTGTTGGCTTTGCTTTGGGTACAGCTCAGTCTCAGATCAACAATGCAGGAATATTATCCGTTTCTGCTATTCATTCCGGCATGAAGAGTAGTTTCATGGGAACATTGGAATTTGGATACTTCTTTTCGGATTATATAGGACTATCCTCCGGAATCGGGTTCATTTCTGCCAATGGGCAGGTTACCCTCAGTTCCTATCAAAATAAGTTTAACACCACCGATTCCGAGAATGAAACCTACGAGAGGCAAGTCTCGGGGACCAATATAAAAGAGGTGCAGAATATTGGTTTTTTAAGTGTCCCAATTCTTCTGAATATCCGGTTACCTCTCAATAAGAAGATGGGATTTTTCTTGCAAACAGGTATAGATGTGTTAGTTCCAATCACTAAAAATTATCATAGCAGCGGGACCTTCACCTACAAAGGATATTATCCTGCATACAATGTCCTCCTGGAAAATCTTCCCGCATATGGTTTTCTGAGCAACGCCAATATTGCTACTGACGGTAAATTAGAACTAAAACCGCTCTGTTTTGATGCCATTGCCACTGCAGGATTTGATTTTTCTATTCAGAAGAATATGCAGTTTGCGATTGCAGCCAGTTACAATCAATCACTTTCCAACATCTCTGGATACACATTACCTGAAAAATTCCGGCTTTCAACGGATGTGAATCAAATGAACAGCCTTATGGGAGGAAGCAGCAAAGCAACTGTTCAGTCAATGGGCTTGAAAATCACGCTAAGGTATTTTCTGACCAAATATTGATTGAAGCCGGATGATAATAAGAGACTGTTAATGTTTTTGGTTCTCCTTTCTTTACATTTGGAAACTAATATCCTTCCCCTTTCTTTTAATTTTTTTCAATACCGGTGATCTCTCCTTTATCATCATCAAGACTTAAATTTATTGTGACGTATATTCGAATCAGATTTTTGCATCTGTTTTATTTTCTGATTGTTATCTTTCTTATTTCGCCTTTGACAGGACGATCCCAGAAAATTCAGGGGATAAAGATTCAGGGTGTTAATCTCAAAATTCGCGACCACCAGGCTGATGGATTTATAGACCTTCCTGATTCTCTTAGTTCGGGCACCTATCTTGTACGTGCCTCTGTAAGAACATCAGGGATTATTACATTCAAAGAAATATTCATAGCCAACAGATTTGCCGTTACTCCTGAAACTAATGCAAGCCTGATGCATTCAAAGGCATTTCATGTAGTACCCGGTAGCCTTTCAACCATAGAGATAGTTGGGATTGAGAATACATATCAAACATGATCAACAGCCATTTTAGCATAAAACTACCGAATGAAATACTGAGCAATACATACGGGGATCTACTGGTTGAAATTGTTGACAAGAGTGTTGAACCAATATGCAAGTTCGAAAAATCCGCAAAGTGACAAGCAGTAGGATGCCAGAGTTTCAGAGCCTCTCCTATTAAAAAAAATAAGTTATATATTTAGGAAAACTTTATACTGTAGTATGGTTTCAAAACGTCAGTCAATGATAAAAATATTGAATTCATTATTTGTATTTATTGTTTTTATTGTCGGTAGCGGATGTTCGGTATCGAATAAGCAACCATTGATTCAGCATGTAAATGGAGCTCAAAAGGTGGATTCAAATGAGATCTGGTTAACCCATGAGCATATTATGGTAGATTTTGTGGGCGCCGACAGCATTCAACCCAAAAGCTGGAACCATGAAACTGTTATCAGGGAAGTATTCCCTTTTTTAGAGGATCTCAAAGAATTTAAGGTGAATTATTTTGTAGATGCAACACCAAATTATCTGGGAAGGGATGTGCAGCTTCTCAAAGAAATTGCCGATAAAACTGGGATCCGGATGGTAACAAATACGGGTCTGTACGGAGTCCGGAACAATAAATTTATTCCGGAATATGCCCGGGAAATGAGCGCCGAAAATCTTGCCGGAATGTGGATAAGTGAATTCGAAAATGGAATAGACGGAACATCCATCAAACCGGGTTTCATCAAAATTGGCATAGACAATGCTGATACCTTAAGTCCAATGCATGAGAAGTTGGTAAGAGCCGCAGCGCTAACCCATTTAAAAACCGGCTTGACCATTGCTTCCCACACTGGGAGAGCCGAAGGTCTGTGGCCGCAATTGAACATTCTCAAAGAAGCGGGTGTTTCGCCGGAAGCATTTATTTGGGTACATGCCCAATCAGAAAATAACAATGACAATTATCTGAAAGCCGCAAGGATGGGCTGTTGGATAAGCCTTGACGGATTAGGCTGGGAATTGGACAAACATGTTGAGAAGATTCTGTTCGCCAAACAAAATGGAATTTTAAACCGAATTTTAATCTCGCACGATGCCGGTTGGTACGATCCACAAAAGGAAAAACAGAATATTACACCATACACGAATATCTTCAGGAAACTTTACCCGGAACTCAAATCAAAAGGCTTCTCGGAGGATGATTTTAATTTGTTGATTTCAGTCAACCCATCCAGGGCATATGCGATAAAACTGAGAAAAAGCAGATGACTTGAACCCAATTTATAAATATGCCATCGCCCAACTTTCTTCTTGATTTAGAGACTGTTTAAATTTTTGACACAGGGAATAATTTTCAAATAATCGAGAATTTTGTGTGTATAGATATTTTTACCTTTGGAAAAATTTCAGAGAAAATACTGAGTTCACTGAGCTTAAAAATCGCAAGCGATTTTTCTCTCTCCCGACGTGTCGGGACAAGTTGTGCACTCGGGGATTCCTCAAGTGTTTCGTTGATCAGGCAACAATTTCAAAGCCATCTTTTGTTTCATTCGGGAGTAATAATATCTCTGTGTAATAGTTTTAAACGGTTTCTTAATTTTTATGCAAAAAACAGAAACAAATGAAAACATTCTTAACTGCGGGGGCAATCAGTGGAGCATTGGCCGTTCTGCTCGGGGCTTTTGGAGCTCATCTGCTCAAACAAATGATTTCACCCGATATGCTTGAAGTGTATAAAACAGGAATCCAATACCAGTTTTATCATACATTTGCCTTGCTGGGTGTTGGTATCCTAATGAATTTCAAACCAACAAAAACCCTAAAATGGTCGGGTTACCTTTTCATTGCAGGAACCACCATTTTTTCAGGGTTTCTTTATCTTCTGGCGATAACTGGAATAAAAGCGCTTGGAATGATCGTCCCGATAGGAGGTCTAACATTGGTTGCTGCCTGGATTCTCCTGTTGATTCATATTCTGAGAATCAGGTCTTGATATTGAATTCTCCCTTCCCCAATATTCAGAGGAGCAAAAAGGTTATTAACTAGTGTCCCTGAGTCGTAGGTAATGTAAATGAAACAACAGTGCCTTTACCCATTTCGCTGTCTATGGTTATCGTTCCTTTGTTTTTCTCAATGAAATCTTTGACGGGAATTAATCCTAAACCGGTACTCTTTTCAACTTAACATCCAAAATGAGTGAAGGCAAAAATAACATTCATTACTTAAATCCGGCTTATGGCAATCTTCTTTCATTTTCAGGCCTGGCCTTCATAACAGGTTTTCCTGGCAATTTAGCCTGTCTCATTGCTGCATTGTAAACAAAAGAAGCTGTAATGACGGCATTTTGTTTAAGATCATCCATGACCAGTCTTTCATAGGTATCCATCGTGGTATGATACCCTCGTCCGTATTCAATGGCATCCTGGATAAATTGAAAGCCAGGCAGTCCGACCGCATCAAATGCCAGGTGATCGGTCCCCGAAGTATTCCTGATAGTCGTTGTGGAAGCCCCCATATCGGCAAAAGGTTTGAGCCATTCTTCAAAGATGGGTCTCACCAGTTCATTTTCCTGCAAATAAATTCCGCGGTATTTTCCGCTTCCGTTGTCCATATTGAAATATCCGGCAAACTTGTCAAATTCGGGTTTGTGCTCTTTTGTTTTGGGATCCACCAGGTACTTCTCCACATATCCGCGTGAGCCATTCAGTCCTTGCTCCTCACCTCCCCACAATGCAATGCGGATTGTCCTTCGCGGCGCAATATCCAGACTTTTCAATATCCGGATTGCCTCAAGCATTACCACACATCCCGAGGCATTGTCTGCTGCGCCAGTTCCTCCATGCCACGAGTCGATATGCGCTCCCAGCATCACCACCTCTGTTTTAAGTGTTTTATCAGTACCCGGAATTTCCCCAATTACATTATTGACTACAGGGCTATCGAAAAATTTATTTTGTATGTCGATTTCCATCTCCACGGGAACATTATGACGAAGAAGTCTTTCCATCCTTGCAAAGTCTTCATTCGGAAGATTTAATTCTGCGATTGGCTGACTTGTCCCAGCGATGTAGGTCGCTCCATTGGATCTTGGGATATTGTATATTCCTGAGTTATTAAGGATGACCGCTACCTTTTCTGCGGTCAGCATTTCATTGATTTTTGATCGCAAAGCCCTTTGGATCTGAAATGTAGCAAAATCAAAATTGGGCCGATTTGATGGTCCGGTGGAGGTTGCCATTGCCAGTTCTTTAAGCTGATCATTGGTTAAACGGCTTGCCAAAGGATCAAAGCTGATGGTATAGGTTGAAAAGGAAGGCATCATGACTATTTTGCCCGATAGTTTTCCTTTGTATTTTTCAAGGTCGGCTTCGGTCTTTACATTGAGAAACAGAACTTCGCCTTTGATCAGTCCGGTCGTACTTCCTGTCCATGCTACAGGATTACAGGCAAAACTGGTATAATAAGGGGAAATCATGGCCGCATAGGTTTTTTGGTTATCCCATCCTCCACGGCTGAATTCCCTTGCCGGTTCAATCCGAACATTTTGCAATCCCAATTCTTCCATTTTCTTCCTGGCCCATTCATTTCCTCGGTTATTCCCGGTTGAACCTGTTAGTCGCGGTCCCACGAAATCAGTGAGCCAGAAAGCCATCTCTTCAATTCCGGAATTTTTCAGACCTTCCTGCTTAATTTTATAGATCATGCCAAGGTCGACATTTTCATTCTGTGATTGAGACAAAAAAGGCAATAAAAAGAAAATTGAAAAAACTGTAAAGATTCTAAAAACGTTCATTTGGTGATTGTTAAGGTTGTTAGCAAAATTCAAAAGTAGCGAAAAATCATAAATATGGCGTCTTCCATGTGGAAAACAACAATAAAATAATTGTCCGATCAACATTTAACCCGGATCTATTCTTCTTGCAATGCCAGGCATGTTTTGTACTTTTGCTTATTCATCCATCTATTCTGTTTAAATGAACAAACGAATTATCTACCTTTTTTTTGTAATTATCTTATCAATAAGTTGCTCTTCAAAGAAACACCTGATATTTAACAATGTTCCTATTGATGGAGCTCTGAATAAATTTGCAATGGAACTGACCAAATCAGGATTTATCCTGGCTGACACGGCAAAAAAAAATGAAATCCTGCTTAAAGGAGTATTTTTAAATAAGGATTGTAAGATTTACGTTTTGGGTACAAATGGAAATAATTTGGTTTATAAAGTAATTGCCGAACTGCCAGTCGAAGGTCATGATTCACTTCAGTCTCATTTTGAAAAGTTGCAGAAGCTGTTCTCAATAAAATATGGAATCGGATACAGTAAATACCAGCAATACAAAAAGAGGGAAAGACTACTGTATAAAGTGCCGGCCAGGGAAGTAATGCAAGGGGATATTACCAAATATATCACAGATTCAGGTGAAATAACTTTGGAAGTCCAGGAAGGATTTATTTCAATAACTTATTTAGATCAACTGAATAGTGAAATCTGGAAGAGAGAAATGGGGGAAGTGAATAAAAAGGAGCTAAACGAAGAGAGATAGAATTACACCTCCCAGAATAACCCAAATGACTTCTACCTTTCGCACCAACAATGCAAAGGTCGTTACTGTAAATATTTCATTAACAAGCGTCCAGTTTAGCAGGAGGAGGTCATTCCACATCTTCGCTTTTAAAGTGATCGAGTTGTTCTATATTCAACTTTTCTTCTCTGAATTTTCTCGTGAGTAACCAAGTGAAATATTATTTTCAATTGAGGATAATGCCAGTGATTGAATAGTCTCACTTGTTACCAGTTGATTGATTTCATCCCGGATAAGGCCGTATTGGTGGTGAAGGGGACATGGGTTATTCTCATCGCAATTCTTCAACCCAAAACCACACCCTATAAATAGTTCATCTCCTTCGATGGCGATGATAATTTCTTTTAGAGGCAAATCTTTCTTCTCCGGATCCAGAAAGAATCCCCCTCCCTTTCCTTTCAACGATCTAACAAAACCTTGTTTGGCAAGGCGCTGAAAAATTTTAGCCGTATAAAAAAAAGGCGCTTCTATTTCGTGTGCAATCTCAGCAACTCCCGGTCTTTTGTCTTTCAGGTTCTGAATCTGGATGTACACCATTCCTCTTAAAGCGTATTCTGTCTCTTTTTTAAACACATTCAGCGGCTTTCGTTGTTTAACTCCCTGCAAAAGTAAAAAAAATCAGTTTACTTATAAATATTAAAAGACCTTTTTGTCTTTTAATATAAAAAGAATATATTTGTCGGGTAGAAATCTACAATGAACAACACATTAAAGGCTATGAAGATGAAAACAGCTACTCAAAATTTAGAAAACGATCATGTCAGCATATTGAAATTGATTGAGGTAATGAATATGATGGTTAAACTACCGGATACCAATATTTCTCATTTAGAAGAAGTTGTTGAACTGATCAGAAAATTTGCAGATGGACTTCACCATGCGAAAGAAGAAACCCTACTTTTCCCTCTTATGGGCGAAAAGGGCTTCTCGATGCAACAGGGTCCCATTGCCGTCATGCTGATGGATCACGAACAAGGCAGGGCTTTTGTCCGGGGTATAGCAGATCAAATTCAATTTTACAAATCCGGTCAGCTAAGCGCGCTTAATCTTGTTTATGCCAACATGAGCGGATACTCAGAATTATTGAGTAACCATATTACCAAAGAAAATAATATCCTATTCAGGATGGCTGACAATGTTTTCACAGCTGAAAATCAACAATCACTTCTACATCAGTTTCAGTTGATTGATGCTGGATCCGACGGTGGCATCTCTGCAAAGGATTATATCGGCCGAGTTGAAATTCTTGCCAAGATATATCTCACACCCAATTAATTAACAAATCATTCATTCATCTAAATTAATCATTATGACACCTAAGAAACTATGGTTAGGCTTTATTGCTGTCATGACCATCTCTTTTGCCGTTTTGATCTACTATGGCATTGAGATCTACAGGGAAGCGCCTCCAATACCTGACAAAGTAATTACATCGGATGGCACATTGCTTTTTACCGGACAGGACATTAAAGATGGCCAAAACGTATGGCAATCTATGGGCGGACAGGAAATGGGCACAATCTGGGGACACGGCGCCTACCAGGCGCCCGACTGGAGTGCCGACTGGTTGCACAAAGAAGCACTGTTTATATTGAATAAACTGTCGCTCAAAACAACAGGTAAATCCTACAACGAACAGACAGATGAGATCAAAGCCGGACTGAAAATTACCCTTCAGCGCGAACTACGAAAAAACACCTACGATCCGCAAAGCAAAATCATCACCATATCGACCGACAGGGCTGAAGCCATTGCCTCAAACGGCAAATTTTACAGTGGATTATTTACCAACGATCCTGCACTGCTCAAACTCAGGCAGGCCTACAGTATCCCGGACAACGCCATCAAATCCCAGGAGCGGCTCAAACCGCTCAACGCATTTTTCTTCTGGACAGCATGGGCGTGCGTCACTCAACGCGTTGGGCAAGATATTACTTACACGAACAACTGGCCATCTGAAGAGCTGGTAGGCAACCATCCTACCGGAGCATTACTCTTGTGGACCGGATTTAGTGTCATCCTGTTGCTGGCCGGAATCGGTATGATGGGGTTCTACTATGCCCGCAAAAGAGAGGAAAGCGTTGATGAAATACCAACCAAATTTCCATTGGCCGACTATGTTCAAACTCCCTCGCAGAAGGCTACCGTCAAATATTTCTGGATAGTCTCAGCATTGTTTCTTGTTCAAGTAGTAGCGGGGATCATTACCGCACACTATACAGTTGAAGGTCAGGCATTCTTCGGATTTCAGCTGTCTCAATGGCTACCCTACTCCATCTCCCGCACCTGGCATATACAGATCGCCATTTTTTGGATTGCTACCTCCTGGTTGGCTACAGGACTCTACTATGCTCCTGCCATCTCAGGTGTAGAACCCAAATATCAGAAATTGGGTGTGAACGTCCTATTCCTGGCACTGCTGGTGATCGTCGTAGGTTCATTGGCAGGCCAGTGGATGGGCATCATGCAAAAGCTGGGTTACATTCAGAATTTCTGGTTTGGACACCAGGGATATGAATATGTTGATCTTGGTCGATTCTGGCAAATATTCCTCTTTCTTGGACTTTTCATCTGGTTATTCCTGATGGGAAGAGCTATCTGGCCGGCCTTGAAGGTCAAATCAGAAAGCCGTAACCTCTTGATTTTATTCCTTATCTCTTCCATCGCTATCGCAGCATTTTACGGCGCCGGACTAATGTGGGGACGTCAAACCAATCTCGCGGTTGCTGAATACTGGCGATGGTGGGTTGTTCATCTTTGGGTAGAAGGATTTTTTGAAGTCTTTGCCGCTGTCGTAATGGCCTTCCTGTTTGTCCGTATGCAAATCGTCAAAGCAGCGACTGCAACAACCGCAGTTCTCTTTTCGACAATCGTCTTTTTATCAGGCGGTATCCTGGGTACTTTTCACCACCTCTATTTTACCGGCACCCCGACTGCCGTCATGGCA
>Ga0172379_10008385_pt1 | contig 13018 bp, 7 predicted proteins | sample GrowelOW334metaG_FD_119756 | JGI IMG/M metagenome (GOLD analysis project Ga0172379, IMG submission 119756) | Groundwater microbial communities from an aquifer near a municipal landfill in Southern Ontario, Canada - Groundwater well OW334 metaG | ecosystem: Environmental > Aquatic > Deep... | reverse complement strand
ATGATTTTCTTTATTCTTTTTAATTGCATCGGCATCGACTGTTACTTCACCCAGATTGACCATACGCAGTCCTCCTTCAGTATAATACTTTTCCTTGCTCTGAAGGGAATAGTCATTAAATGCTAATGTGTCAACCGGATGTTGAACCGGAATATAAACATCTGTTTTTGGAAACACATCTGGATCAGAGATAATTTCAACATCACCAATAGTATTCTTCTTCTTTGCCTTCAATATAAAAGAGGTACTATCCGGAAAATCAATACCATCAATTAAAAAACAACCTGTAGAATCCGTTTGGGTCAGTTTAATTGTTGATCTATAGGGTGAAAACAGGATGATTCCGCAATTTTTGGATGGTTTATTAAAAATATTCAATACCTTACCCGTAATCGTTTGTCCCGCTTCCATATAATAGGGCAGTGGTTCCTGTTTTCCTTTTATTATGTCCGCTGTATTGAATCGACTCCAACCCTGAGTCAGCATGAGAATATCCTGTTTTTCGCGGGTGGAATCTGTATTGTTTTTAAAATAGGCTGCCGGGTCCTCAATATATCCTCTGATATCCGAACATAACAAAAGATAACTCAATATATTGTCAGAAAGACTGTCTTGTTTTACAGTGCTGTTATCGGTGATACTGATTGAAAAATTTCCGGTAAGGGATTTTCCTAAAGCTGACTGTATCTTCAGACTCAGATTGACCGGTTTTCGTTTCCCGTAAACCGGTTTATCAGTCTCCATATTAATTATTGGGGTATTCTGTTGATTAACAAAGCTAAGCCTTTCGCAGTATGTATTTCCAACTGAATCAATAATAGCAAAAGATACGATCCCTTCAGGAAGTAATGATTCGGAAATATAGCCTCTCACATGTTGGTCTAATGCCTGAATGACCAATACTCTGCCACGAGAATGAATTAATAAAAACAAAGCACTATTTTGTATGGCTGTATTGTTTCTTATTTCGTAATAAAACCTGCTTTTATTATGGCTTAAATGCAAAGATACACCCTGTGTCTGAGAAGCCGGAAGCTCAAACCGTTTTACCATTCCGTTTTTAGCCTTTACAAGGGCATAATATTTTTCTCCCGAATTGGGTTGAAGTGTAAACTTTCCCATTCCTTTATGGCTGGTGCTGAATTGAGTTACTTCAGTATTTTGATCGGAAAAAATCTTTCCCGTCACTTCAACGGATAAACCATCGGGTCCAATGGCCTTAAATGCAATTATTTGAGGAAAGTTGGTTAAGAGATTGCCACTTTCAGGAAAAAACTGAACATCAAAATCGTTATTCAATACGGGAATAAAGAATCTGTTTTTATATTGATAGCCCGGATCGTTAATGGATACTTCAATGAACTTTGATGTGCCTTCTTTAACAGTCTCATCAGTCAAAAGCCAGCTTATTTTCCCCTCTTTATCGGTTATGAGAGTTGTTTTTTTATTTCTGTCAGTATTCCAGTTTTGAATAAGTTCAACAGTCTTTCCTATAACCGCTTTCTTTGAAGCATCGCTGAAAATAATCGAAACCGGCGTTTGATCATTAATGGTTTTACCATATATTATCCGGCTTGAAACAAAATTATCGATAGCATTTCCTATGTAAATATTCTTTTTAAAAAAGAAATCCGTTCCTATATTTTGCATCCAATAGGTATAGGCACGCAAAGCATAATTGCCGGAAGAAAGTTCGGGTTTTAGTTCTATAAACCCGGCAAATCCTAACGAATCCTTTTTAATTTTAACCCGGGTGATGACGGCATTTGACTTGTCTATTAGTTCTACGTAAATAAATTGGCTTAAAGTATTCGGAAGATGGTAGGCGGCATTTACAACATAAGCTTTAAACCAGATTGCTTCCCCTGCACTATAATATGGTTTGTCGGTTTGGAGGTAAACCTTTTCCTGAGGTACATTGACTAAGTATTTGCCGAATAGTGTTTCAATTTTTCGACTGAAGACCTGTCCCTGATTATTCACCGAAAATGAATAAAATGATATTGAAGCAAATAAAACAAGCAGTGTTAATCGGTCTGCTTGTTTGATAATTAATTTTTTAGCTATTTCAGGATCTGATTTTTTCATACACAGATTCAATTTACATATCAGGAAATGAAATTTACAGGAATTGGTAGAAATATTGATATAGAATAAATGATCCTCTTTATGATACACCCTGTTAGTTAAGTTCAGTAGCTTTCAGGTTGTAGATATATCGGGAAAATATTTTGTTAATTTAGGATATCAAAAATTGAGCCACCTTTTTCAAGCCACAAAAAGGGATCAGTACCCTTCACGCCTTAACATCCCCTGAAACCGGCAAATCTCACCCTTATTGGTAATTCCTTCCAAAGTCACCGAATAATTGTCCGGTTTGTCAGCTGTGTAGAATTTAACATGAACTGTTCCCGTACTATCGGCAACCAGTTTCGGATTCCAATAAATGGTTGTTCTCAGATCCGGTTGTGAATTTAACCGGACACTATCGATATTATACTTTGGTACATAGAATTCACTTGGCTTTTGGTAGCCGAGCGGAGTTACCGATATTAAACTAATCGGAGTCTGGGCCTTCCGTATATATCCCTTTTTTAGCGAAATTGCAACCACTCCGTTACCACCACGTGAACCAAACATTGTTGCACCGGCTCCCTTGAAAACCGAAATGTCTTCAATATCCTCGGTGGTAAGGTAAGCGACATCCTCAATATTATTTGATTCAATTTCATCTATCAGAAATAATGGACTACCTTTTGCACCCCGGATTGTAACATCCTGACCGTTTACCTGAACACCTGCCACCATACTCAGCATCTCAAAAACGGTATATCCCGGATACTTTTCAAGTTGTTCTGAAGTAAACTTATTGTCTTCCATACCTGAGTAATAATGAGTTTCTTCCTTTTTTTTGACCGCGTCTGCACTGACAACCACTTCACCCAAATTCACAACGCGCATACCCCCGTCGTTGTAATATTTTTCTTTACTCTGGAGTAAATAATCCTTTAAATTAACCGAGTCTTTCGTTTGTTGAACGGGAATATATACATCTGATGTAGGGAAAATATCCTGATCGGGGATAATTTCAACATCACCGAAAGTCTTGCTTTTCTTTGCTTTTAATACAAATGAAGTACTGTCAGGGAATTCAATTCCATCTATCAAATAACGCCCGAGACTATCCGTTTGTGCCAGTTTAATCAACGATTTGTAAGGGGAAAACATAATTATTCCACAATTTTTGGAAGGTTTATTGAACAAGTTCAACACCTTCCCTGAAAGTGCCTGACCTGCTTCCATATAATAACCCGGTTCATTATAAATACCTTTGACAACATCAGCCGTGCTGAATCGTCTCCAACCCTGGGTTAACATCAGATTATCCATATTCTCACGGGTTATGTTCTGATTGTCTGTAAAATACGAAGCAGGGTCTTCGATATACCCCTTAATATCTGAACTGAGTAACAAATAGCTGATTATATTATCGGTTAAACTATCCGGTTTTACAATATGACTATCGGTTACACTGATTGAGAAGTTACCTTCGCATGATTTAGCTAAAGCAGACTGTATATTAAACTTCAAATTGACAGGTTCGCGTTTGTCATAAACCGGTTTGTCAGATTCCATTGTAATTGTAGGCGGAATAAGGTTATGTACAAAGCAAAGTCTTTCGCAGTAAGTGTTTCCAATGGAATCGATGACAGAAAAAGAAACAATACCCGGTGGAAGTAAAGTCTCGGAAACTTGTCCGGATATGTCATAAAGTGGAAGTGTAAGAAGCACCCTGCCCCTTGAGTGAATAAGGAGAAATAATGAAGTGTCCGGCAGAGAAGTGCTGTTATTAACTTCGTACAATATTTTTCCTCTGTTGTAAACCAGATGTATTGCAATTCCTTTCTGCTTTGCTACAGGAAAATTAAACCGCTTTTCAATACCATTCGCAGATTTTACAAGAGCGTAATAGTTTACACCCGAATCGGTCTGAATGATAAATTTCCCCATTCCTTTATTTGAACTTGAAAAATCAACCACCTCTTCATTTTTGTCTGAAAACACTTTCCCTGAAACTTTAACAGACAAACCATTTGCGCCGATGGCTTTAAATGCAACAGTCTGAAGATAGTTATTTAACAAGGTACCACTTTCGGGGAAGAATTGTATATCAAAATCGGATCTGAAATCGGGAAGAAAATACTTATTTTTATATTTTAATCCGGTTTCGTTAATCGATGCTTCAACTATTTTCGTTGAATTATCAGTTGAGTCGATAGTCAATATCCAACTGATTTTTCCATCTTTATTGGTTGTCAGTGTAATTTTTTTATTCTGATCCTTACTCCAGTTTTGACTTATTTCTACATTTTTACCTGAAAGAGGATTTTTTGATGCATTGCTGAAAAGAATTGTAACGGGAGTTTTACCATTCAGAGTCTTACCATAGCTTATCTTGCTTGAAACAAAATCGTCGATAGCGTTTCCGATGTAAATAACTTTTTTAAAGAAGAAATCTGTACCGGTATTTTGCATCCAAAAAGTATAGGCACGGAGGGCGTAGTTTCCTGATGGAAGTTCCGGCTTTAAGTCGATAAATCCGGCAAACCCCAGTGAGTCTTTTTTGATTTTTATCCGGGAAATAACAGCACTCGATTTATCAATCAATTCAACATAAATAAACTGACTTAAAGTATTCGGTAGATTAGTAGCAGCATTAACTACATATCCTTTAAACCAGATTTTTTCACCTGCACTATAATATGGTTTGTCAGTTTGAAGATAGACTTTTTCCTGGGGCATACTGACCCATTGTTTAACAAATCGTTTGGCAATTGTTTGTTTGAAAGTTGCTGTTTGAGGGTTTGAAGAAAATGATAAAAAAGAGATTGACAAAAATAATTCTAAAAGAAACAGCCGATAAATATTTCTCATAATCAGTTAATTGAAACCATTCGTAATCATATAATTATAAAAAATTTATTCCAGCAGTTTTGAGGAATGTCGTTCCTGTCTTTTCTTTACCACTACTGATAAAAGAATAGACGCAGTTAAGAATGATACAATAACAGCCAGCGACACGAAATTTGAGATGTGAAATGAGTGTCCGAATTCGGCAGAGAATTCGTTCACACACATTTTAAGTCCGATAAAGGTCAGGATGCCTGATAGTGCATATTTCAGATAATGGAAATAAGCCATAATTCCGTGTAACGCAAAGTACAGCGAACGTAGTCCTAAAATGGCAAATATATTTGATGTATAAACGATAAAAGGATCTTTGGATACGGAAAGTACTGCAGGAATGGAATCGACTGCGAAAATCAGGTCGGATGCTTCGATAAACAGCAGAACAACAAAAAATGGAGTTGCATAAACGATTTTATTTTTCTTTATAAAAAAATGAGGAACAGACATATCGTCGGTTACCGGCATAATTTTCTTGAAAGTCTTGATAACAAAATTCTGGTTGGGATCAAACTCAGATTCTTCTTTCTTTTCAACCAGCATGTGAATACCAGTGTAAATTAAAAAGGCTCCAAAAATGTACATTACCCAATCAAACTTTTGAATTAATGCTACTCCTGCAAAAATAAATACCCCTCGCATGACAATGGCACCTATAATTCCCCAGAAAAGTATTTTGTGCTGAAATTTTGGCTCAATTTTGAAGAAGCCGAATATCATGATGAAAACAAACAGATTATCAACGCTCAATGATTCTTCAATCAGATAACCTGTGAGAAATTCCAGTGCTTTGACCTTGCCAATAAAGTAGTAAATCCCCAAATTAAAAATGACGGCTAAGCCAATCCAGAACAAACTCCACAGAAGGGCTTCTTTGACTTTGACCTCCGTGTCTTTTTTGTGAAAAACAAACAAGTCAAGCGATAACATGACAAGAACAAATACAATAAAACCTATCCAAAAATTAATACCTATTTCCATTTTGTTATAAAACTAAATTCATACTTTGTGACTTTCCTTTTAAAAAACCAAAAAGGATTACAAAGTAAATCAATAAAACGGACATACGCAAAAAATGTAAGTAACGCAATTAAAAAAAATAATTATTCTTTCACCTGATTTATCAATTCGAAATTTCACTATCTTTGCGGCGTATTAGGTTATAACCAGACGGTTTCCTTTCCCAAACGTATAAACACCAAAATGAAAAAAACACATTTCAGAACCTGGATTGTTTACATACTAATGCTGTCTTTATTTGGCATTTTTAGTTATGTTTTATTTCAGAAAGGTGAAGATTTGGAAGGATTCAAGGCTTTACAATCTAACTCATATGTAAATGCTGATAATTTTAGCATTTTTACAGCCTCCATCTTGCACAACATTGCTGAACCTGCAGCCATGTTGTTGCTTCAAATTATTTCCATCCTTATTATTTCCAGAATTTTTGGATTTTTCTTTAGTAAAATTGGTCAGCCCACTGTTATTGGTGAAATTCTTGCCGGTATTGTTTTAGGTCCATCTCTTTTAGGTTATTTTTTACCGGGAGCTTTCCATTTTTTATTTGCACCCGATTCTCTTGGAAATTTGTATATGTTGAGTCAGGTTGGCCTTATTCTGTTCATGTTCACTATAGGTATGGACTTGAATTTCGGAGAATTAAAGGAAAAAATGGGTAAAATATATGTTATTAGTCATGCAAGTATCATAATTCCATATTTCTTTGGGATGTTGCTGGCTTATTTTGTGTACCATGAATTTGCAGCGGCTCAAGCCGATTTTCTGTCTTTTGCTTTATTTATTGGTATTTCAATGAGTATTACAGCTTTTCCGGTTTTAGCCCGTATTGTACAGGAAAAAGGATTGTCCCGAACTCATCTCGGTGCTGTCTCCATAGCAAGTGCTGCGATTAATGATGTTACAGCCTGGTGTGTGTTGGCAGCAGTGATTGCCATTGCCAAAACGGGTAGTTTTGTTAGTTCAATTTATACCATTGGATTTTCTGTTCTTTATGTTTTATCCATGATGTTTATTGTACGTCCATTTTTAAAACGAATTGGACAAATTTACAGTAATAGCGAAGTGTTAAATAAAAGCATCATAGCCTTTCTGTTGTTGATGTTGATTTTATCGTCTTATATAACCCAGATAATTGGCATACACGCATTATTTGGTGCTTTTCTGGCGGGCGTAGTAATGCCTCCGCTTCCGAGTTTTCGTAAAATTGTCATTGATAAGATTGAAGATGTTTCAGTCACTTTGCTATTACCGCTCTTTTTTGTTTTTACCGGATTACGTACTGAGATTGGATTACTCAATACTCCATACTTATGGGTTATTTGCGCGGTATTCATTTTGGTCGCTGTGTCGGGGAAATTTTTCGGTGGTGCTTTTAGTGCTCGCATTTTAGGGGAATCGTGGAAAGATAGTTTGTCAATCGGTGTTTTGATGAATACCCGTGGATTGATGGAACTTATTGTTTTGAATATTGGCTACGAAATGGGTATTCTTCCACCTGCAATTTTCGTTATGTTGGTTATTATGGCGCTTGTAACGACATTTATGACTACGCCTGCGTTATCGATTATTAATCATTTTTTCCCCGAAAAAGATAATGAAAAGGAATACCTGATTCAGCAAAAAGAAGGTATTTTCAAAGCCTTGATTGCATTGGGTAATCCTGAAAATGGAAAAAATTTGTTGAAAGTGGCAAAGACTGTTCTTGACGGAGCGAAAAATAGTTTGGCTGTTACTGTTTTGCACATTACGCCCGGTACAGATACAAATCCGATTTATGGAGAACATTATGCTGTGGAAAGTTTTAAAGTAATTGAAAGCGAAGCTTTAGTTCAGAATATCCCAATCGATACCGAATATAAAGTAACCGATAATATTGAATTGGAAATAGTGAAATCAGCCAATTATAATAATTTTGACTTTTTACTTGTGGGTGCTGGTGCTTCGTTATCCGGAATCCCGTTTTTTAAAGAAAGTACCCTGTTCAGCCGGTTCACTTTTGTCAATAACTTAATCAACAAAATTTCGCAAAAACAAGCTTTTTTCTATCCGGGAAGTTTACTCAAGGATAAAACGCATTATTTTATTGAACACAGCAATTGTAGCGTAGGTGTTTTTGTTAATCGTGGTTTTAAATCGATTACATCGACTCTGGTATTAATTCAGAATGAATCGGATACTTTTTTACTTCGCTATGCACGTCGTTTATTAAACAATAATCCCGAAGTAGTTATCCATATTCTGGATACGTCAAAATTATATGAAAGAAATGAACAAATCCGTATTTCAATCAATCAGTTGAAAGAACAGTTTCCCGGTTTGGTGAAAATAAATAAGACATCAAAATTTAAATCCATTTTGTTATCAAAATACAGCTTCATGCTGATTAGTTACCAAACATGGAATGTTCTTTCAGTTTCCGATAAAAAAGAATTAGATAATATTCCTTCTACACTTATTATCAATAAAAAGGTCAGTCGTTTTCATACCGGAACACGTAACAAAATTGTTTCAAATGCTTCGTATGATCCGATGTCAGACAATCTGGTTAACTGACAGACACCGCTTGATTACTGTGACTTTCAAAAGTCTCAAAAACTATTCATTAAGGGAATTCCATCCCTGAGCCCGGAGTTCAATTTCTTCACCTTCACGACCAACTAATTGTAATCCATGAGCCGGTTTGGTGATATGTCCGACTATGGCAACTCCTTCCATGGTTAGAATTTTTTCGTAATCTTCCATAGAAGCTGTGAAAAGCAGCTCGTAATCTTCACCTCCATTGAGTGCGGCGGTTACGATATTCATATTAAGCTCTTCAGCCATAACCACCGCCTGATAATTTATTGGAATCTTATCCTCGTATACGCGGCAGCCCACATTACTTTGCGAACAAATGTGCATCAGTTCCGACGATAATCCGTCTGAAATGTCCATCATGGAGGTTGGAAGAACTCCTTTCTCACGCAGTAATTCTACAATATCTTTTCGTGCTTCAGGTTTCAGTTGACGCTGCAGGATGTAATCCTTTTCTTCAAAATCGGGTTGAGCCTCTTCGTTGCCCGAAAACACCATTTTTTCACGTTCCAATAACTGTAATCCCATGTAGGCAGAGCCTAAATCACCGGTAACACAAATTAAATCATTTTCTCTGGCCCCGTTTCGATACACAATTTTACCTTCCTCACCTTCGCCGATACATGTTATACTAATGGCTAAACCCGTCAATGAGGCCGAAGTGTCTCCGCCGATTAAATCTACTCCGTATTTCTTGCAAGCCATTTCAATGCCGGCATAAAACTGATCCAGATCTTCCACCGAGAAGCGTTTGGAAACACCAATGGAAACAGTGATTTGTTTTGGTTCGCCATTCATGGCGTAAATATCTGAAAAGTTTACGATTGCTGCCTTATAACCCAAATGCATCAATGGGACATATACCAAATCGAAGTGAATACCTTCCAGAAGAAGATCGGTGGTTACCAACACTTTTCTGTTCTCATAGCTGAGCACAGCCGCATCATCACCTACACCTTTTAACGTTGAATTATTTTCAATTTTAAATTTTTCGGTCAGGTGTTTGATTAGTCCGAATTCACCGTAAGTCGATATTTCTGTTCGTTGCATATTATTTTAAAATAAAACTTTTCCAAGGTTTTACCCATGGAAAAGTTGATATTAATTCATAGAGTCTGTTTAGCAAGGTATTTTGTCAATGCGGGTTTTGTGCCTTCCACCTTCAAACTCACTCATGAAAAACGTGTCGACGATGTTTAAAGCTTCCGCTTCAGTAATAAATCGTGCGGGCAATGACAGTACGTTGGCATTATTATGTCGGCGTGCCAATGCTGCAATTTCGGCATTCCAGCAAAGTGCTGCACGGATTCCCTGATGTTTGTTAACGGTCATACTGATTCCGTTTCCGCTTCCGCAAATTGAAATGCCAAAGTCAAATTTGCCTTCCTCAACAGCTGTTGCCATAGGATGTGCAAAATCAGGATAATCACTGCTCTCCGAAGAAAATGCTCCGAAATCTTTTATTTTTTTTACACCTTCTCCTTCGATGTATTCCAGAATTTTTGTTTTTAATTCGTAACCGGCATGGTCGTTACAAATGGCAATGCGTAAATTTTTGAATGGATTCATAAGATTGTGTTTTTGTTATACAAAAGTATAGATTTATTTTCAACAATTAGCCGGTTAATTAATTGTGATCTGTAACCGGGCATCATTTCTTTCTCCAGACACTAACTTCTGATAGTCTCTGTTCAGTTATCCTGGACGATTTACGAATAGTAAGGGTGATGTTTTCGGGTTCGTTTACAAGATTGAATTTTTCATTCAGAATTGATTTTATCCCTTCCAGTGAAGTTACAGGTTCTCCATCTCTTTTAAATCCTCCCGGCCTATGTTCTGGTTTTACATCGGTTAATTCCCATTCGTAAGTGGAAGTGATTATCAGCCAGCCGTTTTCATTTAATCGTTCATGGATTTTTTGAAGGAATAAAATTGGACAAATTAATTCTTCCAGCAGATTTGGAACAATAATTAAATCATAACCTGTATACAACGGTTTTAAATTATTAGCATCCGCCTGCATAAACAAAATTTTCTCCTTGTCTGCGCCTAACTCGAAATCAGATAATAATATTTCACGGTAAAAAACCAATTCACCTTCATCTTTGACTATATATCGTATAAATCCTTTTTCCTGCAATTGTATGGGCATTCGGATAAAGCGGGCTGAGAAATCGAGTGCAGTTATATTTTTAAAAAAAAGTGCCAGTTCAAATGCAAGTCGTCCGGTATCTGCATTTAAATCCAAAACATTTTTAATTGTTTCATCCTGAATGTTCTGCAGGATAAACTGTGATAAAAGGACTGAAAAATTAGCATTAAAATCGAAGGCATCTCCCCAATTTGCTTCACAGGATATGGCAACTTCCCTGTCGGTTTCGTATTCGTCGTTGTGAATTGCGAGAGCTGTTTCCGATTCCACCATTCGAAAACCAGCATGTTGGTAAAAATGCCGGCGAAATGCATAGCGAGCATGACGGGTAGCTTCGTTTCCGGTCGAAATCCATGACCCGCCTTTAATTAAATTATGTTGCCCATCGAAGGTTGGTGTGCTGAAATCGTCGTACATGGGATGCACTTTGAATCCGGCATAACCGGTTATTGGTGTTTCCGTCCATTGCCATACGTTTCCGATGACGTCAAAAAAATCACCTGTTTGGAATTTATCCACCGGACAGGGTGATGCAAAATGTTCCAGGTTGATATTTCCCGGAGCTTTTTCCCATTCTAATTCGTCGGGAATATCACAAACTTCGGTTAACCGCATCCATTCTGCTTCAGTCGGTAAGCGGAAAGTTTTGCCTTCTTTCGCTGTTTTCCAGTTGCAATAGGCTTTTGCTTCCAGGTAATTTACTTCAACCGGCCAGTTCCAGGGCATTGGAATTTCTTCGGCAACTAATCGCAAACTAAAATTATCTGCTTCATTTCTCCAGAAAAGAGGCATTTCAGCTTTTTTAAAGTTCCGCCAGCTCCAACCTTCTTCCGTCCAATATTCTTTATTTTGATAACCGTTGTCCTTGATAAAACCCAAGAATTCACCGTTCGAAACCAAATATTTTGTTGTTTTGAAATCTTCTACTTTTTCCGTATAATTTCCATATTCATTGTCCCAGCTGTAAAGTGGATGGTCTAAAGGTTTTCCTAATTTCATTTCGTTCCCCGAAACAGGCAGGAATTCATTGATGGGTGCGATTCCTCTTTCAAGACATATTTTCCCAAACAATCCGGAAATAACTTCATTCAAAGGTAGTTGCCGTATAAGAACCGAGGAGGTTTCAAGATGAATACGTTCATGCTCTATGCCCATCAGAATTATCCAAAACGGATCTTCCCATCTTATTGGAAGATTAAGTGGGGTTTTAAGGATAACGTCGGTGATAAGTTGTTTTGCTTTCACACGGTATTCTCGAACTTCAGGAACAGAAGGCCAGTTATAATTTTTCTCATTTAAATCATCCCAACTCATTTCGTCCACCCCAATGGCAAAAATGGATTCAAACTCGGGGTTAATCCGAATGTCGATAATTTTTGCCAGAAAAAGTTTGTTGATAAAAAAAACGGCCGTATGTCCTAAATAAAAAAGAAGCACATGACGCAACGGGTCACCACGATGGTAGAAAACTTCGTCCGATTTCAACTGAGTGTACAATTTTTCGTCAATAGCCCATGTCTTTTCAAAGTAGTTTAATATTTCCTTTCTTTTTTCTTCAGATTTTCCGCTACGTAAATCAATTGTTCTGGTCAATAAATCCTGCATTTTTAATTTATTTTTTTGTGTAAGTATATTTTATTCATATCGAAAGTACCGCTTTGGTCAACTTTTGTTTTGGTTTGTACAATCGAATTTAAATATGTGAAACCCATTTTTTCGTAAAGAGAAATGGCTGGAGTATTTTGGTCCCAAACACGGATGAAAGCATCCGTAAATCTGTTTTTATCAACATTTTCAAAGAATTCTTGTAGAAGTCTTTTTCCAATACCTTTTCCCCGGGCATTTTCTTTTACCATTATTTCGGCAACATAAATACATTTCATGATGTTGAAATTTTTTGATATTTCAAGGGGCAAATCTTTATCTAAAATGAGTGGACAAAGCAAAACAGTTCCGATAATCTTTTCATTTTCAAATGCAATATGTGCATAACCTTCTTTCAGTATCAATTTAACATATTGATTAAGATCTTCTAAATCAATATATTGTTGCGATTGTCCTTCAGAGAATGCTTCTATGTACAAATAAATAATTTCATTTAGGTATTTGGAATCTGATGTTTGAATAATTTTCATTTGCTGATTTGAAAAAAAGAATGTTGCAAATTTAAACAATTAACGGATAACTTTCTGCAAAAGTTGAAAAAAACACCCATACAATTTCTAAATATGTATGGGTGTGAATTTTCAATGTAGAATTTTTAAATCAATTTCCTTATTGTGGTGTCCACACAATGGAGATATT
>Ga0172379_10008384_pt1 | contig 13019 bp, 15 predicted proteins | sample GrowelOW334metaG_FD_119756 | JGI IMG/M metagenome (GOLD analysis project Ga0172379, IMG submission 119756) | Groundwater microbial communities from an aquifer near a municipal landfill in Southern Ontario, Canada - Groundwater well OW334 metaG | ecosystem: Environmental > Aquatic > Deep... | reverse complement strand
GCGAATCAGGTTCAATCGAGCAAGACGCAGACGTGGTCATGTTCATTTACCGCAAAGCCGCGGATAAAAACTATCGCACAGAGGACTTGTCGCCAGAAGAGCGCAATCTCGCAGAAATCCACATTGAAAAACATCGCAATGGTCCGACTGGCGTAGTCAAGCTCTTCTTTGATGCTACACGCGCCAGCTTCAGGTCTTTGGCTAAACAGCCTCAAGGCGCAAACGCCTTGCAGCCTGCCATGCAGAGGCCAGGCATTTCCATGCCGCCCATGGGCGCCCCAGGCCTTCCACAACCAGATTTTGATCCGAATGCGCCCATCACGAACACGCCTCCGCCGAATGCGCCGTTTTAGTGACCTAGACCTAACTCATCCTGATTTGTCGTCCCAGCTGGCTGCCTTTAACCGAGGACGACAAATCTGTCCTTCCCTTACAACAAGGGAAGGACTTTTAGTTGACTAGTTATACTAGCCCTCCCTGAGCGAGCGTGAGTTGATGCGAGTCGAATGGGTAAGGGAGGGCGGCGAACGAAAGTGAGCAGGTGAGTTAGGCCTTTCAGATGACAAAGAGTACTAGAGGGGGTATCTTATATTCATATGCGCAACAAAAATATCCTCTATAGTTTTTTAAGCTCCTTGGGCGTCTTAATCTACGTCTCTGGTGTGGCCTGGTTCTTATCCAATGGCGAGAAAATCTTCGGGAAAAGCCAATCAATGGGCATGCCTGTTGCATTTTTATTAGTATTCGTCCTATCAGCTGCAATCACAGGCAGTTTGGTGTTTGGTTATCCGGTCTGGCAATATCTTGATGGAAAAAAGAAAGAGGCTCTCAAAGCCCTTGGTTGGAACTTGGGATTCTTGGCGATTTTCACTATCTTGGCGTTGGTGTTGATAGCGATTTAATCCGCCTAACTTAATCCACTTTCATGCCCCCTTAACAGGGGGTATTGACTTTTTAGGCAAAATGGTGTAAGTAGAACTCGCACTATAACACTAACAAGCGAGGGCTCATGTTGGACATCATTGCCACCTATCAAGCCAGAGTTCAGCTCGTACAGCCCAAACCCTCTGTTCTCTTGCAGCGGTTCGATAAAATCGCAAGAGTCGGGCAAACGCACTTCAGCCAGATTCCTGAAATCAAACCAGCGATCAAGGGCTCTGGAGCTCTACAAAGGACCTACCAGCTGATCAAGGTCCCGGGCGCGACTAATGATGCAAAACAGCCTTTTGATAGAGAGGGCGTCCTGCCGATCATCCCCAACAACCGGCATCGGCCCGCCCTGTACGAAGAGGGCTTGTGTGTTGCCAAGAAAAACCCGGATGCACAGCGCAGGATTTCGATCGTCCTGCTCGGATCCGAAACCATCTTGGACAACAAGCGTCACGTCGCTTGCCTCTATGGAGATCGCTTCGAACGAGGCATCTATCTCTTTGAGCTCGGGACAGCCCTGCTCGGAGACCTGTCCTTCTTGGTAACCCCGGTCTGAAACACGACATCAGCCCGGGCTTTTTTATTTTTTTGACTTCCACGCCAACCCGTGCCAAAATAGCGTCCTACAAAACAAAAGCGAGGTGGTGATGAAAAAGTTCAAAATTGCACTTCAGGCCTATTACATTCTGCTCGCAACATCGCTAATCCTGGGCCTGATCCAAAAAAAGTTGATAGCCACAGAAGGTGTAGTAGCTATCATCTTCTGTTCGACTCTCCTGCTCACGACCCTTGCGTTACTCTACGCACTTGGACTGAACTCATTGAACAGCGAGGCAGGAACTGTCCCAGCGAACAAAGCTATGGGCAAGGCTGGCTGGACCGGGTCTTCGACCTTCATCATCCTGTGGCTTACCCTGCCATTGCTCAAGTCAAAAATCGCCTTCGCAAGCTTTGCATGCATCTTCCTTTTCGCCAGCATGCTGGCTATTGGCATCGGGGTTCAATCAACATTTGGCCTCAAGGCCCCTCAACCCAGGTAACTGGGTTCTTTTATTACCTTTGACTTCCCCTCATCCTCTCTGTAAAGTACTAAAAATACTTATTCGTATATTCGTTCAAATTCGTAATTCGTAATGTATGTTCAACAAACTCAAGCAATTTTCAGATCTGCGCACTCGCGCCAAACAAGTCCAAAATGCCTTGGAAAAAGAGACTGTCACGGGCGAGGCTGCCTGGGGCAAAGTCAAGATAACTTTAAATGGCAATCAACGCGCCACAGCAGTCAGCATTGCCGAGGATGTTATGGCTGACAAAGCCAAACTTGAGGTTGCAGTCAAAGACGGCATAAATGATGCCATGGAAAAAATGCAAAAAGTCATGGCTGGCAAAATGAAGGATATCGGCGGATTGGATCTGGCCAAAGACATCCAGGACATGATGAAACAATGATCGTACCTCGTACCACGTACATCGTACCACGTCGTATTTCACGGTGTACGTTGTACGATGTACGATGTACGTTTTAGTTATGCAAACTCCAGGCGCAATTCAAGAACTCGCGCGGATGTTCGACCGGTTGCCGGGCGTTGGGCCGCGCGCTGCTTTGCGTTATGCTTATTGGCTGGCTGCCCAGCCCAAATCAACCATTATTTTGTTTTCCCAGGCTTTGGCTGCTTTGTCAGACAGGATCTCATCCTGCCAAACATGCGGGGTCTGGACTGAAAAAAATCCTTGCCCGATTTGCGCTGATCCGCGGCGCGCCAATGGCCAGCTTTGCGTAGTGGCCATGAGCCAAGATGTGCGCGTCATGGAAGAAGCCTCTGTGTTCCAGGGCAAATACCATGTGCTCGGCGGCTTGATTGATCCGATTGAGGGCAGAACACCAGACACACTATCCATCAGCAGGCTAATCCAGCGGATTATGGATGCATCCAATAACATCAAGGAAGTTATTTTGGCTTTGGACCCAGATATCCTCGGCGACACGACTGCGCTTTATTTACAAAGACAACTTGGCGAACTGCCAGTCTCTGTCACACGCTTGGCCCGCGGTATCCCAACAGGCGCACAAATAGAATACGCGGACGAGGCCACGATTACCGACGCATTCATAAACAGAAAAAAAACCGGCGTTTAGCCGATTTTTGTGATTTTCACTTTGGTGAAAGGCTGCCTGTGGCCTGAGCGCTTTTTATGGCGCACCTTTGCTTTGTAGTGAACGACCTCAACCTTTTCTGCACGGCCTTGGGACATTATCTCGCCTGAGACAGTGGTAGAAAGGTTAGGTGTGCCGACCTCTACTTTTGAGCCGTCTTCCTCGGCAACCAGCAAAACTTTATCAAAAGAAACAGCGTCGCCTTTTACGCCTTCAAGTTTTTCAACAGTTAGCACTTCCCCGACCTTGGCCAGGTACTGCTTTCCGCCTGTGGCAATGACTGCAAACATAGTGCGCATATATTATACAAACCTGGTCATTTTGTCAAACCCCCCATTTGCCCTAACCAAGCTTGGTCATTTTTGCGTTTATAAACACCAAAAACCAAGAAACAAGATCCAAACAAACTCCAATATCCAAAACTCCAAAATGCTAACTTAGTTTTTCGATGTTTGAGTGTTTGATGTTTGTTTGATGTTTGGTTTTTGTATCTTGGTGTTTAAAAAAGACCCCTTTGGGGTCAAGAGAGGCGGCCAGCGCACTCGGGGAAGACGGAGGCAATATGAGTCTTTTTGCTCTCAGGCCAAGCGGCCAGGCCCGGGCCGGCCGAATCCACGAGCATACGATCAAAAAGATAAGGCACTTCGTTTGATTCGCCGTAGCGAGATCCAACCAAGTTCCGCGGGAAACCCAGGAACATGTCTGGTGGATTGTAGCACGCCAAGGCAATGCCCTCCTCGGCTGTCAGGCCGAACCTCCCGCGCTCCAGCACGTCGCGGCTGAAGTCAAAAGAAGTGCCCAAAAAGTCCGAGGCTGACCTGACGTGGTAGGCCAGATAGAGCCTGTCTGTGCACGCGCCCAGATACAAGCTCCGAAATCCTGCGTCATGCAAGTCGGTCTCGCCCTTGTTATCCGAGTACTCCAACAGTTCCATTTGCTTGCTGATGGGCACGATTGCGTTCGGCACCACGATCAGGAACGGTATCTGTTTTTCAGTCGCTTCGTCGATCTTGTGCAGCAATCTGCTCAACTCATGAAGCTGCCGAATGAACTCGTCGCTTCCACAGCTTGCCTCGCGATCAATCCCTTTTGCAAAAAAGACCTTGGACTGTCTGGTGAACAACTGGCAGTAATATGCCAACCTGATTGCTTTGTGGGAACTCCCAAGCATGTCGCCCTCCTTGGCTGGAATGTGCGTTTAGCGACCTAAAAGTAATGCTAAAGATTAAAGTCGTCAAGGCGCGAGTGTAACCTTGTCCCCCACTTTCCACTCTTGCCTGTCTGACAATCCAGCGTTGACCTCAAGCACCCAATCAATAGACGCTGGCGGCGAATATGTCTTGCGCACTTGTTCTGGCATGGGCGGCATTGCTTCTTTGACGACTTCAATGATCTTGCCCTTGCTGATGAAAATTATATCTAAAGGAAAACGCATGCCCTCCATCCAAAATACCGGAGTGGTCGGTTTTGGGTAGACGAACAGCATGGCCTTATCCATGCCCAAAGTCGCGCGGCCAGACAAACCTTTTTCGCGCTGAGCTTCTGTTTGCATGACTTCAGCCTGCAGGATCGTGCCTTTGATCTGCACGCGCGTTGTTTTGGTTTGCGCAAAAACAAAATCCCGCAGGTAAGATCGGCCAATGAATAAAGCTGACCCGATAGTCAGGACTCCAAATATCAGAAAAAATATCTTATTTCGCATTTTGATTGTTGCGCTCGCGGATGCGCTTGTCCGCAAACCAAGAAACAAGCAGAGTTAAAATCGCAAGCAATAAAATCAAAAATATTTTTCCGCGCGTCTGCAAAAACAAAGCTGCTGTGCCAGCCACGGCCGAGACGAGCCACAAAAGCAAGACAGTCCTGCTGTGCGGCAGGCCTGCATCCAATAACCTGAAATGCAAATGGGATTTGTCGCCGCTGAACGGGGATTTGTGCTGCAATATCCTGCGCAAAGCCACGAAAAACACGTCCGCTATGGGGATGCCGAGCACGACTAAGGCAATAGCGACTTTGGCGCTGGACACGATAGCCAAGAATCCCAAGCAAAAACCAGCCATGGTACTGCCGCCCTCGCCCAAGAATTGTTTAGCTGGATGGAAATTCTTCGGTAAGAATCCAAGATACGAACCAGCGACAGTGGCAGCCAGCAAAGCTGACGAGGGCTGATAAAAAGTGGGCATGGCAGACAAAGCACCGACCATGGCTGCTCCGATGACAGTGATGCCAGCGACCAATCCATCCAAGCCATCCGTGATCTTAGTCGCGTACATGGCCACCATGAGCCAAACAAACGTCAACAAGTCTGCAGGGAAAGAAATAGTGACTGCCCCAAGTTTCCAAGTTGCCCAATTCAAATAAAAAGCAGATAAAGTACCAGGGCTTGTGATGTGTTCGATGGTCGTGCCAGTAACAATCACGATCAGAGCAGCCGCAACAGGAAACCAAATGCTTTTCCAGGGCTTGAGGTCATACTTATCGTCCAACAAACCTCCAATATTCAAAATAATGATGCCGATCGCAAAACCGATTATTTGATATTCCGTGAGTTTGGGCAAAATAATCCAGCCGTTAAAGGCCAGAATAAAGCAGCCAATCAAAATCGCAAGCCCAATCCCCAATCCGCCCAAAAGCGGAATCGGCTGCTTGTGGATTTTCCTGGCCACCCTGGGTACGTCCACAGCATTGATCTTGATGGCAAAACGCCTTGAGGCAATGGAAAAAAGATAGGAAAGCAAAAAACTTCCGACGAGAATCGCCAGTCCATACATGACTAAAGAATAAATATCCATATAATTACTATATTTGTCATCCTGAGCGGAGTTGGACGGAGTCGAAGGATCTGGGTCGTTCTGTATTACTGATCAAGCCAGATCTTTCGACTGCATTCGTCGAACTCATTTCGCTCAAGATGACAAGAGGGTTCAGCATGACAAGGGTTTTTATATTAATGGGAGGGTTTTCTCGACCCGTAGGCTGCCGTCTGGTTGTAGCACAATTGTGTCTTTTCTTTCCACTTCGTTCTTCAAGATGATGTCAGCCAATTGAGTCTCTACCCTATCCTGCATGACACGGCGCAGGGGGCGCGCTCCGAACTGCGGATCAAAGCCGGCATCAGCCAACTGTTCCACAGCCTTGTCGTCCGCGCGGAACGAGATGCCCTTGGCTTCCAGCTGTTTGCCGATCTTGTTGATCATGAGCCAGGCGATCTGCACCACTTGGTCGCGAGTAAGCGGCTTGAACACGATAATCGCGTCAAAGCGGTTCAAAAACTCTGGCCTGAAGATGCCCTTCAGTTCGCGCTCCAATAATCCGGTCTTGATCACTTCCATGGAAGTGCCCTCAGACACAGCGTGCTGGATATATGAAGTGCCGGCATTTGAAGTCATGATGATGATCGTGTTCGTAAAATCAATCACGCGGCCTGTGCCGTCGGTCAAGCGCCCGTCATCCATGACTTGCAAGAACAAATTGAGGATGTCTGGATGCGCTTTTTCGATTTCATCCAGCAAGACGATCGTAAATGGCTTGTTGCGCACTGCTTCGGTCAGCAAGCCGCCGCGCTCATCGCCTGGCGCGCCGATTATCCTGTCCACTGACGACTTATCCTGATACTCAGACATGTCAACGCGCACCATGGCATTCTCATCGCTGAAATATTCCTGGGCCAAAGTCTTGGCGCACTCGGTCTTGCCCACGCCTGTCGGGCCCAAGAACAAAAAGTTGGCGATCGGGCGCTTGCCCTCGCGCAGTTCTGCCCTGGCCCGCCTAATCGAGCGCGCGACTGCGACCACTGCCTCGTCTTGCCCGATAATGCGGCCATGCATGCGATCCTCCAAAGTCAAAAGCTTTTGCGATTCTTCTTTGCTCACCATCTCAACCGGGATATTGGTCTTGTCATGCACGATCTTGGCCACATCCTCAGCGCTCACGAAAGTCATTTCCCCTCTTTGGTTTTTGGCCATCACAGCCGCTTCTTTGATCACGCCTATGGCATTGGCCGGCGCAGCCAAGTCATGCAGATAGCGCAAAGCCAGATTGGCTGCCTTGTCCAAAGCCGCGTAAGAAAAGAAAACTTTGTTTTGATATTCAATCGCTCCAGACCTGGCCATGAGCACGCGGATGGTTTGCTCCAAGTCAGCATCAGGCACAACAACCTTGGTCAATTTTTTGCCAAGGCTGCGCCGCTCAAGATACTGGGTCCAGGCGCCTGGCGTGGTCGTCGCGACAATAATGAAATTATTCTTGTCTATTTCAGATGCGAAAGTCTCGGCCAGATCCATGGGCCCGCGGCCGCCGCCCACCAAAGCCTCGATTCCATACAATGCCAGCACGATATTGCCTGATGATTGGACTTCGCGCAGCATGCTGATCAACCTCTCAGCTGCAAGGCCTGCTTCGCCTGCGGCCACCACCTGAGCCAAATCAACAGACACTAAGCGCTTGTCAAACATCACTTCTGGCACGCTTTCCTCAACCATCATCCTGGCCAACTGCTCTACGACTGCGGCTTTGCCAGAACCGGTTTCGCCGACCAAGACAACAGCGCGATTTCCGCTTTCAATGGCGCGCAGCAAGTCATCCATTATTTTTTTATTGCCCACCATGGGCGGCACATACCCATGCAAAGCCAGCATGGTCAAATATTCGCTGAAGCGGTCCAAGAGCGATGTCTGCTGGGCTGTCATGGCCCTGTTCATCACGTTCTTTGGTTTGAACTTCGCCAGCTGCGCAAATCTTTCCTGATCCTCGCGCATTTGGTCTTGCATCAAAATCCATTCAGCGACTTTTGTGATGTGGCCCGGCGGATAACCCAGCCTGTCCAGCATGTCCTGCAGTTTTTGGCTCTCCAAAAACACCTGAAGAAAAACTTCCATGGCCGACACATACTTGCGATGCGTTCCGTCAGCCCGCTCATAAGCCAAGGCCAAGGCGCGCTTTGATTCTTTGGAAAACTCAATAGGCGGTGCGCCAGCCGATGACATCATCATGAGTTTGACCAAAGGTTCTTTGATTTTATCAAAAGACATGCCTAATCTGGCCATGAACAAAGACCCGGAATGGCTGGCCAGCACCGAAGCATAGATGATCTCAGGCGAAATTTCCACGCGCCCCAAGTCTTTGGCGATCTTAAAAGCATTTTCCACGATCTCCAGCGCCTGGGGTGAATAGTAGTCTGAGACGTCAACCGCTATCCCACCTCGTACCTCGTACTTCGTACCACGTACCACGTTGTACGTTGTACGTTGTACGTTGTACGAAGGCAGCCAGTTAGGCAGCGTCTTTGTCGTTTCCGTAAATTCGTTCATGCGGAACACGAAAAACGCGGCCAAGAGCACAGCAGCATAGAAAAAATTCACGAACCACAAACCGCTTGTCCAAAAAGCCAGTGTGCTGACGTCCTGATAGCTGTAATGCCCGATTGCATTCCATAAAAAGACTCCCAAGCACAAAACCGTCAGCAACAAGATGGCATAATGGAAAATCGAATTGACCTGGACCCTGAACTTGCGGACTTTGATGGAAAAATCATCTATTCTTCGTCCCCAAACCAAAAAGCCTTCGTTGCTGGCGATGCCAACGCCTGCGCCCTTGCAATTCGGGCAATTCCTGGAGGTCCGCGGATCGCCTCCGCAAACATTGCAAACTATGGCTTGGTCGCTCATAATTCAAAATTCAAAATTAATAATGCAAAATGATTGTATCCCTTCGGGATATTTTTCAGATTGATGCCGTAAGGCCTCCAAAATTTTGAACTTTGCATTTTGAATTATAAATTATGTTAAAACGGTTTGGGTACTTGAGTAAGCATCCCGGAAAATATATTCTGCAGCAAAAGTATGGCTGCCACAGGCGGCAGCACGATCCAGCAAGCGCACAGCAAGACATATATCACTGCCTCAAGCGCCAGCCCGATTCCGCGGCCGATGAGAACGACTGTGCGCATGAACACGCTGATGAGCCTGCTCGTCAAATCCCATTGCCCGTACATGGGCACCAAGAAATTCTTGATCCAGACTTTGAATGCGTATTGTTTTTGGCGGTATTCCAAAGCCTTGATGCACCAAGCCACGAGCCTGACCAGGCCTTTGGTGTACCACCAGATCGGAAACCAAAAAATACTCCCGATTAAATCAATAAATACCAAACGTGTCAGGCCTCCTGCGCCGTCATTCATACCCGGCTATTATACCACATTGTGCTATAATTCCCCTGTGCCTTTTGAATCCCCTCCAAATCCATTCGTACCCGACGAAGACTTGGTCCGACGGACGTCCAGGACTGTTTTGCATGCGGCTGAACGCGGGCGAAAATCGCTTTTTGAAAAACTGACAGCTGAGAATGAAGGAAGAATCGCTGAATTGATGCAACAAAAGCCTGTTTTTTACGAAAATAAAGATAATTCTCCCCAAGAAATCCTGCTCGATCCTGAGATCGCTGAATTGATGCCGCCTGAATTCTTTAAAAACCCGACCGAGTGGATAGAAAGCCAGGAAAATATAGAGAGGGGTTATGATGAACCTGGAAAAAGCATCCCAAAAGGACGAGAAATCAACGAGCTCTGGGAACAGCCTTATGATGTTTCTAAAGTCAAAGAAATCGGAGTTGCAAAACCTAATGGCGACATTGTGGTATTTGTCTCAAAAAGAATTGATCCAACCCAATTAGAGGAAGTCTTCTTAGCGCGAGAGGCATATGAAGCCGGCATACCAACTCCAAAAGTCCTTGGGGAAGTTATTGACCATGGAAATGTTTATGCTTTTTTTGAAATGATAGAAGGAGTTAACCTTGACGCCATCTTAACCAGAGAGGAGTGGCGCACATTACACGGCCTTGGATGGAGTGATGAAAAAGAATTTTTTACAAGCGTCAAAGCAGCAATCTTCGGGCATGATTTGCCAAGGCAACTTAGAAAAAGGCTAAAAGTGTTGTTTCAAAAATATAGAGAGGATTATAAGGTTTTTGATCTGGTCGATTCTTTGTGCGCCAATATACATCATTCAGAACTACTCGATCCTGAACTAAATCAAAAACTGAACTTAATGAAATTAAAAGAAAAACTCAAAGAAACCCGCCCGGATCTTTTGCAATCGCGGACCGAACTCCTTGGCACTTTTGGTTTTTCGAGCTGGTCAGATGTTTTTGATTTGCTCAGCGGGCCTCTGGAAGCAATCATAAAAAAAGAAGAAGCTTTGTTGAGCAGCCGAGAAGTGATCAGAGAAGGTATTAAACGAGACGATAAAGCTGCACGCAATGAAATCACGTATCACAATTTTGGATACGATCTTGATGAAGAAATAAAACGATTGAAGCGACTTTGTGTGGAAAAAGGCATCAGACACAAAGATTTCAATGACAGGAATATTTTGATTGACTGGGATTATGAAAACAACAAACCGAAAAAAGGCCCGGACGGAAAAGCGAAGATGTATTTGATTGACTGGGAGCCTGAACCGAAGTCAAAATCAAACGAATAGTATCGACCACCTCTAGCTCCTCCTCAGTTTACCGTCATTAATTAATAAGCAGACTCAGCATTCAAAAGAGGAGGAGAACCACATAGCAGCCTTTAGTATACTTATACGTTAAAGTCTCCTTTATTAAAGAAGAAGCGAAGAGGATTAAAAAATCTCCTCCAAAAACGCGCTTTGGAGGAGACCTTATTTGGTTTTTGCCTGCCCCCCGAAGCTGAACCGGACGGAGCCTTGTGCGAAGTCTGGTTAGCGAAGGAGGGTTGTTTTTGTTTTTTCAGATCCCAGATCTGTCAATCGCGACCCTGATTATCACAAGGACATCAGGACCAGGAATGGCAGACCTCTAGGCCAGCATTGACCTGCTCCAGGCCGCGCTCAGTTGGAGCAAGGCGGAAAGCGTGGGCAAAAAAGCTGTTAACATATTATCTGCGCAAGGCCACGCCTGTGGCCGGGTTAATATATGACGGGTTCTTTACCTCAACATATCCCAAGCCTTGTGCCCTTTGCGTCAATTCATGCATTGAATAGCCTTTGGCCACCTGGTCTTCCTGGACCGTAATCTGCTGCTGGAGATCCGCGACTTTCTTGTTCATCTGCTGCAGCCTGTCTGACAAAGGCGCTGCTGTCGTCACTTGATACACATACAGGCAAGCCATCACCACGGTAAGCGCGCCCATAAGCAAACCCCAGCCCATGGCTCCGCGCGGGATCTGGCGTGCAATCGGCATCTTGAAGCCGAATTTTTGGTGCGGCCTGGTCATAGCAAGTGCATAGTAGCGCGACATAATTTATTTTGGATTTGGTTTTTGTTTGCGGCCCGCAACTTTGCGCTGCGCGACCGTGGATTAATTTTTATTTCTTGCTCTGTCGGCAAAATTGGTTTTTTTGTCACCGAAGAGTTTTGGAACTTTTTGAATGTTTGTTTCACTATCCTGTCTTCCAACGAATGGAACGAGATCACTGCCAGCGTGCCTCCTGGAGCCAACAAGTCATAAGCATCAGCCAAAGCGATCTTCAGGGACTCAAGCTCGTCATTGACCGCGATCCTTAAGGCCTGGAAGGTCTTGGTGGCCGGGTGGATCCTGCCATTTCTGTAGGCTGGCGGTACTGCATCCTTGATTACCTGAGCCAAGTCCAGAGTCGTGGCAAATGCTTGGACTTTCCTGCGGTTTACCATGGCTTGCGCTATCTTGACCGCATAAGTCTCTTCACCGAAGACCCGCAGGAGCTTGATCAGCTCTGGCAGACTCCAGCGATTCACGATGTCAGCTGCTGTAAGCTCGTCATCGTTCGCTTTTGGTCCAAGCCGCATGTCCAGCGGGCCGTCTTTTTGGAAAGACAATCCTTTGGATGCGTCCTCAAGTTCATCGGATGAAAGGCCAAGGTCAAACAATATCCCGTCAAAACAATCCATGCCCGCTTCTTTGGCCGCTTGCTTGAGATTACGGAAGTTGGACTCTTTGATGATCCAGCGACCTTGATGCTCTTTTGCCAGCTTCTCAGCGCGGGCTAATGCTGCAGGATCAACATCCAGCGACAACAGCCTCGAATGTCGAATGTCCGCTTCGCTGAATGTCGAATGTCGCGGTTGATTGGCGATATTCGATATTCCATATTCGATATTCGTTGCGCGTTTGAGGATTTCGAGTGAATGCCCTGCACCGCCCAAGGTCGCATCTAAGTAGACGCCGCCTGCATGCGGAGATAAGGCATCCATAGACTCGCTCAGCATTACTGGGCGATGGATGGTGTCTTTTCGGGTGTTCATAAACCGATTGGTCCTAGCCTTTCGGCTATCTCATCCCCTGCTGCCTCGGTTTTGGTCACATAGGCTTTCCAAGCGTCTTCGTCCCAGATTTCCAAGCGGTCATACAAGCCAGAAACCACCACTTTTTTGGAGATTCCTGCGTATGTCCGCAGATATTCAGGGACTGTAATGCGCCCAGACTTGTCGATATCGACTTCCATGGCACCTGCTAGCATGAGGCGGGCGAAAGCGCGGGTATCCGCTTGAGAAAGCGGCATGGCTGCTATTTTGGCAGCCAAAGATCTCCATTGTTCCTTTGGGTAAAGGAACAATGTGTGATCAAGCCCGCGCGTCACCACTGCTCCGTCATTTAACGCGGTGCGATAGCCTACGGGAATGGATAGCCGTCCTTTGTCGTCTAATGTGTGATGAAACTCGCCGATGAACATAATAATCAAGTCATGTATCACTTGGTACAAAAAAATGGGACAGCTATACCGCAACCGATGCGGCAAAACTTCTTTTCCCACTACGACCCACTACCTGCCATTCTATGCCACTTAACCACACTGGTCAACTCTCAGAGGATATCTGAATCAACTCTCAATCAAGCCAAAATACTGTTCTTTTTCTGTTCCAATGTTGATAACGCAAATCCCACTTTGACTTACGAATTATCACCGCCTGGGGCGGGATCCCGCAAAAGCATATCTTT
>Ga0172379_10008383_pt1 | contig 13019 bp, 11 predicted proteins | sample GrowelOW334metaG_FD_119756 | JGI IMG/M metagenome (GOLD analysis project Ga0172379, IMG submission 119756) | Groundwater microbial communities from an aquifer near a municipal landfill in Southern Ontario, Canada - Groundwater well OW334 metaG | ecosystem: Environmental > Aquatic > Deep... | reverse complement strand
GTGTTCTTGCACCCGTATATGCATCTGCAATTATTACAACTGTAACAGTGTTGTTGTTTTATGTTTGGATAAAGAAAGTTACCAATAGAACAGTGGCCTTTTTTTCGAGTTTGTTTCTTGCAACATCACCTTTTTTTGTCATTCAATCAAGAATGCCTTTCTATGTATTTGCTGTTCCAATGTTTACGTTAATCTATTTGAAGGCTCTTGAAAAAGTGCGAAAAAATCGACCTTTTTCTTTGTTTTGGGCAGTTTTGTTATTTTGGATGTTGTTTCAATGGGAGCTAGCGACAATTCCTCTTATTTTATTGATCCTCGTTGTCTTGCTTAAAGAGAAAATACAGGTTAAGAAAAATGCGTTTCAAATTATACTTGCCACAATCCTTGGTTTACTGCCACAACTTTTATTTGATTTGACGCATCAGTGTAAACATCTTTGTGGATTTGGAGCCTGGATATTTTATAGAATTGGATCTGCTTTTGGCTTGAATCAAGAACACGTTATGACCTTAACAAAATTTGGTAATGTTGGGAAAATAATTTCACAACAGCTCTCGAACATTACAGGTGCTAATGTAATCGGTCTAATGATTTTTCTAAGCATTGTGCTTGTAGGTGTATTTTCACAAAGAAAAACGTCTTTAAAGCTGCCAAAACTCTTCTATCTTAATGCAATTGCAATGGTTCTTTTGTTGATTGCTTTTTTTATACATGGAGCACCTTCCGAAGCGTACTTTGCTCCATTCATCGTGTTATTACCTATACAACTAGCTTTTTCATTGAAGATGATAAAGTGGAAACGGTTTTTTAACGTAGCTATTTTGGGAGTTACCATTATATCGATCTGGAACGCTTATGATCTTTATGTGAACAACTTTTTAGCGAGAGATGTTTCTACGTTAGAGGGGGTTTCAGAATGGATCGTTAATGATTCTATGGGTGGTCCAATAAAACTTGTCTCATATGATGAACCGGCAGTATTCGCAACATATCTTGATAATTTTCGTTTTCTTATACTTATAAATGGAGGGAAGTTGGGGGATTTTGGGAAAACCTATGTTATATCTGCAGATCAAAACACTTTCTATTATGAAGTACAATGATAAAACATGGGCAATAATACGTTAAGCGTCATCATTTTAAGTCGTCCAGATGAACTTCTTGTGGAACGGGCAATTGTTTCTGTTCTTTGGGCAGATGAAGTGCTTGTGGTTGTTGATTCCGAACCTCAAGAAAAAGTATTGGTCGAGAATATTGTTGATAAGTATGAAGTAGTAATGATAAGAAGAAAACTTCTAAATGATTTTTCTGAGCAACGTAATTACGCATTATCACAAGTTAAAGGGGATTGGGTACTTTTCTTAGACGCAGATGAGTATATTGATGCTTCGTTCAAAACAGAATTTCAAAGAAAATCAGCGAACTACTCGCATGAATCATACCGGGTGAAAAGAAAAGACATGTTTTTTGATAAGCAGATGAAACATGGGGAAATGGGAACAATATCACTTGTTCGATTAGGAAAAAAATCAAAAGGGAGTTGGCAACGACCTGTTCATGAAGTTTGGGAATTCACACAACCATCAAAGAGTTTTTCCTCATATATTTGGCATACACCACATCAATCGCTTTCAAGTTTTCTAAATAAGATAAATCGATATACAACATTGGAAGCCGAGTATAGAAAAAGCCAAGGTGAAGTATTCTCGTTAATAAAATTGATGGTATATCCTTTAGGAAAGTTTGTTGTAAATTATCTATTCAAACTTGGTTTTTTAGACGGTATTGAGGGATTTATGGTCGCGTATTTCATGTCCCTACATTCATTAATTGTTCGGGTGAAAATGTATGAAGGATAAACACACAACATTTTCATTCGCCTATCGAATTCTTTTGCTGATAAGCGTTGGTGTTGCAATTTTAGGTCAACTTGCACGAATTTCTTTTAGCAACAATCTTGGTTTTTTATATCTCGACATCATTGTACTATTTTTTTCTCTGTTCACTCTCGCTATTGCAGATAGAAAGTGGATGAAAGAGATTGCAAAAAAACGTATACTTTGTTATCTCATCATATTTTATAGTGTTATTGCATTTTCACTTGCAGGTTGGGCAGTTCTTTATGGAAATCTTCCTATAGTTGGAATCATGTATGCATTGCGATTTTTTACATATAGCAGTTTGGTAATTTCTTTTTCCTATGGGTTAGAAAAGCATATTGTTTCGAGAGCAGAAATGGAAAAAGCTGTGCTTCTTATTTCTATAGGCATTGCGATATTGGGAATCATTCAGTATGTGTTCATTCCAGATGTTCGATTTCTAAGTCTCATGGGATGGGATGATCACTATTACAGGCTTGTTTCAACACTATTTGACCCTCCATTTACTGGGGCGGTTATTGGTATTGGACTCTTATTATTACAATCAAAAAGAAATAAAAAACCCTTAAGTGTTGTTTCTTGGATTGTGATGTTTATTGCATTCATGTTGACGTATTCTCGAGCTTCATATATCTGCTATCTCATCGCCTCGGGGATTCAGAGCCTACAAATAAAAACAAAAATATGGTTTGTTGGCTTACTTATACTTACGATCTTTTCAATGGTATTACTCCCAAGACCAGCGAGTGAAGGTACGAGGTTAGAAAGAACACAAAGTATTGTTGCAAGAAAAGAAACATTAGTGAGTTCTTTGAGGAGCATATCAATCAAAACACTATTAGTTGGAAATGGTTGGTATATGACTAGCGGTGGTCTAATGAATACTGCCTTGCCATACATTCCTTCTCGAGCATCAGCTTCAGATAACAGCTATCTTCATGTGCTTGAGTCAACAGGATTGTTTGGGTTAGTAGTTTTTTGCTTATTACTAGTGACTATGTTGAAGAGTGTGAAGAACAACTATTGGGTGTTGCCTTCATATATATTTCTAGGGATTGGTGCTCTGGCAAATAATCTGCTTTTTTATCCGCATATTATGTTCCTGATATGGATGATGTACGCTGTTTCTCAAGCAAAAGAATAACCTCATGGTAAGATGAATATATGGGATATTTAAAAAAAGCAGCTACGGGATTTGGATGGCTGGGCTTTTTAAAGGGATTAACAAAGTTCTTCTCTTTATTGAAAAACATTGTGCTTGCTCGCTTATTATTTCCACAAGACTTTGGACTATTTGGAATTACTGCTGCTGTTCTGGCAATTATGGAGCGGTTTACGGAAACTGGTGTTAATACATTCTTAGTTCAAACGCGGGAAAATTATCGATCATTCATCAATGCGGCGTGGTTCATTGCAATTATTCGTGGTTTTTGTATTTTTCTTTTGATATACGCGTCCGCTTTCTTTTTACCAAATTTCTACAATGAACCATTGCTTCAGAATATGCTTTTTGTGGCAAGTGTGATTCCTTTTATTAAGGGTTTTATTAATCCTGCAATCATTAAGTTTTGGAAGGAAATGCAGTTTGAAAAAGAAGTGATCTTTCGAGGAATTCTGACGTTTATTGAAGCTTTAGGGTCTGTGCTGTTTGTGGTTTGGACCCACAATGTCATTGGGTTGATCTATGCTTTTATTCTTTCCGCAATACTGGAAGTTTGTATTTCAAATCTTTTTATTACTCCCAAACCTCAATTTAAATTTGAACGTGAAAAAGTGATTCGTATCTTGAAATCAAGCAGTTGGCTGAATCTTAGCGCTGTTCTGGCGTTTTTGACTTTGAACATTGATGATCTCATTATTGGAAAGATTTTGGGAACGCAAAGCTTGGGATATTACCAGTACGCGTACAAAGTGTCTCAAACAGCAGTTGGTGAAATTGGTGAGTTAGGCGCTCAGACGGTTTTTCCAGTGTATAGCGCAATTCAGGATGAGAAAAAACGCATGAGATCAGCTTTCCTTAAAGCGTTTGTTCCGCTGTCGTTGGCTTTAATAGTACCTGTTGCAATGTTATGGTTTTATGCAAAACCGCTTGTTTCACTTATTTTAGGTACCAATTGGCTGCCCTTGATTCCTGTACTTCCATATTTACTTATCGCGGCGTATTTGCAGGCTTTAAATGCGCTTATCTATCCAGTGTACCTTGCAGTTAATAAACCTCAGTACAATGCTGTCGTTCTGTTTGTGCAGGTGGTGGTGACTGTTGTTCTTCTGTTTGTGCTTGCACCAAAATATGGGCTTGTTGGAGCTGGTATTGCTGTACTTTTTGCTCGTATAATCATTCAACCGCTATTTGCGTTGTATTTTGTAAAAAGCCTAAGGAAAGATACATGAACACATCTCAATCCTTAATGTCTAAAAAGACTTTACTACTCCTAGCAGCATTCATGTTTGTGTTTTGGAGCCTTTTTTATGTTTCTGGTTCTTTTGAGTATAGCGAGTTTGATGGTGCTCTACGATTGTTGGGACATCATTACACCGCTCAAGGTCTTCAACAATATGTTGATTTTGGTGCAGTGTACCCTCCAGGACCAAATATTCTATTAGGGAGCATATTGAAAGTTGATAGCGTCGTTGGTCATACTGTACTGTTCTCTACAATTTCTCTAGCAATTATTTCGATATTTCTCTACTGTTATTATAGAAAGTTCGGTCTGAAGAATTCGTATATCCAGCTTGCAATGTTGCTTGTGCTTTTTTCTGTATCACTTCTGCATATTTCAGGGGAACCCATTTCATTGTTACTGCTTTCACTTTTGGCGTTCTTGCATTATTTATGGATAGATCAGGAGGGGTTGAGCAAGAAACAGTTTTGTTTGTCATTGGTGATGACGAGCTCAATCGTGTTTTTCCGTTGGGACACAATGTTTCTATACATGCTTATGTTACTCGTGTTGAATGCAGTTTTGAGAGGTGAGCAAAAAGCACTTCTCCATGCTTTTTCATCTGTGCTTATTGGCTTTGTCATTGCCTGCTCAATGATTGCTTTTGGATATGGATTTCGGGATGTCTTTGAATGGGCTGTGAACATTCCCATTAGCGTTATTGGTCCATATAGAAACTTGCCGTTTCCGGCTATTACACCTCCTCGGATACTGAACGCGCTTGTGTATATCTCAGCGCTTGTCTATGTTTGGTATGCCTTTGTCATGGTCTCGTATAAAAAAATGATGACGAGCGTTGATAAAAAGCATTTTATGTTTCTTTTAGGATTTCCGTTGGTTTATCTTCCATATCTGTTAGGTAGAACTGATTGGATGCATGCGCTTCCTTTTGTGCATGTGCTTGCGCTTTCTCTTGTCTTGGCAACAGCTAGGATAGAACGAAGGACTTTGTATGTAGCGTTAGCGTTTCTTATTTTTCCTCTATTTCGATTGCTTCTCCCAAGATCCATTCAAGTAAATCGTTCATCAACTATTATTGAGGAAGAACTAGCATCCTGCAGAAATATGGTTCATGGGATACCAGCAAACTCTGTATTTGTTGGAAGAGCGTCATATCAGCGTTTTTTGTACAACAATGCCATGCTGTATTTTGTACGACCTGAGCTTCCTCCTGCCTCTGCATTTATTAGTGAGGAACCAGGTCTTCAAAACTCTTGTAAGTACGGGGAAATAGTCGCAGCTCAACTGAAAGATGCAGAAAAACCCATGATTGCTTTTATAGAAATGGGTGAGCAGGTGATGGAAAGAAATAAAACAGCAACAATGGCGTCGTGCAATAAGATTGAGGATTTTTTGAGCATAGCTGAACACTACTCGATTGGTTCCTGTAGCTCATATGACAAACCATATGAGATCCGAATATATCCATAATACATATGGCAAACAAAGACGTTTCAATTATTTTTCCTGTCTTTAATGAGCGTGGGTCTATTGAAAGAGTGATCCAGGAATGGGCAGATCTTTTTCATAAAAATAGTATTCAAGCAGAGGTCATTGTTTGCGAAGATGGATCAAAAGATGGAACTTCTGAATTTTTAAGAGAGATTCAAAAGAAGTATCAGTTGGTCCTTGACCAATCGAAAGAGCGAAGAGGATACGGACGGGCAGTTATTAGTGGTATGGAAAAAGCTTCTGGAGCATACATCTTCTGTGTTGATTCTGATGGCCAATATGATCCTATGGACTTTTTAAAGTTGTGGAAAGTTCGAAATCACCAAGAGATATTCGTAGGCTGTCGTTCAAATAGACAAGATTCTTTCCTGCGAAAACTGTATTCTGGAACATTTAAACTGTTTTTTTCGATCTTATTTTCAACAAACGTTCGTGATCCATCTTCACCATTCGTATTGTTTCATAGATCTTACGTTATGATACTTAATCGATATTTACAATACTTGCTGGAAGGATTTTGGTGGGGATTTACTGCTGCGTGTGTAAAGAAAAAAATTAGGATTAGAGAGTTGCCAATTCTTCATCGTGATAGATTAGAAGGTAATACTAAGGTGTACTCTGCAGGAAAAATACCCTCAATTGCTTTTCGCAATGGTTTGGGACTTCTGCGTCTTAGGTTTGCCAAATAAAAGCATTTCACTAAACCAGAGAAAAATTATCGGAGAAAGCTGAAGCAAGATTCTGTCGAATGAGGAAGAAACGTAATTAGAGGTGTTTATGGTACTGAAAGAGAAAAAGCCAAATACATAGACACAGCAATAGAGCAAAAGCATGATAAGCAAACTTGGGATAAAGATTTTATTCACTTCTTGAGAGAGTTTTGGTTTGAAAGTAATGAGCAGAAAGAACAATGGCCAAAATATATACCAATTGTTCAGTTTCAAAAGCTCTTGTGAAATTTCCCAGATCACTATAATAAGTCTTTGAAAAAATAGGGATAGACCTGGAAATTTAACATAGATATCCGAGGCAAAGTGATGAGAATATACAAAGACATTCCAGACTAAAAATGGAATTGTTGAGATTGTCATTAATGTGATTTTCTTCAACATGGATAAAGGCAGAAAGAAGAAAAGTATCACAAAAAATACTCCTTCAGATTTTATTTGAGAAGCTAGCATGATCAACAAGCTAATCAAAATTACTTTTAAGGTTGTTATGTTGGCTTTGTAGATCAGAGAGACAATCGTCCAAAGAATAAGTGCAAGAATAATATCGGCATTTCCAGCGTGTCCCCTTCCAGCTTGTGAAAGAAGAACTGGAAACATGGAGTAGATATAGGACAAAAAAAGAGAATTACTAAAAGAAAATAATCTACGGACTGTCTTAAAGCATAAGAACAGAATGACGCTATAGATCAGGGGATATATGAGTAATATGTTTTGTTCGTGAATTCCCCCAAGTGCTTTATAGATTGCAGAAAAAGTTAAAGGAAGGAGAATTGGATATTGTGGGTGCGATGACATATTGTCCCAGCTTTGGAAGAATTCATACGGAAATGATGTGGAATAGTAAAAGGCTTTTGCTTTTAATAGCCAGTTACTATAGAGATCCATGCTTTGGATTGGGAAGTTCATAACACCAGAAAAACAGTACAAGATGTTGATGCATATGAGGAGAAAACTAACAAAAAATATTATTTTTCGCATGTTGAGTGATAATTTCTGTATCTCCATACATAGAGTTCTTCATCCGTAAAATTGGTTTTATTAGGAGAGCAAGAAGTAATATCGGGAAAGTGACTGATTGAATTTAGGCGAGAGAACTCAATAAAAGTTCTTGAAGCAAACTGTACTGATCGAGCCATAAGTATGAATATCGAGAGGGTTACAACGCTTAATGTAATAATACGGAGTAGATTGTGCATGATAAAAGTAGTATATACTGTTTGTCATGAATCCAACGTCATTCTATAACAATAAACAGGTGTTTGTTACTGGTGGAGCAGGATTTATTGGATCACACCTTGTTGATACGCTCATTCAACTTGGAGCTATTGTGACAATTGGTGATAACTTTAGTTCTGGTAGTAAAGAAAATATCTTTCGAGCGTGGACGAATAATAAACTTCGATATAAAGAAACTGCTAATGGAAAAGGCAAGGCAGATGGTGGACATTGTTTTGTTACCGTTGATTTTCAAGATCTTACGGAAACAAAACATGTTTTGAAGAATCAGGATATTGTGTTTCATTTAGCAGCAAACATTGGGGGAAGAGGATACATTGCTGAGCACTCGGCGGACTGTTGCGAAGGTTTTTCGATCAATCAGAACGTTGTGAAGGCTGCTCATGAGAATGGGGTTGAACGAGTCCTTTTTGCTTCAAGTGCTTGTGCATACCCTGTTGAACTTCAGTCTTCATATAACTCTCAATATTTATTACAAGAAGAAGATGCATACAACAAAGGTTGGGCGAATGCGGATGAAACATATGGTTGGGCGAAACTTATGGGAGAGGAAGTTCTTCGAAGCTATTGCAAACAGTATGGGCTACAAGGTTCTGTCACACGATACGTGACGGCTTACGGACCACACGAGAATACTTCTCACGCCGTCATCGCATTGATAGAGCGTGCATTACAAAAAAAAGATCCGTATGTAGTTTGGGGAACCGGGAATCAAGATCGCGATTTCACGTATGTTGATGATATTGTTTCTGGGACACTTTTGGTGTGTGAAAAAGTCACAGACGGATCTTCAGTTAACCTTGGAACTTCAAAGAGATACACGATGAAGAAAGTTGTTGAGATGATCTTTGATATTGTTGGATGGAGGCCAAAGAAGATTGTGTTTGATACAACAAAACCTGAAGGCGTTAAGACCAGGGCACTGTCAATTGAAAAAGCGAGATCATTAGGCTGGAATCCTGAATGTACATTCGACAAAGGACTGAAAAAGACCATTGAGTGGTTTCAGCATGAAATGAGCTCCTGATGCGGCAAGATAAAATTCATGAAATGAGTGAGAAGGAAGAAGCATATTGGTGGTTTGCTGCTCGTAAGCAGATGATCCTTTCTCTATTTGAAAAGTATGCGCGGCCTGGAGATGAACTATTAGATGCTGGGTGTGGTGCTGGATTATTGACGTATGAGGCTGGAAAAAAATACATGGTGACTTCTGTGGATGTGGATTCTGTTTCTATAGAGCTTTGTAAAAAGAGAAAACCTCACGCGAAAGTTATTCAAAAAAATATCGAACAGACTTTGCCTTGGAAAAATACATTTAAGCTTGTTTGTCTAACTGATGTGCTGGAACACGTTGATGATGAAAAAGTTATGAAGAACATACATAAGGTTTTAAAAAATAATGGTGTCGTTATTGCGACAGTCCCTGCCTATCCTTGGCTTTTTTCATATTGGGATGTGATCCATCAACACAAAAGAAGGTACACTGCTAAAAGCATACAAGAGCTTTTTGAATCAAGTGGTTTTGTCATCCATCATTTTTCGTACTTCAATTCAATATTCTTTCCAATAATTCTTGGAATTCGGATGATAAAAAGTCTTATTTCTCAGAGGAAGGTCGTTTCAACAGATTGCTTTGATTTGCCGAGATCTACGAATAATCTCCTATTTAACATATTTCGCATGGAGACACAGTTTGCAGTATCTCATACTATTCCATTTGGACTCTCAATTCTTGTTGTAGCTAAGAAGAAATAAATAGGACTATTACAATTATGGTCTAAAGTAGACTTTAATTTCTTGAAGTGTTTCATTTCCTGCAAGATCTACAGCTTTCAATTGTAATATATTCTCATTTTCTTGCAGAGAGAACTGTCCAGAAAAATTACCAGCACTATCAACGAGTAACATTTTGTCGTTCACGTACACTCGTGCTTTTGCATCAGTTATGCCTTTTATGGGAATGACCTGCTCTCTTCTTCTAGTAATGGTAAGGTCATTTGTTGGTTGCTCAATATTCAGTGTTGGAGGTTGAAGATCAATAATGAGTGTTTGTGTTTGTGACTTTGATTCGTTTGCTGCAGTATCGGAAGAAACGACCTGCAGAACATGTTCTCCTTCGGAAAAAAAGATGTCCCCAAAGCTATAGCTTCCATCATCGTTTGCAGTGGTATCGGACACCCCAATATCATTTTTTAACAGTTTCATGGTGCTGGAAGGTTCACCATAACCAGAAATGGTGAGGCTAGCGCTATTCGTTGCTTCTGGCAGGGAGATGATGACTGGAACTTGTGGTGGAGTTGTATCTGTTTCAGTGAATGTTGCGGTATCTTTCTTGAAAAAATCGTAGATTCGAATGGACAGTGGAAAGATGGCAAAAACAAACGCAATGATAATAAGTATACCAAGAACAGAAAAAATAAGAGATTGTTTCACTGCTTTATCCTGATTTTTTTTTGAAATTCTGCTAAATGTTGCCATATACTTTTCCTTTCCAGAGCCTCCTGTCAGAATCGAACTGACGTCCGCGGTTTACGATACCGCTGCTTTACCACTGAGCTAAGGAGGCGATGCTATTTCCAGATCACCAGGTATACGTGTATGATAGCATAATCATGCGTTTAAGAAGAGAACTATGCGATATCACAACATCTTAATTACGGGTGGAGCTGGCTTTATTGGCACGAATGCAGCTTTGCATTTTCAGGGGCTTTCTGAGAACATAACGATCCTTGATAATTTCTCAAGAAAAGGGAGCAAAGATAATATATTGCTTTTAAAAGAAGATTTTGGGGATAAGTTACATATTGTTCTAGAAGATGTGCGCAACTATTCTTCCGTACTGGTAAAAGCTGTTTCTGAGGCTGATTTTGTTCTTCATTTGGCTGGACAAGTGGCGGTAACGACTTCTGTTCTCCATCCGCGAGAAGATTTTGAGTCTAATGCTCTTGGAACGTTTAATATGCTCGAAGCTGTTCGTGAATCTGGAAATAATCCTGTGTTTATCTATAGCTCAACAAATAAAGTGTATGGGAACCTAGAGTCTATCCCTGTTCGAGAGACTGAAACACGATATGAGTTTGAAGATGCTCCATTTGGTATTGATGAAACTCAAGGTGTTGATTTTCATTCTCCATATGGTTGTAGTAAGGGGACGGGTGATCAATATGTTCATGATTACAGTAAGATCTTTGGATTAAATACCGTCGTATTTCGACAGTCATGCATTTATGGTCCACATCAGTTCGGTATTGAAGACCAGGGATGGTTGGCGTGGTTTTTTATCTCAGCTCTAAAAGAACGTCCAATCACAATCTATGGGAACGGCAAGCAGGTAAGAGATGTCCTATATATTGATGATTTGGTTCGAGCCTATGAGCTTGCAGCATTACATATCAAAAAAACAAAAGGACAAATCTACAATATTGGTGGAGGAGTTGAAAATAGTATTTCTGTATGGCAAGAATTTTCTGCTTTAGTTAAAGAACTTTCAGGTAAAGAACCTCAAGTTGAGTATAAGGAACAGCGTTCTGGTGATCAGAAAATCTTCATCGCTGATATTCGAAAAGCATTAAAGGATTTTGAATGGAAACCTTTGGTTGGTGTAAAAGAAGGTTGTCAAAAACTCTATCAATGGATATGTGATAACAAAGAGCTTTTTTGATATGAAAATTGCTGTATTTCATGAACTGAATAGTGGTGGTGCGAGAAGAGCTGTTAATGAATTTTCCAAGGCACTCAAAAAAAGAAAACATGTTGTTGATCTTTTTTACGTTGATGAAAAAGCTCACGACGAAGAAAAAGCTAACTTTTCGAATAGTTTTTTTAGTCGATTTATTCCGGTTGAGTGGAACGGACATAACTGGAAAGCACGATTGTATCGCGATACGATAGAACTTTTGAAGCTGTTTAGGCTTCACAAGAAAATTGCACACAACATTGATTCTGGAAACTATGATGTTGTATTTGTCCATCCGTCAAAATATACTCAAGCACCTTTTTTACTCAAATTACTGAAAACTCCTACGCTCTATTACTGCCAGGAACCATTACGTATGGTGTATGAAGATATTTTTGCTGTGCCACAGAACTTACCCTTAGCGAAAAAACTCTATGAAAAAGTGATTCGCTCAATACGCAAACGCATAGACGCTGAAAACATTCATGCTGCATCATTTGTATTGGCAAACTCAAACTTCACTAGAGAAAATGTGCATGAGTGCTATGGAATTCACGCTGAAACATGCCATATGGGAGTTGATACAAAAGTCTTTTATCCTGATGGTAAAAAAGACATTGACCTACTTTTTATTGGTACTCGTGACGAAACTGAGGGCTATGGGTTATTCCAAAACGCATTAGCTAACATAAAAACAAAAGCGAAGATTGAATACATGATTCGCGGAGAAAACTGGACGAGCAATGATGAAGAATTGCGGAAGAAATACTCTCGATCAAAAATTGTGATTTGTTTTGGATATAACGAACCATTTGGTCTTATTCCAATTGAAGCTATGGCTAGCGGTGCGTGTATAGTTGCTTTGGATGAAGGTGGATACAAAGACTCAGTCTTGCATAGAAGCACGGGACTATTAGTAGAAAAGAATGCAAAGCTTATTGCTAAGAATGTAGATTTCCTACTGCAACACCCGAATGAACTAGAGAAAATGTTTCATGCGAGTGTTGAAAAGGTTCAAACATACTGGACCTGGGAACGAGGGGCGCAAGAAATTGAACGGCTTGCGACATTACTTAAGCATTCTTCAAAAAGAGAGATTTGATAGAAGTCCTTTTCTTTCTTTTGAGATCATAGACTGGTAGCTTTTCAATGAGCTGTAGTCTTTTTCTCATATCTGAAATATACGTAAGGTTTCCTGAAATATCTTTTGATTCACGATACAAATTCTGAACGTATCCTTTTATTGCAGTTAAAGCTTTAAGTTTATTTGAAACATCTTTACGCACGAAAAATGCATTGTTCCCAGCGCTATTACTGCCAACGAACACATATCCTTTTTCTTTTGCTAACAAACAGAACGCTTCTAAAGAAGCTCCAAAATAAAGATTCGAGTGATGCTTCCTTGTTCGATCAAACTTATCATCATAAGGAACAGTGACAGCTTCTTTCGCACCAAAAATGCTGTTGTACTCAGCAATGATGATTCGAGGAGAGATGATTGAAATAGCTTGAAGAATCCAGTAATCAACTCCATCAAGATCGATGGAAAGTAATCCAATATCGTTCGTAATTCCAGCTTGTTTAACAATGTCATTCACGTTGG
>Ga0172379_10008382_pt1 | contig 13021 bp, 9 predicted proteins | sample GrowelOW334metaG_FD_119756 | JGI IMG/M metagenome (GOLD analysis project Ga0172379, IMG submission 119756) | Groundwater microbial communities from an aquifer near a municipal landfill in Southern Ontario, Canada - Groundwater well OW334 metaG | ecosystem: Environmental > Aquatic > Deep... | reverse complement strand
TTCAGATAGGAACAATTGGATAAACCAAGCAGTGACATGGAAGATTGATCCGTGTGCCTTTCACTGACTTTATAGCCGCCGCTTACACCATTCCTCGTCTGAATCGGAGAATATCGAACGTAACTCAATCCTGCATTCATGCTACTTTTCAATCCTTCGTTGGAATTGACTGACCATGTTTTACCCAATGAAATGCCTAATTTGTCATTCCCTTTCCCCAGTTTAAGTCCTATGCTCGGACTCAAATATTTATCTACCCCCGATTGGGAATTAACAGTAACACCCATCCCCAATGAGGCGCTTCCGCCAACCCCCGCATTGGATTGTGCGCTCAGACTGGCCGATCCGCTTAACGAGGGTTCCAGCCCCCATCCTTTGTAATTATTATAGAAAACGCCCAATCCCGCACCTACAGAAATACCGAGAGACGGAGGTAATCCGGCTATTTCCAAATCTACCCCCAATTTGCCGCCAAAAGTTTCGTTGGGTTTGACAGAATATTCCTTGGTGATGGGATCTCCGTTGAAGTCATCGGGTAATCCTCTTAAGGTTCGCACGATACTTCCGGCATTCAAATTCCAGCCCAATCCAACCATGGAAGCAACATCTTCCATTTGAATTCCAGATTGATAAGTTAAATTCATCGGATAGCCGCCAATGGTGAACAAGGGAATCTGATAGGAAAATGAACCCGATGAAGGGTTGACCAAATTCGAGGCGCCTGCTTGCTGGAATTGCATAAATTCAGGCTGCCCGGGTCCGCCGGTCTGTGCTTTCACTCCGTAAGCCAGCAACATCAATGCGAATAAAACACGGATATTATTTTTCACGATCGTTGGTAACTTTAAAGTTGAAATGATAAGTGCTATGGAAATCGGAAATGGTCAAAAGATAAAGCCTGCCTGGTTCAAGATCGTAATCTTTGATATCGATAGAGATCCTGTTTAGTCCGGTCACACTATTTAATTTGATCACATCTTTCGATTTGCGCTTTATTTTCTTTGCTTCGACATCGTAAATCGTCACTTTTATATTTTCAACCGATGCATAATGGTTGATATATTGAACCCTCAATACATTGTTGGATATATCAGAAATGGTGTAGGATGGCTCCCCGGACAGTTCGTAATAAAATCTGGTATCAATCAATGCAATTGAATCTTTGCATAGAATCTCCCCCTCTTTGTTGAGCCACTCGTAGATGACATGGAATGGGTTGACAGTCGGAACGGCAAAATAGAGGGTACCGAGTTTTGTTTCTCCCTGAGGGATATCCCCTGAATTATTGGTCCATTTTATCTGACTTGAGCCAGGAGGAAACTTGGAAGGGGTTCTGCTCCATTCTTTGGGCGCTTTGTTCTCAATGCCAATGACTGAATCATTTTTAATTTTTATTCTGAAGCTTTTGGGGTTGTTCTTTGGTTCAGTACCTCTGTATTTATTGGTGATACTGCCTTCATAGGCTATGGAGTCTCCCTTGTAAATTTTTCTCAATTCAAAAGAGTAGTTCTCGCATTTTTGATCAGGGAGGGATTTTAGTACATCCGGTGGTGGCTGGATATCTTCTACCCTTATTACAATCTTGCATGGTGTACACTTCTTTCCGCCACATAACGGAGTGATGTCGAGAGTATACATTCCGGTCTGGCTAAAATTGAAACGGAAGATTTGTCCGGTTCCGTTGCCTGAAGCGATACCCTGAACAGTCCATTCGTAGGAAACAACACAAGAACTATCTTTGGGATTGCAAATAAAATCCGGAAAATGGAATTGGTAAATTCCTTTTGAAAGTGAGGCAGTTCCGCTGCATTTCAATCTTGAAGTAGTTGCATCCTTTGCCTGAATTTCAATGATAGAATTGCTCCATTCCCCACAGTCGCATGTTTTACAACCTTCAACCACGATCGAATAAATACATGGTTGGCAAACCTTTCCATTACAAGCGGCATTCAAAGTTAAGGTGTAGATCCCATTGGTTGTTGGGGTGAAAGAACCGTTGGTCCCATTTCCTACTTTTGAACTGCCATCAGCCATTCTAATTTCCCATCCTGTCTTTGCCTGACATCTTTCATTGTTAGGACTGCACTGATAGTTTGTTGAAAAGCTGAAAGGTTGATTGCATTTCCATGCTATTCTACCATTGCATTCATATCTTGAAACAACTGCCGCGTTTTGCACAATTAATGGATTCCATGTTCCACACGCACACCGTATTGCGGAAAACGCAAATGGTTTGCTGATACCGTTATTCCCCGCAATTGGCGTCCCTTCCCGGTTCAGTGCCCGCACATTCCAGATAAAGTCACACAGATACGGAGGTAAACATGGGCCACCGATTAAATTATTTACTACAGTCTGGGTAATGTTATCGATATCTTTGGTTATCAGCGGTTGGTTGGCCTGCATTGCCTGTGTTCCGGTTTGTCCCTGCATCAACTGCCAAACCGTTAACCGATAAGTAACCGGCTCCTGTGGCTTGGGAATTACAGGTATCCACCTGAAAACCAATGGTTTCTGAAGTTCTGATTCAGTAAATTCGGAACCATCTGCCAGCGCGATAGGTTGAGGTGGCTGATAAGTTAGTTGCTCAACCTCCCTGATTGAAAATGGTTTGCATTTTTCTTCGCTGTACGGAGCCGACCCTGCTGCACCGTAGCCAAAAAACTGGGCACAGATTTCATAATCGCCAGGAGCTAATATACAGTCTTTTCCCAAAAATGAAACTGCATTCGTCCCACTCCAAACTTTGGTAAGGGTATTGAAATTGGCCGCCGGCGCCGAACTGCCGGTGAAGGCGCCGCATACTTTAGCTCCCCCTTTTTTAATCGTTATCAATAGTTTACTCTCTTCAACCATTGGATCTACCCGACCAGCGACCGCTTTAGCCGTGGCAGTGATGGTTAACATTGTTTTTCCGGTACCCCAGTTGGCTGTATTGGCATCAGGACTGGCCGGCAATGAAATATTGATGCCGGTAATGGGATAGTTTTGAGAATAACCCTGAACAACAAGAGTCATCAATATAAATGCCAGGACTTTGTTCATCATTTGGCGTTCTTTATTGTAGCGTTTCGAATCAATAAAATATTTAATCAATCTTTTAATCTGCAAGCTATTGGTCCAAAATAATCAGACGTTTACAGCATTATTTCCCCATTCCTGATCGTAATTGAACTCTTGTTTTTCAACTGATAAAGCGATGATTTAAGCTTTTCTATCTTTTCTGCCGGAACATTCGGGTCGTTCTCCAGATCAGCAATGGCCTCTTCAATGGATTCGTATTTCCTGATGTTGACATCATCTGAATCTTTCTTAATAAGTATAAGAGGTGCAGAAGTTGGTCGTTTATTTTGGAACAGACTCCTTAGCATTTTTAGCATATCCATCTTTCAGAAGTAAACATTGCGTGAAACTAATTAGCAAGGTATCCTGCTGCAATAGCGAACATACTGAAGGGAGATGTCAGTAAACCAACGGTAGGTATTTGTAAATAAACGGTGGGGAATGATGGTGACCGCGTCAGTTGGAAATGATTTTATAAAGCGGAATAGGGAGCGAAATAATTACTTCGGTGCCATGGGAGTGATGATTCCGGGATTTTAAGTCTTCCAGCATTATTGGTGTGGGCAGCTGCATTTTTGTGCTCAATAACCTGAGCCGTTCTTCTACTATTTGAATTCCCTTTGAAATGTGATCCTCTTTTCTGCTCTTATAGGCTTCCAGAAGACCAATTCCATTGTCTGTGATTTTTATGATTAGCGACTGGCTAAGGGCCGAATCAATATCCACCTCTTCAAAGGAGAAGGAGATGGTTAAAAGTCCTTTGCCCCCGGCGTGGATGAAGCCGTGCCATAGGGTATTTTCGACGAAAGGCTGGATGATCATGTTCGGGATCATGATTGACTCCGGTTCCACCCCGTCCCCCATCTTGATTTCAAAGGAAAATCCATCCTGAAAACGTAATTTTTCAAGATTGAGATAAAGTTGCAAACGGATGATCTCATCCGAAAGGAGAATAAAGCCACTTCCTGCAGTTTCGAGGTTTTTTCTTACCAGTTTGGCCATCATGGCAATGTAATCATTCGCCTCTTCATTCCTGTTGCAATTGATCAGGTACTGCACCGAGTTAAGCGCATTAAAAATAAAATGGGGGTTCATCATGGCTGACAAGGCCTGGTGTTTAAGTTCATTGATTCTTTCGGATAACTCCAGTTCTTTGCGAACCCTTCTATTATTAAATCTTAACAACCATATCATGAAGAGGATTGAGAGGCAGCCCAATGAAAAAATAATCAGCAAGGTAAACCAAATGGTCTCCACAAAGCGTGGCAGAACACGAAAGGAGATGGAAAGGGGCTGGCTCCAATCCGTATTTTGTGATTTAGCCATGATCTGAAGGTCGTAAATGCCTCCTTTCAGTGAAATGAAATCCAGAAAATTATGATCTGTTTCTTCCCCCTTGTCATTCAGACAATACTTGTACCTTACCGAGCCAGGTGATGAAAAACTTAAGGCATTGAAATCAATGTATACATGATTTTGTTCCGGACCGAAAATCAGATTGTTGTAGTTGCTGTAGATTGAATCTCCTGCACGTATTTGGGTTACTTTAACATTCAGAGGAAGAGGAACATAGTTATCAAAAGAATTAATATCCAAGATGGAGAACCCATTACTGGTTCCAACATAAAGGTAATTTTTTACGGAATCATAGAACAAGGTGTAGATTTCATCTGATGGCAGTCCTGTCTGCCGGTTGAGATGCCTGACAGAATTACCGTCAAACAGGTAAAGTCCCTTCATGTTTCCTATCCACAGCCTATTCTCTTTGTCTGCAACGATTGAGGTGGAAGAGTTCATATCGTGACCTTTAATAGTCGGATAAGCAGTAATCGAATCATTTTGCAGATTGTAGCTGGCAATTCCTTTCTCACAGGCAAACCAGACTTGTTTACCTTGATCCTGAGTGATGGAATTGATCCTTGAAGTCAAAACAAGATCATCCGGGAAGAGCCTTTTCGTCCAATCTTTCTCTCTGTAGTTAAGTCGGGCTATTTGGCATAAGCCCTGCCCCGTTCCAACCCAAACATTTTTTTCAGTGTCTTCAAAAATATCGTTGATACGGTTTGCGATTGGATTATCTCCAATAATATTGATTAAGCAGGATTGATCATTGGTAAAATTGAGTTCTTTCTGAACCCGCACTGTGTTGACCCTTGATCCGAATAGAAACAGACCGTTACTTAATTTGCAAAAAGAGAGCCCTGCGAACGCGTACATCCTGGAACCCCGGAAGATTAAGTTGACCATTTCATGGCTCTCCGATGCAGAACAAATAAAGAGTTCATTGCCATAATTTTTTACAGAGTAGATGTAAGACGTCAATAATTTGTTTGAGTTGGCTTTAACCTCATCAATTTCCCCATTTTCGAAGATATTCACTCCGGTAAACGTGCCTATCACAAATTTGCCGGAATTTTCCTTAGCTATGGAATAGACATTGTTGCTGTTCAGCCCCTCCTTTTCACTGTAGTTTTTCAGATACAGGTTATTGATACAATATACTCCCTTGCCAAACGTGCTGATCCAGATATTTCCTTCTTTGTCTTCAAAGTAATGGTTTACCAGGGTTTTTTGCAGGTCCATTTTACTTCCGATATCAATGGGTAGGGCCGATCTGTCTGGAATCATATAAAATCCCAGATTCTTGATGGAGAACCAGATATTGTTATGACGGTCCCAAAGAATGGCGCCGATATCGTTGTTCCCGGCAACGTTTATTTCATACTTTTCTATTACTTCGTTGCCCTGTATTTTGAAGATCATTCCCATGGTTCCGACGATATAACTGCCATCCTTCCCCCTGGTATAACAATAGATATCGCTATCCGGTAAGTCTTTGACAACGAGTTTCTTAAGCGTATCATTCTTAAAGCTGAATATCCCGGTAGTGGTTAGCGCAATTATTTCGCCATTGGGTAGTGTCTCCAGTTTATTGATGAAGATGCGGGGAGTATAGATGCTCCTGGTTTTTAATTCCGTAGATTTTTCACCGGAGATGATATTAATATTTCCCATTCGGCCATAAGCAAAAATGCTTTGTTCTTTTCCACTGTTTGGGTTAAGTAATAAATAAGACAGGGTAAAACTTTTCCCTTCAATCAGGCTGCAATAATTCTCAATATGACCATTTTTAAGGACGTTCACTCCCTTCTCAAAATTTCCTGCAAAAATTTCACCGTTTCTCCCTTCCGCGAGCGATATGATTGAATTGGAATTAAGCCCGTCAATGGTCCGGTACGTAATAAAATGTTTGCCGTCAAATCTGCTCATGCCATTGGCAGTAGCCAACCAGATAAAGCCATCTTTGTCCTGAATGATATCATAAACAGTGGAGGAGGCCAATCCATCCGATGAGGTATAATGATAAAAGGAGGGAGTCTGCGAATAGAGTGGGAGATATTGCAGGAAGCAAACAGAAGCCAGGATGAATAGTCGGTTAAACATACTTATACCACATTTTGCATCGCTTTAATCCTTAGAATGAATTCAGGCGCTTTCCGGCGTGAGATCTCTACCCTGCTGCCATCCAGCATGGTAACATAACTGCCGCCGAAGTTGGAATAGTCCTTTATGTGCTTTAAATTGATCAGGTGTGATTTGTGAACCCTGAAAAAAAGCGTTCCCGGAAGGAAATCTTCGAATTCTTTTAACGTACGGCAAACCATCTTATTCTTTCCTCCCCTTAAAATGATTTTTGTGTAGCACCCGTCTGCTTCCATCCTGATTAGATCCTCAAAGGGTATCAAGTCGAAACCATGAGAAGCGGGAATCATTAATTTGTCACTTTCATGAATTACTTGTGGCGCTAATTTTTTACTTCTAAGAGAAAGTAGATTTTTAACAGTTTGTTTTAGTTCTTTGATATTGATCGGTTTAAGCAGGTAGTCTGAGGCTCCGGCTTTTACTGCAGCGATTCCAAATTCCTCATGAGCGCTTACAAAAACAACCTGAAAACGTCGGTCATCAAATTCATCCAGAAAATCAAATCCGTTAAGAACCGGCATATTTATGTCTAGGAATACGACATCCGGCATTTGGGCATGGACGAGTTCGAGGGCATTTACAACATCAATTGCACAGCCCAATATTTCTACCTGAGGACAATATAGTTCAAGGATCTTCCTCAGATTCTCCCTTCCATACAGCTCATCATCCACAATGATTGCCGTAAGCCTGGTCAAAATATTCTGTAAAGGCATTGTTCTTTCTTGTTTCAGATATAGTTTTTCGTCATTCGGGAAGAAAGATGACGACTTCTGTGTTTAAGTTCTATCAAATGTATCGTTTAATTTGATAAAAACACATTGTATGTAACTATCAACCTATTTTACCACGATGCTCTTGATATTCACAAATTCCCTGATTCCCAAATAAGATAGCTCGCGGCCATAGCCACTTTCTTTAATCCCACCAAACGGAAGCCGCGGATCAGATTTGACAAAATCATTTACAAAGACGCAACCGGCTTCGAGCCCCTTCTCCGCCAGCAATTTACCTTTCTTCAAATCGGCCGTAAAAATACCGGCGCCTAAACCAAATACGGTATCGTTGGCGATGCGGATAGCCTCTTCCAATGTTTTAAAACGGTACAAAACCGCCACCGGCCCAAACAGCTCTTCGTGGTAAGCAGGCATATCACGGGTTACATTTTCCAATACGGTAGGTGGATAAAACAGTGCTTCCCCTACCACGATAAAACCACCGATCAGCACAGAAGCGCCCATCGCACGGCTCGTTTCGACCTGCTGGTGCAACTCGTTGCGCAGATCTTTCCGCGAGAGCGGTCCGATGGTGGTATTCGGATCGAGCGGATCTCCATAGTCCGAAGCTGACATCAGTCTCACAAATTCGGATTTGAATGCATCATAGATTGAATCGGCAATGATAAACCGTTTGGCTCCAATGCAACTCTGACCGGCATTCAGTAAACGGCTGGTCACACAAAGTTTGGCGGCAGAAACAACATCGGCATCCGCCAGGATCAAGTAGGGATCGCTGCCGCCCAGTTCAAGAACAGATTTTTTGAGATTTGCTCCTGCCTCGGCAGCCACGGCTTTACCGGCAGAGGCGCTTCCCGTGAGGGTTACAGCGTTGACCAATGGATTTGCTATGACAGCCTCCACCCTGGAAGAGCCTATCAGCAAAGTTCTGAATACATTCGCGGGGAAACCTGCCTCTGACACCAACTGCTCTATGGCCAGCGCGCAACCCGAAACATTGGATGCATGTTTCAGCAATCCGGCATTTCCTGCCATTAGCGCCGGGGCTAAAAACCGGAATACCTGCCAGAAGGGGAAATTCCAGGGCATTACGGCGAGGATGGTTCCAATCGGTTGGTAGGAGATGTAAGATTCCTGAGCATCAGTTTGAACCGGCTCATTTTGTAAAAATTTCTCGCCATTTTCGGCATAATAGCCACATGCCAAAGCGCATTTATCGACCTCTCCAAGCGCTTCGCGATAGATCTTTCCCATCTCGGAAACGATCAGGGCAGCCAGCGATTCCCTCTTTTCCAAAAGTTTTGCCTGGAGATTTTTCATCAGCGTTGAACGGCGCTCAAAGGTGGTCTGCTTCCAGCCCTGATAGGCCGTATCCACCTGTTGTACAATGGTATCTACCTCCCGAACTGAGTATTCCTGATAGGTTTGAATGATTTTACCTGTAAATGGATTGATGGATTGCATGGGATTATATAATTGTAATATTTTGATTGTCGATTTTGAATTATTGATAATTATTTGATAATCATCCATTCTCCAAGCTTGTCAGACCCGACTCTTTGTAACCTTCCCGATAACTTCAGCTTATTCAGTTGATATTCAACTCCTCTTCGGGTTAGACCGGTTGCATCCATCATATTTTTTGTTGTTGATTTTGGATTCTTTCTAATAAGGTTGATAATTATTTCCTCTGAAAATTTCTCCACAGTCTTCTCCACAGTCTTCTCCACAGTCTTCTCCACAGTCTCGTTTATGGACATTTTGAGCACCAAAGAATCGAATTCGACATGGTATTCAGGTTGGGTATGATTGTAAGCCAACCAATTGCTTTCGATTTTCTCAAAGCCAAAGCCGGCATTTTCGGCTAGCTTAACCATTCTGAAGAGTTTAGCAATAATGGGGTTTCGGGGCAATGAAAGGTCGTTGCTTTTAAGCTCATCAAACGATTTTGGGAGTCCACCCGGATTGTAAAACTCAATATGATTTGTAAAAATCCTAATTCGTGGGTGACCCAGCGAAAAAAAATCTGAATGCATAAGCATGTTGACTAACGCTTCGCGAATGGCAACCAACCCAGATGAAAGTTCCTGACCAAAGCCTTCAGTGCTGAGTATGAACCTCACATCGATCTTTTGCTTTAAGCGGGCAAAGCATTCAAAATAGTACTCCCATAAATTCTCCTGTTCATCTAATCTGAAGGTGTAGCGCAATTGGGCATCTTGATAGGATGTGCCAGGAATCTCAAAAAGGTCAATTCTGAAGTCTGGAAAAAAATTTTCAATTGCTTCTCGTTTACCTAGCATAAGCAACCCCCCGTAGGTACAAACACCTTTTTGGGTAATGCGTAGTCTTTCGAGAAACTCGTCCTCGCTATATCGGTTGTAGCTCAGGTTTGGATTGAATCGCCCCATGTAATCACGGTAACGGCTTAGTGATGTTTGGTTCAGGCTGTTGACGGTGGTTTCTAAGGCAATTTCAGACGTTTTTGTGCCGAAAGCCTGATCTCGAAACATGCTGTCGATCTCTTCCTTTGTGGCACGCTGATCAGAACTACCCCTGCGAATGAAGGTATTTGATTGTGTGTTAAAATAGATTGGTTTTTTATTGTTTGCCACGATGTAAAAGGCAAGTACAACTTTATCGTCTATGTGATAGATTTCCTGATTGGTGGTTATTTTGACATTGAACTTGTCACCTCTGAGTGTGTTTAGCAAATCCTGTTCCAGTTTTTCAGGGTTGCCCACGCCAGTTATTTCAAATGAAGAACCCGTTTGTTTTACACCCAGAATGAGCCAGCCACCAATTGTATTTGAGAATGACGAAACCGTTTCCCAAACTGATTTGGGCAGTTCGCCTTTTGCCTCTTTCACCTCAAAATCTTCCCATTCGAGGCCTAATAATTTCTTTATTAGTTCTTCTTTGTTCATCTAAGGTTCATTTTTACAACGCCTTTTTCATGATCTTCTTTATCCACTCGGGCGCTAACTTTATGTCGTGCGTCAAATGACTTTTATCCTCAGCTTTTGAGATTTCAATAATTCGTTTCAGTGCCTCTTCCTGAACTCTGTCTTTCCCCATTTCCCGCAATGCCTGTATCACCAGGGAACTGATTTTTCCTTTGGCCAACAGGTTTTTGGGTGTAGTCCTTTTTAGCTTTATCGTTCTTTTACCGACTTTGATTGTACGGGCCGCCCCATCGGTCAAAAAGACCAGCTTTAATGGGATCTGGGTGCTTAAACCCAATGCATGTAAGGAATAGGCACCTGTGGGAACCAATCGGATTTTATCCCTTTTCGAAATGGCTTGTGCAACTTCTTCGGCAGTTGGCAATACCTCGCCAACGTAGGTGTTCATTTTTGGGCGAACATAAATTCCATGAGCAACTACTTTAATCAGGCCTTTGTCCTTTAAAGCTTGCAGTGCTTTCCGGATGGAATCTGCCGACCCCTTGTCGGTGAAATCATCAGGGAACAGCAAAGTACCTGCCACCCTTGCTTTTATTGCTCTTTCTATTTTATATTCAACTCCTTGCATGGTAGTAATTGCTACTATTATTTCACAAATTTAGTAAATATTTGTGAAATAATCTGTCGCAGATATTGTCAGTATTTGCGACAAAACTATCTTGTAATTCAATTAAAAATCAGATTCAATCAAGGTGTTATTGATTACCTCCTGAACGATTAACGGATTCAATTCATCGTCCTTGTCGTAAATTTTAAGCTTCAACAGACTGATATTTCCGATAATCGCCCCTTATTAATTCGCAGCCAAAACTGCGCTCACTGGGCAATTCGGAGGTAGAACCCATCTGAATGGTTACCAGAGCAGAGGATTCTTATTAGTAATTGTCGCCTAATGACAATAGAAAATATCAAAAAAGGTCACTTTTCAATTTCAGTGGTCTCATCAGCTACCTCCTGGGTCGGAGCTCCAGCGTTTTCTGCAGCAACTTCCTCCGGAGCAATCACTTCCGGTTTCTTGTCGTCAAAATACTGCCGGTAAAAGATGAAAATGGCCACAATACCTACCGAGATGGAGGAATCTGCAATGTTGAATACCGGTCTGAAAAAGATGAACTCCTGGCTGCCCCAGATGGGGAACCAGCCTGGGAAATGCCCTTCGATCAGCGGAAAATAGAACATATCCACCACTTTCCCCAATAAAAAGGAGGTATAACCGCCACCTGCCGGGAAGAGGGAGGCCACTACACCGTGGCTCTCATTGAAAATCAATCCGTAAAAGGCACTGTCAATTAGATTACCCGTTGCACCGGCCAGGATGAGCGAAAAACAGACTACCAAACCGAACGGCACCTCCTTCTTCCAGAGCTTGGAAAGGTACCAGCCCAGTGCCCCAATGGCTGCTATCCTGAAAATCGTGAGGAAATATTTACCAATGTTGTTGCCAAACTCGAAACCAAAAGCCATGCCATTGTTCTCGACAAAATGAAGAATAAACCAATTCTTTGCCACAACAACCTCTTCTCCCAGCATGAAGTGGGTTTTGATGTATATCTTAAGAATTTGATCGACTACCAGAATCAGCAGGATGATCAATATCGATTTTGTTTTGTTGCTCATATGTTCGTTTCAAAATGCTTTCGGAATCCGTCGCGAAATTAAGTATTTATGAGACAATGCCATTCATCAGACTCTCCTTTGTGCTATCCCCAAAATGATGCCTGTGGAAGATGAATATGGAAAAAACTCCGATGGAAACAGCCGAATCGGCCACATTAAAAATATGCCGAAAGAAAATTAAATCCTGACCTCCCATGAAAGGAATCCAGGAAGGATAAGTGGTTTCAATCAGCGGAAAATATAACATGTCGACCACCCTGCCCATCAGGAACGAAGAGTAGCCTCCACCAGCAGGGAAAAGAGTGGCTACTTCGCCCGGGGTGTAATTGAAGATCATTCCGTAGAATGCTCCGTCTATCATGTTACCAATGGCGCCGGCCATGATCATGGAAAAACAGGCAATCAAACCGAATGATGCCTCCCTTTTCAAAAGCTTGTTCAGGTACCAGCCCAATAGCCCAATGGCGATCAGGCGGAAGATACTCAGGAAATATTTGCCGATGTGATTCCCAAATTCGATGCCAAAGGCCATCCCATTGTTCTCAATGAAATGGAGAATAAACCAGTTTTTGAAAATGACAATTTCACCTCCCGGAGCCAAATGGGTTTTGATCCAGATTTTTAAGGTCTGGTCAACCAGTAAAATCAAAAGGATAAGAAGTATTGATTTTCTTCTATTGCTCATGGGCAATGTAAAAAGTGCAGAGAAAGCTCTTTCGGTCTTCAATGGGTAGATCGGTTGACTCTTTTGCCCTGAAAAACAGATCAGCGCTGGGAATTTTTAGCGTCAATAGATAAAGTGGCGTGAGGGACTGCACGCAGCCTCTCTTTGGAGATCAAAGCCCCGGTTTCGCGGCAGATACCATAGGTTTTGTTCTCAATTCTGATCAGGGCCGCTTCGAGGTGCTGAATAAATTTCTGCTGACGTTGTGCAAGCTTGCCTGCCTCCTCTTTGGACAGTGTGGCTGCGCCTTCTTCCAATACCTTGAAAGTTGGGGATGTATCCTGGGTATCATTACCGTCGCCCTGTGTAATGGCGTTTTTGTATAGTTCGTAATCCTGACGTGCCTTTTCCAGTTTGCCCAGAATCAGGGACTTGAACTCCTGGAGTTCCTCGTCTGAATATCTCGTTTTCTCTGCCATAATGTTGCGCTT
>Ga0172379_10008381_pt1 | contig 13022 bp, 10 predicted proteins | sample GrowelOW334metaG_FD_119756 | JGI IMG/M metagenome (GOLD analysis project Ga0172379, IMG submission 119756) | Groundwater microbial communities from an aquifer near a municipal landfill in Southern Ontario, Canada - Groundwater well OW334 metaG | ecosystem: Environmental > Aquatic > Deep... | reverse complement strand
CTGGTGGCTATAGTCGTAGGGCAACACCTGTTCCCATTCCGAATACAGAAGTTAAGCTTGCGACGCCGAAAATACTTGGCTGGAGACGGCCTGGAAAGATAGGTACCGCCAGGGTTTGTTATAAAAAGCCTCCGAGTCGATTCCTTGCAGGCTTTTTATGTTCTTCGCCATTAGTTTTTTCGTTTAGATTCCCCATTCTTTTTGATAGCTTGATTGTTGAATTTTGAGTTGGGAATCAAAATTTCTCGGTTGTCACCCATTTAGAAAAGTACGTCTCAGGATTATATCTTTTTTGTTTGTTTTTTCTTTTTATAAAGAACGCAATGGTAAGGCAGAAGATTTTTTGCAAATTCGTAAGCGCGTTATGAAAAAAGATGACTCTTCAAAATTGAGGGGGATAAATGTAAAATATTTTGTTCAAAAAATTGACTTTCAAATTATAACGAATAAAATGAAGGGTTAATTTTTGTTGACCGTATGTCTAACCGCTAACTCTAGGGGGCTGTGATGGGTGCGAGCTGTATGCGATATTTGAAGCGAGATGGGGATGCTGTAGGCCGCGCAAGTTTTTGGCGCGGAGGACAGGTTGATGTGAAGATGTGGAATATGGAAGGGAACAAAATGAAAAAGTATAAAAATTTCTTAAAAAATTTATTAAAAGTTTTATCAGGTGTGGGTACGCGGTTGAAGGCAGCGGCCGCGGTAGTGTGTTTGGCGGCAATCTGTACGACCGAAGCGGTGGCGGGGGGAGGGTCCGGCCATATCAACTGTGGTGATGTTGAAGTAAAGGTAGGAAAAGATGGGGGCAGCGGAGCTGAGGTAAACCAAAAAGAAGATGCCGGCTCATCGGTGGATCGGGTTGAGGGGTCGGGAGTTTGCGGGAATTGTAAACAAGTAGAGCAACTAGAGGAAGAGTGTCAAAAAGTCTTTGCCGAAGCTGAAAAAGCGCTCAAGAAGGTTGTGGCTATTAGGGCCGCTGCCTGTGCGGCTCGTGATGAAGCCGAGGCTACAAAGAGATGGACTGAAGAAGACGCTGTTGAAGCAACGAAACTTGTTGAGCAGATGATGGTATCTATTATGGTTCTCCAGCAGGCATTAGAATCGAAAATGAAGGAGTGTGAACAGAGGGCTGCCGCTGCCCGCAGTAAAGATGAAGCTGCCGAACGTCATCTGCAGAAAATCCAAGAAATTTATAAGAATGTGGTTGAGAAGATTGAGAAGAGTAAAAAACAAGTGAGAGATCTCTTGGATCAATTGCAATTATCGCCACTAGTTGTCAAAGATTAAGTAAGAAAGTTGGTAATTAAGAAAGGTTTTAAGATGGAAACGATTTGCAGGTCATTCAAGTCATTGATTCTGGGTTTGTTGTGTCTTTTTTCTAGCAGTGGGCAGTTGTGTCGGGCAACAAGCGAGTTGGACGATGATGATTGCTGCTGTGAGTGCAGGGAAACATCGGAGGAAGAGCGAATGAAGGACAAGTTGCGAGAAGCGCGTGACGAGGCTGGGAGAGTAGCAGAGGAAAAGAAAGATGAGGCTAGGAGTACATTGAGGGCTGTTGAAGAAAGGGTAAAACAAAAAGGGCATGATGTGAAAGAGGCCGTGAAAAAAGGGACGCACGATGTAGCGGAAAAAGTAAAAAAAGCGCGTGACGAGGCCGGAAAAGTGGCAGAGGAAAAGAAAGATGAGGCTAAGGGTGCATTGAGTGCGGCTGTAGAAAAGGTAAAGCAAAAAGGGCACGATGTTAAAGAAGCAGTGAGAAGAGGGGCGCACGGTGTAGCGGAAAAAGTAAAAAAGGCTACCAAAGAATTAAAGGTTGGCGATGATGCCCCTCCGTTTTCGCTCAAAGATGAATCTGGCAAGGTAAGGACGCTAGAGGAGTTTAAGGGTAAGCGCATTGTGCTGTATTTCTATCCAATGGATGATACCCCTGGTTGTGCAAAACAGGCCTGTTCATTGCGTGATAGCTACGGCTTATTCGAAAAGAACAATATCGTAGTTCTTGGTATAAGCTATGGTTCGGTTGAGTCCCATAAGAAGTTTAAGGAAAAATATCACCTACCGTTCATCTTGTTGAGCGATAATAAAAAGCAGGTAGCAAAAGCCTATGCCGCTAAGTCTAAATGGATATTTGTGCCACAACGCAAGACCTATTTGGTAGATGAGCAGGGGATGGTTAAAGATATTCTAGAGGATGTTGATCCAGCAACCCACACGCGCTTAGTACTAGAAAAGTTTGGGGTGCATTAAAAACATTTTTGATTACTAAAAAAGGCGGGGCATATCACCCCGCCTTTTTTGCTTTTTATTCGAGTATATTTTTGAGATTACGCTGCGAGCTGATCGATAAGGTGTGATTTTTTAAATTGGTATGCCTGACTCAGAACATCCTCTTGTTCTAAGATATCTTTGATCGCAAAAGCTGCAAAGGTTCCGCCCTCCATTTTTAAAACGAGATGGGACTGTTCTTTACTCAAGAGCACGGCTTTACGAAAATCAGCGATGGTTTTTACAGGAATTCCGTTAACTTCTGAAAGAATACGATCACTGTTAATTCCCTCGAAACATTTTGAAACGTCGGCCAGTGAGTTTGGCATTGTTACGGTTACACAGAGGCGAGGTTCGATTTGTTTTTCAACTTTCTCGTAGGGAGCAAGAAAGCCAAGATATTTTGAGTCGACACGACGATGCAATTCAGCAATAAGGTTTTTTGTAAGGGGAACAATGATCATGCCGGCAATCATTTCATAATCTAAGGTTGGTTCATACCAAGGAAATAAATAATCGATGGCCCTTGGAGAGCGATTATTTGCCGTAATTGTAATTGTTTTCTTTTCGCCGTTTCTGTAGATATCGAACCAAATACTACTTTCAGACGGGATCTTTATTAGAATATCCATAAGGTGAACTTTATCATTTTTCCACGGAACGTTGAGGTAGCCGTCATGATCGATTTTTTTATCAAAGACCGTATAGAGAACGTCCCCAACACAAATTCCTGCTTCAGCCAAAAGGGATCCCTTTTCAACAGATGTTACGTAAATGCCGCCATCATTTGGATTTTTTAGATAATCAAGCATAGCGGGGGTTGTTTTTATGGCATGTAATCCCCACCACGGGTTTCGGATAATTTCTTTATTATTAAAATCTTTTAGGGCTGCGATGACATTATTTATGGGAATAAACCAATTGATGCCATCCGCTTGGTGAACGCCAGCAGCGGCAATTCCAATAACTAAACCTTGTTTATTAACAATCGGCCCGCCAGAATTGCCAGGATTTGAAGGAGTTGTTGTTTGTATAAATTCGTTTTCAGCATAACATCCTGGAATTAAAACGCGCTCATGGCCAGAGACTGGGCCAATTGAGCATTTAAGGTTTTCTTGCCCGAGGGGAAAACCAAGTTCCATAATTTTCTCGGCGTCATGGACTTCGTCGGAGTTTGCCAGTTCAAGATAATTGAGCTTAGCAACTCCAAGTCCTTGTTTAACCTTCTTAAGTGACTGATCGGTAAATTTCCATAGGGCGACGTCAAGCTCTGGTGAACCACCAATAAAATCAATGTCGAATTTTTCTTTACCAAGGCTTGGCAGTTGTACTACAACCTTTATTCCATCTTCAATAACATGAAAATTGGTTAAAATATATCCATCATCGCTGGTAATAAATCCTGAACCCCGTCCTTCACTGTACATTGGAGTTTTGTAAGGTGCGATAAAATTATAGTCACTTGTGTAGGTAAAAAATTGTACAACAGCGTCTCGATGTTTGAGTGAGAGCTCCTCCCAAGAGAAGCGAGTTGAGTCGTTTGTCATCCATGGTGCATGTAAGTTAGGGGTTGCTTTATTAGGAGAAAAATATGACTGAATAAGTTGCCCGTACCCATCGGTGTAGATTTGTTTAAGTTCGGCAAAGTTCTTTGCGTCCAGATGACACGTGCACAATGCTAAAAATAGCGTAACAAGTTTCTTAAAATCCATTAGATTTCCTTTTGTGTGAAAAACCCCAAAAATTCTTTATTCCCCATCGTTCCTGTTATCGGCGAGTCAATAAGCTTGGCCAGGGTAAACCCTAGTTCATCCATACCTTTGGTCACGCGGTCGATAACTTTTGTGTGTACTGCCTCCGATGTGATAATGCCCCCCTTGCCCACATCTGCTCTGTCGGCTTCGAACTGCGGTTTGATGAGTGTTATGATAGATCCAGAAGGCTTTAATATCATCTTTACAGCTGGAATAACCTTTAAGAGCGAGATAAATGACAGGTCGAGCGTTACTAAGTCTACCAGTTCTGGGAGCCGTTGCAAATGCCTCAGGTTTGTCTTTTCCAGGAGGGTAACCCGTGGGTCATTGGCAACTCTTTCATGGACCTGGCCGTGGCCGACATCGACCCCGTAGACACGCTTAGCGCCATGTTGCAAGAGGCAATCGGTAAAGCCTCCAGTTGAAATGCCGGCGTCCATAACAACAAGTCCTGTAGTGTCGATGGGAAATTGTTTAAGCGCGGCCTCAAGTTTAAAACCTGCCCGGCTTACGTATTTAGGGATCTCGATATCAAGGGTTATAATGACATCGTTTGTTACGGGTGTTCCTGCCTTGGGTAATGGCTTGCCGTCAATTTTTACTTTTCCCTGCAAGATGAAGCTTTGAATCTGATTTCTTGTAAGGTGAGGATATTTTTCTTGTATAACGGTATCGAGTCTGCGCTTTTCTTTTGGTGGCATGGAGTAATCCAATCAAGATTTTGTACTTTGTCGTAGTGTTTTATCCATTAGGTCGTCAATAAGCTTTGATTTCTTATAAAAATAAAGGGCAGCAAGGCCATCTTCTTCTCTAAGTACTTTATTGACGTTTAAGGCCATGAGAAGGTTCTCATCGGTTGTTATTGTTATAAAGCCAGTTGTTTTGCTTTTCAGCGCCAGATCGCGGAAATCATTGAGCGTCTTTGCTTTTTCGCCGTTCACTTTTTCAATTATTGATCCTCTATGAAGTACACGAGCCTTGTAAGACTGCGAGTTGGGCAATATATGCGTGACAACCAAGACCGGCTCATATTGGTTTTCCGATCGGGAGTAGCGAACCAATTCTGGGCAACGAGCAATCAAAAGTTCGATATGGTTGAAAGTAAGTTCCATAATAACCATTCCACCCAAGACCTCATAATCCTTTGCTTCAGGCTCAAATTCTGGGTAAATGGCGCGGATCGTAGGGAGGTGCTTCTGTTCAAGTTTGAAGCTATACATCTTTTTATTGCCATTGCGGTAGACGACAAGTTCGATAGTATCGCCAACTTTATAGCGATTCAGAAGTTCAAAAAGCGAGACCTTATCTTCGCTCCATGGGACGTTGAGTTCTCCGTAAATATCAACTCTATAGCCGTTGATTTCATAGAGCATATCTTTCTCTTTAATGCCGACACTGTCTAAAAGTGAATCAGAAAATACTTTGGCGATGTACCAACCGCCGTCTGGTGGATTGCCTAGATATTTAACCATATCCGCAGTTGCCGTTGTTTGGAAAAGGCAGCCAAGAATCGGTTTGCGCAAAAGTTTTACTTTGTAGAGATCATCAAGCGCGCTTCGCACTTCGTTTATCGGAATGATATACCCAACATTTTGGGCATCAGGAAAACCACACGAATTGATGCCAATAACCTCGCCGTTTGTGTTCACTGCTGGGCCGCCTGAATTGCCTGGGTTGAGTGGTGCTGTTATTTGGATATAACCAAAAGCTCCAAGGCGTTCGCGGCCGCTCACGATTCCCAATGTACTCTTCAATCGCGTCTGTCCAAGGGGGTAGCCGAGTGCAAGAACTTCTTGGGATCTCAGTACTTTATCGGAGTCACCCAGGCGAAGGTAAGGTATTACTTTAAGTTTTTCTTTAATCCTTGTTCGTGTTTCTGGCGTTATTCTCAAGAGCGCTATGTCGCGGTCAGGGCTTACACCAACAATTTCCATATCAAAGCGCTCCATGCCAAACGATGGAATTTGAATTTGTACACTGCTTGCTTGAGCGACGACGTGGTAATTTGTAATTAAATCGCCTTGCGGGTTAATGAAAAAGCCGCTTCCCAATCCTTCGCCTTGCGCCGGGCTTTTATAAGGTTCAATCCAGTTGAATTCAGTGGTTTGTGACCAAACTTGAACAACAGTGTCTCGCACTTGTTTTTGGACCGCCAACCACATGCTTTCACCGGCATGACGAGTTACGGGTGAGCCAGAAGTGTAGGATAAAGCCTCGCATGGAGATGTTTGCTGCTGGAGTGCCTGTAAATTTTTTCTAAAATGAAAGAAAAGAAAAGTTGAGCTTATTCCTGTTGTTAAAAGGCTTATCACAGCGACGGCAATTAATTTTTTCTGAGCATCCATCGGCGTTATCCTTAGAAATAATAAAACGTATCCTAGGGCTAAAACAGTACATCTCAATGTAACAAAGAAAAGATTAAATGACTAAAAAACTCGCCGACGTAGGCATTCGGCAAAGGTGAAAATAAAATAAAGCATAAACAGGACAAAAAGAACTTTAAGTAGGCCCATAATAATGGTGAAGGCAAGAAACATCGCAAAGGCCCAAGAGTAATAGCTTTTGCGCATATGTTTAAATGTTGGAAAGTAGATTTTACTTATCATGAGCATGGCCAGGGTAAGCGTGACGAAAAAAAAGATTTCCGCGTGGCCTAATGAGTAAATGTGCGATTGCATATTGAGTGATAATGTTGCAAGGAAGCAGCCGGCGATTGTTGTTGGTAGGCCAAGAAAATAGACCGTTTGCTCGTCGTGGGTAATGTTAAAGCGCGCCAGTCGCAATAGCCCCATCAGTAAAAAAAACGATGCGCCAACAAGCCCAACAAAACCAAGGTTATGTAGTTGCCAGTAGTAGACCAAAAACGCCGGGGCAAGACAAAATGAAATGCCATCACAGAGTGAATCGAGCTGCAGACCAAGGTCGCTTGTTACGCCAGCAAAGCGTGCAACACGACCATCAAGGCCGTCCATCAAAGCGCCGATCAAAATAAAATAGGCTCCGGCAAACAGATCGCCCTGCGCCGTTGCCACGATTGAACAGAAACCAAAAAATGCATTACCAAGTGTAAGAATATTGGGTAGCGCCCGGACGCCGCGGCGTAACTTGAAGCGCCTTAGGGCATCATAGAACCGTAGATGACGCGGGTGGTTGCAGTGGGTATGACGTTTTCTTGACCAGACCATAATGCACTCCTTATTTAAACCGGCAATCATTACTTCTTGATGCTAGCATTGATTGTTGAGTTGGTGCAAGAAAATGCCAAATGAGCGAAGGTTTATTTTGCAACGCTTACCTGTGCATGTCTAATAACTTTATCTTGGTACACATAGCCCTTGTTCAGGACGGCCGTGATAGAACCACTTGCTACGTCAGGATTATCAATTTGAATGAGTGCCTCGTGCAATTCTGGATTAAAAGCTCCCGAACAATCTATTTCTGTGACGCCCAAATCTGCAAGTTGTTTGGCCAGATTTTTTTGAATGAGTACAAAACCTTCAAGCCAAGCATTTGATCCTTCTTGTTGAGGATCAAATGATGTTTGTAGTGTTTGAGCTGTATTTATGGCTCGCTCCAAATCGTCGACTGTTGGTAAAAAGGCTTTTAGGATGGATATCTGTGCAAGTTGCATCCATTCACTGCGTTCTTTTTCAACCCGTTTTTTAAAGTTTTGTAAGTCGGCGTTGAGGCGTAGATACTGCTCGCGGTATGAATCGCTCTTTGTTTGCTCAGATTGCATTGTTTCTTCTTGTTCGTTGATTGCTTGATCGTTCTTATTTTCGTTCTCGTTCATAATCATTTTCTTTAAAAATTGATAAAACATATGTGCTGATCCCCACGACCTCTTTATTCTAGCAATAAAAAACGATTTTGACATCCCAGATTAGATAATTCATTCTCGACGAATCAAGAAACAAAAAACGCCACCTGCTTTGTTTAGACCTTAGTATGCGGCGACGACCGGTTGATCTCTGAAGCTTAAAAATTCATTGAGGCTTTCAAGTTTAGAGAGTTTTGGTTTCTTTAGAAGTGCCGTTGTGTCTCCGTTGAGTGCACCACAAAAAACACCCGCAAGCGATGCTATACTGTCCGAATCGCCAGGAGTATTAATTGCCGCAGAAAGCGCGGCGTCAACATTGCTACCATATCGCATAAGTAAGTATAACATAGCTCCACTACTTTCACCAGCAGGCCAGCCAAGTAAAGCACCTGTTATTGAGCGATGATTAATTCTTTGATTAGTGGCTCCTAAAATAATCGCGGGAGATGTTTCATCCCCCGGGTGTGTTCCTGCAAACTTTGCCAATGCGAATATGTCGCCGGTAGCCATGTTACCCTTGCTAAGGGCTGTTTGAGATATTTTTATGATAGAGGCAGTGCTTTCTTGACTTTGAAATAGAGCTCTGTCAAAACGATTCGTATCAGGTGGTTCGTATTTATCAGCTTCAACAATCATTGAATTGGCAACGGCTTGTTTTACGGTTGCCTCATCGTTGTGAGCATTAGTCTCATTTAACAAGGTTGTTATTCCTGCTGCAACTCCAGCACAAGCCGCTCTTGCTGATGGATGTGAGTGTGTGATGTCAGATTGAGCTACGGCTAGTCGGCCGGCTTTTGCGGGATCGGTTTCGAATAGTCCTATAGGCCAAGCACGCATAACAGATCCACAACCACCTTCAGTACCATGATTTCGATTTTGGGGGTAGAGACAAGAAGATGCATTTGTCGGCCCATGGGCTCTCATATTAAAATAGGGATCATAGTTGTCATCCTGGAACATTTTTGTGAATTCATCTTTTAGATTATCGATGAATGCATTAGCATCAGCATCATTCTTATGGATTTTGTAAATATCGAGTACTTGTTTAGCCATAAATGTATCATCGGTGTAGCGTATTTTTCCGTCAGCTAACCTTGCATGTAGTACATTTTCATCATCAATCCATTGAATGCCTGCATCTCCGAAACGCTCTTTAATTCGAGCTGTGGTATTAACGAATTCAGTAACACCGCCAGCAGCGTCTCCTGCCGCGGCATAAACAAGTGCGCATATCTTTCTTTTTTCTTGAGGGGTGAGTTTATTTAATTCTACCTCATATTGAGCAATCAATTCTTTTGTTTCCTTGGTACTCGTGTATTTGCGATAGCCATGTTGTGCAAGTCCTCCCGCAACCGCACCGGTGAACGCAGTCCCAAGAATGACCCATTTATTCTCACTAACCCACTCACTCGTTGTAAGCCATGCTGTGAACGAAATATCATCGTTTGGATTCTCACTGAGATAGGTTTTGTAATCAAAGTAGGCTTTTATCGCGCAAGCGGTAAGTCCACATCCTGCACCAACAAGTTCACCACAAGCATTTCGTTTAATGAAACGTTGAATCCTTGATTCTCCAGAAACAAAATTTTGGACTGTAATCGCGAACATCACCACAAAGAGGCATATTTTTTTAGCGTTCATAGGTTCCTTATTGTTTAGGAATTACTGGCATAAAAACAAAGTCAATAGCCTCCACCCCTATCTGGGGCCAATTGACTAACAGTCATATTGCAGTTCTTAAAGAGAAAAGTCAATCGGGCTGTCAATGATAGCAAGAAAACAATAAAGCAATTTCGCAATTTTCAACTTGAAACAATAATGGATTCAAAATTATTGAAATTATTACGGAGGGGGCAGCTAGTATCTTGATCACCGGGTGTCTTCCCAAAAAGAGGTATAAATAATTCCGATCTTCTCCCCATAGGTGCCAAGGTTAAACCGTTGGCGGCAAAAAGTATAGGCATTCAATCCAATATTTTGACATAGTTCTTGGTTCGATAGGATACATTCAAGCTTGTTTGCCCACTGGTCGATGTTGCCAGCATGGCAAAGAAAGCCCGTAGCCCCATCAATAACCAATTCATCAAGTGGAGCAAGGCGCGAGGCGATAACCGGCTTTTTCATGAAGCCAGCTTCAATGACTGGTCGGGCGAAGTGACCAACGGTTGCAGGAAATACCAGGGCAGTTGCACTGCTCAAAAGTTCAGGGATTCGTGTCGTCGGTCCTGTGAGCGTAACGTGGGTAGCCAGCTGAGAGTAAAGTCGATCTACTGCTTTGACGAAGCGATATTCGGGGAAAAACTTTTTATAGAAGGGGAACTTTTTTGTACGGTCAAAATACCCGGCGATGACAAGGTGGGCATTAGGAACACGGGTAAGAAGCTGTTGAAAAACCTTTAGAATCAAAAACGTTCCCTTTTCCCTGGACATACCCCCGACAAAAAGAATCGTTGGCTGAACAGGGTTTTTGTTTGTAAAAGACTCAGGGTTAAAAACTGTATGATCGACTGGATTTGGAATGATATGGGTTCGGTGGTCAGTTGCCCAAGGTTTGGCGTCGTTGTTGCTGATGGAGATTATTATCGTTGCATAGCGGCTAACGCAAGAGGTAATAAGTTTTTTACGCAGGCCGAAATACCCTGGCGCGAGCGGTTCACGTATGTGCCAAACTACGGGGATTTTTTTTTTATGGGCGACGTAGCCCCAGGCGATGAGTGAGCTTGTATTGAGATGGACAAGGTTGGGTTGGAGGCGATCAAACCAAATGTGCGCGGTGGAGCATGCTGTTATGATTGTATCTTTGATCGCTCTGACAAGATAGGGGAGGTGGTACCATTTAAAGTTCCAGATAGCGGTATGTGAGAAATCACTTCTACCGACCGGGCCATAAACCTCGATGCCCTGTTGTTTATACAGATCTATGACTTCTGAGTTCCAAAGAAAAAGCACCATCGGATGATATCGTGTACGATCAAGTGTTTTTATGAGCGCCAAAAGACTTAATGGCGCTCCTCCCAGGCCTTGCCCATGATGGATATATAAAATTCTCTTTTTCATGTGTGTTTTAAAAGAGAGCATCTTGTGACGAGTTATGGAGCCAAAAACTTTCAGTTGCACAGGTATCATGTGTTTTAATCATGCGGCCTATGCAAAAGTAATGGAGTCCTATTTTTGCTAATGCTTCGCCTTGAAAACAATTTCTACCATCGAAAATGTTTTTATCTTTCAGGAGCAGAAAATCGACCGGACGTGTTGATAAAAATTCTTCCCATTCGGTAAGAATAACTAAACTGTCCGAAGCTTGGATGACGCTGAATGCATCGTTGCAGTAGGTGATTTTGTTGCCAAAAAGAGCTTTGATATTGTTCATGGCTTCAGGGTCATACGCAACAATATGAGCCCCTTTTTCAAGCAGCGTAGTGATTACATCGATAGAGGGTGCGCAGCGGATGTCATCGGTTTCAGGTTTAAATGCTAGCCCCCAGATGCCAAATGTTTTTCCAGTGACGGTAGGGTACTGGTCAAGAATAAGCGAAATAAACGATGCTCGTTGCTGATCATTGATAGCGTCGACCTCTTTGATAAGTGACATTGGTGTGTTGTATTCGTGTCCGGTATGCACAAGTCCTTTGACATCTTTAGGAAAGCAACTTCCTCCGTAGCCTACGCCGGCATCTAAAAATGCACCTCCAATGCGCTTGTCGTAGGACATACCGCGTTTGATTTCAGCGATATCAGCCCCGGCCTTGTCAGCCAAAAGCGCCAATTGATTCATAAAGCTGATGCGCGTTGCAAGCATGGCGTTTGATGCATATTTTGTAAGCTCTGCCGACGCGATATTCATGACGATAAAATGGTCGTTTTGTGCCAGAAAAGGTTTATAAAGATCATAGAGAAGATTTTCGGCATCTTGAGATTCAGTTCCCACAACAATGCGATCGGGGTAAAAAAAGTCTTTTAAAGCGCTTCCCTCTTTCAAAAATTCAGGGTTAGATGCAACGTCAAAATCGATATGCGTATTACGTTTTTTTAATGCCTCATTAATGATGAGTTCTATTTTTTTTGTTGTACCAACGGGGACCGTTGATTTATTAACAATCAAACAGTACTCAGAGATATTTTTACCGATTTCTTGCGCGACCTGGAGCACAAACGAAAGATCAACGGACCCATCAGGATTTGATGGCGTTCCAACGCATGAAAAAATAATATCGGGCTTTGCGTCAGGGTCGGTGATGCTGTCATGAAGCGATGTTGAAAAAACAAGCTGATCTTGTTCAATGCCATGAGTAACAAGTTCATCAAGCCCAGGCTCATAAAATGGGACATTACCTTGTTTGAGTGATTGAATTTTTGTCTTGTTGGTATCGACAATGGTTACGTGGTTATCTTTTTGAGCTAGACATGCTCCTGTGACAAGGCCAACGTACCCCCCTCCTACTACTACTACTTTCCTCATGATCGATCCTTTCTCTGTCGTGAGTTTGGCATGGTTTAGTATCCTACCAGCGTATTATGTTGATGTTACCATTTTGTGCCAAAAACGGTAGGTCGAGTGTGCGATTGCTTCATGCGTGTAGCGTTTGTTAACATGTGCAATGCCTTTTGCTGCAAGGGTTTCGCGCATAGTTTGACTGGTCATAAGCAGCGTAAGCGATTGCGCCAGAGCAGTAACATCTTTTTGGTTACAGACAAGTCCTGCATCGTCTACAACCTCAGTAATAGCTCCTCCTGTGGTTGTAATGACAGGAACTCCGCATGCCATCGCTTCGATGATAACGTGGCCAAATTGTTCTTTCCATTCAGGTGTGTCATACGAGGGGAGGACAAAAATATCTGTTGATGCCAGCATGTTGGCGACTTCATGAGGAGAACAGGTTGGAATATGCTTGATTGTTGAAGTGTTTATGTTTTTTATAGTGTCTAGTAATTGCTCTTTAGCTGGTCCATCTCCGACAAAGTGGAGTTGCCACTGGTCATGATACGTCTTAAGTTGGGCGAATGCTTCTAGGAGAAGAAAAATTCCCTTTTCAGGAACGAGCCGCCCAATGAAGGTGATTGTTTTTGATCTTATATTTCGAATATTAGGGAACTGGATTCCGGCCTTCGCCGGAATGACACAGCGCGAAGAATGGTTGGGGTCTTCTTTGATGTCGCCCCGGCGAAGGCCGGGGTCCAGGTTT
>Ga0172379_10008380_pt1 | contig 13024 bp, 12 predicted proteins | sample GrowelOW334metaG_FD_119756 | JGI IMG/M metagenome (GOLD analysis project Ga0172379, IMG submission 119756) | Groundwater microbial communities from an aquifer near a municipal landfill in Southern Ontario, Canada - Groundwater well OW334 metaG | ecosystem: Environmental > Aquatic > Deep... | reverse complement strand
TTACTGCTGATGAAGTAGAAGAACGAAGCAACGGAACCCTCTACGTTAGAGCCCGCATTATCACCTCTGATGACCGGTATAAAAAAATGATAATCGGTGATAATGGCTATATGATACGGGAAATCGGAATGGCAACACGTAGAGAACTCGAAATATCTACACGGAAAAAAGTGTTCATTGAACTCTTTGTCGAAACTGATCCACACTGGATGGATTATTTGCAGTAAACACACCTCGTTTTTATAACGTAAGTCTTTCCAAACTTTCAGTACTCCCTAAAATCTCAAGCGACTCTAACAATGGCGGACCCACCGTCTTACCCGTTATGGCAAGTCGTAATTCCATAAAAACGTCGCGAGCTTTCACACGTGCTTTGTCTGATGCATTCCGAATTGTCGTTTCCATGCCTTCATGATTCCAGTCGCATGATACCAGTGCTTCTTTTGCGATATGCAGCAACTCAGGATTTATCGGTCTTTCATACTCATGCGGACGCTCAAAGAAAAACCCTGCAAGACTTTCAAATTCAGAAAGCAATTTCATCCTGTCTCTGATAAGCGGTAAAATTTTCATAACCATAGGTTTTTCTTTATCGGTCAAGGTAGCAACATATTGATAAATAAGCGTGCATAGTTCTTCATCTGATTTTTTCCGCAAATATTCACCATTCATCCATCGAAGTTTTTCCTGATCAAAAACAGGAGCAGTCGTCTGGATATCTGAAATATCAAATACATTCATCATCTCTTCAACAGAAAAAAATTCTCTCCCTTCAGGGTGTGACCATGCCATTAGGGCAAAATAATTTTTCAAAGCCTCAGGTAAATACCCTTTTTTTCTGTAATCTCCTACCCATACCGGATTCTTTCTTTTACTCAGTTTACTTTTATCAGGATTTCTCAGGACTGAAACATGAGCAAATGCCGGCAATTCCCACCCAAAAAAAGAGTAAAGAAGGATGTGTTTCGGGGTGGATGGAATCCACTCTTCCCCTCTAATAATGTGCGTTATTCCCATAATATGGTCGTCGACAACCACTCCTAAATGATATGTAGGATACCCATCTGATTTCAAAAGCACTTGATCGTCAATAAGCTTATTTTCAAATGTTATATCTCCACGAATCAGATCATGAAATGTCGTCACGCCACTATCCGGCACGTTGAGCCTAATGACACATGCTTCTCCTGCATCTTTTCTTTTTTTTGCTTCCTGAGATGAAATAGTTTTACATAATCCATCGTACATAGGAGGTTCATGATTTGCCTCCTGTTTTTCCCTCATTTCAACAAGTCTCTGTGATGTGCAAAAGCAGTAATATGCATGTCCGTTCTCAACAAGTTCTTCAGCATATTTTTCATATAGTGGCAAACGTTCACTCTGACGATATGGGGAAAATTTTCCTCCAACATCAGGCCCTTCATCATGAGGTATTCCAAGCCAATCCAGAGATTCTAATATCCGATCCTCTGATCCTTCTACCAATCGTTTTCTGTCAGTATCCTCAATACGGATAATAAATTGACCCTGTTGTTTTTTGGCAACGATAAAATTTATGAGAGCTGTATATGCATTTCCTATATGAAGATCAAGACCTGTCGGAGACGGAGCTATGCGGGTGCGAATAGATTTCATACTCAGATAATATCATGAACATAAATACAATGGAAATATCTCATGCCACACTTGTGACAAAGAAAATATTGTATACTTGTACATAAGTACTATATACTTTTTTCCATATGGCCTCCCTTACGATAACAGCATATCACGCCAGACGAACAATTAATTGGGGAATATTAGCTCTCATTGCATATATAGTGGTGAAACTGAGTTGGGGAATATTCGCTGCCATATGGCTTATGTTATTTCCTCCACCTCCAATTCCAGCCAACCATGCGTTTGGTAAACTTTCTGCCATACAATTCCCAAAAACAAACGAGGCCACTGACTTCCGCTACCGTCTTGAAACCATCGAAGGCTATGTTCCTCCGGCATCAGAATCTGCAATGGTCTTTTTTATGCCAAAAAATCCGGCAAATCTCCTAGCGCTCACCAATGCAAAAGAATTTGCCAAACAATTTGAGTTTATTTCCGATCCAACACAGGAAACAAAATATCTTTATAAATTCACTGACCCTCAGGAACCACTCAGACAATTACGCTACGATATAATTTCCAAAAATTTTTCGCTCAGGTATTTATATGAGCAGGACACATCTCTTTTTACCCAACGAGATGTTCCTCTCCCGGATGCCGCACTCACAGAATCACAAGGAATTCTCCAAAATTTCCAATTGTATTCCAAAGATATTGCAGATGGCACTTCAAATATCCAATTTCTCAAATTTTCTGGGGATACACTCGTTCCAACCACCAGTCATTCTCAGGCTGATGCTCTTCGAATAGACTTTTTCAGAGGAAAAATCGCAGATACAAAAATATTTTATCCGAATCCTGATCAGGGACCGATTACTTTTATCCATTCGGGTTCAAAACAATCCAAAAAAAGACTTTTGGAATTCACATTTAATTATTGGCCTATTGATCCACTCACAAATGCAACATATGTACTTAAGCCGAGCACTCAGGCGTGGCAGGAACTGCAAAGTGGTGGCGGATTTATTGCGCGCTTCCCTAAAGGAGACAAAAAAGATGTGATTATCAGAAAAGTATACCTCGGATATTATGATTCGCTGGATGCCCAAACGTATCTCCAACCTATTTTTGTTTTCGAAGGTGATAATGGATTTTTAGCCTATGTATCTGCTGTTGCTCCTCCATGGACGGAGTAAAAATTCATGCATCATTACTTTTGTATAAGATTCTCCCACTGATAATTTTCAAATACCCAATCAATGAGCTTAATCGTATCGCCGAACCGATCTTTGCTATGAAGAACTACAACAATAATCTTTCGGGAATTACGCTCAATATATGTAATTAAATTCTCTCCCGCTTCTTCCGTCCATCCAGTCTTTATTCCCCCAACACCGGGAATTTTACCTAATAATTGATTAACATTTGAAAGTTTATGAAAGTGTACATGATTAACATCAGATACGGTAATTTGTGGAATTGCTACCATTTTTGCGATTGTCTTGTTTTGAATTGCTGCTAGAGCCAAAAGAGACAAATCCTTCGGAGTTACCTTATGGTCCACACCATCAAATCCCATTGGATTGGTAAAATGACTTTGATCCATATGCAATGCTTTCGCTTTCTCATTCATACGCAATACAAAAGCCTCTGCACCGTCTTTATAATGCTCAGCTAGCGCATACGCGGCGTCATTACCTGATTGTATAAGCGCTCCATAAAGGAGATTTTCTACTGTTATTTTTTCACCAGGAACCAACCCCATAAGTTGTCCATTTTGTAGAGGATTTGTTACCTCAACAATTTCATCCAATGTATATTCACCCAAAGCAACCAATGCAGTCAATAATTTTGTAGTCGAAGCCGGAAAAAGTGACATATCATCATTGCGCTTAAAAAGATACACATGGGAGTCAACGTCTAACACTATCACTCCTCTTGCAGTAATCTCATCGGCAGGATACAGGTCATTTTTGTTCACAGGATATGGTGCGGGCGTTGGTACTGGAAAAGTGGGTGTAGGTGTAATGGAAAGTACAGATACTTTCTCTTCTTTTTGTTGAAATAAGCCTCCTACATACAAAAAAATAACAGCAAAGGAAAAAAGCAATATTACTTTTATAGGCCAAAAAGGAGAATTTTCCTTGCTATAACGGAAAAATAAATTCTTTTTTTTCATGTGGCTATCATTGTACGTATATTTTTCTACATTGACAAGAATAGAGTTGGTTTGATATAAATTAAAATCATGAACCGAAACCAACACATATATTTCCGTAAAAAAAATACTATTATCCTCTATAAGAGGAAGGTTGTTTGATGCAATAAACGTACCATACGTTTCTCAATCAACCTCCTTTTCCAAAGGAGGTTTTTTTATAAAAAGGAACAAAATATATGTCATATAAAAAAGAATTTAAAACAATATTTGGTTTTGATCCCTCTGATCTTCAACCGCCGATTCCAGCTCAACGAGCATGGGATATGGTAAACAAAGCTAAAAAAAACGGGCAATCATTTTCATTTCCAGAGCCTGAATTGTTTACATATTCTGTTGTTGAAAACGGAAATAGAGCAGATCCGTACGTAATAGTACAGAGAACTGCCACGGATGGCGAGATTCAATACGCCTATATTTTTGATACAAATGATCAAAAAAAATCTTTAGAGAAAGCAAAACAACTTCACAACTTTGAATGGTGGTTGGAGCTTGATTAAACAAGTGCAATAACATCTTGGATTTTTAATTGCATAGACTTTTTCCCGTTCCACTCATTCATATCAACGGTAAAGCAAATATCAACAGATTGCTGTGACTTAATATCAGAAAATGCTTCTGCTTGATGAAATGCAATCGCGTCAATAGATGATATGTTTTTAGCATTAGACAACACCGCGACTTTCATTTTTACATGCTTCTGATCTTTTCCAATCCTCCGGATATCTGATACTTTGACGCCTCTAGATGCGAAAACAGGATATGGATTCCCTAATCCATACGGCTCAAAATCCTGCAATCCTTCCCATACACTATCCGAAAGCACAGATAATGGTATTTCCATATCCACGGTCAACGAACGGCTTAACATTTCATCAAGCACATGAACTTCAGCATACTCTTCGATCTTTTTTTTAAAAAGTTCTATATTTTTGGTTTCGATCGTAAACCCTGCTGCAAGCGGATGTCCACCTGCATCAATAAGAAGATCTTGAAAGCTTCGAATTGCTTCAATTATGTTAAATCCCTGAATTGACCTAGCCGATGCTTTAGATACGGTCTCGCCTACCGAAAGAACAATCACTGGTCTATATTGTTCTTCCATCAATCTTCCTGCAACCAATCCGATAATTCCCTGATCGTATGACTCATGACCAACGACAAGAATACGTTTAGCAGGGTTATCACCATATACCCTGATTACTTCATTTTTTGCATGCAGCACTGTATCAACCGTCATTTCCTGCCTCTTTGTATTCGTAGAGCCAAGAACTTGTGCTAATGCATCAGCACGATTTTCATTCTTTGTGCACAAAAGACGAAGTGCATCCATAGCGTGCGTTAGTCTACCCATAGCGTTTATTCGCGGAGCAAGCATATGGGAAATGGTATATGTTGACAACGCCCTTTCAGTTAATCCTGCATTTTTGATTAGAGATAGAAGCCCAACCCGCTTTGTTTTATTTAATTCCATCAAACCATATTTCACAATTGAACGGTTCGGCCCGACAAGTGGGACCATATCAGCGATAGTCCCGATTGTAGGAAATGGCAATAAATTACGGATGTAATCATCAGGCTTGTCATACGAATGAAATAATTGACTTGCCAGAAAAAAAGCAATACCACTTCCCGAAAGAATTGCTGTATGCAGTAAAAGACATTCCGGCAAATGATCCGGTTTTATATGATGATCAGACACTATAATCTCCATTCCCAGCTCTTTGGCAAAAATCACACAATCCCTAGCAGTAATCCCATGATCTACTGAAATAATAAGTGTGGGATTATATTTTTCTTTAACGGCAAGAAGTCCTTTTTTTGAAAATCCATATCCCTCTTCCCTCCGATTTGGTATATACGGCATGACATGGGCACCTAATTCGTAAAGAGCTTCCCACAATGTTGCTCCTGCAGTAATACCGTCAGCATCATAATCTGCATACACAACAATTGATTCTTTCCCGCCGATAGCTTCTCGCACCCGCTTGATAAATGCCTGCATGGATAACGCATCAATACCAACATCTTCAGAGGTAAGAAAAACCGGATCTTTAGGATGGAAAAAGTCCTCAATATCTTGTTTTGATGTGATACCCCTCTCACGAAGGAGTGTATCTATAATTGTTTTTTTCGAATATGTATCAGAAGAAATTTTATTCTTCACATTCCATTTTTTCATGGTCTCTATGGTATCATATACATACTAATATTATTGGCTGTAAATCCAAAAAAAACGATAATCCCAAATCAATATAATCAAATATGAATAATTTCATAAAATATTTTTAAATCTGCATTTTAAAACTACAATTTTTATATGGTGTCTCTACCTTCAAAAGCACAGTCAATTATCGATACTCTGAAAAAGAATACCTTTCAGGCATATGCAGTTGGTGGATCGGTTCGTGACAGCATAATGGGAAAAGAAACAAAAGGCTGGGACTATACGACTAATGCTACTCCCGAAGAAATTATAAAACTTTTTCCTGACAGTTTTTATGATAATCAGTTTGGAACAGTCGGCATAAAAATGTACAAATCCGAAGATAAAAAAAATTCTTCAGATGAGGGCGTTGAAAAAATAGTTGAGGATATCTATGAAATAACAACATTTCGTAGTGAAACAGGGTACACTGATCGGCGTCATCCAGACACCATAGTATGGGGAAAAACAATTGATGGTGATTTGGCACGAAGAGACTTTACTATCAATGCAATAGCATATGATGGAAACACACTTATAGACCCTTACCGAGGGCAATCCGATATTGAAAAAAAAGTCATTCGCGCTGTAGGAGATCCCACGATACGATTCTCGGAAGATGCACTCCGAATGATGCGGGCAATTCGGATTGCTTCTCAATTAGGCTTTACCATTGAGGATAATACATTTCAGGCTATCAAAAAATCCGCAAACCTCATAGTTGAAATATCTGCTGAGCGTATCAGTGACGAACTTATGAAAATTCTCAAAAGCTCTTATGCTGCTGATGGAATTCTCCTTCTCAAAAACACTGATATATTACGATATATTATTCCTGAACTGCACGCTTCATTTGAAACACCCCAAAAAAGTCCAAAACGCCATCACCTCTATGATGTTGGTACGCACTCTGTTATGGCTTTAAAATACTGTCCTTCTCCTGATCCGGTCGTTCGATTTGCAACTCTTCTTCATGATATCGGAAAGCCTCCTACATATCATAAAGGAGAAGATGGAGTTATCACATTTTATAATCACGAGCTTATTGGCACAAAAATTGCAAAGCAGATATGTAAGCGCCTCAGATTATCAAATAAAGACACGGAAAAAATTCTAACTCTCATACGATGGCATCAATTTTCTGTTGATGAAAGACAGACTGATAGCGCAATCAGAAGGTATATCCGTCATGTTGGAATAGAATTTCTTGAGGATTCTCTGGCACTTCGAACAGGAGACCGATTGGGAGGAGGAGCACGAGAAACATCATGGCGCTTAGAATTATTTAAAAAAAGACTCGCAGATGTCCAGAAACAACCATTTGCTGTAAAGGATCTCAAAGTGAATGGATTTGACGTGATGAAAATTCTAAATTGTAAACCAGGTCCAATCATTGGCAGTACGCTTGACGCACTTTTCAAAGAAGTAGATGAGGGTACACTTACAAATGACAGAGACATCCTACTTGCCAAAATACAAGAAATGAAATAAACACCTCATTAACGATTCTCGTTTTTCTTTTTTTCTAAAGTATCTAATAAAAGCAATACGGGTGTAGCAATAAATGGTGAAGAATATGTTCCTGTCACTGTCCCAATAAGCAATGCAACAGCAAACCAACGGACAGTCATCCCACCCATCAGAACAAGAGCTAAAAGCATGAAAATAATGGTAAATGAATTTACCAGGGATCTTCCAATGGTTTCTGTCATAGCGACATCACTTATATCCGTCAATTTCATTCTTGCATCTTTCTTTCGGAATTCTCTAATCCTATCAAAAATAATTATCGTATCATGCACCGAAAAACTCATGGTTGTGAGAAACGCTGTTACAAATAATGTATCCACTTCAATTCCCATAAAATGCCCGAGAAGGGAGAAACTTGAAAACATAATGAGCATGTCATGAACCAGCGATGCTACTGCTGCAATTCCATATTTTACGCTTTTGAAGGCGTATGCAACATATGAAAGAATTGCAAAAATAACAAAAACTGAAGCGACAACTGTTTTGTACAGTAACTCTTTTCCGATAGTGGGACCTACTGTATCTTTCTTTATTATTTCAATTTTTCCTGCATCCTTCTGAAGGCTTTGCTGAAATGTTTCAACAACACTATCAGGCATAGGTTTCAGACGCATAGTGTACACATTGTTTTCATTCTGTATTACCTCAATAAATTCTATTGATTGCGTCTTAGCGATTGCTTGGATTTCTTCAGCGGACATATTTTTCTCAAACTTTAATTCCATGAGTGTGCCGCCGGTGAAATCAATAGAAGGACGCAATCCCCAGACAATAAGAGAATATAATCCTGGTATAAGCACAAAAGAAGAAAGTATTATGTATACCCAGATATATTTAGAAAACCGGATCATGTTTTTCCTCCTTTAGGTCCTCTATACAATACACGTATACATGTTCGAGTAACAATTATTCCGGTGAAAAGACTTATCACAACTCCTAAAAACAATGTGGCAGCAAATCCGCGAACCAATCCCGACGTAGGAAGGAAATTCCAATTTCCTGGATTATATAAAATAATAGATGTCATAATTGTCGTAAAATTTGCATCCCGAATACTATCCCACGCTTTTCCAAATCCAAGTTCCATAGCAATTCGCCACGGTTTTCCCCTCCTGTATTCCTCCTTAAACCGTTCAAATATCAGAATATTTGAATCCACCGCCATACCGATGGATAATATAAAACCGGCGATGCCAGGCAGTGTGAGCGTAATGGGAATGATTCGATACAAAGCAAGGGTCAATAGTCCATAAACAAGCAGGGCCAAATCTGCATAAAATCCTAACCACCCGTATTTTAAAACCATAAAAAGGGCTACTATGCCTAAACCTATAAGTCCGGCTCGAACGCTTTTTTCAACAGATTCAGCCCCGAGTGTTGCCCCTACAATTCTTTTTTCTACTACAGCAATCGGTACCGGCAACGCACCAGCGTTTAATTGCAATGCTAATCGTTTTGCCTGATCAAATGTAAAACCTCCGGATATGACTGCATTTCCGTCTGTAATCTCGGTTTTCACCGTTGGCCACATAAGTGGCATCTGATCCAAAAAAATTGCCAATGGTTTCCCGATTAAACGTTTGGTTATGTCAGCAAATTTTTTACCACCTTCTCCTGAGAATTCAATGGCAACTTCCGGCTCGCCGTTGTTGCTGTTAAAATTTACCGCTGCCTTTTTCAAATCCTTACCCGTTAATTCTACTGATTTCGTATTCATTTCTGTAGGAAATAAAAATGCAGCCTGAGTAGATTCCTGATTTTGCTCTGAAAATTCACGGAATTCCAGCTTTGCGGTTTGACCGATCAATGATAATGCTTGTTCTACATCGGATACTCCTGGAAGTTCCACAATTATTCTATATGCGTTTCCGCTTTTGACGTGCTGGACTACCGGTTCAGATACACCGAAGAAATTTACTCTTCGTTCAATCACTTGTCTTGCCGATTCCAAGGCATCCATACGACTTCCTTCAGGGATATCTTTCATGTCCGCTTCAAGTGCAATATGTATGCCACCGGCTAAATCAAGTCCTAAGTGCGTCGTAAATTCTTTTTGAATCTTAACCGTCCCCACCTGAATATCAATTTTTGGAGGATTTATTTCTTTTTGAATATTGCCTCCCCTCCAAGGAATGGTGACAACAAATTTTTGGGGAATATCAATCAAAGCAACACATATCGTAAGAACGATAAGAAAAATAAAAAGTTTTCGGGGATTTTTTGTCATAGGGATGAGTGTATCAAATTTTTATGAAGCGCGCACCAATTCTTCTTCGTCTCCAATAATCATAACACGTGACCCATCAAGTATAGAAATAATAAATGGATCGCGTCTCCTTTTTCTATACTCAAATTCTTCCTCTGTCATTACAGTATAATTTATTTCCCGTCCACGTTTCACTTCTTCTGATTTAACAAGCTGAGAAAGCTCAGGGAGAACAATATTCCCTACAATGAGAATATCAATATCATTGGTGTTTTTTGGGGCAATTCCCCTGATATATCTTCCGGAAAACATGATAAATTTCACTTTTCCCAGTTTTGCCTTTCTTTTTATAAGTTCCCACCCTAACCCGGTAGATTTTATAATGAGTTCAAGTAAATTTGTGTACAATGGGTAGTCTTTTCGGAATGCGTAAAATAAACGATTTGCCCGTTGCTCTTTGGTCACCATCCCCGCTTTTTCCATGTGAGCCAATTCTCTTCTTACTGCGTTTATTTCTTCGGAAATTTTCCGTACTATATCTCTCACATGGAAAATTGAACCGGGATTAGTAAGAAATAATTCTAAAATTTTTCTTCTTACTCGAGAAATAATAATATCTTCAAGAGGCATATATGCATCCTTTTTCTATTTGGGGCAGTTTTTCTGAACAACTAGTACGTTACGGTCGTACCAATCGGCAGCATATGTACCCACAACTGCCCACGCGTAAATTGTATTTCTTTTCCGTCTACGCCGCTAAATATAGTTCTACTTGTCCTATCTTCTTTTTTCCATGTAATTTTTTCTACTTTACCATCTTCAAAAAGAAGACCATTTCCTGTCCCAATATTGTTATAGAGCAGATGCATATGATCATCCACGGGACCAGTCTCTTTGGCAAACTGTATAACAAGAGCTTTTGCTGTAAGTTGTTCATCCGTTTCTAAATCTTTATGAGGCTGTCCGCCATTATTCCGCTTATATGAATTTGTAGCTTTTTCATATATCCACTCTACACCATAATCTTTTTCATATCCTTTCCAAGCAACAAAGGTTATTGAATTTGACGTCCCCCGTTCGGATTCTTTTGCATCATCTTTAAATTTCCATGGAACAAATTTTTTATCCCAAGATACACCTTTACTATCAACATTGGTCCATCCACGACTTTCAGCAAGCTTCGTAAGCTTATCTGTCTGACATACCATGGTGTGTTCGGTTGCCACTGGATGGTCTAAACGATCATAATTGCGGTAGCATGTAGGAAACGAAATTCCAAATTGGTCCATATCTTTAATACGCCATTGATCAATTTGACAAAGAGCTTTTGCCCGCTCATCTACAGTATCATCAATACAATTTCCAGCTCCTCCAACATGATTATATAAACCATCGTATTCTAAAACCCAAGGCAAAAAATATGTACGTGCGCTTCTCACGGGAGCCAAAAGGACGTTTCCTGTGGATATACCACAGTAAAACACAGCCATAAACCGACTGATACCTCCTTCAGCAACAGACTCATACACAATATCCGCATAAGAAAGTCCGGATTGAGGCCTGGCTTCTTTATGATTCTCTATCATGACTGCAAGAGGTCTTCGCTTATCCCATATTTCTTTTTCCTGTTTTGAATACATCTCGCCATTTAAAGGACACATCTGATCTTTGGGAACTGAAGAATCGGTCAAAAAGTGTCTCGTAGGTTTTTTGGAAGGTACTGATAGAGTTGTTGATGGTTTTTCAACTGCTTGTTTTTTCAAAGAAGTAGCAAAAAATCCATAAGAAATTCCCGTAGCAATGAGATAGAAAGCAACACCAATAATCCCAAAAAATATAAATTGTTTTTTATTGCTATTCATACGTACCCTTTCTGGTTTATCCCAAACAGTTTCATGTTCCATATCAAAACAATATTTTTACTTTGTATTCTTTATGGCAGATTTTTCTTCCTTTGAAAGCTCAACATCCAGACCTGAGCCTGCCTTTATATATTTAATATACCACCGGTTACCTGTTCGTGCATAGAGAGAGGTCATTACTATTCCATTATCATTCTTATCAAGCATTGCTATAGTGAAACTCTGACTGCCTCCTGTATCGGAAAACGGATTGAATCGAACAATACCTATTCTTTGCAAGTGGGAAGCGCCTTCAATTTCTAATTTTGATATTGCTTCTGATAGACGTAAAATGTCTTTCTTATTTTTCCCATACACATCTAAAATTTTTTCCAAAGACTCCTTAAGTGAATGAGTGGTTATTCCTGACGTTAGCCTATTATAGTGAGATATCATGCGAAAAACAAAGTAAGAAATACTGATATTCCACAAGACTAATATGATGATAAATACAGTGGTAATAGACATAAAAAGTGAACACTCTTTGTATGCATCATAGTACGAGGTCAATATAGTTTTGTCAATAACTTTTGTATTTTCTGAGGCTTGTTCATGGATTGACAACAATAAATAACCTGTGTTACGCTTCTGCCTACGAACGGATTACGGCTATGCCAAAAAAAACAAAAAAAGAAAAAATTATTGCAGAGTATAGAAGGAAACTTTCTACCACTTCCATTTCGTCTGCAAAAATCGTTTCGGATCCTATACACACTCCGATTGAATCAACATCTGTATTTACTCAAACATTTTCTTTAAAGCAAACAAAGCAAAAAAACAACTCCTATGAATCACTCATGCTGGAACCTCAGGAATTTATGGCAATAAAAAAAGACTTGATTATCACATTAGCATTAACGTTATTCATTCTTATAGGACAGGTTGGCATTTGGAAAATACTGGAATAACAGGTTACAGACTAAAATAGTGAATGTTTTTTTCAAAATGGTAAAAAAACAGTATATATTCGAAATAAATCAAAAGCTGTTTTTTTCGAGAGGAGGTGAAAAGAACCTATGGCAACAATGTATTGTGTAAAATGTAGAGAAAAAAGAGAAGATCCGGATGCAGTAAAAGTAACCTTGAAAAACGGTAAACCCGCTTTAAAAGGAAAATGTCCGAAATGCGGAACAGGAATGTTCAAAATCGGCGGCTAACGAATTTTTAATTAAGAATTTATCTCCCGACACAGGTCGGGAGAACTGCCTAAAACCCCATCAGATATTGATGGGGTTTTTGCTTTATACTACACGTATGGAATGGAATTCCTGGCAAAATTCACCATCGTACTTCATACAAAAATATTTGCCCTATATTCTTATTGCAGGCATTGGGATATATACAACATTCTTAAAAAGCACACA
>Ga0172379_10008379_pt1 | contig 13027 bp, 16 predicted proteins | sample GrowelOW334metaG_FD_119756 | JGI IMG/M metagenome (GOLD analysis project Ga0172379, IMG submission 119756) | Groundwater microbial communities from an aquifer near a municipal landfill in Southern Ontario, Canada - Groundwater well OW334 metaG | ecosystem: Environmental > Aquatic > Deep... | reverse complement strand
TGCCAGTAAAAAGATAATAACAAGTAAAATGAGCCCTTGTTTAATTTGCTCAATTTGAGCTATCGCCAACACTGAGTACTTGATTCTAAAATAACCCTAAATCATAAGGTTTTTTTGTGTTTTTGCTTGACAAATTTTACTAATTTGCTATAATACGCAAGTAAATTGTTCTTTTTATAACATCATGCAGAGTCCCGTGCTGTGGTGTAGGACGCCCAGGAGCAACAACTCCAAAAGGACCTTGATGTTCATGACAATGCATTGAAATGATCTATTTGAAAGCCCGAAGCAGTCGGGTGCCGTTTAGATCAAAGTGTGCTTCGAAGAACAATTTTAGACCACTCTGGCTGTTGCGGGAGTGGTTCTTTTCTTTTTATGCTATAATTTTTTTATATGACATGGGCACTGAAGAGACAATTTATTTATGTGATAATTGTTGTTGCGTTTTTTGTGATAGTTGGATTTATAATAATTTATCCATATTTTAATAAAGCACCAACTTGCATCGACGGTAAACAAAATGGAACTGAAACAGGTATTGACTGTGGAGGAAGTTGCATGAGAGCTTGTACTTTGCAAGTAGATAAACTTTCTGTTCTTTGGTCTCGTGCTTTTAGAGTTGTTCCTGGACGTTATAATGCTGTTGCATATTTAGAAAATCAAAATAAAAATACAGCTATTCAAAAATTAAGTTATAGATTTCGTTTTGCAGATAAAGATAATATTTATATAGGGAAAAGAGATGGGGAAGCCTATGTTCCACCAACAGGAAAATTTGCAATTTTTGAACCAGCAATTGATTTTGGAAATTCCATTCCAGTTTATACAACTTTTGAATTTACAGAAGCTCCAGTTTGGTTGCAAGTTTCTCAAGAAAAAATTAATCAGTTAAAATTATTAATTTCAGATATAAAATTAGAAAATGAAAAAACTAGTCCTATACTTTCTGCTATTATAAAAAATAATTCTCTTTTTCAAATTCCCGAAGTAAATGTAATTGCAATTTTATATGATTTGGAAGGGAATGTTGTTTCTGCTAGTCGCACTTATCTTGATGTTTTAAATGGCGAACAAAATTCTATTGTTAATTTTACTTGGCCAGAACCTTTTGATCGAGAGGTTATAGCCAAAGAAATTATTCCAATTTATAATATTTTTTCTGTAAATTTAAGATAGTATGGCAGAGAAAGTTTTTAAAAGAATAGATTGGCTTCTGGTTTTTTTTATTTTGCCTATAATTGGTGCTGGTCTTGTGACGATGAATTCATTTGTTCAAGCTGAAGGAACAGATAATTTTTTTAATAAACAAATTATTTGGATTTTAATTTCTTTAGCTATTTTTTTTATTTTTACTTTTATTGATTTTCGTTTTTTGAAACGCACTGATGTTTTGGTATTTTTATTTCTTTTCTTGTCTGGAATTTTAATTATTCTTTTTATTCTTGGAACTGTTTCTCATGGAGCTAAAAGTTGGTTTGATTTTGGATCTTTTTCTTTTCAACCAGCAGATATGATGAAATTAGTTTTAATTTTAATTTTGGCAAAATATTTTTCTCGCAGACATGTTGAAATTGCTCACATAAAACATATTTTTATTTCTGGACTTTATGCTTTAATTCCATTTATTTTAGTTTTGCTTCAGCCAGATTTTGGTTCTGCTATGATTATATTTTTTATTTGGTTTGGAATGACTTTAGCTTCTGGAATTTCAAAAAAACATTTATTACTTGTTTTTGCCGGAGGATTATTTATTTTTGCTATTCTTTGGATGTTTGCATTTGCTCCATATCAAAAAGATCGTATCGCTAATTTTTTAAATCCAATGTCTGATATTCATGGATCTGGTTATAATACAATTCAATCAACAATTGCTGTTGGTTCGGGTCAGGTTTTAGGAAAAGGTTTAGGATTTGGTACTCAATCAAGATTAAAATTTTTGCCAGAATATCAAAGCGATTTCGTTTTTGCTGCTTTTGCTGAAGAATGGGGTTTTATTGGTTCATTAACCATTTTTTTATTATTTTGTCTTGTTATTTGGCGTATTCTTTATTTTGCTTCTTTTGGTATTTCTAATTTTGAAACTCTTTTTGCCATGGGTGTTGCTATTTTTTTAATGAGTCATACACTTATAAATATTGGAATGAATTTAGGACTTTTACCCGTCACAGGAATTACTCTTCCTTTTATGAGTTATGGTGGGTCTCATCTTGTGACAGAATTTGCTTGTTTGGGAATTTTAATGAGTATGCGCAGATATTCAAGATCAGTGCATAGAGATGATTTAAAACATGAATTTTTAGGAGCATAAAGAATGACCCGAGGCCTTGCCTAGGAATCCTAGGCAAGGCCTCGGGGACAATAAATATGAAAACAAAAATAATAGATGGAAGAAAATTAAGAAATAATATTTTAGTAAAAGTAAAAAAAGAAGTTGCTAAATTAAATTTTCAACCAATTTTTTGTGATGTATTGGTTGGCGAAGATCCAGCTTCTAAACAATATGTTGAGATGAAAGCTAAAACAGCTGAGTCCGTTGGTATTCGTTTTCATTATGCACATTTTCCAGCTACTATTTCAACAGAAGATTTAATAAAAGAAATAAAAAAAATAAATAATATAAAAAATATGTGTGGCATTATTGTTCAACTTCCTTTGCCTCCATCTCTTGACCGGATAAAAGTATTAGATGCCATAGATCCAGATCTTGATGTTGATTGTTTGGGAGAAGCAGCAAGTGCAAAATTTTTTAGTGGTAAAGGTGAAATTGGTCGTCCTACAGCAATTGCTTGTATGAAACTTTTAGATTCTGTTCTTACAGATTTAAAAAATAAAAAAATAACTGTATTGGGGCAAGGGGAATTAGTTGGACGACCTGTCACTTCTATTTTACATTTTCGAGGATTAAAACCAGATGTTGCAGTTCGAGAAACTAAAAATCAATATGAACTTATTAAAAAAGCTGACGTTATTATTTCTGGGACAGGTCATGGAAAATTATTAACAGGCGATAAAATTAAAAAAGGGGTAGTAATTATTGATGCTGGAACTTCAAAATTTAATGGTAAAATTATTGGAGATGTTGATTGGGAAACGGCTGATGGCGTAGCTTCATATGTTTCTCCAGTGCCGGGAGGCGTTGGACCAGTGACCGTAGCAGTGCTTTTGGAAAATGTATTGATTGTCGCTAAAAAGAAATAAAGACCTCACCCCTGACCCCTCTCCTTGTAAAGGAGAGGGGAAAAATTAAAAAAATTTTATGGAAAATAAATTTATTGAAAACTATATAGATAAAAATAAAACTGTAAAGTTTTTCTTTTCACATTCTAGTAAAGAATTTACAACTGGAGTTATGGTTATCGCTCCAGGAAAAGAACTTCAAAAACATAATAGACCTTTGGCTGTTGAAAATCTTATTCAAATTTCGAGAAAATGTATAATGAAATTATTTAACAACGATATAGAATTCACAGAACATATTTTAATGTCAGGGGATTACCTTCAAATTCCACAGGGAATTTTTCATATTCACGCTAATCCTTTTGAGGCAGAATCTATAACACTTTTCCGTGCACAGGGTGATATTACAGAAATAATGAAAAATATTAGAGAAACATTTGATAAACTATAGCAAATTTATGACTCTCTTAAAAAATAAGTCTAGATTATTACCACGACGGAGAGAATTACGAAAAAATCAAACAAAGCAAGAAGAAATTTTATGGCAATACATTAGGAATCGTAAACTTGGTGTTAAATTTAAAAGACAATATAGTGTTGGCGGATATGTTTTAGACTTTTATTGCCCAGAGTTTAAATTAGTAATAGAAATTGACGGGAATCAACATTCTAAAAAAGAAGAAGTTTTATATGATGAAGAAAGAACTAATTTTTTGAAAATTTTAGGTTGTAATGTTTTAAGATTTAAAAATATTGAGATAGAAAAAAATATAGAAAAAGTTTTATCAAGAATTAGGGAATTAAAACCCTCTCCTTAATAAGGAGAGGGCAGGGTGAGGTGAATTTATGATATAATAATTCCATGTTAAATAATCAAATTTTTTTTGAACTTTATAATTTTTCGCATCAATCTATTTTTTTTGATAGAATTATAATTTTTATTGCTGATATCTTTCCTTATATTGTTGTTATTTCTGCTATTTTATTTTTGTTTTTACACAAAGATAATATTAATTCTAATTTTCCTTTTAAAGAATTCAAAAGAAGAATTGGTGAAATTGTTTTAGTATTTTTTTCAAGCGCATTAGCTTGGTTTTTAGCTTTTATTTTAAAACTTATTATTCAAAGTCCAAGACCAACTATGGTTTTCCAAAATGTTAGCGCACTTTTAACTAAAACTGATTTTGCTTTTCCTTCGGGTCATGCAACTTTTTTTATGGCCCTAGGTGTTTCTTTGTTTTTCTGTCATAAAAAAATTGGTGATTGGTTTATATTTTTTGCACTGTTAATAGGAATTGCTCGAATTATTGCAGGAGTTCATTTTCCAATTGATATTTTAGGTGGATTTATTTTAGGAATTTTAGTAGCTTGTACAATTAAATATTTTCAGAAAAAAGAATATAAATAATTTATTTTATTTCAAAACTAGCTTTTACGGCAACCATTATTTCTTTATTTATTGAGGAAGTATCATACATTCCATAGTCGCTTATTTCCATAGAATTAGGAGACATTACTTGGACAACTCCACTTGAAGCAGATTTTAATACTCCAATTTTTTTACCACCAGCGTTGGCTAATTGTTCTGCTCGAGCTTTTGCATCTTGAACGGCACTCGCTAAAAGTTCTATTCGAGTTTCAGGTAATTTAGAATAAAAATATTCTAAAGAATTTGTAGAAAATAAAATTCCTTTTTCTGCAACTAGAGAATTAGTATTTTTTGTTAAGTTAGAAATTTTTTCTATATCTGTTGATTGTACTGTAATGTTTTGCACTAAATTATATTTTTTTTCTGATGCTTGGTTTTGATCCCAAATTTCATTCATAAAAACTGGGGAGATATCTATTGATTCAGCTAAAATGCCATTTGTAGCTAAAAAATTTTTAACTTCTTTTAAATCGTTATCCATTTTTACATAACTTTCTTTTATTGTAGATATTTGTGCTTGACGTGTAATTGAAGAAGTCCATTTTACTTTATCTGAAATAACGGATTTTCTTGAAGAACCAGTTGTAGAAATATAATCCATCGATCGAAGTTTGTAGAAAGTAAAAGAACCAATTCCTGCACTGATAATTAATGATAAACCTAAAATTAAACCGAAAACGAGATAATTTTTATTATTTTCCATAATTTAATTATACTAATTGGAATTTTATATAGCAAATTTTTTATTTGCATTTTTTTTAAAAAAAGTATAATATGAAAGTTATAATTTATGTGGAAGAAAAGAATTTTAGCTCTAATAATACTTATTTTAGGCCTTGGCGTAGCTTTTTTTGTCTATAAATCAGAATACAAATTAGACAAAAATTTCGGACAAGCAAGTTCATATCTACAAAAACATCAATTTAAGCTTGGTCTTGATCTTTCTGGCGGAAGTCATTTAATTTACAAAGCTGATGTTTCGGCTGTTCCTGCCGGACAAGTTTCAGATGCTATGAATTCTTTGCGCGATGTTATTGAACGTCGAGTAAATCTTTTCGGAGTTTCAGAACCAGTAGTTCAAGTTCAAAGTGGTGGATTTATTTCTGGTAATAATGATGAGAAATTAATTGTAGATCTTCCAGGAGTGACTGATGTAGAAAAAGCAACACAAATGATTGGGCAGACTCCACTTTTGGAATTTAAAACAGAAAAAGCAAAAGATGCTCCACAAGAAGTAAAAGTTGGTTCAGATGGAAAAATTGACTTAGGTTCAATAAATTTAGGACAACAGTTTGAAGATACAGAACTTACAGGAAGATATTTGGAAAAAGCAGTTTTAGAATTTGATCAAAATACAAATGAACCAACAGTTGGTTTGCAATTTGATGAAATGGGTTCAAAACTTTTTGCTGAAATTACAAAAAATAATATTGGGAAAATGGTTGCAATTTATTTAGACGGAGCTCCTATTTCTACTCCAGTTGTGAGAGAAGAAATTACAGGAGGAACAGCACAAATTTCTGGGAATTTTAATCCTAAGGAAGCAAAAGAATTAGTTGGTAGATTGAATTCTGGCGCACTTCCAGTTCCTGTTTCACTTCTTTCAAAACAAACTATCGGTGCAACATTAGGAGGAAATGCAGTTAATGCTGGAGTAAAAGCTGCAATAGTTGGATTTTTATTTGTTGCATTATTTTTAATACTTTGGTATCGATTGCCAGGACTTATTGCAGTTATTTCACTTTGTGTTTATGTTTTTATAATTCTTGCCTTATTTAAATTATTGCCAGTGACATTAACTGCTGCTGGTATTGCTGGATTTATTATTTCAATAGGAATAGCAGTGGATGCAAATGTCCTTATTTTTGAACGTGTAAAAGAAGAAATGCGTGCTGGAAGAACAATTTCGGACGCTGTTTCAACAGGTTTCTCTCGTGCTTGGTTTTCAATTCGTGATTCAAATACTTCAACTATTATTACTGCTATTATTCTTTTCTGGTTTGGAACACCTTTGATAAAAGGTTTTGCTTTGACTCTTGGAATGGGAGTTTTGGTTTCAATGTTGTCTGCAATTACTATTACTAAAATATTTCTTTCTACAATTAGTTTTTTCAAAGAGAGCAAAGTCGCAAGATTTTTATTTAGTTCAGGAATTAGTAAATGAGATAGAGCTTTAGACTCTAGATAGAGTCTAAAGCTCTATCTCAAAAAAATAATTATGTTTATAGTAAAACACAAAAAAATATTTATCAGCATATCAATCGGTTTGGTTATTCTTTCTGTTATTTCACTTTTTGTTTTTGGATTAAAAGTTGGAATTGATTTTAAAGGTGGAGCTTTGAGTGAAATTATTTATACCGATTCTAGGCCAGCGCAAGCCGATTTGAATCCAGCGCTTGAAGCTTTGAATTTTGGTTCTATTTCTTTACAACCAACAGGGGATTTAGGATATATTATAAAATCTAGAGATTTAAATGATGTAGAACATAATGCAGTTCTTAAAGTTCTTTCACAAGATGGCAAAAGTGTTTTGGAAGAAAAAAGTTTTAATTCTATCGGACCATCTGTCGGAAAAGAATTAACTCGTAAAGCAATTTTCGCAATTATTTTAGTTTCTTTAGGAATAATTTTATTCATTGCTTTTGCTTTCCGAAAAGTTTCAAAACCAGTTTCTTCTTGGCGCTATGGAATTATTGCTATCATTTCTCTTTTACACGATGTTTTAATTCCGGTTGGACTTTTCACTTTGCTTAGTCATTTTTATGGAGCAGAAATGGATACTTTGTTCGTAGTGGCAGCGCTTACAATTCTTGGTCTTTCAGTTTCTGATACAATTGTTATTTTTGATAGAATTAGAGAAAATTTGAGAAATAAAGTTGAAACAAGTTTTGCCGAAACTGTTGGCAGAAGCTTAGACCAATCTTATGTTCGATCAATCTGCACTTCACTTACTGTGATTTTAGTCTTGCTTTCTCTTGTATTTTTTGGACCAACCTCCACAAAATATTTTGCTATTATGCTTACAGCCGGAATGTTCTTTGGAACTTATTCCTCAATTTTCTTAGCTTCACCACTTCTCGTTCTTGTAGAAGAATGGCAGACTAAAAGGAAAGAAAATAAAAAGAAAAAATAATTATTAGCATTAATTTAAATAAATATATTATGTATTGTAAAAAATGTGGAGGTCAGTTACCCGAAGATGCTAAGTTTTGTAATATTTGTGGAACCAGTGTAAATGTTGAATATGCACCAGTTCAACCATTAATGGAAAGTAAAAAATTTCTAAACGATAAGATTTATTTTTGGATTGGATTATTTGGTTTACTTTTTATTCCATTGTTAGTTTTTTTATTTGGGACAGTGTTATTAAGTAATTTTATTCCTATGGGTGGTTTTCTTTTACCTGTACTTTTTAGTGTTTCTATAGGGTTTATTTTAATTTTTTTATTTGTGGTTTTTTTATTTCATAAAATAACTAAAGCATGGAAAGTAGCAGAACCATCATGGCGTAAAGCTTTATTTTTAGTTGGGATAATTCCGATATTTGGTTTTATTTCATCATTATTTAAATCTGTGACGATTATATATTTTTTTCTGTCGATTCTGTTATTTATTTTTTGGGTTATTATTACCAAAAAAGTTTATTTAATTAAAGCACGGAAAGCAATTTTAGCTTATTTTTTTGTACTTTTATCTTTTGTGATTAGTCTGGCAATCCTTGGTTTTATCGCATCAATAGTATTAGCTTCACTTAATACTGCAAGAGAAAAAGCGTTACAACAATCACCAATAATAGTTTTACCATCTTCTTCTAACCCAACTTCGTCTAATTCACCACAAGTACTCGGTGATTATGAAATAAAAATTATTTCACCAACAGCCAATACAACATCCTACCTTGGTGATAATTTAATTTTTGAAATTGCTGCTGGTAAAAAAATTTCCTCTATTGATATTCATTTTCCGCCATGGTTAAAAATTGATGATAAAAATATTATTAGACAAAATATTGATAAAAATTTTGTTTTTACATTAAATCTACCAGAAAGGTCAATGACTTTGGGTTTCTCATTCTTTAAAATAAAAGCAAATTATTTATCTGATAACAATGAAGATATTAATAATCCTTCTGATATTTCTATTCCTGTATATATCGATACGTATCGTAACCCAATTAGCATAAATATGTTTATGATGGATAAAATTATACTTTCATTAAGCAATCGTTCAACAAAAGATGGCATTACTATTTTAGTTGTTGTTAAATTTTCTAATGAAAAAAATGATAGCTCAATGATTTTTCCGTTGCCTTCAGCATTTTTCATAGAAGATCCAACTATTGCAGAACTTATCCCTGAAATTAGTGTTTCAACTAACGATATTACCTCAACAAAAATAAAACCGTTAAAAGAAGGTTCAACAAAGTTAACTATTCAGTATAAAAATATTACAAAAGTTGTTGACGTTATTGTTACTAAGTAATTTATTATTAATTTAATTTAAAAATATATGAGTATTACAACAATTGTTTTAATCGTTTTAGGTCTTATAGTTTTGTGGGTTGTTATAGCTTTTAATGGTTTTGTTTCTTTACGAAACAGGACAAAAGAAGCTTGGGCGGATATTGAAGTTCAATTAAAGCGTCGTTATGATTTAATTCCAAATTTAGTAAATACTGTGAAAGGTTATGCCACGCACGAATCTTCTGCTTTTGAAAAAGTGACTCAAGCTCGGGCAGAAGCCATGGGAGCAAAAACAATGGGTGATCATTCAAAGAGTGAGGCAATATTAGGACAAGCGATGACTGGACTTTTTGGTATTGCTGAAGCTTATCCAGATTTAAAAGCAAATCAAAACTTCTTGGGTTTGCAAAATGAACTTTCAGATACGGAAAATAAAATTCAGGCAGCTCGAAGATTTTATAATGCTAATGTCCGCGACTTAAATATTAAAATTGAAAGTTTTCCACCAAACATTATTGCAAAATTATTTGGATTTAAAAAATCTGAATTCTTTGATTTGCCAGACAATGATGTGGCTCAGAATCCAGTAGAAGTTAAGTTCTAAAAATCTATTATGAAAAAATCTCAAATAGTAACAATTTCAATTATAGTATTTGTAATATTAATTTTTGTTGTTCTTGTTTTATTTAGTAATGGGAAAATTGTTTCAAATCCAACTGAAAAGATTGTTAATAATATTGAAGAAAAAAATAATTCTGAAATTCTTGGCAACAAAGAAGATTTAATTTCTTTTTCAATTATTCCCGGACAAAAAGTTTCTGGAATTCAAGAAGTTAGCGGTGTAATTAAAGGTGGATATTTTTTTGAAGGAAATATTTTAATAAATATTCTTGATGCAAATAAAAATGTTTTGAAATCAAGCAATGCCGTGGCGCAAGGTGATTGGATGACTGCTGGGCCGGTTAATTTCGAAGGCAATATTGATTTTACTGGATTGCCAATCGGTCCCGCTTATTTTGAAATTCACAATGATAATCCATCTGATCTTCGAGAAAATGATAAATCAATTTTAATTCCAATTATTGTTGAATAACATTATTTATGGGAAAGGAACAAATACCATTAAATAACATTGAACATAAAAAAGATTTTAAGCAAATTCGGGCATGTATTGTGGATGGTCTTAGACTAGATCCTCAAACATTAGAAATGATTAAAACCATGTCTAAAGATGGTTTTAATGTTAATTATTTTGATAGTGTAGAAAATTTTAAAAAAAATAATATAAAAAATGGTGGTGAAAAAACTTATGTGATTTCTCCTATTAGTCAAAAAGATCAATTTTCATGGAAATATTTTAATTGTATGGGAATTGTGGCGACCGGTATGGGAAAAGACGGAAAGAGAATTGGTTTTATGACTCACCAGAATCCAGAAGTAAGTTCCGGTGAATTAAATAAAAAATTTGAAGAGGATTTAATTTCAAGCTTGAGAGAATTAAAAGATAAAACTACAAAAGGAAGTATTGATGCAGTTATGTTTGGAGGTAATCCTAGAAATTTATTTCTTGATTATAAAAAATCAATTATTACAGCTAATAAAATATTAGATCGGGAATTAGGTTTTAAACCTACTGTCATGACAGGTCCAGATTTTGATCCAAAAACTGAAGGTGGAACTGAGGTATATTTTAAAATGCAAGAATGTCTTTTGTATATTGTAAGAGTAATACAAAAAAGTAATGCTAATGAAAATTTTTTGGCCAATGATTTATTAAAAAAAATAGAAGAATGGTAGAATAAGTTTATGGCAACGTTGTATACTCAATAATCAAAAAATGTGATAAACTTGCATTAGTTTTTACTTTTAGTATTATAAATATATGGATGAACAAAAAATACAAAATTACATAAAGCAAGTTAGAAACGAAGCGAATGAAGACATGAAGCTTCATTTAGGTGCCTTGAATGAAATACACGGGGAGAATCTAAAAGCAATTAGAGAAAGTTTTACGTTAGTTAATAAGAAATTGGATGATCACACAAAAATTCTTGACGAACATACAAAAGTTCTGGGTGAACACACAAGAATTCTGAGCTCACATACTGAAATGATTGGGGAATTGAAAGAAGATGTTTCTGAATTAAAATCAGATATAAAAGAAGTTAAAGGCGATTTAAAAAACAAAACTGATTATAGCGAATTTCTTGTCTTAAAAAATAAAGTCTCTTTGGGTAAATAATTTTTGAATGCAAAACAAATTCTTTGGCTCAAAATTAAATAGTGTTTTGCTTCTGGTATTAATTATTTTAATGATAATTGCTATTGGAATAATGCGAAAAAATAAAGCTGATTATCTTGGTGCTTTAGGAATAAAAAAAGAAGCTTCTGTTTTAAGCAATGTTGTGAAAAACGAGAGCAGTACAGAATGGGTTAGTTTTAAGGATTCATGTGGTATTTTATGTGATTATGGGGTAAATGTTTGGTATCCCAAAAATTATGATTTTCGTTGTTGTGGAGATACAGAAGTTGGATCGTTTGGAAGTTTATACATGCCGGGGGTAGAGCAACCAATAGTTGATATTCATGATAATTTTGATTTTTGTTTTGAATACAATGAATCTTACGGATATCCTTTGTCCGCTTATGAATATAGTGATTTGATGGGGTATCAAAAATGTACAGATCCAGAAACATACTTTCAAAAAACTATGAAATCAAACAATAATATAACGATGATCGAAGATATTACAATAAATAATCTGGGAAAATCTGTTTTAGCCTATAAGTTAAATAAGTCAGAGAATTTTATTTTTAAAATTAGAGAAGGTGGTTATTACAGAGTAACTTTTGAAGATCCAAATATATTAAATAAAGATTTTATTAATGAATTTCTAAATCGATTAGAACTTTGGAAATAATCTATGAAAAACTTTTTTGGTTCAAAATTAAATAGTGTTTTGCTTCTGGTACTAATTATTTTAATGATAATTACTATTGGGATAATGCGAAAAAATAAAACTGATTATCTTGGTGCTTTGGGAATAAAAAAAGAAGTTCCTGTTTTTGAATATGAAACTGAACCACCAATGAATATAAATTTTCAAATAGCAGATACATATGGTTATACAGTGCCGATTAGGGGAGTTTGGATAAGTTGGGGAGGAAGACAGTCAGCTTGTTCTGAAAATCAATTTGGTAAATTTATTTACGGAGAATCAACTCTTACATGCCTAAGGGGATTAAGATTAGAATTAGGGTCTCAGTTACCATATACTATTACGCAACAAGATAAAAATAGTTTTGGAGATTTTGTAAATGATAATAAATAAATATGGCAACCCTTTATACCCAACAATCAAAAAATGTTTCTAAGACTTGGATGCTCATGTCTTTGTTTTTTATTATCGTAATTGGAATTGGATTTTTTGTTTCTCAATATTACGGGAATCCAAATATTTTATATTTCTTTGTAATTTTTAGTGTAGTGATGAATATTACGAGTTATTGGTATTCTGATAAAATTGCTTTGAGTATCAATCACGCGAAACAAATTAAAAAAGAAAATAATCCAGAACTTTGGAATATTGTTGAAAATCTTTCTATCACGGCAGGACTTCCAATGCCGAAACTTTATATTATTGATGATCCTGCACCAAATGCTTTTGCTACTGGTAGAAATAAAGAACATGCAGTTGTGGCAGTGACGACAGGACTTCTGGGAATTTTAGAAAAAAATGAATTGGAAGGAGTGATTGCTCACGAACTTTCGCATATTGGAAATCGAGATATTTTACTTTCAACTGTTGTTGTAGTTTTGGTTGGCTTTATTTCTATTATCGCAAATATGTTTATGCGTTCTTTGTTTTTTAGTGGAGGAAGAAGTAGTGATGATAATAAAAGCGGAGGACTTTTAATGATTGTTGGAATTGTTCTTGCAATTCTCGCACCAATTTTT
>Ga0172379_10008378_pt1 | contig 13028 bp, 10 predicted proteins | sample GrowelOW334metaG_FD_119756 | JGI IMG/M metagenome (GOLD analysis project Ga0172379, IMG submission 119756) | Groundwater microbial communities from an aquifer near a municipal landfill in Southern Ontario, Canada - Groundwater well OW334 metaG | ecosystem: Environmental > Aquatic > Deep... | reverse complement strand
AAGATTCCCGTGTCTCTTTGAAACGAAAACCGCCCCTTCGGGGCGGTTTCGAGCGCTTACGCGCGCGCGGCCTTACGGCCTATCCGCTCCTAGGTAAGTGAGTTTTCGGTTCGTAGACACGTAGAAGCGAGTATAGACGAGGGATGTGGAAAGCGCAAGGGCGCTGGCCAAAACAAAACCGCCCCTGCCGAAGCGGGGCGGTTTTGCTGGGGAATATTAGTCCCGTATCTCCGACTGAAGGTGCTCGATATAGCGACCCGCAGCAGATTGGCCGCCAAGTCCAAAGGCAAGGCCGACCGCAAGCGACACGGCGATAACGACACCCGTGAAGAGAGTCTGCACGAAAGCTGTCGCAACATTCAGCTGGGCAAGCGCCGCAAGAAGAGCGAAGATCCAGATCGCATAGCGCGCAACCTTTCCGAGAAAACCGGCTGCATGAAGCGATGCTGCTTTCGCGGAACCCACGACCACACGCTCCGCCGCTTCGGCAACGACTGCTGCAACGAGCAGAATCATGACCGCGACGATCACCTGCGGAAGGTATCCAAGGACCACCTCGCTGATGAAGAGGTTTACCGTCGACAGATGGAGCACATCGAGCGCCGCCACCAAGAAGACGATAATGAAGAACCACTTCACGAGGAAACCGAGGAACTTGCCTGAAGAAAGCTCGAAGCCCGCTCGGGAGAGCAGGTGCTCAAGGCCGGCTGCCCGAAGCGCCTGATCAACGCGCAGCGAGTTGACAATCTGCATGACCACGCGGCCAAGACCGACGCCAACGAGCCAACCGACGATGAAGATAATGATCGCGATGACTAAGTTGGGGATGAACGCCACCAGCCCGTAGAACAGGTTCTGAAACGACTGGCTAAGAACATCCGCCCAGGTAGTGAAAACCATAGTTACGTAACTCTAATTATATGATTAATGACTCGCTCTTAATCTGCGAGCTCCTGCCTCAAAGTATAGCATTTTTAGAGCCCTATCTTATCGATAAGGACGCGGTGTGGATAGTCAAAAACATCACGAAGGAGACGGTCGTAGACTCCTCGACGATAACGAAAATCCGCGGTCGCAAATGAGGCGTAACGGATTTCGCGCCCGAGCTCGGATTCAAGTGAACGGACAGCGGCCGCAAGCGGGCGCTCCCCTATATGATCGCCAACGACAAGCAAATCTATCTGCGGCTCGTGAATGCCGGAAAAAAGCCCTGAGAGCACAACCAGCCGCGGCGTTCCAGCGCGGCGCAGTGCCTGCAATATGCTCTGCGGCCGCACCGATGTCGTTTCGCGAATGAAGATGTCGAGTGCGGCGAGATGTTCAAAGCGCGGATTCACCTGATAGCGCGTCGGAGCGGCGGTTCCTTTCTTGCGCAAGAAATCAGCGGAGAGAAGTTCGTGTATCTCTTTGCGCGCAATATTCTTCGTTATCTTCGCGCGCTCGGCGACCTCGGAGAGCGTAAAGCTAGCATCTTGATTAAAAATAAAAAGCCGGAGCATTTTGAGACGCGCCCCGGAGCCGAATATCTTATTGAGCAGTTCCATAGCCGGTAGTGTAGAGGTTGGGGCTGTAAAACGCAAAACACGGCGCCGTCATTGACGGCGCCGTGTTTTTGTCTCGCTTTTAATTGGTTTACTTAAGGGTCACCTTGTCACGCATAAATCCCTGCTGGGATTTTGCGCGACCCCACCTCGGCGCCTTCGCGCCTCCGGTTCAAAAGTTACTTAAGCGTAACTTTTGCTCCAGCGTCCGTGAGCTTCTTTGCGAGCTCCTCGGCATCCTCCTTCTTCATGCCGGTTTTCAGCATCGACGGCGCGCCGTCGACGAGATCCTTCGCCTCCTTGAGACCAAGGGCAAGCGCTTCCTTCACCGCCTTGATAACGGCGATTTTGCTTGCGCCCGCATCGGTAAGCTCGACATCTGCGGTCGACTTACCCTCCTCGGCCGGTGCTGCACCGGCAGCCGGACCTGCGGACGCGACTGCTGCGGCGCTCACGCCAAACTTCTTTTCAAGCACTTTGACGAGCTCGGAGAGTTCGAGAACGGACATCGCCTCGACTTCCTCCACAAGCTTCTTGAACTTGCTCGGCACTTCTACGACTTCTGCCTCTACTGTTTTAGTTTCTTCCATAATAATTATTGTTTCTTCTTACTAATCTGATCGAGCGCGATAACAAACCCCTGAATAGGACTGTTGATGACATTCACGAACATGCCGCGAAGAACGAGCATCGACGGAATGGTCGCGATAGCAGTCATCTTTTCAGCATCGAGGAACGCCCCCTCGAACACGCCGCCGAGGAGCGCGAGAGCTCCCTTCAGCTTTTTGCCGTGTCCGTAGATGCCGCGGGAGGGCGCCGTGACATCGTCGGTCGTCCAGGCAACCGCTACTTCCCCAGGCAACTCGGGCACCTCGCCCGTGTAGCCGCGATCCGCAAGCGCTCGGCGAATGAGCGTCTTCTTTGCCACGAGATATTTCACGCCCGTCTGTGCGAGCTCTTTGCGCACCCGCGAGGAATCCTTTACGGTTAGTTTCGAGAATCCGACAAATGCAATCGAGGACGCTTCTTTAAAAGCATCCGTGAGCTTCGCGACGATAGCGCGCTTCTTGTCTTTTGATATTGCCATAATGACTAGTTTGTAGTTGATAGTTTATAGCTTGTAGCAATGCAAGAAGCATCAACTACCAACTACTCTCTACTAACTACCAACTGAATTTAATGCACGAACGTACTAAAAGGAGTGAATCGACCAATGGTCTCCTGCGCAGGATATTAAGGCTTACGCCTCCTGCGGTCTTCGGTTCGTACAGGGGCTACTCTACCAGAACGATGTATGAATGCAAATTGAAGTCGAACTTCAATCTACTCTGGATTGAAGTTCGACTTCAATTTTTGTCTATCAGCCTATTGCCGCGCTCGCGGCATGAAGCGTGATGAGTCCAACCGCAATGATGGCGGCGAAGCCGGTCGCAAATTTTATGAACTCCACGAAGAACGGGAGTGCGCGGCGTTCTCGTTCCTGCATTGTTTCTTTATTTCGTTGATCGTTCATCCCATTAGAAATGTTCATACTTGAGAGAGGTATATTTGTGTTTGTAAAAGATTTCTAACGGGACAGGTACTCTTGTATTTTTTTAAGGTCGCTTATCGCTCCTGCGTTCGTCGGCTCGAGCCGAATGACCTCGGAGAGAAAAAAGGCGGCGTTTCGAAGGTCCAGCGTAGATTCATAATAGCTTACTGCGCGCTTCGCCGTCTCAAGGTCCTCTGTATAGTACTTCTTCCCTTTTGCCGCTTCCGCCGCCGCCTCTTGCGCAGAACCCGACGCATGGAGAAGCTGCGCGAGGACGAAATGCGGCGCGGAGAGCGTTGGCACCAGTTCAATATAGCGGGAGAGTATGTCGCGCGCGGCGGCATAGCCGGCGATCCTCCCCGCGGAGCTGGCCGGATAGGTATTCGCGTTGCTGATGGAAAGATTCGCGAGGACATACCAAGACTGCGAACGCTTGGGCGAGAAGCGAATGGCACGGTCAAGTGCGACCGAGAGGATACTCCGGTCGACGGTAACGCCATCGGGTGCGAGCGAAAGCAGGTGCGCGAGGTAGAGCGCCGTGCGCCCGTCATACGAATATCGTTCGAAATTCGCGGACAGGATAGCAAAGGTTGCTTGGTAAGCATCGGCGAGCGCCGGACCTTTCAAAAAATTTACCTGATTGTTCGCGTACATATCATACGCTTGATACCCGTACTCAAGATTCGCGTAGCTCGCTAATGCAAAACCATGCGAAAGATACGCCACTTCCCTGGAAACATCGGTGAGCTGGTATTTGTATGCCTGCGCGAGATTGTACGCGGCGAGCGCCGGACGCACGGACACTGCCCCGATAACGAATACGAGTGCAAACGCCAGCGCCCAGGACGCAGAGCGCATCCATGCCGGCAGCGGAAGAATTTCGCGCGAGGTTTCCTCATCCGCGCTGGCAAGGAGAGATGCTAGAAGAGCGAGCATCAGCCAGAAAGAAGAGACGGTGTCGAAAACGAAGAAGTTCTGTGCCGCGTAGGTTATTGCGAGGAGCGCGATGAGCGCCGCCAGATGTTTCTCGCCACGGCGGTGAAGCCGCAGAGCAACAAGAAAGAATGTCGCGATGAGCGCGAGGTAGAGCAGCAGTCCGCCGACACCGTACTGCGCGGCATAGTCGAGAAACGCGTTGTGCGAACGGTCGAACCACTGTTCGGCTATTTGCGTCGGATCGTAGAACCGATTGAAAAGCACATCGATATGTTCGGCGCCGACACCAATCCAGGGACTCTTTTGTATCTCTCCCACCATATTCCGCCATATGAAAAGGCGGCTCGCGACATCATTATCGCTCGTACTAATGGCAGCGATGCGCGCAACCGGCTCGAACGAAACTTCAGAAAGCGGCGCGCGGAATGCAAAAAAGGTTCCGCTCAGCGCGATGAGCGCGATGAGTATGCCCGCCGACCAGGTACGCACCCCGCCCTCTCCGGTGAAAGCGAGGCACGCGAGATACGCGGCGCCGGCGAGCAGGAGCGCAAGCATCGTGCCGCGCGTCGCCGTGAGAATAATGGCGACGATTTGAAGCACCGCGCTTACATATGCGGCGCGGCGCCAGAATTCGGAAAGACCCTGCGCTGCGATAAGCGTCGCGAAGAGAGTGATGCCGAGATAGCCGGCGAAGAAGGCCGCGTTGCCCAAGAGGCTCCCGATGCGTCCGCCGCTTACGAGCCACTCGCCGATCCCGTATACAGCGACGACACTTCCCACAGCTGCAGCGGCGCGCGCCAGTCTTCCAAAAAACACCCGGTCCGCATAGAGCAATATGAGGTAGAAGCTCCCGACCGCGCAGGAGAGCATCAGGAGACCGTCACCGCGCACGAGCAGACTCCAAAAACTTCGATAGAAATCGACGCCGAACAGACTCGCGATGTACGCGAGTGCGAGAAGCGCAGCGGGAATCCATGTCTCTTTATGAGACAGCCGAGACCAGAAGAACGGGCGGCCGTAGGCTGCGAGAAACACGAATGCGCCAACTGAAAAAAGTGCGAGCGCGTAAAAAAGCAGAGTCTTGGGAACGAGGTAGGGGTAGATGAGCCCTCCCCAAATAACGACCGGCAAAAGAACGGGCGAAAGCAGGAGCCAGGGGTACGCGCGCTCGATGCTTTCAATAAACTTGTTCATTGTTTCGCCTTGAGCCGTGCTATCTCGGCATCAATGGAAGAGGTGTCCTTCCCGGGCGAGAGCAGCTTCGCGCGCTCCCATGCTTTGATTGCGTCTGCGTACTTCCCTTGCCCCGCAAGCCACTCTGCCTCTATCGCGAGAATTGAGGCGTTGTCACCAAACTGCTTACTGACATCGGCGAATGCGGCTCCAATAATCATTGGATCATTCGGGAAACGCTCGGTAAGGAAATTGAGTCGTTCGATATGATACTCGAGCATCCCAGGCTCTACCGTGACCGCTTTCGCATACGCATCTGCGGCGGTGTGATACGCGCCAAGCTGATCAAAAAGGTGTGCGAGATTCACGAACGCGAGACCTTTCTTCGGATGTACCGCTATCGAACGGTTGTAATACTGATACGCTTCCTGTCCGTCGCCCTTCATCGCGTAATCATTTGCGATGCCGTTGTAGAGATCGTAATTATCGTATTCACCCTTCCCGAGAAGACCTGCAAGGTGGGCAATATCATCGTTCACTTGCTTGATAAGCGCGTCGTTGCCTGTGTACGCCCCCCTGAAGCTCCAGGAAACCAGTTTGTCCGCCGCATTTATCGGGAACGGTTGATACGCAGTGACGGCTGCCGGTGTGCCGGAAGCGGTGTTCCCTGGCAGATCCTGTGAAGAGGTCGCCGTCGGCAGTGCCGGTGCCGGCACTTCTTCCCAAGTGGTAGAGCGCCAGAGGAGACCGATAGAAATGATTGCTACGACGCCAGCCACTCCGATAATCCACTGATTTCTTGATATCTGCATATGCTAGAGAGGATACCACCCCAGTGAGATAGCCGTCTACGAGCGGCATCTCACGGGGCAGGCGCCCATCCAGGAAAAACAAAAACCGCCCCTCGGGGGTGGTTTTTGTCGAAACTAATTAATCAGCATTGACCGCCGCGCGGGTCTTTGCGCCAAAGTAGCCTACGGCAGGAGTGATGCCGTTTGCCTTTTGATACTTACTCAGCGCCGACCTCGTTGCCGGGCCAAAAGCGGTCGTCTCATTTCCCGGCGAACCCGGACCGCTCGTTGCAACAGGATAGCCGTGTGCGTTGAGGAATTCTTGGAGAGCTTTCACCTCACTACCGAGAGAGCCGATGGTGAGATTAGACTTGAATATGCGTACTGCGACACTCGTCACTGAACCAGGTGAGGTTGTGCCTTCAAGCGACGCCTTCACCTGCGCAATCGTTGACGCATCGGCATCAAAGGATGCGAGTACATCAAGGATTGATTGGATTTGTGAAGTCGAGAGACCCGAGGCGTTCGTTGCTGGCGTGGCAGGAATAGCTGGTGTGGCTGGCACCGTTGGCGTTGTTGAAGTCGCGGGTATTGCCGGTGTGGCGGGTGTCGCGGGAGTGGCTGGGGACGGAGCCTCACCTCCTCCACCTCCTGCTGTGCTATAGGACGCCGTAACAATCGATGTGGCATTACCAGTTTCGTCACATCCAATAGCTTTTAAAGTCATCGGCCCTGAGATCGTAAGGGCAGAACTGTAGACCGTTCCTACTGAGCAGGTTGGAGTCGTCGTGCCGTCAGTGGTGTAACGAATCTCAGTCGAGCCAGTCGATGTGAGCGTTATTATCGTAAACCCATGGAACACTGCCCCGGCGTTACCGCTCACTGCAAGTGGTGCTAAGTTATCGGTAATCGCGAGTGCCGCGGCCGTCGCATCGGCAATACCGACAGAATCTTTAACGGCGGTGGTCGGGTCGACCGTGTCGGCACCAGCTACGGTTGGGCTTGTCCCGAGCGTAACCGTGAGTACCGTCCCTGCGGTGTTCCAGGAAACGCTTGGACTTGTGCCGAAGGTGTGGCTGTTGTTAAGGGCGAGCGTGGTGTCTGCATTTCCTGCGGTTACCGTCGATGTCGCCATCGTCTCAGAGAAGGTGAGCGTGAGTGTGTCGGTGGCGGAGAGCTGGGTTGAGCCGTCGACATCGCTCCAGACAAGGGAGTTGAGGGTCGGCGCGGTCTTGTCATATGTGACATTAGCGCCGGCAGTGATATTCGCCTGCGTGAGAGTCGTTGTTGCACCGCCACCCGTGCTCGGAGGGAGACCAATCCGGAAGGTAATCGCCCCTTCGGTCCATGCTGTTACCGAGGTGGTCGAGTAAAACCAATTAGTTGCTGATCCGGACATGGTGGTCGATCCCATGTTAAAGATGTTGATTTCCGGAGTGAGCTGCGGCGTACCGCTCGTGGTCAGCTGATACCGCACCTGATCGCTGGTTGTGACGCGGCTCGTGGTCGCGAAGCCGGTGTTTGTGTACACATTTGATGAAGTCGCTGTGAGTGTGGAAGCGGTCAAGGTAGCCGCAGATGTCGGCTGCGACATGAGGGCGAACGAAAGAATAACCGCAGCGGTGAGGATTACCGACGCAACGAGGATCGTATTATCAAGAGAGCGGGTACGGAATAAGTTCATTTTGCGGAAAATTAAGAGATTTTGGCAAGATACATTGTCATTCTACACCAGTGTCTTCCAGTTAAGCCCATTGTCCACAAACAGAAAAACCACCCTTCAGGATGGTTTTTCTTTGGAATTTTAGCCTTTAGTTAACAATCCAATAGCTCAGACAAGCCTTGTTCGTATTAGGGTTGGCATTGGATTTGATGGTGAAACTAACTCCTGGTGTGCGGGCGTTTATCGAATAAACCCGATTAGCAGTCGTGTTACATGTTATACCCAATCTCGCACCCAAGGATGAGTCTTGTATAACGAATATTTGGCTATTAGCAGTAACTGCGGTGGTATTTACGACAAGCGTGGAGACGCCGGTGGACATAGCCACACTTCCTGATGGAGCCGAGCCACACACGGCCGGAGAAACGGTTGATGTGCAGTTGGCGCCGGAGGGGATGGACAAAGTCGCACCATCGAAAGCAAGCCCATTCCCTACTATGAGCGACTTAACGGGATTGAGTCCATTTCCGACAAGGATACCACCAAGAGGAGTGGTGCTCGCCGTTCCACCATTTGCCACGCCAATCGTCCCTCCGCCGACACAGTTGCCGTTCACGGCAAAACAGCCGCTCGCGAGGTTGATGCCGTTGCCGTAGAAAGTTGTTGTCGCGGTGGTGAAGTTCGCAACATTCCCAATTGAGAATAGAGAGCCGGGTGTAGAGGTTCCAATGCCGACACTGCTGTTAAAGACTGCATTCTGCCCAGAACGCCCGAATGTCATGGTGGTGGCGTTAGTTGTGCCGAAGTTGAGAGCCCCACCTGTGACAGAATCAATCAAAGAACCAATCTGCATAAACAGATTCCCCGAAGTCAAGGTCATATTGGAACCATCATCAGAAAATAACGAATCCCCTAATGTGGTAACGCCTGTGAATTTTGGAAGTCTATTCGCAGTGCCAGAACCAGTAATATTAATTGCCATGGCTGAAACAGCGAATACTCCATCGGTCGTGAATGTATGAACTGTGTTTCCTACTCCATCTGTAGTGATTGTCCCACCCGTTGCTGCAAGAGACCCTGTTGGGTAAGAAATAACCACGATGCCAGAACCTCCTGGCTGCCCAGTTGCAAAATCAGGTCCGCTCCAATTCCCAGCACCGCCACCTCCGCCGGTGTTTGCGGTTCCGGCGACTGAAACACTACCACCTCCGCCTGCTCCTCCCACGCCGCCATTTGAGCCTCCACCTCCACCTCCATATATCGTGGCCGTACCAGAAATAGAGCTGGAAATCCCATCCCCACCGTTACCTCCATTATTATTACCCGTGCCCCCGTTCCCGCCGCTGGTAAAGCTGCCACCGCCGCCACCGCCGCCACCCGTAGTTTGTTGGGCACCGCCAGCCCCACCGCCAGTGTTAAGTGCCCCTCCCGCTCCTCCAGCGTTCGTAGGACCTTCTCCATCACCCCCGCCACCAGTACCTCCTACTGCAGTATGCGCATTAAAGATAGAGGGACTACCCGCACCTCCTGATGTACCGTTCCCTCCACTACCACCGTTCCCAACAGTAATAGGATATGTCTGTAAGGCAATTGCGTCGGTTCCAGACAGAACAACGCCGCCTCCTCCGCCAGCAGATTTTGAGTTTGTAGAACCACCACCGCCACCACCTCCACCAACAATAAGATAGTTGACGGTTGCTGTGGCTGCGTGAGCTTCAGATACCGGCAATATAAAAAACCCTATTGAGAGTGCCAGCGCAGTGAACGAGGCAATGAATTTTTTCATAGAGTACATAGTGATGGCCTTTAATAACTTGTCTCAAGTAGACCACGCGCCCACACTTTGTATACGATCTGCTGTGTATAAGTATAAAAAACACAAAACCGCCCACAAGGGCGGTTTTGTGTAAAAGAAAGAACCCCCTTACGGGGGTTCTTTCCTTTGCTAGGCCAATTTCCTAGCTGGAGGTTCCTTTCAGGAACTCACGAGAAGCGATGACTACTTGGAGTAGGTCGTCGCGTTGCTGGTGAAGTTCTTGAGGAGGTAGCCGTTCGTCCAGTCAGAGCTGGTGATCGAGTGCGTCGTTGCCGAGCGATCAGACCAGCTGGTGTTACCCGAAGCTGATGCGATGCCGTTGGCAACCGTCGAACCGTCAGAAGCAAGACTGATCGTGACTGTCGAGCCGGTGGTGAAGCCAGCGACCGTGCCGTAGAGGTCATAGGTCTTGGTTGCACCTGCCGCAATCTGCGCGTACTTCGGCTGCGTCGCGTTCTTCGTCAGGTCGACCGTGATGGTCGTCGCTGTCGTCGTAGCGGATGTAGTCGTGTTGTCGAGCAGGTTTGTGCCCGAAGCGTCATCAGCGACATAGAGGTTCGTGACCGAAGAGGCCGCGGTTGACGATGTCGCGATGTTGAAGACGAGCTTCGACCACTCGATAGCACCAGCCGGATCGGCCGTGATGCTGAACTTGTAGATCGGAGAACCCGTCGACGGAACCGTGAGGCCCGTCGGGATCATTGCGAAGGTCGGGATCGACTTCCTCACATAGAAGGTGCCGTTAGAGGCAACATTCACACTTGAGTTAATAGAGGTCGAGACCGTACCAGCGCTGTTTGAGTACGACAGAACACCCGAGGTTGCACCAGCGTCAAACGTGACATTGATGGCCGCGCCCGAGGTTGCGCCCGATGCAATGGTCGGCGTGCCGACATACACATCGAGGTTCGCAGAATCGTTCATCGGGACATACATGTTAAGCCCGGTGAAGGTGGCCGTCGCGTACGGCATTGCAGCGCTCGTGGTGAGCGACTGGGTCTGCTGTACAACGGCGCCGTTCGAATCCTTACCCTTGACCGTCACGCTCGTGACCGAGGTCGCGGCGCCGTTCGGGATGAGGATGGCGAAGTTGTTCACTGTGAACGACGAGTTTGCACCGGCGAAGTTGAACTGGCCAACCTGTACCGATGAAGCACCCGCGAGCACATTGTTGCTGACCGGATCACCCGCGCCGCGAGTCAGCGTAAGGGTACCCGAGCCGAGCGTGATGGTCTGCAATGCCTGTGCCGTACCGACCGTAGCCGATGTGTTGGTCACAAGGCCCGAACCGGTCGTACCGGTTCCAACCGAAGCAAGAATCGTACCTGCGTTTGCACCCGAGAGGATGTTGCCGTAGATATCGAAGGTCTTGGTCGAGGAAGCCGGGATGCTGACATTCACCGAGACAGAGTTGCTGGTCGACGGAGTCGTAACGACCGAGCCGAGCGTCGTGCCTGTCGCGTTGTCCTTCAGCGTAAGGTTCGTGATCGTCGACGAGACTGCGTTCGGGAAGGTGATGTTGATCGTGTTGACCAATACGCCTTCCGTTGCGCCCGTCGAGAGTGTGAACGCGCCGAGCTTGGCATTGTTGCTACCTGCGATGACGGTCTGGTTGCCGTAACCGGTCGACTTCGTCGCCGTGAGCGAGGAAGACGAGACGGTGATGGAGTTGCCAGCGACATCGTTGGTGCCTGCCGTACCGTTCGGTACGCCAGTCGAGGTGAGCGACGCCATGCCCTGTGCATTGCTGGTGCTTGCTGCGAGCGAGACGACGACTGATCCACCCGTCGTGAGGTTCGTGCCCGCAGTGTCCTGCGCATCAGCGTAGATGTCGATCGTCGTTACCTGCCCAGCCGGAAGGATGAGCGAGGAGCCGAGAGCGAAGTCTGTCTTGTTTGCGACGAGGCTACCGATGTCCTTGGTCGAGCCAATCTGGACACCGTTGACCATAATCTTACCGTTGTTCAAGCCGCCGACTCCGTTAAGCGCGCCGCCACTGGTCGTGGAGCTTGCAAAGACATAGAGGTCGGTGACCTTCACATTCTCACCCGAAGCAAGAGCATCGAAGGAGGCCCACTTCACCGAGGAAGCGCCTACTGCGATGTTCTGAGTCGGAGAGGACGGGTTGCGGGAGACCGAGACGCCAGCCGACGAAGCGGAGTTGAGCGTCACGACTGCCGTAGAGACCGCCGAGAAGGTGGTCGAGTTGTAGGTCGGAGTAACCGGCTGATTCAGCTGGCTATCGACGAACATACCGTCCGAGCTGCGCTGTATCGAGAACTGGAAGGTGCGCGAGGCGCCGCCAGCACCGACATTAGCAACAACCTTGACGACATGGCTCTGCGTCGAGAGTGAGAACGGATTCGCAAGAAGGTCGAAAGTGACCGTGCGATCCGCCGCCATCGACGAGATTGCCGAACCGACCTGCACGCCGTCAACGAAGAGGCGGAGGTTGGTGATGTCAGACGGGTTGATCGAACCGAGGTTGGTGAACTTGAGCGACGAGAGCTTCACCGGATTGGTGGAGACCGAAACGGTGTCCTGCCAGACCGGGTAGTCGTTCGACGGGCTGATCGTGACTGCCGTTGACGGAGTCGCGCCAGACGCGTAGTTAACCGTTGCGAGAGTAGCAGACGAGATCGTCTGGTAGCCAGAGTTGACCGGGAAGCTGACCGAAGAGTCGAGCGTACCGTTGCTGGTCACCGAGACGAGCTGGACACCAATCTGCGAGCCGGAAGTGCCTGTCGCGATATCCGAGCGGACGGAGACTGTGTAGACGCCGCCTGCCGGAACCGTGAAGATTGCTACCGGATCAGCATAGGTGAATGCCGAGTTGCTCACACCGGCCGAGTCCGTGATGCGCGTACCGCCATTGTAGAGGTACACATTAGTCATCGTGGAGTCATTGCTGACGCCGATGCGCTTGAAGCTAAGACCGGTCACATTGATCGGAGCAGAGGTCGGGTTCGCGAACACAAAGTCCGCGAGGTTGCCGATACCCTGGCCCGCAACGAGAACCGTGCCGTTCGGCGAAGTCGCCGAGAGCGAGACCTTGAGGCCCGTGCCCGTACCGGCGGTTACCGTACCAGTCGTCGTGCCGCCGAAGGCAGCGCGCGAGATGGCGCCGAAGTAGCCGACTGCCGGAGAAACTCCAGCTGCCTTCTGCCATGCGGCAACAGCGGCCTGCGTGAGGGAACCGAAGTAGCCCGTCGCATTGACCGTCATGTAGCCACCTGCCTTGAGAGCATTCTGAAGGCAAGTGACATCTGCGCCTGTCGAACCGATCGTCAAGTTCCGAGTGAAGGAGCAGGACGAGCCGGTTGTCGTGGTCGTAGTCGTGGTTGTGGTTGTCGAAGGTGTACCGCCCGTAAGCGATGCCTGGACATTTGCGATTGTCGATGCGTCAGCACCGAACGAAGTGAGAAGCGAGAGGATCGACTGAACCTGCGCGGTAGTCAATGATGCTGCGTGCGCTATAGGCGCAAGCGAGAGCATTGATGTCGCCATCGCGAGTCCGGTCGCCACTGCTGCGACCTTCGCGATCGCTTTCGTAGTTACCATTTGCATAACGATTGTT
>Ga0172379_10008377_pt1 | contig 13030 bp, 9 predicted proteins | sample GrowelOW334metaG_FD_119756 | JGI IMG/M metagenome (GOLD analysis project Ga0172379, IMG submission 119756) | Groundwater microbial communities from an aquifer near a municipal landfill in Southern Ontario, Canada - Groundwater well OW334 metaG | ecosystem: Environmental > Aquatic > Deep... | reverse complement strand
TTTTTCCCGGATGTTTAAGAAGTTCCAGAAGAACTCTCCCGGCGCCTATCGCAGACTCATGCAGTAAAATCACCCAAAATGTTACATTCGTACACATAAATGCGTCTTTTAACCATTTCGTTTCTACCTTGATTGCGGTATAATCAAGGCAGTTTCAACATTTGGGAATATCAAATCTGAGTTGCCAATGACTTATCCCGGCTTACAGTAATGGAAAAAGGAGGGATTTGAAATGAAGAACTGTTCCAGTGAAGACGGAAAAACGGCCTATAAAGAACGACAGGGGGGATTAAATGATACTGGATGCCTGATGCAGGATATAATAAGCCAGCAGCCTGCATCCAGGAAACTTGCATCGTTCACATTGATCGAACTCCTGGTCGTAATCGCCATCATAGCAATTTTGGCCGCTATGCTGCTTCCGGCTCTGAAAAATGCCAAGGATAATGCAAAAAGACTCCTTTGCATCAACAATTTGAAACAGATCGGGGTGGCCACGCATAGCTATGCGAACGATTACAATGGCTATCTGGCACCACAAAATCCTCGCACTGTAAGCCAGGATCCGTTCGCTGACAGCAACTACACTGGCCAGCTCAACTCACATGGACTCGCTAATGCACCCGCAAATCCGGTTGGACTGGGAATACTTGTCCTCGGCGATTATCTGCCGATCATGACACATCCTTCCAATCCTGGCCACAAATTTTCCGTGACCTTGATGTGTCCGACAGAACAGATTAAGAATAACCGCGACTTCCCGTGCCGTTATGCAAGCGATTTCAGTGGTCGCGACTATTATGTGCTACAAACAAGTTACTACTACTTTGGCGGAGCAAGATGGACGGGTACGCATGTGACAGACAACAATAACATAAAAAAGCCGCGGGCAAGAATCACGGACTGGCCGGGAGCCTCCATAGCAAGGGATTGCAGTCCTTTCATCCATGGGACAAAACCAATTCCAAATGTCCTTTACCTGGACGGGCACGTGCTTTCCTTCCCATGCAGAAATTATGCTGATTTCCTTAACGGCTATAAAACCCGCCCATTCGAGGATTGACGGCTCTGTAAAGAAGCAGCGTATTCAACATTAATCATCAAACAGGAGATTTCATGATCTTTCCAGCGCCATTTAGGAACTGGTTGTTGTCGATGTTCAGGATAACGTGCCTGAGTGCGGTTTTGCTGATTCCCGGCATCCAAGCCCAGGAAGGCGCTCACGTCAACAAGGAGCGCATCATGGCAAAAAGTTTCCGGCGGACAGCCGCCACCCACGAGAACGCCCTCATGCCGAAAGGAAAACCTGCCTCCGAACTCACCCTGGCTGCCGGGGGACTGACGACGTATTGCATCCTGATCCCATCTTCGCCGACGACGATGGAGGAGAAGGGAGCTGCGGATTTGGCGCAATGGCTGAAGGTCATGACCGGTGCCGACTTCTCCGTGATTAAGGAAAAATCGGGAACCCCATACGAGCGGGTGCTCAGCGTTGGCAACACGGTGTTGCGGACTGAGGCGGGGATGGTGTCGGCGGATCTGCGCTTGGATGGCTATGGCATCGCCGTCAAGGACAACAACCTGTTCATCACGGGGGGCATCCGCAGGGGTGTCATCAATGGCATCTATGCACTGCTCGAGGAGGATCTGGGTTGCCGCTGGTATGTGCCGGGAGATGCCGGTGCCGTAATCCCGTTCCGTCCCACGTTGCGCTTCCGTCCGGTGCCGCGGGTCTTCCAGCCGCCTTTCGAACTGTTGCGCAATGTCTACTATTCCGATGCCCAGGACGTGGACTGGCGGCTGCGCAACCACACTTTCGACTGGTCGCCCAACCCTTCGAAGTGGGGTGGCTACGCCAAGTGGATTCCCAACTTCTGCCACACCTACAACAGCTTTCTGCCTCCGGCCGAATACTTCAAAGCGCACCCTGAGTATTACATGCAGAAAGACGACGGCACTCGCAGCAATATGCAGATCTGCCCGACGCATCCCGATGTCGGTGCCATCGTGTTGGAGAAGTCCAGGGGCTGGCTACGGAAGACACCAGATGCCGTCTTCCTAGATGTCTCCCCCAACGACGGCGGCGGGGCTTGCCACTGTCCGACCTGCAAAGCGTTGATTGCCCAGGAAAACACCGAGATGGCGCCGCTCCTGCAACTGGTGAACCAGGTCGCCGACGGCATCCGGGCGGATCACCCTCAGGTAATCGTGACCACTTTGGCCTACTTGAACACAGTGGTGCCGCCGAAGTCGTTCGGACCGCGCCCCAATGTGGTGATCTGGTTATGCACGGACGCGCATGCCTGGGGCTTCAAGGATCTCTTCATTACAGAAACTGACAGAAGCGCGTCGGCCATGCATGCGTGGCATGATCGTTGGAAAGCACCCTCCATCGTGTGGGACTACCCGTCATACTTCAACAATCTGCCCGTCAATTTCAACCTGCCGGTCATCGCCTCCAACCTGCGCTGGTACGCCGCACGGGGCGCTAAAGGCATTCTCTTCCAAACTACACACAACCCTAACTACGGCGTTGACCACAGCTACCAGCGCAGTTGGATTTTCGCCAAGCTGGGTTGGGATCCGACGCTGGACACGCAGGCGCTGGTTCGCGATTTCAATACTGGCTTCTACGGGGCGGCGGCGCCGCACATGCAGGCGTACGAAGACATGCTCTGGTCGGCCTGGGAAAGCTGGCATCGGGAGAAAGTGACGGATATACCCTGGAACAGCGCGCAGGCCCGCAAGGAGAAGCGTTCCGGGCAGGTTGCGGTGGATGCCGCCTTCTGGACAACGGCGGAAACGCACCTAACCACTGCCGAGAGCGTCGTCGCCGGGGACGAGCTGTTGCGGCGGCGGGTGCGTACCGCCCGCCTGCCACTGATGTATAAGAAATTGGAGAACGGCCCCAACGGGGATTTCGCCGCATATAACACCATGATCAACGAATTTGAGGCGGATGCCAAAGCGGCGAGACTCCTGATCCTGGAAGGGGTTACCGGTCCGCCGATCACGGAAGACCTCTCCAGAAAAGTTTATCTTTGGCGCAAGCTGGCCGCACCCCAACCGGTTCTGCTGTTCATGGAGTTGGAAAGCGTCTGGCGGTTTGCACCGGATTCGGAGAACAAGGGCGTGACGGAATGCTGGTTCGATCCCGACTACTCGGATCTGGCCCGGGCTTCGGTGCGCCCGGATACAGGGAAGGGCTGGGAAAGCCAGGGCTTTGCCGGTATCCATCTCGGATGGTATCGTCAGAAATTCAACATCACGGAGGAAATGCTCCGACGACCGGTTCTATGGATGCTGTTCGGTGCGGTTGACGGGAAGGCCGAGGTTTTCATCAATGGCAAGCTTGCCTTCAAGCACACAGATAAATCCACGGGATTGCCGCCTGTAACGCCATGTGACCGACCGTTTGTCTTCGATGCCCGTTCGTTCATGAAAGCCGGAACGAATACGCTCGCGGTGCGCGTGACCGACACGGCGGGCATGGTTGGCATATTGCGTCCGGTGTTTCTCATCATGCAGCATGAAAAACCTAATCCACAAAAGACGCTGGAGGTCATTCAATTGATCAAGACCAAGGGGAAAATTGAAACAACAACCTCGTACGGCGAGATACTTTTCTCAGATAATTTTTCGGGAAACACCGTCAACCCTCCAACTTTCGCGGAAGACAATGCAAAGTGGGTGATCGACAGCGGTGCATTCAAGGCGGACGGAACTGCCGTGGATGGTAATTATCAACCGACGGCTGGAGAGCTCAACTTCGGGACAGCCGCAGGAACCAAGATCCATGTTGATCTGGCAGGATCAAAAAAGTTCGCGTCACTGGAATTTAACTTGCGCCACTCGAACGGAACCCACGCAAACTATCTCTTTACCATCAGGGTGGAGGATCTAACCGTGGCGGGAAGTTTTTATGACATCAAGATGTCCTTGAACCCAGGTTACTTCGGCACCACGGGGTTTGCGCTGTACGCCAACAAAGCGCTGACGGTGCTCGGCGTCAAGGGCAATGCAATCCAGCAAGGGGGTGCCATCTTTGAAACCTTGAGACTCGAGTTCGACCCCGTTGGCGGCTTGATGTTGAGGAAAAACGGCATCGAGGTGCTGAATGCACCAAACTCCCTTAAACTCACAAAGATAAACCGTATCAGTCTGATCAACGAATCCGGCACGGTGAGTTATTTTGTGGACAACGTTCAAATGGATGGAAACGTCCCGTAAATTAAAAAAAAGATACGAAAGGAAAATACTAAATGTATCAACGATTGATTGTAAGATTTGTTGCTACGTCTGTAACCGCCGTGACTTTACTGGGGATGACAATGACGGAGTCCCTCGCCGCAGGCCGGTCTTGCCTGGTATTGGCGGATGGTTATGTTTCGGAGTATGCCTGGGGAAAATATGACGAGAGCCATTATCCCCAGTATCACCCCGGACATGCTTTTTTTGTTCGCGGGATTCTGGATTATTCCGGCCGGTTCGGACGCTGGCTGGAAGACTATGAGGTTGAACGCATTGACCTGGAAAAACACACGGGGGCTTTGGTTCTGGACAAGATTGATCTCGTGGTCATTGACGATGTACGCCAATATATCCTGGCCCCGTATGAGCCGGCGATTGTCGAATATGTCCGCCGGGGCGGCGCGTTGTTGGTGTATGCCGGTTACTGGGGATTGGGCGGCGCGCCCAAAGACGAATACAATGTCAACAAGACGACAAATAACTCCCACAGTCCGTTGGCTGAGATCCTGCCCGTTGAAATCGTCGGCGTCCCGGACTGGGAATTGAAAACAAAATTGTGGGGCAGCCCCGTGTTTAAAGACATGAATCTATTCGACGGGATGGATGCGTTCCAATGGAAAATCTATGGCTTGCATGCCTGTCGCGCAAAGGGCGATGTTCTGGCGGAGATAAACGGCAAACCGCTTATTTGCTCCGGAGTTTCCGGCAAGGGGCGGATGGTTGTTTACACCGGTGACGATCTGGCTTGGATTCGCGCGGGCGGACGCGAGAGTATCATCAATCCATTCTCGAAATCGTTATGGCGCCGGTTGGCGCGCGTGGCCGTGGGGGATGACAAAGGCAGGGCGATTCCGGCAATCTCCGACCAGCTTCCGGCATGGGAGAAGACGGCCGTTTTCGCGCATCCGGATCAACCCGTCAATTTTGTGTGGGGCGGATATTTTCCATTTTCCGGCGTGCCTGAACTCGAAAAGTCATGGGCGCGCGATCTTGTGACCCATTCCTGTAACTTCTATATGGACGGAAATGTTGACACGTCCAAAGTGCTGGGTGAAGCCGGGATTGCCGGCAGTTTCGCCGGTGGCCGGTGGATTCCGAAAAAGAGCTGTATCAACACTCCCGAAACCTTGCTGAAGATGGAAGCAGGCATAGCCGGCAAAGCGTCGGCATTGACTGGATCTCCCTGGATCACCTACGGACACATGGGTGATGAGCCCGAATACGGCTTCTGTTCGTGCGAACACTGTCAAAAGAAGTTCAAGGAAATGTATGGTTACGACCTTCCCCCGTTGAAAAGCGACTTCTCTCCGCAATATCTGGATCAGTGGATTGATTACTGTCTGTTCAAGAACAAATCCGTGGGCGCGATGTACAAACGCGCCGCTCAGGCGGCACACGCAGTCAATTCGAATTTGAAATATATGTTTGCGTCAACGCCGCAATGCGGCGGCATGGCGTATGGAGACGACCAGTTGAACACCCAGTCCGGTTTCGATTTGCTATGGGATCATCCCTATCCCGGCACCCAGGCGATCAGGGTGGGCCTGAATTCCGCCATCCTTGAGGAGACCGCCGTTCTTCAGGGGCGCCCCTACGTGCCGGTTTACAGCCTCTTGCAGGGATTCGACTCGTATGACCGGGTGCCAAATATACCGCCGCCGGAATATATCCGCACAATGGCTTGGCAGGCAATCGCGCACGGCACGGATTCCGTGGGCTGGTTTATTTATAACGCTTACTGGTGGAGCATGCCGGGGACGGAAGCGTGGGAAGAAGCCGGGCGCATGGGCAAGGAAGTGCTCGAGCCTCTGACACCGACGCTTTACCGGATGCTCAACACGCCACAGCCTATCGGCCTGTTATACAGCTACTCGCAAGAGGCGGTGGATGGCCTGAAGGCGCTGGCTCCCAAGGAAACCGATCCTTGGAATTCCGTGATACGCTGGTGGTCGCTGCATGCCCTACACGAAGCTTATGAGGTGATGAAGTATGCACATCTGCCGTTTAACGTAGTCAGTGAGCATCGTCTGTTCAGGGGCGACAAATTACCGTGGAAGGCGATTGTCATACCCTATGTCGAGCATCTGCATGCCAGTAGCCGCTCGGTTCTGGAAAAGTATATTGCGGATGGCGGAATCGTTTATCTGGGCGCGAATTCCACACTGGCTCTCAAGGGTGCCATAAGATTGCCGATGAGTTTCGATAATTTCTTTACAACCTGGTGGCCGAAAGACAAACCAAAAGAATGGAACCAGCGGCGCTCCAGAATCTATACTGTCGGCGCATCGTTGGAGAAGGCCGTGGAGATGCGCAGGATATTTTCCCCCTTTCTGAAGGAAACCATGGTTGCGGTTGATGACCCCGAGGTCGTTTACAATGTCCGCCGGGCGGGCGACGCAAAATACATCTTTTTCGTCAATGACCATCAAATTAATCCCGTTTCAGCGGAACTACGCAAGAAAAGGCAGGAGTATAATCATTTTATGTTGATGCCCATGGAGTTTCCAAAGGCGGATACGAAGATCAGCCTGCGCGGTCAGGGTTATCTTTATCCGCTCCTGCCGTCGTCCGGCGCTCCGTTGGAACTGAAGGGGGATGAAGGCATCTCCATGAACCTGAAATTGGATGGGGGAGCCGGTGCGGTCTTCCTGCTTTTGCCGGAGCAGATCGCCAGACTGGAGTTCATATCGCCACCAAAACGGAGTAAGGAAGGGGTTCGCATCGAAGCTCGCATTCTTGGAAGTGCAGGAGTGATCAAGGCGGTGCTGCCGCTGCGTATCGAGATCGGCTGCACCGAGGCCAAGCAGACGGTCTATGCCGCCACTGAAGATGGCGCCGTATCCTGGACAGCACCATTTCTGAAGGAATTCCCCGACGCGCCGCTGATGGTCACGATAACCGACCTGGCTTCCGGGAAAAGCGTTCAGGGCTGTGTGCCATAAAAGGCATTGAGTTGTTTTCAGAGAAAACATGGATGGATATTTCAGCATGAGGAAATTACGGAATGTCTTGATAATCAAACAAGAGGATATGTATGAACGAGGAAAAACTTTTGAAAAAAGCCATAAGGATAGAAGCTTGGCTTGAGGAGCATTTTGTCGATCAGAATGGCGTAGTATACACATTCATTGACAAAGAGACCTTGCTCCCGGCGCAGGAAACGCTTTTCCATGATGCCGGCCCCCGGAAATGCGTGGGGGACTGGTCCGTGGAAGGCTTTACGCGCAGCGAGCTTGCCGCCTATGAGAACTGCGGCATGTGTACGGGCGCATACATGCAGGCACTTTTGTACCAGTACCGCGTTGGGCATGACTCCAAAACGCTGGAAAAAGCCCAGCGCTGTTTCGGTGCGTTGAAAAGAATCTTTGAAATTGGCAAACAGTCCGAGGCGGGATTCTTTCCGAAAATATATGGAAACAGGTTTTCCTATGAGACAAGCACGGACCAGGTGCTTTATACCGTAATGGCGATGGATCATTTTTATGAATTTGCATCTTCATCGGAAAAAGGTGAAATAGACGAAATGATTTCGCAGATGATCAGATTCTGGGTCAAGCGGAATTACAAGTACACCTATTTCCATCTGAAGGACATGCAGTGGCCACTTGTGCGCTTCCCGGCTCTTCTTCTGCTGGCGTATAAGCATTCCCAGGATATTACCTTCAAGAAGGAATATGAGAGATTGCTTTCCCTCGGGTTCACAACGGAACCGGAATGGGCGCAACTCAAAGGGAAGAAAGCGGGAAAGAGCGAGCCATGCGAATATGAGAAAAAACATAATGCATGGCTGGTTGGAAATATGGGTGACTGCATCACGATGGACGTGATGGAGTTGGACTACCTGCTCGCTAACGATCCAGGGAACTCGTTGGCGGCGACGTGGAAGGAGTCCGTGTTGACAATGTGGAATGAGGCGAAAATAACCCTTGCCCCCAAAGGCAAATATTATTCTCAGGTTCTAGTGGATATGAAGACCAGTGAAGTCAGGCGTACTCCAGGATATCAGCAGGGCGATACGGAATGCCATGGAGCGGAATCCGGATGGAGCACCATGGTCGCCCGAGCCGCAGTCACCGCAGCAAAATATTACCCGAAAGACGATGGGATGACCGCCGCTGCGGATAATGTCTTGAATTCCTTGGATATAAAAGACTTCACATATTATGATGAACCAGAAAGGTTTCCCCCCGAGTTGAGGTTCAAAACCCGTTTCCTGAGCGGTGATGCCATTACAAACTGGCTTTGGGCGTATTGGCAGGGGAGGTTCCAGAAGTCATGGTAATCGATGCTTTTCGGCGGGGATGGCGGAGTACCCGGAGGCGCCAATATCTGGCCGCGCTTATTTGTTGAAATGTATGAAGCCGCTCAAAAAAGCGAAATGGAAGAGATTTTGAAATGCCAGGAAAAGATATATCAACTCCGCGAAGTCTACAGCCTGGGGAAATATTCTTCCAGCTTTATCAAAGGAGTGAAATGCGCATTATCCCTGATGAATATCTGCGATGACTTTATGGAAGAACCCTTTCATCGTTTCAGAGGCGGAGAGAGAAGCTTGGTTGAGAAAAAACTGAAAGAATTGGCGCTGAAATAATATTGAGTGACAATGCCGTAATTGTGGCAGAAAGGGAACAATTAATGAGAGGAGCTTACTTTGTTTTCGAATAAGCATACTTCAAAAAAAACAGCCCCGGTCATGGATCTTGACTACGACCTGAGCTGTGCTTTTCATACGCCGGAAATCCTTGAGCGTAAAATCAGAATGCTGGCGGAACACGGCTTTGAGCGTTTACTCATTGTCGCGCCACCTCCGGGAAATCCGGACTACAGTCATGCCGCACGCGTGTTATCTGAAGACGGGCCGCCAAATTTCCTCAGGCAGTCAAGAAACGCACTGGGAGATGATCCTTTGGAACTAGCAGTGAAATATGCGAAACTCGCAGGTCTGGAAGTTATCATTGAATTCAAGCCGTATGAGGGAGGGGGGGTTTTCACCATCCCAGACGGGGCAATACCACACTGTGGACGCAATTATATGGAAACTCTTGGAGGACGCTCCGTCGGACTCGATCCATTCATCTTAGAACATCCGGAATTCCTGCTCGAACGAAAACCATGCGATGATTTGCGGTCAAAGCCGGTCAATAGAATAGAACTGGTTTTTGTCCTGGACAAGATTGATGACGGCGATGGGATGAAGCAAATATCATTTGATGATAATGCCGTTTCCATGTTTCCAGCGCGTGAATTTCAGATACACATAAGTTCAGACAACGGAACATACATTCCGTACGGGGAGCCGTTCGAAATAGCGGAGCATGTTGCGCTTCGCACTGTGACAGACGCAAATGGAGAACCTGTATTCCCATCCCCGGTGCGCTGCAGGATAATTGAAATATACGGCTTGAAAATAGAATCTCCTTATTTCTCCATATGCTTTAGAGGTGATGAAAAAGCATTCCGCACAATTCCATTTTCAATGTGTACCGTTTTTAGTGTCGACAGCAAATTGACGGCAACGGTTTCTCCGACTGTCAGGAATGATGTTTCCGTGCGGCAATTGCCGTTCAATAGAGTCGGTTTTGAATTTGAGGAAGTGGGACCATATTATTGGGATTGTGGTTGGCGTTCATGTACCATTTTAGGCTTTGCCCGAGGCAGGATGAAACACCTGCGAGGTTCTCTATGTGAGGCATACCCGGAAGTAAGAAAATATTGGCTCCAGCAGATAAGTAATTTTATTGCGATGGGAGTCGATGGCGTTGAAGTCCGGCTTCAAAGTCATTGCTCCGGTGTAACTGATTTTGTTAATTACGGATTCAATCCTCCACTGGCGGAAGCCTATCTTGAAAAGTACGCTGCCGATATCCTGGCAGAACCATGCGACCCAATAAAATTGATGCAAATCCGTGGACGGTTTTTCGAGATGTTTATTCAAGATGCCAAAAAGCTTTTACTCCGGAATAAGCGCAAACTATTGATTCAGCTTCATGCTTGCATGGAAAAGCCTTCACTTTCCCCTGTTTTTCATAAGCTGGGTTTCTGGGCTAATGCCAAAATACTGCCTGATTGGCGCAGGCTCATTGAATTGGCGGATGAAGTAGTTATTAAGGATTATAATTTCGGGGAATATTCCATTCATGTTGCGGATGAAATAAAAAACTTTGCGGCAGAAAAGCAAAAGCCTCTGTGGGTGCACTGTTATCTTCAACAAGGGCACGATTGGAACTCAAGGTTTCTCAATGCCTTGAATTCCGACTCTCGTGTTACTGGGATATTGCTTTACGAAGTGGTCTGGAACAAGCGTGAAAATGATGGGATAATTCGACTGGATTCGGATGGCAAATTACATTGGATGATGCCAGAAAATATCTGAACATAAACCTGTCGTCTTTGACTGCAAGTTGGAAAATCAGTTTTGAAAATGCGGAAATTAAGGAGAAGTGACTATGGTGAAAAAACGGAAGTACTCGGCGATTTTAGGCAATCTCGGCAACGCCCGTGACAGGATCTGCGGCGGCTGCAAGGACAATCCGTCCTCGCTGGAAATGCTCAGGCGCACAGCCAAAATCGAGGGGCTCACCGGAGTCGAACTGGTCGGCACATGGGACATAAAGCCCGATAACGTCGGAGAAATGAAAACCGCTCATCAAAACTTGCGAAGGAGGTTGATTTTTTAATCATGAACTTTTTAAAAATCCAAAACTGGTGGAAGGGGAAAAAGGGGCGGATTTATACCGCCCTCTCAAACAACCAAAGGCAACGCATTGCTTGCGCTTAACAGTTTATTATCTATTTATTTTGTAAATTGTAAATATACTATAACGTGTTATTGTAAACTATTATTTAAGATGCACGTGGTTTAAGTTATAAGGGTTTTGTATATCACAAATATGCGTAGAAAAAGAATATTAAACCGGCTGGTAGAAGAAGTTCCAGAAGGTCTTCCTGTATCCGGAAAATGGCTGAACAAGCAGATAGGTTGCTCCAGGCAGCTTATCCAGATATATCTCCGGAATGGATGGCTGCATAGCCCTGCACGTGGTGTATATGTCAGGAAACTGTCAGCATTGACCTGGCAAAGCTGCATCCTGTCATTGCAGTCTGTTTACGGACTCCAATGCCATGTCGGAGGAAAAACATCACTCGGACTTCAAGGCTCCATACAATATCTCCAGTTCGGAACAAAGGCTCAGGTCAGCATATGGAGCGATCAGAATTTACCATTGTGGTTGAAAAAACTTCATTCTCTTGCCGAGTTTCAAATCCACAGGAGAAAGCTTTTTAGCGGAGAAAATATAGCTTTTGTTGAATTGCCAGTATCTGGATTCCAGCAGACAATGAGATGTTCCAGCAGGGAAAGGGCATTTATGGAACTTCTGTCAGAAGTTGAAGACGAATCTTCATTCAAGCACGCATATGAACTTCTGGAAGGCTTGACATCTCTGCGTCCCCAGCTAATCGCACAACTGCTGGAGGATTGCGACAATATCAAAGCGAAACGGCTCTTCCTGCTTATGGCTGAACGTTCCGGACATCAATGGTTCAAAAAACTGAAAACAGGTCATCTTGATCTTGGAACCGGGAAACGGATGGTTGTCCGAGGCGGCAGATTGAACGGGAAGTATGGAGTAACAGTACCGGAGGAATTCAATGTTTGACCGTAACAATCAATATTTCAAACAGGCGGAACTTCTGGTGCGCATACTGCCGTTCATAGCCGAGAAGGAATGCTTTGCGATCAAAGGCGGCACAGCCATAAATCTCTTCATCCGGGATATGCCGCGGCTTTCAGTGGACATCGACCTTGTTTATCTTCCTATTCATGGACGTGAAGCTTCTTTGAAAACCATAGACCAGGGACTGAAGTCAATATCCAAAAACGCCCTGGGCCGAATCAAGGGACTCGAATCAGAGTTCCGTCCGCTTGAAGACACAGGAAAGATTATGAAAATTACGTTTGTGCTGGAAACTGCAAAGATCAAAATAGAAGCGAGTCCGATTATTCGCGGCATCGTATTCCCTTCTGAAAGGAAAGAAGTTTCGGAGAAAGTAAAAGAGCTCCTGGGATATGCAGAAGCTAAAATAGTTTCCCTGCCTGATCTCTACGCAGGAAAAATCTGCGCAGCTCTCGACCGACAACACCCACGCGACCTTTTTGACATCCTATACCTATTGAAAAACGAAGGGATTACCGCTGACATCTTCAAGGCGTTCAAAGTTTACCTTATCAGCCATAACAGGCCGATATCGGAACTCCTGAATCCCTGTTTGAAAGATCTTTCCCGCGTTTATAATATGGATTTCTCCGGAATGACGGTGGATTCAATGCCCCTTGACGAACTATATGCGACAAGATCCCGGCTTATCGCCAAAATCCGCCGTCTTCTTACCGGTGCTGACAAAGAATTTTTCCTGTCATTCAAATCTGGAAACCCTAACTGGAAGCTTCTTGACATTGACGTGGCCAGAAAGTTGCCAGCTGTTCAATGGAAGCTGATGAACATAAGAAAAATGCCGGACAAGAAAAGAACTCAAGTTCTTCAAGAACTGAAGAATGTCCTTGAAATGTGACATGACCATTAAATAACTTTGAAATTCCTATACGATGAACTTTTTAAAAATCCAAAACTGGTGGAAGGGGAAAAAGGGGCGGATCTATACCGCCCTTATCAGAGGTGCTGCCGGAAAAATAGGAACCGGGGCGGTTATTTATCCTCCTTTTCACAGTAATAACATCAAGCAGCTTTACCTCGGTGAAAACTGCTGCGTCAACCCTTAC
>Ga0172379_10008376_pt1 | contig 13033 bp, 7 predicted proteins | sample GrowelOW334metaG_FD_119756 | JGI IMG/M metagenome (GOLD analysis project Ga0172379, IMG submission 119756) | Groundwater microbial communities from an aquifer near a municipal landfill in Southern Ontario, Canada - Groundwater well OW334 metaG | ecosystem: Environmental > Aquatic > Deep... | reverse complement strand
TAATGTTCAATCTGAATAAAAACAATGAATGCTATGATGTTTCTAAATTATCATTTATAACTGTATAGCTCATTATTCCCAACTATTATCCTTGACGTTTCCTTTTAACGGGTATTGCGAGGAGTCAGCAGACGACGAAGCAATCCCGTGGCAATAAAAAGGACGAGATTGCCGCGCTCCCGTTGGTCGCTCGCAATGACAAGTTAGATCTCGGCTTCAAATCTTTCAAGCTTTCAAGATCAAATTATCGCCAATGGAATGTTATAACCGACAAAGACGATGAGAAAAAATTAAAAGCGCAAATGAAACTTTTTGTCGAAAAACCGCTGGTTGATAATTACGACGAAAAATCAGTTGTTTATGAAATTTTGACCAAGGAGGGTTTTGATTTAAATGCTACAGTGGAACAGACTAAAATCGGTAAGTTGGAAGTTTGGAAAATTTCCGACAGCGAGCGCAAGGTAGTTGTTACTTTTGCCAAAAAATTAACCAAAGATCAAGTCGATTCTCTCAGTTTATCCGAAAACGATACTTTTGTTTGTCTTGATTCCGCTCTAGACGACACGACAAAAGTTAATTTGGTGAGGAATTATAACATTAAGGTGATATAAGATATATTGTTTAACCGTGTGTAAGGTTTGCAACAGAATTTTTTTAAAAAGAAAATAAAACTAAAATGACTTGGCATAGGTTGGAAATAAAAAACGATAAAATTCAAGATGGTCCGAATGAAGTAATTGGCTATTCATTTTATTATGACAATAGTTTTAAATTCAGGATTGCCGATAAAGATTTTAATAATATGCTGAACAGTTATAAAGGGAAATATCAGTTGTTGTTAGCACCACTCACATCAAAGATAGCTTTTGAAGGTACAACTATTGAAGAAAATGTAAAAACCATTACTGTAACTGATAAAGGAATATCTATAGTGAAGAAGTTAAGTGAGAAATTAAGTATGAATTTGGACACAAGCAAAGAAATTAATTTAGAAATTATTTGTAAAGATAAAGTTTTTTTAAGTTTACCATGGGAATTTTTATTTGATGATAGCGATTATTTAACAAAAAAGATTTATATCCAAAGAGCTCAAAATATTGATGCCACTAAGTCTGTGGTTAAGTTTACAAAGGATCATTTATTGTTTGCAGTAGCACAATGTAAATTGTCTGATTATGATAATGATTCCACAGATCATGAAAAATTGCCTCCTTGTAGTATTGATTCCGCAGATCATGCAAAGATGATCCCCATTTATTATCAGGGAAAAATAACAGAAAATTGTTTTTCGAGTTTTACTTTTCTCAGGCATTTAAATTGCGCCGCTTTATCAGAATCTATTTCAAAATATAAAGTTATACATCTTAACTGCCATGGGATTGGAGATGGCAAGCAATTATGCTTTGAAAGTGCAGAAGATTATAATTCACCTGAGGAAATAGATTTAGACAAATTTAAAGAATTAATTAAAGCAGCAAAAAAAGTACAATTACTTTTCATTTATTCTTGTAAAATGGACAAATTTCGAGAAGAAGGTTCTTTTTTGGCAAAGATATTTGGTAGTTTTCCCAATATGGAAGTTATCGGAATGCAATATAATATAGGTGCAGGATCTAGCAACGATGATTTGGGTTTTATAGAAAAATTTTATATTGCATTATTCGCGAATAAAAATGTTTTTGAATCATTTAGAGAAGCGTTGTCTCATTTAAGGGGAAGTCCCAAATCAATGGTTTTTTCTCCAATTTTTTATTCCAATTACGATTATAAAAATATACATGAGTAAACCGAATATTAAGCAAATTGTAGAGATAGTAAATTCCAAAAAATATCTTGAAAATAAAGATGCTATTTTGGATATTTTAAAAAATAAAGAATTAAGAGCTTATTTCTGGGAGAAAAATACTTATAAGTTTGATAATTTGGAAGAAGCGAATTTTATTTTAGAAGAACTTTTAAAAGATCCTATGCCTTTTGACTTGAGTCATGTTTTGGAAAATAACATTGAACGGAAAAATAATGCTTATATTATTGATTTTATTGATAAACATTATGAAGATTTGGGGAAAGATAAAGAAAAAAATTATACCGATAAAATGTTCCAGCAGTCGATGCTTCGGGTAGTGATTAAAAAAATTGTTGAATCTGACAAGAGTAAGATTAAAGAAATAGTGGCATTTTTGGAAAAGCTAATAAAGAGTAGAAATTACAAAAAAAGAGATAGAGAATTTGGCCGCAATAATTCTGATAGAGAACAGGAAAGAGACCTTATCGGAGAAATTTTACTGGAAATAAGCAAATTAGAGAGAGAGAAAGAATTGATTGAAATTATTGATGATAATTTTGATTTGATCTCTGACGATATGCGATTTGCTTTATATACTCCAAATACTGCATTTTCGATTCTTAAAAACTATATAATAGGCGGATTAAATTTAAAGGAAGAATTTGAAAAACGGTTTAAGGAAATAGTTGAAATTATAATCAATCAATATATTAGCTCCGATTCATATAATGATAAAACCGGTAAAAATCAATTTGAAGGATATGAGTGGTGGGGTGGATGTTCGTCACAATCGGGTTCTCATTTCTCCATCTCAGACAGGCATTTTGTTGAATTAATTTTACGTCCGGCGCTTGATGAGTATTATTTAAAAAATCCAAAAGAAGCGTTTGAATTTATTAATAGTTTTTGCATATACAAAGATAGTGAAGGAAAAATTAAAGTAAGTAAGGAAAAACCAGACTTTCTTTTAAGAGCATCTATCGGTATTATTTTAAGCGAATATGCGAAAGAAAATGAGACTGCAAAAGGTGTTTTGAAAGATTTTATTGAAATAGAAGATGGTTATCCAAAGAAAAGAGAACTTATTTTTCAAGATTTACATAATAACGCTGTTCAGTTGCCGGATGATAAAAAATGGGATTTATTAGAAATTAGTTTTACAGAAAACAAAGGTTTGCCTTCTAATGTTTTTGAGTCAAAAATTGCAGCTGATTTAGCGGCAAAGACGTTTTCGAAAGCCATTAATAAAATTGTTGGATGGTTAAAGAATGATGATTATTATAAGCAACTAGAACGAAGAGATTTTACTGTAACAGAGATGATTGATAGTTTACTGATAGGTGATTATGAAAAAGGCGTAGAGGGATTTAAAAATTATATTGGAAGTGAATATTTTAAGATAAAACTCGATTATTTCGAAGCATATGATGCTGGAAAAACACTTAATAATATTCTTAATAACAATGATAAGTTTGTTGAAGGGCTGAAAATATTGAAAGATTTATCTTCAAAAGAAAAATTGGAAAAAAATGAACAAATTGTGCTTTGCAATGGCTTAATTCGCTCTAAAGGCAATGGCGACGATGAAAATGAGAAAGTATTGATGAGAATATATAATGAATTTTTATGGCCATTTTTGAGTAAGGATTTAAAAAAGGACATAAAAAGAGATTATGAAAAGCAAGATTACGGCTTGGTTTATAATAAATTGAATTTTTCCAATGCCAGAGAGCAGATTGTTCAGTTTGCGGAGCGTCTTGCAAGGAAGAAAAAAATAAAAGAGGCAATAAGCATTATTCAAATTTTTGTAAATGACCCTGATCCGTTTACTCCGGCAAGACCTAATCCAGAAGACACTAAAGGAGAATATGATGAACACAAAAGGATTGTTGAGGGCGAAGGTGATGTTCATGCCATTACAACAGTTCGGGGCTGGTGCGGATGGACATTGCTGCAATGTTCTGTTTTAGCAGGAAGGCCATATATTAAAGAAATGATTAAGCTGTCCAGGCAATTGATCGAAGATGAAAACCTTTTTGTCGCAAGTTATGGAGCGACTGCTTTATCAGGTTTAGCGCAAAATAGATTAACGGTTATGCCAACAAAATTAGAAACTGAAAAAAGGGAATTATTTTTTGGGTATACTGCAGAAGAGGCGCTTGAAAACGCAAAAGAAGTAGAAGATATTACTTTTGAGTTTTTGAATAGAATTAGCAAACTTGGTGAAAAAACACAAAAGAATATGGCTGATCCATTGTTACGCGTGCTGGGGCATATAAGAAGCTTGAATGAATCAAAGGCTAAGTATATGTTAGAGAAATTATTATTAATGGACAGCAAGGTAGTTTCTGAAGCGGCGCCGCTATTTATATTTTTTGCCGAGTTTAGAAAAGAGGCTTTTAAAAATTGGAGATGGGGAGAAAAAGGATCATACGATGACTTGATTGATTTTAATGATTCAGGATTTAAGGAATTGCTAAAGAAAGCAATGAAAAAAGATAAAGAAACAAAAATGAAGTTTGCTTGGCATTTTTATAGTTTGCCGAGAGAACAAGCGGTTGACTATGATAAAACTTTTAATATATCACTTGAATATTTGAAAGAGCTTGTTGATAAATACGATCCTGAAGTTTTTAGAAGTGTGTATATGTTTGTTGAAAATAATATAGAAAAGAAATTTGATGAATGTTATGATTTGTGGGAAAACATTGCAAAAAAAGAAGTTGTATATTATCAAAAATTAGAAAAAGAAAAAAGGATGAAGGAAATTGATATTCGGTACCCTTCCCTTTACTTTCATGAAAAAATACTTAGTTTGGTTCATAAATGTAGGGGCAATGAAAAGTTTTTAGATAGTTTGATTTTATTATTGACTGCTCCCGAAATAATTCGGAATCCGGGCAATGATATTACAAATATTATTTTGTCCATACCGGCACCGAATGAAAAAGTTGAAAAAATATTTGACAGGCTGGCAGTGAACAATATTATTTACTCTGAAATGAAAGATAATTGGGCTAAGGGGGATGGCAAAAAATAATAGCATTTGTTATAAATAGTGAAATTAAAATTTATGAAAAAACAGACTTTAGAAAAAAGTGATTTAGAAAATTTAAAGAAAGAAGTTGTAAGAAGAATGGTTGAAAGAACGATCGAAAAAGAGAATAGTAAATACGGTAAATTTATTATTCAAACAAACGAAGTTCAACTTTGTTTAGTGTCACTAATTCATTTAAGATCGTTTTATCCTGTTGAAAGCCTTGAAGAGCAGCTAGAAAGGTTAGAATTAGGAAATTTAATTACCTGTTTTCGTATTTGCGTGAAAAATATCCCAGAGTTAGCGTTAGTGGATTCTTTAAAAAGTTATAAAGATAAACGCAACAAATTAGCTCATAAAATGTTTACAGACAAAAAGCTTACGACTAAAGAATGCGAATCGGCTATTGAACTTGGAAATAAATTAATAGATGAATTAAAAAAATTAGTTATGGGTGAGATTAAACGGATTCGAAAACAATAGAGAAATATTTAATATTAAAGTGGATTAATTATATGTCTAATGACGAACAAAAACCTCTTCTTTATATAGGGCCAGATGGTATAAAAATGAATGTAAATAAAGATAGCTCGATAGAAACAAATTCTACAAAAACTTTTATGAAAAATGTTGAACAAAATGTTAATGGCGGAAAAATTAAACATTATGCTACTGAAGAGCTAACGCAAATATGTAATAAAATGGAAGCTAAAGCCGATGGGCAAATAATAAATGAAGTTGGAGAAGGTAGTCTTAAACAAATTGGTAATTCAATGAAGGCGGAAGAAGGAGGTAAAATAATCAATAGAATTATTAAAAAAGATTTAAAATTACCTTTATTAATTCTTACTATTGGGATTTTGGCTGATTTAACTTCGCTGTATTTTTTTGGTGAACATATTTTGGAAAAGCTCGGTATTATTATAAAATAATGAAATTTAAATTTTCCAAAAATCCAGAATACAAATAACGAGCAATAAAAATCCCCCTAGCCCCCTTTACAAAAGGGGGAAGAATAAATTAAAAAACTATGGCGAAAATTAAAGACAAAAACAACGCGATTGTTATTTACGAGGCATCAAAAGGCGATATCCGCATCGATGTGCGATTGGAAAATGAAACTGTTTGGCTGGATGCTCATCAAGTGGCTAAAATTTTTAATATTGATAGAACAGTGATTGTAAAACATATTCGTAATATTTATAAATTGGGAGAATTAATCGAAAAATCAACCTGTGCATTTTTTGCACAGGTTGCCGCCGATGGCAAGGTTCGTAAAATGAATTTATATAATCTTGACATGGTTATTTCGGATGATTGCGCTTATAACCCAGCTTTTAAGATAAATTAATGAAATTCAAATTTTCTAAAAACCTAGACTATCAAAAGGACGCGATTGAGGCGATTGCGGGGATTTTTGATACGGGCAGGAATATTGTACGGACAGAAGAAAGTTTTTCTTTGCGAAGTGAGACCGGCGCAGTGATCGCCAATAGTCTGGAAATCGACGAAACGAGAATTTTGCAGAATGTGCAGGCGATTCAGAAAAGCAATAAAATTGAACGAGATTCTTCGCTCGGCGCTCAGAATGACAACATTACAGATTTTTCCATTGAGATGGAAACAGGAACGGGAAAAACCTATGTTTATTTGCGCACAATTCTTGAACTTAATCAAAAATACGGATTAAAAAAATTCATAATTCTTGTGCCGAGTGTGGCTATCCGCGAAGGCGTGCTGAAAACACTGGAGCAGACAAAAAATCATTTCAGAGAATTGTATAATGTAGGTTTTGGGTATTTTGCCTATGATTCCGCCAAATTATCGAAGGTGCGGGAATTTTCCCAATCTCTTGACGCGCAAATTATGATAATGACCATTCAGTCATTTAATAGCGATGACAGGGTGATGCGGCAGACTCCGGATAGATTCAATGGTGAGAGTCCGATAAATTTGGTGGCGGAAACACGGCCGGTAGTGATCATGGATGAGCCGCAGAATATGGAATCTGAACTTTCCAAGGCGGCGATTGCGGATTTGAAACCGCTGTTCAAACTTCGCTATAGCGCCACACATAAAGAACTTCATAATCTGATGTATCGCCTGACACCAGTTGATGCGTATAAAAATCATTTGGTGAAAAAAATCCAAGTATTCGGAGTGAAGGAAGACGATGCCGGAGCTTTTGTTTTTAAAGTTCAGACGATCAATGTGAAAAAAGGACGGGCGCCAAGAGCGTACGCTCAGCTGGAAATAAAAAACGCCGACGGGGATTTTATCAAAAAAGATGTTTTGCTTAAAGCTGGGGATGATCTGGAGAAAAAAACAAAGAATGGCAAATATGTCGGTCTTCTGGTAAATGATGTAAGCGCGCAATATAATCGAGTGGAGCTTTCGAATGGGAATTATTATAAGCTGGAGGCGGAAGTGGAAAACAAAGAGGCGGTATTTCGGACACAGATCAAAGAAACCATAAAAGCGCATTTTGACAAACAGGCGGAGCTTGGGGATTGGGTAAAAGTTTTATCGTTATTTTTTATCGATAAAGTTGATAATTATGTGAAGGAAGACAGCTTGATAAGAAGAATTTTTATTGAGGAATTTGATAATTTAAAAAAGAATTATTCGGAATTTAAAAATATAGAAGTTGGCAAAGTTCATAAGGGTTATTTTGCTAGCAGAAAAGAAAAAGGCGAGATTGTGTTTCATGACACCAAAGGCAATTCCGAAAAAATGGACAAGGATGCCTACGATTTGATTATGAAAGACAAGGAAAGGCTTTTGTCTTTTAGCGAGCCAGTTTGTTTTATATTTTCCCATTCGGCGCTCAAGGAAGGCTGGGATAATCCGAATATTTTCCAGATTTGCACTTTGCGGGAAACTAATTCTTTGATGAAAAAACGGCAGGAGATCGGACGGGGTTTGCGTTTGCCGGTAGATATCAACGGCGACCGGATTTTTGATATGAATATAAATATTTTGACAGTGGTGGCGAACGAAAGCTATCAGGAATATGTCGGCAAGCTTCAGCAGGAATTCAACGAATCGGGATATGCCGAAACGCCGGAAACGGGAAATGCCAGAGAGAAGAAAATGCCGCTTCGAATATCGAAGAAATATATTACAGACGAGGATTTCAATAAATTATGGGAAAAGATAAGCAAAAGGACAAAGTATAATTTGGAGTTGGAAACGGAAGTTTTGATCAAGAGCGCGGCAGGCGAGATAGGCAATAGGGATATTTCCAATTTGGCGGTTGTGGTGGATAAGGTTAATATATATTTTGGCGATAAAGGGAAAATGGAAACTGTGTTTAGTGATCATGCGGTGGGATCGAGATTGAAAAAAGATATTAATATTGGCAATGCGGTTGATAGGATCGCGCGGGAAACAGGTATAACCAGAAAAACTACTTTTGAAATTTTATTGAGAGCGGGAAATTTTGAGCTGATTTTTGAAAATCCGGAAGAATATATCCGAAGCGTAATTGTGATTATCAAGAATTGTTTGAATAATATTTTATTAAATGACGGGTTGCGATATATTCCGACCGGAGAGATTTGGGAAATTAAGCTTTTGTTTAAAGAAGGCGAATGTTTGGAAAGTAAAAGCATTAGAAGCGAGAGATCGCCTTACGAGAGAGTTATTTTTGATAGCAAGGGCGAGAGGGAATTTGCCGAGCATTTGGAACAAAGCCCGAATGTAAGAGTTTATACGAAATTACCGCGAGGTTTTGTGATTGATACGCCTCTTGGAAATTATACGCCGGATTGGGCGATTGTTTGGAAAACAGCAGAGGGCGAAAAGCTGTATTTGGTAAGAGAAACGAAATTCGGATATGCGGATTGGGAGAAAGAAATATCGGATTCGGAAAAACAAAAAATTTGGTGCGGGAAAAAGCATTTTGAAGCGATCGGGTTTAAGGATTTCGCCTTGGCGGAGAAAGAAAATTTAGGGGATTTGATCAAAAAAAATAAATAGAGGCGTCAATTGCTTTATTCTATAGCAACAGAAATTATATGTGAATTCTCTTTTCTCGCCATCTTAAAATTATTGCTATGGCTAGAATTTTAAGATAGGACTATTTTAAGAATATTATTCTAAAATCTGCGACGCAATCGCAGCTTTTGATTTGACGGATCCGTTATTATCCACTATACTTTTTCGCGGGGAAAGATGATCGAATCAATGAGATCGTTTTGTCCCTTATAGGTAAATGGAGGTGAAAAACAATGGGAATACCGTTATCTGACTTTGAGGTCAAGGCGGGGTCAAGTCTTAACATTACACATTTGCTTTGAAAGAACTATGGAGGTTGAGCCTCCAGAAGCAAAAGTGCCTGGTACCTTTATTTATTCTACATACCAGATTTATTTTCCATTTGCTTTTTGTTTTATTATTTATTATACTGCAGATAGTGAATTGGAAATCTTGACAAAAAGTACGTTTGGCAGTACATTGATTACAAATTCAATTTCTCAGAGCACGCTCTGGTGTTTCGATAATTATTCATGAAATGATATACAGACACCAGTTTTTTAATATGCGCAGGGCAACGGGGGCTCTTTGTGGTGGAAATATGATGGGATTTAGCTTAGCAGGCGACACTTTTGGGTGTCTGTTTTTTTATGTAAAAGATCAATAATTGCGGAAATATCCGTTTAACAATAATAATAAATTAAAATTACAGATATGAAGAGGAAAACATTAAGAAAACTGTTTGCGGGATTCATGGTTCTAAGCATCATTTTCGGTCAAATTGGGATGATTCTTCCGATACTGGGATCTCAAGAAGCAAAGGCGAGTGAAAATCTATCGTTTGAAACAAAACGCGGGCAATTGCAGAAAAGTATTGACGCGCAGATATTGGATAAAGGCATTGTGACTGAAAAGTTAAAAACAGAAGAATTAAATAAACTGAACGACAACAAGACTGCTGATCAGAAAATATCCGGCCAATATTCGGAAAGTTTATCTAAAACTGAAAAATCGGAAAACTTAGGGTATGTGCCCGGGGAAGTGCTGGTGAAGTTCAGAAATAATAAGATTAATTTAAACACTTCTACTGGCAGGGCCGCGGCTTTAAATCTCAGTAATTTAAAATCGCTGGAGAAAAAAGAAGACTTGAGAAAAAATAATATCTCAGTTTTAAGAATTAAGGACTCCAAGACCGTTGAGCAGAAAATAGCTGAGCTGAAAACTGATCCGAATGTAGAATATGCAGAGCCTAACTATATGCGTTATCTGACAACCATCGATATAAATGATATATACAAAGATAATCTCTGGGGACTGGACAATAGCGGACAAAATGTTAATGGCATTACAGGTATTGTAGATGCAGATATTGATGTTCCAGAAGCATGGGCAATAAATGAAGGTGTGAATGATTCAGTTATTGTAGCAGTTATCGATGATGGAATTGCATATAATCATCCAGATTTACTTGCTAATATGTGGGATGGAACAAATTGTAAAGATGAGTCTGGTAATTTTTTAGGTGGATGTAATCATGGTTATGATTATCAAGATAATGATAAAATACCATTGCCAACGAGTGGTTCTCACGGGACTCATATTGCTGGAACAATTGGGGCAGTAAAGAATAACAGCAAGGGTATTGTTGGAGTTGCTCCCAATGTTAAAATAATGGCAGTTAAATTTAGACTTGATATTGCTTCGGAAATTAAAGCGATAGATTTTGCCATCAATAATGACGCTAGGATAATTAACGCGAGTTTTAGTGGAGCTGATTTCTCTCAATCGGAATACGACGCAATCAATCGTTTTAAAAAAGCTGGCGGGATTTTTGTTGCGGCGGCAGGAAATGGCGGCGCTGATGGCGTCGGAGACAATAATGATTCAAATCCGCAATATCCTGCCGATTATGCTTTAGATAATATTATCTCAGTAGCAGCTACGGATTCAAGTGATAATTTAGCTAGCTTTTCTAACTACGGAGTTAATTTTGTCGATGTCGGTGCTCCTGGGGTGAATATTTTAAGCACGATTGCAGAAGGAAATGTTTTTAAAGAAGATTTTGAAGGGGCTATTTATGGGGTTGGAGGAGGAGGAATCACTCAAAGCTACTGGGGCATAGCGAATGATGGTTCTTCAAAAGTTGTGTATTCTGATAGTGCAAATTATCCATATGCACCAAATGCACACACATGGTTAATGCCAAAAGATGCCTTGGATCTTGTAAGTGGAGGCGCAACTAGTGCAAATATAAGTTTTGTTGTTTGGTGCGATACGCCTGACACTCTTGTTTTTGATGATTATATACAAACATCATACTTATCAAATGGAACATGGTTTAATTCAAAAAAATATAATGAAGATTCAATTTATTTAGACGGAGGTTATCCATGGACTGATTCGGGACATTTAGGATATTACAAAAAATATACAGAAGATATATCTAAATATCTTTCAAGTGATTTTAAATTCAGTTTTGACTGGATTACAAATTCTTCGGTAGATTCCAATTGGGGATGTACTATTGATAATATAAAAATCACAAAATACACTGATGGTTCTGAAGGGCAATACGATTATAAGAATGGCACGTCAATGGCTGCTCCGCATGTTGCGGGTCTTGCCGCATTAATTTGGGGGTATAAACCTTTGCTATCCTATTCCGAAGTTAAGAACACGATTTTAACAACTGGCGATAGTGTAGCTTCTCTATCTGGAAAAACTGTAACGGGAAAAAGAATTAATGCCTATAAAGCCCTCAATTCTTTATCTGAAGAAAAACCGCCATATGCGGTAGCTATAGATAATCAAAAAAACGCCAGGCCTATTTCAGGTATTAATGAAGCAAATGTGGTTTATGAATTTCCGGTAGAAGGCGGCATTACGAGGTTTATGGCCGTTTACAATCCGGATAATGATCTAAATTCTTCTGCGAAAATAGGACCGGTTAGATCGGCAAGGCCGTATTTTGCCCGGACAGCTGGAGAACATAATGCAATTTATGCCCATGCAGGAGGAGTCCCGGAAGCACTGGAAGGACTTAATAATCACACATACGATGTATATGATTTGGACGCTTTGACATCCGATGGCAGCGATTATTTTTGGAGAGATAATGGCCGAGAAATGCCACATAATCTTTATACATCAATTGAAAAGCTGAATAATTTCCGGCAAGATTATCATCTTACAACAGGATCTTTCCATCAGCCATGGCTTTTTTCCGATAATCCTTCTTCCTTGGAAAATATAGGTTTTAACCGTAATACCATTGAAATCAAGTACGGAAATACAGATTACGATGTTAAATGGACATATAATCCCGTTGATAGTCTTTATTACAGGCAGACATATGAAAATGGTAGTTATCAGAATTATACGGACGATAACAATAATCAAGTATCCACGGCTAATCTTGCCGTACAATACGCTGCAACAGATCCATTTACTGAACTTTCACAGACGCAAGGCGGAGCGTTGTTGTGTCGGCAAGGAAAATGTGTAAACGGCACTTGGCAAAAAGATAGTTTGGATAGTAATGTAAAGTTTTATATGGAAGGCGCCGGCGGAGAATTCGAATTTAGGGCCGGTAAACTTTGGATAAGCGTTACAGATAAAATCATTGACACAACTGCTCCGCAAATATTTCTATTAGGGAATAATCCGATTAATCTTTACGTTAGCGACACTTATAATGATGCCGGAGCAACTGCTTTGGATAATGTTGATGGGGATATTTCATTGCATATTATTACAACTGGTTTGCCTATTGCGACCGATACGATTGGAACTTATACCATCACTTATAATGTTTCTGATTTTTCCGGCAATTCTGCGGTAGAAATAACCAGGACTGTTAATGTTTTGACAGTTCCTGATAATATTGTTCCGGTTTTAACTGAAATAGTGCCGGTGCCTACTCCGGGAAATAATAACACTCCAAACTTTTATTTTAATTCCAGTGAGGGGGGAACTATCACTTATGGTGGAGCTTGTTCAAGCAGCACGACCATGGCAATGGTTGGCAGCAATGAAATCACCTTTGGTGCGTTGGCCGATGGAACTTATAGTAATTGCACAATAATTGTTACTGATGCGAGTGGGAATTCAAGTTCTGCATTAAATGTGTCGGCATTTATAGTTGATACAACACCACCAGTAATAACTATTTTGGGTGATAATCCGATTAATTTACACATAGGAGACTCATATTCGGATGCAGGAGCTACGGC